>Ga0099797_100325_pt1 | contig 31466 bp, 22 predicted proteins | sample Uncmet_Sort48C_1_FD_89871 | JGI IMG/M metagenome (GOLD analysis project Ga0099797, IMG submission 89871) | Marine eukaryotic communities from CALCOFI LINE 67, Pacific Ocean - C012_Sort48C_1 | ecosystem: Environmental > Aquatic > Marine > Oceanic | place: Pacific Ocean: Monterey Bay | collected... | reverse complement strand
CAAACAAAAGATAGTCCTCAATATTATCGTCATTTCTGGATTATAGCACCTGGCACTGGATTAGCACTGGATTAGCACCTGGATAGAAAAAATTGCTTGTGAATTAATAAAACGCTTTCACCCACGTTCACTACAAAGTACTTACACACTATGAAACATTTTGACGCTTGTATCCCTTGCTGTGTCAATGCTATTAATTAGCAGGTACATAGCAAGGGATATCCATCATGTGAGTGCTATCTCGATACTAATGTATTAGCAGGTGCATAGTGGGGGGGGGGATCTATATAAAATCATTTTTGCCTTTTGATAGGAAGCTTAAACTTGTTAGTGATCAATAATTTCTAAAAAAATCACGTCCCAATTTTTCCATCCATTTTCACTGCTATGCACCTGCTAATTAATAGCATTGACACAGCAAGGGATACAAGTGTGTAAGAATGGGTATTAGAGTACATCATCATTTCCTATGAACATTGAGCTGCAGAGCCGTTTTTCGTTCTTCTTCGTCGTAAAAAACATAGAAAATATGAGATAAAAAGATGTGTTTGTTGAAAACGTTTTGTGTTTTACTAACCTCTTCCAAAAAAAAAGTCTGTGATTTGTTTATTTGGGATCAAAACTATTAATATAAAATAGTGTTACACAAATATATATCGCATTCTTCAAGATTGTAAGAGTATATATATAGATATACATATATTTTAGTAGTCAAAAAAAAAAAATAATAATAATATAATGGCAGCGAAAAAATTATCAAATGCATATTTAACAATAGTTGGTGATAAAGAAGTAACGACTAGACCATCATCTGTCTTTATGGAACGATTAGATGCACAAAAAGCATCTGGAAATGATGAAGTTGATGTTGTATTGAATGGTAAACATAAGTATTTATTTAATAATCGTATTAATGATACGTTTGTTAAATGTCTATGCGATGCAATGTTGGATTCTGGTGTAGCTATAGGAATATTAGATTTAGGTTGTAATTTAATAACAGACACAGGTGCAGAAACTTTAGCAAATTTATTAAGAACTGGTGCGACACCAGTCCGTGAATTGTATTTAAATGGCAATAGTATTGGACCAGATGGATGCAAATTAATATGTGAAGCATTAGCCAGTGAGAATGGAGTTAAGGTCGAAGCGTTATCGTTCAATGGCAACCCAATTGGGGAAGAAGGTGGTATGGCAGTCAGTCGTATATTAGTCGATGCTGCTTGTAAAGTACGTGATTTAGATGTTGGTAACTCCGAAATTGGTACACAAGCTGTTATTGCAATAGCACAAACAATGTGGTATAATACATCCGTATTGCGATTAAACATGGAAAATCCACGTTTATATGATTTACAAGAAACAACTGCATTTCATATTGCAAAAATGATACGTACAAATCGAGTAATGCAAGAATTATACATAGGTAAACATAAAATCAGAGATGCAGGCGCGCAAACTATAGCACAATATTTGGAAGATAATGCATCTTTACGTTTATTAGATTTAAGAGCTAATGAAATTTCCATTGCTGGTGCAGAAGCATTTGCAATTTTATTGATGAAAGGTGGATGTATTTTATCATCCTTGAACATGTCAAGAAATCGTATACAAGATCAAGGGGCACAAGCACTTGGTGTTGCATTACGAAGTTGTAGGACATTAGCAGATTTAGATATACGCAATAATAAAATTGGTGACACTGGTTTAGTAGCAATTGCAGATGCAATGGCATCTAATACGGCAATACAACGTTTACAAGTATTTGGAAATAATTTCGATGTTCAAAGTGCAGATGCATTTCGTGAATTATCATCAACACGATTTGAATATTTTCAAGTACAATGCGATGTGAAACCATATGTAGTAGATGGCAAACCAATGGTAGCAAAGAATAATTTAGATGTTGATATGGTAGTGGTTGATAATTAGATACGAATATGTATATATATATATGGTTTTGTATGTGATATACAAGAAGGTGTTTGAGGTTTTGGAAGATTAAAAAATGTAAAAAAAAAATTAAATTAAAAATCAGCAAAGAGAAGAAATACACTCCGAGTATTATTATTTTTGTACACACCGAAGTCGTAAAATATAAACCCGTATAATACACGGTACTCTGTACGTTGTATATATATTTGTACTACTAGATTCAAAAAATTTGCATCTCTCCTCACTCTTTCATTTTTCAAATTTACTTTCTTGGACTTTACATGTATGATATCTTTATTTTTTCTGGAAGAGCTAAATAATTTCAATAATAATAAGTGCATACCATCAATTTAATAAAAAATACTTCTTTGTATACTACAGGTACTACATTACAGTATACAGTCCATCTTCTTAGTAGATCGGATCCTCTATTAAGGCAGACATAGACTAGATTCATGTTGCTCATACTAATACCATTTGCACTTTTTGTGATCGGGACTTTTATGGTACAAATTCCTTAAAAATCATCTTAAAAGTTTATTCATGTTATTATAATGCTATGTACCTACTATAGATCAGAATATTTATTTTGATATTGTAGATGTTCAGGTAACATGTTGTATGTATTAGCAAATAAATCATTGATAAAATGGGAAGTTTTTACCTTTTTGCTCCCATTAAACTTAGATTTAACACTTAATTCTAAATCAGAAAGCACCCTACCTTTTTCTGGGTGTTTTACAATTCCCATATGTATATAGTTGTTGAGGTCATCCTGTTTTATCTCAATGATACTCATAACTGTGTGTGTTGTGTATGTATATGAAACAACTTTTGGTCCTTTGTTAATTTTATATTATTCAAAAAAAAATATATTGTATACTCCATGTTGGAGCTTTCTTATGGACCTTTTTTTGGAATTGGCCTTTTTCAGACCTATTATTGTACTTCATGTCTGGTCTGTTGCTTCTTCTCTTTTAAATAAAAATTACTTTTTTGTTTGTAGCCATAAATATTATCCAGCATGGCAACATAAAAGAAATTTTGAAGAATGGTACTCCATAAATAGACCAAACAAAAGTTACAAAAAGATGAGGTAACAACAATGATGATGGATGATACAACAAATACTACCAACAACAATAATGTAGATGATAATACCATAGACCATTTTGATGTAAATAGTTTAGGAGCTCAATATTGTAAAATGCCTAAAAAAAAAACTAGAAAAATAAACAACATTGCAGAACCATTACTGCATAAGGTATTGGATAAACATCAAACTGACCAGGTCCTCTACATTTTCCCAGCAATGAGGGATTACCACCTCCCAGACCCTATTGTTGAGGCTGCAAACAAATGGATTGATGACATGGCCAATGAAAATGCTGCAAACAAATGGATTGATGACATGGCCAACGAAAATGCTGCATTAACACATGTTACCTGTTGCCAAGGTTGGAGGAAATGGTGGAACAATGCCATGTAGCAATGCAACAGTTACTAGCATACACACACCACAAAGAGATAAATGTAAATAAGTTAATCAACAATTTGATGTTTAATTTAATACATAGCACAATCATGGAGTTGGATCCTACTGTAAGGGCACTTGTTGAAACCCAATTTCAACCTTCTATCAATCCATTGATTCAGGCTCTCAATCTTCAGCTACAGCAACAACTTACTTCACAAGGCATTAGCTCACATTCTATTTCAAAAGCAGTTGATGAAATTAGGCTTAGACGCCGCCAAAATACACAGGTGAAACGGAGTTTTTGGGAGCAGGGTACAATGACAATGCAGGCCCCATGCTATTCCTACATTAATGTTAAAAATAGGTTATAAGGTAAATCACACAAAATATTTCCAAAAAGCAGAGACACAGCATACAGCATAGGAAAAGTTCCCTCATCAAATAATTAAAATCATTTTACGTATGAACCATCATATTGATGACGATTTCCCAGAGCTAGCCAGCTAGGATGTAAATAGCATTGAGCCACAAATATCTTTCGCCCCCCTCCTCCGCCTTTCTTTTTTCATCACTAAAAAAATAGAAGTGTTGAACTTAAACTATTATGGATTCATCCGTACAACCACCAATCAAGGAAGAAGAACAAATACATCCATCATCAGCATCATATTACTTCATAGATGCTATACTGAATCAAGAACACAATAAACAGACGCTGACATTTTTATAGTAATTATAATAATATAATACATACATATATATATACATACATATTGTAACCATGGCAAGTCTTACAAAAAGAAATGAAATGCCAAAAAAAATGTGGACGCCGACGGCTAACGACGTAGAAAATTCAGAAATGACACGTTTCATGCGGTTTGTGGAACAAAATTATAACGCACCTCCGATGTCAACCTATCATGAATTACATCGTTGGTCTGTGACTGAATATTCATCCTTTTGGATGGCATTATGGAAATTTATTGATGTAAAAGCATCGATACAACCAGTCGCTGCATATGATGATGTTACAAAATTTCCTGGATGTAAATTTTATCCCGGAGCCTTGATGAATTTTGCGGAAAATATGCTTAAATATAGAGATGACAGAACAGCAATTATATTTCAATGCGATAGTAGCGTGAGAGCGAAAAAAATTACATATAGAGAATTATATGATTCTGTTTCAAAATTTGCAGCTGCATTAAAACGATCAAAAGTAAAGTGTGGTGATCGTGTTGCTGGATTCATACCTAATATTCCAGAATCTGTGGTTGCAATGCTTGCAGCAACTTCAATGGGTGCAATTTGGTCTTCATGTTCACCTGATTTCGGAATACAAGGTGTTATGGATAGATTTGGTCAAATCGAACCTACGGTTCTATTTACAACTACGGCATATTTTTACAAAGGGAAACGGGTTGATTTGATGGGTAAAGTGAAAGATATCACGAAACAAATAAAAAGTTTAAAAAAAGTTGTATTTGTTCCATATACGGAAGGTACTGAATATAAAATTGGTATTCAACATATTAAAAATGGTGTACATTTAGTTGATTTTCTTGAAGGAATTGAAGCGCAAGAAATTGAATTTGAACAATTACCATTTGACCATCCTGTATATATAATGTATAGTTCAGGTACAACAGGATTGCCTAAATGTATTGTACAAGGACCGGGAGTGTTGATTAATCATATGAAAGAAATGATATTGCATTGTAATATTAAACGAGATGATAAAGTATTTTATTATACGACTACTGGATGGATGATGTGGAATTGGTTAATGAGTGCATTATCAGTCGGTGCAACCGTAGTGGTTTGGGAAGGTAATCCATGTTATCCAGAATGGGATTCATTATGGAAAATGGCAGAGGAAACAGAATTGACGTTATTCGGTACATCAGCAGCATATTTACAAGCTATTATGAATGCAGGTTGTGAACCTGGTAAAAAATTCAATTTGAGTAATTTACGTACAATAGCATCCACTGGTTCCCCTGCAACAGATGTTGTATTTAATTACGTATACACAAAAATCAAACCTGATGTACAGTTTGCTAGTATAAGTGGCGGTACGGATCTAAATGGATGTTTCGCACTTGGATGTCCAATATTACCTGTCTACATGGGCGAATTGCAATGTTTAGGTTTAGGCTTGGATGTTGCCATTTATGACGACGATGGTCGTAGCATTGTGAATAAAAAAGGCGAATTGTGTTGTCAAAAACCATTTCCATCAGGACCTCTTTTCTTTTGGAATGATCCAGAAAACAAACGTTATCAAGGTGCATATTTTGAGGAATATGCAAATATATGGCGTCATGGTGATTTTGCTAAAATTACAAAACGTGGTGGTATGATCATATATGGTCGAAGTGACGCTACATTAAATGCAGGTGGTATCCGTATTGGTACAGCAGATATTTATCGTGTAGTCGATGAGACGATAAAAGAAGTCAGAGATAGTGTTATTGTTGGTTTACAAGTTGGAAAAATTGGTGGGGATGAAGTGAAGGTAGTGTTATTTGTCATGATGAGTGAAGGAAATACTTTGACATCAAAATTAAAACGTAATATACAAGATCGTATACGTAATGCATGTAGTCCAAGACATGTACCAAATGTCATTTTGGAATGCCCAGATATACCATATACAATATCAGGTAAAAAAGTAGAATTAGCAGTGAAAAAAGTATTAGAAGGAAGACCAGTAAAAAATTCAAGTGCATTACGCAATCCAGATTCATTGGCATTTTATAAAAATGTTAAGTTGAGATAAATTATTATGATATGGGCATAGTTTTTTTTTTGTACGCACACGTTACATCTCATAATATATTTTTTTACGAAGTATTATATTATATACGAGTATTCGTAATTCGTATTTATTATATCGTACGAAGCGTATATTATATTATACAAATGTTTAAGATCTCTTTTACAAAAATAACAATTTTATTATACCGAGGGAGGCGTTTTTTGTACGTAAAATTAAAATTATACACACACACACAAGAGTGAACTGCACACTTCTACTGTTATAATATTTTTATTATTTTAAAACACTGATAACAACACCATATTTCTCCCTATGTCCTCTTTTATTTCTTCTTCTTCTTTTTTTGGTTCACTATATAATTTCTACTAATTTGCAATTTCATAATATATATATATATAATATAATAATCATACTATCTTTACAAAATACAAAACAAATACTTAGGTAAACATAAACGCAGCACCACCAGCAGCAAGAAGTAAAATGAATACAAGAACTGGCATCATAGAACCACCACCTGATACACTACTTGAGCTAGCTGCTTCTTTCAATTTTTCACATTCTTCTTTTGTTAATTGACCAACAATATATTGTTTCATATCATCCATTGCTTGCTCACTGTGTCCAATATCCCAAAATTCATCAGATGCATCAATACCGGAATTCTCTTTCATGATATCATCACCACCTGGATGATCTTCCAAATATTTAGTTACATCATATACATTGTATTTCGTAGCATTTGCAGCATTTTTAGCATCACGTACAGCAAATATTACCTTACCCTCATGCCTTTCCGCATCATCTTCACCTTTATAAACTTCTAATTGTTTTAACGTAAATTTTTTCGACATTATTATTCTGAATAATTATTTATTATGTAATATATCTTGACTATTGTTGTCTAATTTTTGTTGTATTTTTGCTTTCTATTTTGCAGATCGTTAGAGGAGGCAGCACACGTGACATAGGGCATCTTTTATTTTATATTTAAAGTACTCCAAGAACGAAGAATAAATAAAAAAAAGTCAGTTGTTGTGTGGTGCTGTGCTTGTGCTTGTTGAGAAAATTATGGCCAATATGATTTGTGCCTATGACATGATAGGTAACTTGTACTAAATAGAATACTATTTATACTCCTAGCTGAAAGTGGTGAAATTACGAAATAGAACCACTATTTAAATCCTTTTAATATGTTCATCATAGTTCTAATAGCGTCGCAACTAAATATCATTGCAAAAGTATAGTGCTGCTTTGATAATATCTAAGTGTTAATGAACAACAGATGCTATACATGGAATTTTAGGCCTATTTCGTATTATTATAACTACATCGGAAAAAGCAGAGCGTGTGCTCATCCAGTCCAGACGCCCGCAGTGCTACCCTCTAAACCGTCCCAAAACTGTGCAAAACGTCCAAAAACTGTGCACTTAACAAATAACACTATTCACTATGGGAAATATGTGGAAATATGTATATATCGTTTTCTAAAATGCCAATTTTATTTTTCATATATTTGGAAAAAATAGCAAATATCCGAAAATATAGAAAAAATGATGAATATTTCCCCCATACTGAATAGTGTTAAGTGCACAGTTTTTGGACGTTTTGCACAGTTTTGGGACGTTTTAGAGGGTAGCACTGTGCCCGGCCGGGCCGGCCCTTACTGTAGCACCTTAGGCCGGAGCCGGAAATCTTTTTTTAAAATTTTTAAAAATCAAATTGGTGCTATTCTAGAGCTATAGTGATGCATTGTTATTGTGCTGAAAAATTAAAACTAATAATAATAGAAGAAATTTTGGACTTATTCTAAAATTGAAATAATAACTTGGCCAATGGTATGCACCTCTTAAAATGATGATGCGCAATATTAATGTTGACGGCAGTTGTTTTATTATTTTATCTATTTTATTTTATATAGATTTTATCGGTAAAAATGAATAATAGTAGAAACGAAATCGAAGGATGGATAGAATGTAATATTTAAAAAAAAGAGATTATTAAAGAAAAAAGGGATCATATTTTTCTTTTTTTTTGGGATACAAATTGCCTTCTCTAGTTGTTAATTCATACGTTCGCACTACTGCATATAGGAATAGGAATATAATATATATATATATACCTACACATATATATTACTGATTTTGGGTATATTTGGAACAAACGAAGTAGGGATTTATTACAATAATAAAAAGAAAGCACTCATATATACACACACATATCATGGCCTTCCTAAACCGAAATGATGATGATATATGGGGCGGGAAAACATCAGAAGGTAAATTTAATAGCAATAATGGTGGTGGATATGGACGACATGGTTCTACAAGTGGTACATATGGGCGACATAATACATCTTCACGTGGACAAGGTGATGATTTACTTGCAGAAGCTGATGATGTCTTATCTTTTAATAACAATAATAATTCTAGTAGGAGTCGTGGTAATAGTGCTCGAGAACAATATGAAGAGCGGGAGCGGGAACGCGCGAAACGACGCACGGCAAGAAGCTTAGGTGGACCAGGTGTAAACCGAAGTGGAAAACCAACCATTGGTGGTAGTGGTAGTGGTATGAGCCCCATGAGAAACAATAAGTCTAAGGATTTTTCAAGACCAAGGCAAAACTTAAGATTTAGTGCGGTTGGAAAGAATACAAATGTAGACTTTGGTATGGATGACAATTTTTTGGATCCTTTTGATAGTGATGATGGAGATGTAATGGAAGAAGAGCTACCATCTAAATCATCATTAAAAAGAGGGATCCGAGGTCGTCGAGAGGTTGTTGCGGAATCAATCGATGAAACAGATAAAAATAGGTTTGTTGAAGACGATTATGACAATGAAGACAGATGGAAAAATGGATCAGAGAAAGTGAATAGAAGCGCGAAAAAAAAAGCAGCAAGAGACCGACAAGATCTATTCAATGATGAAGAGGATGATGTCGTGGAGGATTTTAATAATAACGATGATGATTACAGGGGAAAAGGTCGACGAGCAGCGCCAAGAGACGAAGGAAAAACATCAGATAGGAAGGGAAAAAAACCTATACGTATGGTTCATTCCTCAGATGATGAGGATGAAGGTACTATGATACGACGTAAAAAACAGAGCAATACACCATTAAAAAAAAAGAAAAATAGGAGATTTAAAGAATCAAATCAAAAAGGATTCATGGATGAAGTGGATACTGAAGATATTGGTGGAAAAACACCAGATAGGAATAGTAAGAAGACGAAGAAAAAAAAAAAGAGAGGACCAAAACCGCCACCAGATATGGATGACTCAGCGGATGAAGATGATATGTTTAAAATTGATGTCCCAGAGGATCGACGAAAAATGACACGAGAAGTAAGTTTTGTATTGCCTCTCTATTTAATCTATCTACAAATATATATATATATATTTACATACATTTTTGATCTATCAAACTATATATATTATATTATAGTATACAACATGAATCTAACTCTCTATATATACACACATATATCATTGTTATTATTATTACATAGGAACGACTTCAAGCAGCTCGATTACGTGCAGATAAACGATCACCAAAAAGAAAAAGCAAGGCATCAAATAAATCACGTACGCCAACAAAGGATCAAAAGCCAAAACCACCAAGTTCGGATGATATCGATAAAGAAGCTGATGCAGCACCAAGAGCTCGTGGCATTCAACGCACTCCCAATCTATCAAATATGAAAGAATATGTCATGGCACCTGCACGAAGACGCGATGGTGTAGTCCAGTGTTACATTGAAAGAATCAAACCAACAGGAATGGCAAGTTTTGGTTTTGGATCGACACAATATCACTTATATTTGAAAGAGAATGATACTTTTTTGATGGCAGCAAAACCGCGGAAGGCTAATAAAACTTCCAATTATCTAATTTCTATTAGCAAAGATGATCTTGCCCGTAAAAGTGACAATTATGTTGGAAAGTTACGTTCAAACTTTTTAGGTACCGAATTTAATGTTTATGACGATGGCATGAATCCAAATAGTGGCGATAAGACATCAGGTTCAAATAAAATTAGGGAGGAATTAGGAATAGCAATGTATGCATCTAATTTGCTTGGTTCAAGAGGTCCAAGGAAAATGCGAGTTGCGGTACCAGTAGTAGATGAACGTACGCAACGACGTGTTAAATTTCAACCAAGAACTGACGAAGAAGGGATATTACGGAAATTTAAAGACCGCGAATTGGATCAATTGTTTTATATGATCAACAAACCTCCACGTTGGAATGACCAAGTCGGTGCTTACGTTTTAAATTTCAATGGACGGGTAACGATGGCATCTGTAAAAAATTTCCAATTAATCAACCCTGAAGACCAAGAACGGGTTGTATTGCAATTTGGTCGTGTTGCTAAAGATAAATTTACAATGGATTTCCAAAGTCCATTGTCACCATTTCAAGCTTTTGCAATATCATTAAGTAGTTTTGATAGTAAATTAGCATGCGAATAAAAATACTAAAATATTGCGTGATTATATTTTGTTGTATTTTTCGTCTGTATGATATGATGAAGGAGAGTTTTGCTTTTGTAATAAAAAATAAATTATGATAAAATATTTCAAAAAAATCACATACACATGTACTGTGTCGTACCTGATATGATAATTAAAAACTAAAAATAAAACCCCGGGGGGGAGGTAATACCAATATTTTAATCACACATCATATAATATGATAATGTACATGTATATATTTGAAATAAATACATATGATAATACACGTGTACATCCTTTTCACTTCCGCGTATTACGAGGTATTTAAACCAGCAGATTTTTTTCCCACACGCTGGCACACACACGAACAAAGTACAGAGCCTGGTTGGAATAATATAAATAGAGCCCTTTACCTTCGAACATAATTTCCAACCACCCATCATATTATTTTTTAATATTCATTTTTTTATACAGAGCCCGCGTATAATAGCATGGACACAGCAGCCGAAAAGGGATTTTAATAAGAATTTAGGAGGAGGAGATTTATTTTTTTGATTTAAAAAAAAATAAATAAAAAAAAAAATAATAATAATAATAATAATAATAATAATAAGATTTAAATTTAAAATAATATTTAAATAATATACGATTGATTTTAGGATCGACACACATCTATATATATACCATATATATTCAATATTATTTGTTGTCGCACCTTTTTTTTTTCTCTCTGTTGTATTATATAATATATATATGTTACATAATAATAATAATAATTAAGAAAATATAAATAATATTAAAATATAAAAAAATGAATAATCAAAATGATAAATTAAATACCCCGTCATCAAGTAGCAGTGATAATACTACCACCACTACTACTACTACTACTACTACAACGACAACCACGGCGACAATGCAAAATAATCTTGGCTACTTATCACCGTCTTTAAAAATTAAGAAAACACCATCCTCAAATTTTATGTCCAATAATAGCCGTATGACGTTGTCACCGCGGGATCGTTCAGGTTCTTTAATGGGTTCTAAAAAAACACCGCACTCCTCACCTAGTAGTGGTAATAACATAGCTGAAACAAGTGGTCGTGATAGCGCGAATCATTTTGAAGTCGCTGGAAAACGTTACAAGCGTAAGCGACCGAGAGTTGATGATAATGCATACCAAGCTGTTGTTAGCTCGTATCGCGAAGACCCGACAAATAAGCCGAAAACAAGGGAAGAGAAGATGGCTTTGTTGGAAGCTAATTGTATATGGCAAGGCGCTGAAGGTGGAAAAGGAAGTGATGTCAATGCAGCTGAAGTGACTAGATATTTAGAAATTTCAAAAGCACTTTCGAAGCCATTACATTCCGTGAAGCGGGCTATTGATAAAAATGCGTTGACCAACTCGTTACTTGAAAATGAAAAAGCACTTGAAATGTTACATAATAGTAAATACAATATAAATCGTGCAGCATTTCAATTAGCGGCAAGTGTTGGCGCAGGACAAGAAGTTCGATATTTACGTAAAAATTTTGAAGAAGAGGAAAAATTAAGACGTGGTGTACGTAGTGACAATGCGAATATTGCATTGAAAAAGATGGACAAAAGCAACGTTAAAAAAAATAGCAATGGCAGGTTATCCAACACGAAATTGACAGATAAGGAAATTAAGAGAATATGGACCGCGTGGAATACGCGTGCTAGGAATCTATTAAATAGTAGTGACAACAACAATAATAACCAATTTCGATTTAACGATTTAAAAATGTTATTAATCGAAGCTAAAACTTTGCCTCAAGTTACATTAGTACCCGGCTCGTCACAAGAAGGTTTTGTAAAAAGCTCAATAAATCAACAACAAAAATTGAAAGACCGCATCATGATGGTAAATCAATGGACGGCACATGCACATGATATGTTGTCCGGTATGAATAAACAATTGTACAGTTTGGAAGAGTTGGAGAAATTGATGCAAAATGCCAAATCGTTAAAGGGCTTCTTGGACGATATTAACCACGTTAAAAATATTTTAAGCGATATTAATGAATGGATCGACAAATATGAAGGTATGATTAGTGGTGATAAATGTATAAGAATCGAAGTATTTCAAACCATGTTAAAACATGGCCAAAATTTTCCAGTAAGAGTTCCACAAGTTGATGAATTAAAAATGCGTTTAACCGAGGCTGTGGCACAAAGCACACGTATTCAACGACTTTTCCCAGAATTTTGGGAATTCCAAATTTCAAATAAACAGCGTCTGGCAGATGGAAATGGTACCTCTAATAGAAAACCGGCATTAGAAGTAGTTAAGGATTTAGTTGAGCAAGTGGAGTCAATTGGAATTGAAACTGATGAATTGGCAATTGTAAAAAATGCATTATTGTCTACGCAGGAATGGATAAAACGTGTAAATAATTTAAAAAGTAATAAAACGAGTAATAGTAAAGATGGTGCCAGTGATGGTAATAATGGTGCCGGGACGCCATCATCAAGTAGCGGCAATCGTGGGTCTTTAAAAGTTTTTAGCGCGCTTTTACAAGAATCAAAACACTTACCTATCGATGTAAGTGTCCATTCGACAAAGTTGACAAAAGCTTTGAGCGAGGCGACTACTTGGGTAAAAAAGTTCAAAGACGCCATACCGAACAAAACATCAAGACGTGGCGGGGAAGGTAAAAAGAAAGCAAACTTAAAAATGTTAAGTACACTTTTGGATGAAGCTGAAGATTTTCTAATGATGGATAATAATAGCAAAAATAAAGGCGTGGTTGAGGATATTCGTGATTTAGTCGAAACTGCAAATGAATGGATGGAAGAGGCGCAGGAAGCTATTGACGACAAAAAGAGCACGACAGAGGATTTACATAGTTTATATGTCGAGGGGGTGGATATACCTGTTGAAATGGATCTTCTAAAAGTTTTAGAAACAGAAATTAAACGCCGCGATTGGGCTGCAAGAGCAACAAAATGTTTAACAGAAGAACCATTTGAAAATATAGAGACATTGCAAGAGATGTTTGCTGAAATACCAACCATACGAGCTTTGCTTCCAGAGAATATGGTAGCAGAGGAATACCGAATAGAAAAAGAAAAGGAGATGAGAAATACTATAAAGTCTTGCTTAGAATGGCTCGAACGGACCGAATTAGCTTTAAAAGCCCCGGGGAAAGGGGCGCCTAAGAAAAACCAAGTACCAGTGACCATTGATTCGTTGTTAATTTTGATTGAAGAGGGTGACGATATTACTGTTGATATAGAAGATGAACTAGAAAAGCTAAAACAATTAAAGAACGATTCTGTAGCATTGCAAAATACGGTAAATGAAATTGTGGAAAATATTGGAAGTATTATAAAATATAGATCCTCTAATCCAGTTTTCCCTTTACGCAATTCTCATTCCTCTTCGAATGTGATGTCAATAGCACCAATCGAGCTAAAAGTTTTAGAGAAGATAATAGAAGACGTCAAAAAAACACAAGTCGAGATTGTAAATACAGAGCCAATAATTAATGAATTTGAAAAGTCAAGCGAATGGATTTCGCGGGCAAGGAATAGTTTTTCAAAACAGCAACGCAACAAATCAAAGGTTGGACGAAAACCTACAAAGAAAGAGATCACGGACCTTTGCTTTCAAGCCAACACGCTTGCCACCGAAGTTTATAATGAATTGAAAGTAATCACAAAAGAAGTGGAAATAGCTGAAATTTTTATCAAGAAAGTAGATGAGCAACTTATGCAAAGCGATAAAGACATGGAAGAAGCGCTAAAGGAGGAATCGGAACAGGCAAAGAATATCGATACGGATAGTTCAAGCAATACCAACGGTGATAATAATATTATCAGCGGAAAAATAGTCACCATAGAAGAAGAATATTTAGAAATTTTTGAAAATTTATTAGAAGAAGCACGAACTAGTCTTGCATACTCAACACCAGAAGTAAAGCTGTTGTCATATCGTGTTAACATTTTAAAATGGCTTCGGAGTGTGGCACCATTGCTAGAAGCTGACAGTGGTGGAAAAATCCAAGAAGTTAGCAGAGTCTTAAAACGTTACGAGACGTTGAAGAAAGATGACGAGGAACCTCTGTACATTCCAGGAATTTCTGAATCAAGCAAAGGATATGATGGGTGGAGGATTATACGCCATGTCCAAACAGCGGAAGCATTAAGAAATAAATCTTTAAAAGCACAAATAGGCTCAAAAGAAATCGAAAATTTCTTTAAATTAAAAAGCGGAGAGGCAAAACCAACGATGGAAAAGTTGGGTGAGCTGTTGAAAAAAGCTGCAACGGTGCCATTTCTACCAAAAGGGGCGTTGACAAGATTAAAAAGCGAAGCTAGGAAAGGAAAAACTTTAAACGAAAAGATGCAAAGAGCTTTGACTGAAGAGAAATTAACCCTAACGAAACTGCGGGGACTGTTGAAACAACACGAGAAAATTGCTATATATTTACCATTGGTAGAAAAGATTGATAAAGAAATAGAAGATGGGTACAATTGGGACCAAGAAGTTCGAAATGCGGGCATTCAACAAGGCAATGCCTCCTTAGATCATTTGCGAAAACTTCGTGACCAAGGAATGAAAATACATTGCCACCTTGACTTGATGCCGCAAATAATGGACATTGTACACCCGTGGTGTTTATGCGGAAACACTACAGATGGCGATATGTTTGGTTGTGAGAAATGTGGCAATTGGTTTCATCCTGATTGTATGGATGTTCCTGTCGCTGACCTTACTGATGATTTTAAATATTACTGTCCACGTTGTACTATTCGTTTAGGCGTATCCAACGTTATTCAGCAAATAACCGATTCGTTGTCTATGTATTTAAACAGTAAGCAAATGGAAGTATCGCGTGCGGGTGGACAGTCTATGGCATCTACCCTTGCTACGACAACAACAACAACAACATCAACGACCACGACTACTACCCCCACCACCACCACTACTACAAATGAATCGCCAACCTATTACAAGATTAAAGGAATGGGTATGATTTCTCATGAAGTTACCGGGTGGCTACTTAAGACCCTTGATAAGCACTTTCTACCAGAAAATGCCAAATATAACGAAGAGAAGAGAATTGATGAAGTCAAGCAATTTTTAAACCTAGTCAAAACTGCTAGGCGTGAATTTTTGCGTTTAATTCCGTCTGATGATGCACAGTTTGACACAGAATATTATGACGTAGAAAAGAGTGTCGCTGGGGATGATTTATTAAAATATGTTGCTACTCGTGGAAAAATTGGGGATGTGGAGATCGATGAATTATTAATGGGGAACACAACAGCTTTTAGGCATTTAAGTAAGGAAAGTCAAAATGTACAGAATCTAATTGTTACAGGCGTGGAAATACTCAAATGGGCTTCTGAGAGCTTAAAGCTTTTGAAACCTTATGAACTCTTGCGAGTGGAAAATTTACAACATTGCATAAGAAAAGTCGATACAATTTTACGCAAACAAAACCAATTTAATCGATTAACTAAAAAATGGAAAGTTTTGAAAGATTTAGACAACCCATTTAAGAAAGTTCTTAAAAAAGCAGATAAATATAAAAAATCCATTCGGAACCTTAACACTAATATGGAAAGATGGTTCAAGGAATGGGATGAGTGGCACATAGCAAAGAAAATTGATATTCGTGGACAAAGCAAAAATAGCGAAGAAATGCAAGAAAGTAGTGAAAAGCAGCAAGTCGTAAGTCCAGGGGAGACGGTGGTAGTAGGAGAAAAAGCCGGAAGTAATGGACAAAATAATTCAGAACCACATGCCACGTCAGCAACAGCTGCCGTGACGACATCAACGACTATGAATAACGCCAATGGTACTGGAAATGCTCTAATGATAACAAGTACTTCTCCTGAACAAATTTCAATTGCAACAACGCCAGTTATTCCACAATTTCCACCTCCGTACCCTGGCAAATTAAGCACGGTAGAAAACGTTTTAAGTAATAGAAGGTATGTGCCAGTAATCTTGGAAGAGTTTGAAAGATTACAAAAGAATTTTGTTCAACTGAAACAATATTTAGCATTAGACAAAGAAACATACAAAAGACCGCCAAAAAAGCGAAAAGCGAAAAAATCAGAGAAAAATGGCGATTCCAAGAAGAAACAGAAATTAGATACTACGAAAATAGAAACACTATCAAATTCTGATAGTGGTACTAATATGAGCATGAAACGCAAGCGTGATGATGATGGCGAAAAGAAAAAGAAAGATGGCAGGGGAAGACCTCGGAAGAATAGTGTAGTTGGAAATCCAGGTGCGAATAAAAAAAATCCTGTTGGAAGGCCTCGTAAAAATAGTGTAAATGATAATAAACCAGTAAAAAAAAACCCGGTTGGCAGACCTCGGAAAAATAGCGTAGTAGTGCAAATAAACACCAAAAAAGATACGAACGTTCGTAACACTATTACCGTCAATGCTAATGTTCCTGTTGTAGCAAACGGAGATAGTGAGTAATATATATATATAAAAAAGTAACCCGCGTGTTGAAAAAAATGTTTTTTTTTTCGAGAGAGAGAGAGGGGCGGTGTGTATAATATTTGTACGAACGTACTTTGTATGAGTATGATATCATATGACATTATTTTTTTTATATAAAATATATATGATAATGATTCGGTAATGATACAAAGGTTACGAACTCGGTATAGGATTATATTAATACGAACCGGTTCGTATTTCGTACGGATTCGTACCGTATATTATACTCGTACGTATTAATTAACCCACCATATACTGTCTTTTTTAGTTTTGTATAAAATATATGCGCAAAAGAGTACGTAATCATTTTATACATCAATACACTCGCGCCCCACGTATTTTTTATTTGATTATCAGTACGTTTTAATAAGGCTTATCCCATGTCGAACACTTGGTTGTTTTATTGTAATAATACACATGCCCAGTTTTTGGATCAGTGACTTCTTTCCATTCATCTGCAGTAAAAGTTTTTCTTTGAATATTTTCTGGATATTCCCATTGGGTCTCATTTTTACTATTTACATAGTAGGGAGTCCCATTACTATCATAATATTCAGTCCAGCCACCACCTATATCAATGTTATGTTTTACTAATTTACCTTCATTTCTTTTCTTTTCAACCGATTTTCGACGTTGTACTTTTTGGATCATATTTGCAGCTTTGACATGAGACTCATCGTAGTCAACTTTTATTTCTACTTTTTGTTTGGATATCTCAACAGCTTTCTCTCTTGATACATACGACGACGTTGATGTTTCGGGTGACGAAGAATGACCTAATTTAGCCTGAGATCTTTGTTGTATAAATTCCATCAATTTATTGGACATATCATATTGTAATTTCCTTGGTATCACTTCGTTACGTTTACCTGCTAACTGTTGCCATTCTGAGACGCTCATAGATTCCTCACGTAAAGCGTTTTGAAAATTAATAGTTTTTTTCAACAAAAATGGATGAGATTTAACATATTTCAAAAAGCCACTCATATTCACATCTATAAAAAATGACGTGTTGTTAGCTAAAGAATTTCTACAAAGTTTATTATGGGAAATAGTACTTTATTTACTTACAACCATCTGGATCAGCTAATTTTGCCAGCACTTTCCCTTCTTTTGATTGTAGTCTTATACCCGCTTTTTGACCACTATTTCTCATTCCCCCAATCCTATCACTTTCTATTCTTTTAGTTTTTCCATAGCTGACTGTACCACTTAAAGTTCCCATTGCTTCGTCCACTAATTGAAATATCGTATCAGTATGTATACCCTTCCCACTTTCGTTATAGGTTTCAAAGGTCACTGGCCCAATCGAATGCTCTGTCAACGTACAAACATTCCAAGTTGCAACTACATATTGTGAAAAATTAAGTGTTCCTTTACCTTTACTATCTACTAGGGCGAAGATGTTATCTATAAATGGTGTTGTTTCTACACTTAAGGATCGTGTTAATTCACGTAACGATAATGAATTGCTGCCGTCGTCATCAAATTTCCAAAATAATTTGGCTACTTTAACACTTTGTTTTGTATTTAATTGTAAGAAATCAAACAACTTTTTGTTATCTTCGAGTTGATTTCGAAAAGCTGGAGGTAGATCAGACAATGGGTTAGAAGCGCATAATCCCATCTATATCGAAAATATATAAAAATAAAATTACAGTAAGAGAACCTTTGATGTACACACTTGACTAGATTTATAATATATATAATATATTTGACGCTATAGACGTTTTTATTGTGTTCAGAGTTATTTTACTTTTAATATTAACATTCAATATTAATACTACTAGATTATTAAAATATAATAAATTAATAAAAATATTTTTTTTTTTTTAATAACCGCCGTACATGGCCGTAATTAATCCAGTAGTAGTATCCATATATAATACAGCGTATTATAGTTCATAATAAATCTGAAGAAATTTGTGTGAAATTAATATTAATACCATACCTGCTGGCCTGGTATGGTTATACCAGTATTATAGTACTATAGTACTAGTATATTTTCTGATAATATTATTAATAATAATTCTAATAATAGTAAATAATAGACTAGTATTAAATAATAGTGCAATCCAGCAATCCTGGCAAAAAATAGTAAATAATTTATTAGGTGCTTAGGTAGTATTTATTTCTTCAATAATAATTACAGTAGTAATATTATACTCACATATTATCGTATTTGTAAAACGCAACACGGAAACACACACTCAACAAAAACTAATACGCCTATGGATTTGTTGTAAAATATCGTTGATTATATTGTGGCGCATAAATTGGATACTCGTCTTCTTAACTGTAACTAATAATACCAACCACGGTAATAAGTAAATAACATGGGAGGTGGCGCATCTAAAAAGAAGAATAAAACTCAGAAGATTGATAATGGTAACCCAATAATGGCAAAGAAGGAGAGGGATACAAATACTGACGCAACTAGCACTACTAATACTACTACTAACAAAAGCAATAATAACAACAATGACTCTGATCCCATTAACCAGCAAATCAAAATTGTTAAGCCAGTTCCAAAGAATATTAAGAGAGAGGAATCTGAAGCTATGGTACGCGAAGCTCAAAAAGCTTTGCAACATATGGATTCACTATCGAATGAACGTATGAAAACGGTAGCTGCAACAGAGAAGCAAGATACATGGGAAACACAGATGGAGGAAGACGCTCGGAATCAAACAGAAGAAGGAAGAGCCTGTATAACGATTCAAAAACTTGTTAGAAAGAGAGGCGCGGAAAAGATATTAATTCAAAAAACAACTTGGAGAAATAGAAATCAACTAGAGTTATTTTTTGAGCGGCACGCAACAAAATATACTAATTTTTATGAAAATGTATATTCCAAAAGAATTGAAAAACATAATTTGTGCATGGATAGGAATGTAACGACGATGAAAACAACATTTCCATTTCCAAATAAAAAAAATTCAAAACTCCAATATTCTTCAAATAATATCGATGTAGTTTTACAATCTTTTCGCAAAACAACAGAAGCAAATTCATATCTAGAATTGGATGATTTTTTAACCATCATAGAAGCGTATAATAACATTATTAAACTAGAAGAAACTCTTATATCACTACCAAAGAAAAAAAGCAATATTCCATTATTTGTTATTGTTGGAGATTTGCATGGGCATTTCGAGGATTTGATGGAAATTATTGATGATAACGGGGTTCCTACAAAAAACAAACCATATATATTTACCGGTAATATCATTAATTACGGACCGAAAAGCATATATTGCTTGACAATGATTATGCTATGGAGCATTGCAGAACCTGAATCAGTTTACTTCTTACGTGGTAATCACGAACATGCATCTTATAGTTTAAAATTTGGGTTTGTGCATGAAATATGTTCCATTTATATTCCAACTACGGAAAATCAGGCTACTTTACATAAACTATTTGTATCCTTACATGAATTATTTCATTTTCTACCATTATGTATACAATTATATGAAAAATGTCTGATATGCCACAGTGGGATATGGAGAGATGAGCGGATAGATTTAGAATCTGTTAAAAATATTAAACGTGGCAATGAAGCAAATGTAGGCAATCTTTTCGAAAAAATTGGCGTCTCTGTTGATTTAATGCAGATGACGGAGGAGGAAAGAAATCATTGCATAGTTCAAGACATTTTATGGAGTGACTTGTATGATAAATCTGCCAACATTAGCTTTAACGAAGATCGTGGAATTAGTATATTGTACGACACTCAGCATGTACAACGTGTATTAGAGAATTGCAATTTAAATACTCTTATTATATCTGGATCGCCATTACAAGATGGTTACAAAGATGATGTCGCGCATTGCATTCGCGTTTTCAGCGCATCTTCCTATTTTGGTAATAAATCGAATCTCGGAGGATACTTACTAGTAGAAAAAAACGAGTTACAAATACATCCATGTAGCTTTTCAGTTAAGGGTGGGAAACGCGATAAACATTATCATTATTGTAAGTATCATCTTGTATTAGAAATAATCAATTACACATTGTACAACGATCAAATTTTCTAACAAGTTCATATTATTTACGTTCGTACTGTAGTGAGAGGTTTATCTAATGCAGTGAGGGAGCATTTATTAGATTTGGAAAAAGGTTTTCATAAAATAGATTATAAAAAAACGGGAATGGTTACCATCTTAGAGTGGGCCCAAGTAATGGAAGCTGGGACTGGATTACATGTACCTTGGTTAATGGATAGAAGTGATATAATAGATTGGGATGAAATGGATTTAGAGACCAATGAAGTCAATTACCAACAATTTTTATTTGATAAAGGCTTGACAGAGAAAAAAGATTCTAAAAAACGCAATGTCCAAGCATATGTATTAAAATTCTCAAGGCCATTGTACATATATTTTGATGGAACGAAAACAGATGAAGAAGCAATTACAAAAGAAGAATTTTCAACTGCGTGTAATTTATTAGCTCAAGTATCACAAATTAATGAACTGAAGGAAGATGGTGTTGCGGATATGATGTATAATATGTTAGATGGCCCAATGTATCATAATGTTAAACAAAAAAAGAACTTAAAAGTTTGCTTACTGTTGTTGAAGTTATTAGCCAATGGAAAATATTTTATGAGTGAAGAAGAAATAGAAGAGGAAAAAGCTATGGACGAAGACGAACCTAAAAAAGATAATGCAACACGATTACCAAGTAATGCGTAAATTAATGTGATATATAATATATACACTGTATATTATATATACATTATATAATGTCATATGCATCTCATACCACATATTATGATATTTTGTACCACATACCAGTATGTACAACCTTTTTTACACAATAGAGAGAATTTCTTCAAATATCTCTCTCGATTCAGTGTTTTTAAAGATTGTATTTAAGGTATTTATATTACACTAATTCCTGGTGCTATTTATATTGCCAGCCTGGCCAGCCGGACCAGCCTTTTTTGCTATTGGCTATCTGGCTATTAATAGCTATGCAGCTATCCTGTGCTATTGACTATTACAAAAGTGAATTTTTAAAACATTAATTTTACCAGGTAATGCAACACTGCAACAGCACACTGGCACACACACTATTTATGTAAAAATTGTTGTTGAAATATTACTGGATTACATGCACACACTTTGCAACTTTTGTTTTTATTTAAAATAATAATATATTTATATTAATGATTATTTACATCTCGCCCGTTATTATATTTAAATTAAGATAATACAATCTACGAAAGTATATTGTTTTCATGTATATATATTGCAATTTACATATATACAAATTAATAATATCATATTACCAAAATAATTACTATATACAGATTGTGTGAATCCTTTCCCCGATAGTAAACATGACTATAGCTTCATCTTGTATTATTAATACCAGTCTTTTTGTTTTAGTCATTATAATATGTAGTTACGTGCCATTTGTATATTCTCAAGACACGGCAGCTACCGAAGCTCCTGTAAACCCTTCGAAATGTGATTTAAAGAAGTGGAATGATTACTTGGTGCAAGAATCGGCCCAACGATCCTGTGCTCTTTTTAGTCGTTGTGCAGATTATGGCGACTTAGACAAAAATGGTAAACCTACTGGTGGTACTATATGCAGCAGTAAAGCAGATTGCGAGCCTTTGGGGCTTGAAACAGATGAATGCAAAGTACGAAAGTTAGCGTTGACAAATGAAAGACATATTTTCGAATTCGAAAAATGTTGTAGAGATGACATGAAAAACTTGAAGACAGGGAAATTTGGCCCTCCACGAAGATACCAGAAACATGGTGTAGCATGTAGTGGTACGTGCGCTAAATATGATTTTTTGGCTTTTACAAAACGAAAAACAGTTTCTAAATGTTCTTGCGAGGAAGTAGGCTATTGCAAAAAATCATCAATGTTTTGGTTATGTAAAGAATTATGGGAATGTTGGGGCGAAGGCGATGACGATTATTCAAGGGTAGAAGGCGGTTACTTTAAGAATTTCTGTCAATCTTGTGGTTCGTCTTATTCAGGGGTAGATGAAGAAATATTTTATGAAGAAATGGATTGTGGTCCAGGGGCAATTTTACATAAATCAACTCACACAGCTAGTATTGTCTTGGCAGGTATAGCATTTTTATATAATTTGTTTAATTCGTAAAAGTTAGATATGATATAGGCCAAGATAATACGAAAAGTATGTGGTGGTAAAAAAGAGCAAATATACAATCTAGGATATGATATCATATGATATATATTGATGATTTGGTTTAAAATCTATGTCATAAAATGTTACAATAATTTTACTTCCCATGGTATCATAAATACTAATGCTCAATACTCTATCTCGGGAATAATATTCAATCCTGGTAATAGTGAAGCTTTAATGCACGATGCACGTCTGCAAACTAATACGATGTACTCCACAAGCACGAGTAGGTTTGTACCCTTCCGTGCGAACGCGCTGGACGTCGGGTTCGCTCGAAAACGGGGAGGCTGTCAAAGTGCGAAATATGCACATTTTAATAAAATTAAAAAGTAAAAATCTAATATCATATCTGAAAAATATACGAAGGTATCATACGAATTCGGTATGGGCATACCCCGTACATCAATATAATATTTTTCTTTTTTTAAATATAAAAATCAAATATTGACATTCCTACATCATATCATATATATATTATATATATATATTTATTTGTCTAGTTTTCTGCTTAGTTTTTATTTTATAAAAATTTTAAAAATACACGCGCGCACATATTAATATATGTGTGTGTGTCATAATGTGTTTATACTGTATAACATGATCCGCTTGTATTTTGTGTACAGCATGTATCATATCATATTCCTATTATCATATAATATTAATATAGATATAATATAACTGCAATAAAAACATATATATATATATATATATATATATATTAACCTCGAACAAAAAATGCAACGACTGCTATAAATAATATCAAAGCAACAACACCTATAATCATTGTACTTCCATCATCGCCATTGACAGATACACCAGGCGCTGCTTTATGAGCCCAATCTTGATTATTGTTTCTAACTCCATGACGACGTCTTAACTCAGATGCACTTAGCGATGAGTCCGATGCAGAACCACCATAATTTTTAGCAGCATGTTGACTTGCAGACAACGTATCCGACATATTGTTTATACAAAGATCTTCTGGATTATTAGAATAATTATTTATTATTATGATTATTGATGGTTTCAAATTATTATTGCTATTATACCAGGTCGGTCGGTATTATTGAAATTATTATGTGCTGCCTATTTTTATTATTTATTTATTTTTTGAATAAATTTTTTAATTTTGATTTCATCACATTCCAGGCATTGTTGCCATTGTTGTGATGATGATTAGTGCATTTTTATAATACAGTACTGTATACTTATTATACCACTTATTACTGCTGTATGGGAATATAACATTAGAGTATTAGATATTAGAGTCCACCAAAATTAAAATTAGCACTGTCATAGCATTCGTAGCCTTATATTATTTATTTTTACCATTTTTTTTTGAAGGACAAAATTCTAATTCATGCCTATCAAACTGGAACTGTTTTTAACTTTCAAATAGGATATAAATAGGATCTGTTTTAGGATCATAAAAAAAAATGGATACCTGTGTGATTTGTACTTAGTTGGAATCTTAGACTATGATCCATCAATGATAATGTTAATGTTATAAAAAGAAGACCAGCTGATGATTTTCTGAATATAATACACAATAAATTAAAATGTACGCATTGTGTAAATTTTCACAGTTGTACTTCGTGTCGAGCGGAAACCTGGAATATCGTTACAAGGGATTACAAAGTTGAAAAGTTACAGTATCGTGTTGATTTTATACTTTTTAAATAATAACATGGAGCATTATGAAGTGAGCCCATTGTCACTCCCCAAGTCATCTCCAAATAATATAAAAAAAAACCTGCAGGAAGATGTACAGTTTGACCCAAAGAAACACTTGGATTTAACTATGCCCATGTATATTAAAACATTAGATGGTGAAAATGTACCATTTCCATTGAAAAATGCAGCAAAGCACAATGTTGCGTTTAGTGCACCATTTAAAGTACTTAGTGCAGAAGGTGTAAAAGCTTTTCGCCGGGTTATTTCTCAAAATGAAGATTTGGCCCAACCATTTAAAAATCGACAAAAAAAAGCAATACGTGGGATTGCCTACCGGTCCAAATTTTTTTGTGATTTCACGTATTCTCCAATTGTGCTAAAACATTTATCAAAATGTACCGGAAAAGCGCTTGCACCACATAACTTTCCTATGAACATATCACAAATTAATTTTGGAGAAATTGGGAGTGATAAAGGTGCTGATGTATGGCATATCGATAGCGTGCCATATGTATTAGTTATCCTATTGTCCGATAGTACTGGAATGGTTGGGGGGCAACTACAAGTTTCGAAAGCTAAATTTGGCGATCCAAAATTAGCTTTGGAATATATACGAAGAGATGGTAAATTGCCTGAAGATATGGTGAATACAGTAAATTATCCTGCTGCTGGCTATGGCATATTTATGCAAGGGAGCAGAATAGCCCATGCCGTAACTCCTGTACTTAAAGCCTCTGAGCCTAGGCTAACACTTGTAAATAGTTATCAAAGTTTGATGCCATTTGAGGAAGATGCAACCTTGTACAAAGTATTTCAAACCATGGATGGTGATGCTGCACCATTTGAATACGCCCGCCATAAAGCATGGCGAGCAAGTGGTCAATTGAATTATCTTATGAAAGAAGCAAAATATTTTGGAAAAACAGAAAAAATTGCAAGTGTGCTAAATAAAGCGATTGATGAGTTAGTATACGCAAGAGATTTGATTACGGGTAAAATTGAAGAAGATGCACCTTACAAGGATACAGATAATGAAGACAACACAAGGGATATCAAATTGGTAAATAGTAAGCTTTAACTTTTGTCATCAGTAAAACTTTTATGCACTTGATACCTTAATACTTATACGTCTTTATCTCTCTGAATCGGATGTACAGGTATCATATTTTGTCTTATCATCTCCACTGGCTCAAAATTTTGAACTATTCCATTGGATTGTTTATATTTTTTATATGACCCCGTTTATCTGAGAGAGGACTTTCTGGCCTATATTGAAATACAGGATGTAACATATTATATATAGGTAAATATTTCTAGTATACAACTACTCCGTACTTAGACCAACCAGAGATTCTTCAACCAATATTTGAGGGGAAAAACATAATAATTAAAAAATAAAAAAAAACATGTAAATATATATATTTATTACACTATAGACTTTTGGTGTAGCCAATATATACCTGTTTTATCTATTGCCGTGCGTTATAAAGTTCTTTCATTATCTTGGTATTACACACACACACACACACACACACACACATATATATAAATATTCATTATGGCTACTATTAATAATAACACATTGCACCATTCAATGTTGCAAAATTTTTATTCAATTGTATACTACAATCAAATAGTTGATAATAATAACAACAAGAGCAGTAACACAATACACAACCAAGGAATATGGTTGTTGGAATCTATCATTGAATATTGGGGTAATAATAAAAAAGGTTGGTTTAGCCATCAGCGTATTGATACCTTTCCGATTTCAACAAATACAAAATTAACGTATCAACCTCATGATATCAATATTAATTTATCTTTATTGTTACACTATGACCAAATTTATCGACATCCATGTGAAAAAATATCGAATAATACATTTCACAAAAAATTAGCATTTCGTTTCGCGACACATATTGCATTTCATATTTTACACGCTAATTTTGCAGCTTATGAAAAATCAGAACCATGGAAAAAAGTATTTGTTTTATTAGCCATACGCCATAACAAAAATTTAAAGTTAAAAATGTTTGCATTGAAAAAATTATATCAATTATTGGAAATAAATCCTACAAATGCTTTGTATTTAAGATTTTTAAAAGCAACAATATTAGATATTAATGAATTTAAAGAAAAAAATATTGGATATAACGATTTAGCACAACCATCACCATTTTCGGAGGAGCAATTGATGCCAAATCAGATTGCCGCACCTGCTCAATATCCTGAAATATTAGAAAAACCGAAGTATCCTGTATATACTGTAAATGAAAAAACGAAATATATGAAAATTTTAAAATCAGAATTTAGGAAAACATTAAATATGATAAAGCAATCAACAATTGTAAATAATAAAATAGCTGTTAGTATTTCTGGAGGCGTGGATTCCATGTTAGCAAGTTTAATTATCAATGAAATATGCAAAGAAGAAGATAACAATTATGAAATGATCATGTTACATATATGTTACAACAATCGCTCTTGCGTACAAAAGGAGGTTGAACTACTGAAGTATTGGGCAAATAAATTGAACTGCAAATTGTATATACGATTTATCGATGAAATCAAGCGTGAACGTAGTAGTTCATTTCGTGCTGTATATGAAGATATAACGCGAAGAATTAGATTTGCATTTTATAAGCACTTTCAATGTCCTATTGTTTTAGGGCATAATCAAAATGATTGTTTTGAAAATATTTTCAGTAATCTAAGTAAAAATATTCATTACGATGACTTGATTGCTATGAATAATATAAGTATCGAAGATGAAAATATACAATTGGTACGACCAATGTTAGAGATGAATAAAACAATGATATTTACACATGCAGATGGTTTTGAAATACCACATTTAGTTGATTCAACACCAGATTGGAGTGGAAGAGGCAAAATGAGGGATATATTGATACCACAAATAAATCAATTTGATGATAAAATATTAAAAGGATTGTATTCATATGTTCAATATACTAAAATGTTAAGTAGTCAATGGCATGAATTTTTTGAATCATGGTATAAAAATGGTGGTTGCAATGTTACATTTGCAAATAAATCGGAAGAAGAAGAAGAGGAAAATATTGAAAAAGAAATCATACAATTAAATATAATTAAAGACAATTTTTTCCAATCAAATTACAATAATACAGAATTTTGGATTCGTATTTGGTTTTATACAAATATGAAAACAAGACCATCAAACAAAAGTTTTAAAAATTTGATTTTATGTATCAATAACCAAAGATATGAACGGGTTAGTTTAAATAAAGTGTATGATGCAATACATCGCGAAGAATGTATTATTATTATTGATAAAAATATGTTATTAGCAAGTGGAAGTGGTAAAAATGAAGTTGAAATGAAGAAAATGATGAAATACCAAAAAGGCAGACCTGGAAAATCAAAAAGGCAAAAGATAGAGTAGTAGTATTTAAATTCATTAGTAAGAGTTGTTTATATTAAAATATTACGAACGTATCGTATTTAAAAACACTATAAAAATTATTATGAGATAAAAAATCTTTTGAATATTTACGTCGTATATTTTTAATATCATACGACTGTTCGTACGAGTATTTAATTTTGTTTTACATTATTTTTTAATATTCATTTTAATATCTAGTGATATTTAATCAAATACTCAAGCACTTTAAATCATCATTTCCCTTTTATACTCTTTTTGTCTCATCTGCAGCTTCCTTTGCAAGACTTCTCAATGAATTAGATACACCATTACCTAAAGCATCTACCATAGTTGCCAACAGACTGTTATCCTTTTGCAATAAATTATGAGCCGAGTCGTATTCTTTCACCAAACCACTGTCCATTACCATCATAGCGTCAGATCCAATTACTGTATTCAAACGGTGTGCAATTGTCAACATAGTAATCCCTTTAAATTCCTCATTTATTACTTTTTGCAATATTTCATCTGTTTGCGCGTCGATATTAGCAGTTGGTTCATCCATGACAATGACCTTCGGGCGATCAGAACCTTCCCGTAACAACAATCTTGCCAATGCCATCAATTGTTGTTGACCAACACTAAGTTCTGATGCTTTTTCTTTTAATCCATTGGCTTTTAAACCAACTTTCTCAACCACTTCGATCAATTTATTTTCAGAATATTTATCAAATGGGTCTAAATTATGTGCTAATGTACCAGGTATTAATAACGGAGTTTGTGGAATAATAGCAAGTGCTCTACGTACAGTGTGCAACCCTAATTTATCCAATTCCTTTCCATCTAATTTAACGCTACCTTTTTGACAATCCACTATACGGAACAAGACCACAACGAATGACGTTTTGCCTGCACCTGTTCGCCCGACAATACCAATATGTTTTCCACTATCAATATTAACATTTACATCTCTAATAGCTGGTGGTAAACCTTCCCGATATGCCATTTCGACGTTTTTAAATTCCAGTGTACCATTTGTTGGCCACGTACCTTTCTTAGGATCCGTTTTCAATACCCACTCAGGTTCTTGTGGCATACTAGACTCGTCATACTTCATCAAACGTTCAACAGCAGTGAAGAACATCCTAACCATCATACTATTTTGGCTGAAAAATGCAAGGAAATATGGAAGCAAAAACGAATAATTCAATGCAACACCAATTAACGCAACATCTGTGTAATTTTCTTTTTGAACAGCAATTAACACGACTGCGCCAATAGAAAAGAAAACTGCTAGGATTTGAGTCATCCATATACCCCAATTAAACGTGCTGCTTGAAAAGTGATTGAAATTGCTCCAACGATCGATATTTTTGTATTGTTTTTTACAAAAAAATGATTGGAAATTCATCGCATGAATAACTGTACGGCCATTTGCTGTTTCAACTAATGTGGTCATGATGGGCGAAAGTGCTGCTATAGTTTGTCGTTTTGCCATTCGATTGGATCTATCCACCGCATCAATTTGAAATTGATAAACAAATAGACCAACAAACAATACCGGGATTAAAGTCGGAATAATAATACTAATCGTAATAGATAATGCAAATATATTCATAAACATATGGCATAGGTGATCAAGAAATAAAGGAAACATTTTATCCATTGTTGCAAGGTCACTGTGGAGCGTAGCGTATGAATGAGCGATGTGTTAGAAAGGATATCCTTCTTTAAGTTTAGGGGAATAGAATTTTACCTACCCACTAAAGCGACTAATTATTTCCCCACTTGGCGTCGCTTCGAACCATGAAGATGGTGCGTGAAGTAACCTATGCAAGAGCATTTCATGAACATTACTAGATGCTCTTTTCGCCATATATGCCTCTTGAGTCGATGCAATCCCCATTAAAAGAGCTTGTCCAACCGAAAAGCAGATGTAACCTACCAATCGCGTCTCCAATGATAATGTATTATTTACTGATACCCATCCTGCCAACCAAATATCGGTTAAACAAAAACATGCATACGTCGAAAGCATAATCAGCAAATAAAGGCCTATTAAAGGATATCCACCAGCTGCTTTTAAATATTTGCTTAAGACGCTGGCATTGTGCCCACCTCTCTTTACAACTTCTTTTGTAAACAATTTCCCGGATGTATCGTATTGTTCTTTTTTCCCTTCTATCTCTTCTTCCAATTTTTTGCCATCACCATCTTTACCTTTCCCATCTTCAATATCAACATCATTATTTTTCTCAAGTTTTGCTCCTCCTTCTTCTTCCACCTCCGTTTTTCCGACTTCTAAACTGTCAATATCCGCATCCACTCCCTCTGCAGCACGTTTCACCATCTCTTTAAATTCAGCATTTATGTCTTCTAAATGATCAAATCTACCTATAAGTGCAGGTTCATCGGTACGTAAAAAGACAATTTTATCACATTCTGGTAGAAACTGAATCTGATTTAACGAAATCACTGTCGCTAAGTTTTTTTTTTTCCTTGCCAACAAAACATTGTTCCATATTACAGAGGCAACTTTTCCATCTACAGCAGCTAAAGCATCATCCATGTATAATATTGTTGGATTTGTGTAAATTGCACGCGCAATCGCTAATCGCTGTTTTTGACCACCGGACAACGTAGTGCCTCTCTCGCCAATTTCCGTCTTTAATCCGGCAGGCATAGATGCCAAGTCTGTATCAAAAGCAGCTGCTTTTATTGCCTCATCTACTTGCATCGCATTAAATGGTCTTCCCATTGTTATATTTTCCAAAATCGTGCCGGATAATACAAACGGTCGTTGTGGAACATAACCAATATCCCTGTTAGCAGCACCAGTACCTTTTATAATATATGTCTCACCTAGCAATGAATTTAATAAAGTTGATTTTCCACATCCAACTCGTCCACATACACCAATCAAATCACCAGCTTTGACTTGCAATGTCAAATCACGTATTATACACAATTCAACATCTTTTGCAGTGGATTCTTTTGTTGCAATTTTATTATCATTTCCATCCACGCTATCGTCGATTGGATTCCATGATAAATA
>Ga0099797_100324_pt1 | contig 31519 bp, 28 predicted proteins | sample Uncmet_Sort48C_1_FD_89871 | JGI IMG/M metagenome (GOLD analysis project Ga0099797, IMG submission 89871) | Marine eukaryotic communities from CALCOFI LINE 67, Pacific Ocean - C012_Sort48C_1 | ecosystem: Environmental > Aquatic > Marine > Oceanic | place: Pacific Ocean: Monterey Bay | collected... | reverse complement strand
GTTTGACGAGTCTGGATGTAAACACTGATAAAAAACCGAACGACAGGATGAGAATCGCATCGAAATCGAGAATCGAATCGAGAAGCATAATACAAGAAAGCACAGCTTTCAAAAACATTTTCGGTCAGAATACTAATCTGCAAGGTCAGAATAATCTGAATTTCAGCAACGTGCTTCCGATTTTCATCGGCCTTTTGAAGTATTCCGACAAAGTGTATTTGGCGCAAGATCTGTTGTATAGAATGAATCTCCTCAATTCCGATTGGGAACCGACGCGCTTCGTTCACACCATCCGCGCCGCGTGCATGAACTTTCTGAATGACCAGATGACAAATGTATTGGAGATGGCTATGGAGAGAGAGTCTGAATTTCAATCTGCGGGAATGCAACGACTCAACAGAGGTTTCTCATTGCTTTCCGTGCATGGAAGAGAAGCACCAAATATAGCAAAGCTTGGTGCAAGCGTGCATGGAGGACAACGAGAAACTGCGAATGATAATCCAGCAGCACAGCAAGGAACACAGAGAGTCCAAAGATTACAACAAGGAGCACAACAATACGCTCCAAATTTGGCGGACATTTTTGGAATCCATGATACCAGAAATCATGATACCAGGGCTGGTAGAAGCCTGAATGGAAATGCTAGAAGTCTAAGGGACTCGAATGATGGTAGTCTAAGGGACTCTACTAACGGTAGTCTAAGAGATTCTAATGACAGCAGGATCCAGGACCAGAGCCATCAATCCCACATCAAGCCCCTTCTAAACGATTTCGCGACCTCCCTTTTTACTTTCCTGCAGAGCAGCGAAGTGCGGGCATTTTGGGGATTGTTGTGGAAGTCTTCTTCTTCTTCTGTTTCAAGTTCTGTTTCGAGCCCAGTGTCTTCTGTTTCGAGTCCAGCTTCTCCTTCTGGTTCGGGTCCGGTTTCTCCTTCTGGTGCAGGTTTTTCGGGAATCGGGACGGGCTCGGCAATGTGGAGCCCTCCAACTGCAAGAGATCCAGGAATGAACATGCAGGGCGGAATGACAATTCCACCACCAGGAACGAACATTCCAGGCGGGCAAGAAAGCATTCCCAGGAATCGAAATATCTATTTCGCAGTCGCTGAAGCCAAAAGACGATGGAAGAATGAAATGGAACGATCATTTGTGGATTGAATCCGGCAAAGCATTGTGCCTGTATGATATCTTGGCAAAAAATGCATCGGTGGTGTAGTCCGTCTTTGGTGGTGTAGTCCACCGTGACTCGATGCTGCCTCACGGTTTTAACGTGATACAGTATGACTTACAAGTCTCAATGCGTTGAGACTCTCGATAGAAAGGAAGTTTGAACGGTTTCACACTGGAATACTTGCTCGGGCCCAAGAAGTTTGAACGGTTTCACACTAGAATGTACAGTTTGGTCGTGCCGTTACACGATTGACAATCGAGATTCGATTCAAATCCAAATTTTATTTTAATATCACCAATGATTCCAGTAGTGACACGCAATTTTTTAATCGATTTGTATCATCGGAATGTGATGGATCAGTGATTCAGTTATGCAATGTCGACGACACGACCAGGTGTCGTATATTGATAACATATCACATTCCACGATATGCCGTCTTGTAGAATTGTTAACTTATCGGGAGTACGTGACTCTTGCAACCGGGAGTACGATTTTTTATTCTGATAATATCAGTGATATCATTCTATCAGTTCTGATAGATTTCGTCTATAATTTCCGAAAATTTGCGTTACAAAAAAAAAAAAAGATATTATCCATCCATATGCGCCGTCTTCCATGGTGATCATGGCAGTGGATCACGGCAGTGATGGATTGTGGCTCTAAGGCCGCATAGATTGTATTCAATCATGTTTTGTTTTTTTTCCCTCGGGGTTTCCTTTGTTATGAGCTGAGATATGATATCCTTCTCAAGGCCCTTGAGTTCGACTATATAAAATTTTGAAATTATTAATTTCAATCTGAGCAGATGATTCGGTACCGTCGTACCGAGTATATGGGCCATGGCTCGATACACCGAGCGATATCTATTGTCACAGACCGGTGAAAACTATCTGTAGTATGAAAACTATCCGTATACTACAGAAATGATTCATGTTCTCTTAGATATATTTTTGTGATTTGAGAATCCAGAAGGCATCATGATTTGTAAGCAAGTTGGGAATCCAGAAGGCATTATAACTTGTAAGCAAGTTGGGAATCCAGAAGCCATTATGATTTGTAAGCAAGTTGGGAATCCAGAAGGCATTATGACCTGCAACTTAAGCAAGTAACAGTTGGGAATCCACAAAAAGCCCAGATGCATGTCATATTGAGATCAGAGATGCAAGATACGAGCTTCGTTTAACGAGTTTTCGTTATAGATCCGTTCTTATCTGAAAACATTTATGGGAAATTCCCAGGGGCATTGGAATATGATCTTAATACAATGAATTGTGTGTATTGAAATTTGAGTTTCAAATGGCAATGCAGAGCCGTGGTCTTCGGTAACTGAGAATGGGATAGTCCTCGGTAATTGAGAATGGGATGGTATTCGGCAACTGAAAACAGAAAATGTCCTATCCTCTGCGAGTCATAGACTCTGTAAATCATAGACATTGTCTGTGATGAAGATTTGGTCGCAAGTGTGCAAGTAAGCAAAATGAACCAAGCGCAATGAACTAAGTTTAGTAGAATACATCTTTGATGTAACATCAATGACCATACATGTCAAGCACATATCACATCGATTGAACGATTCATTTGATCCGTATTGACAGTGCGTATTGTCAATGGCAATACCATTGGTTTGTCGATACATTTGCCGTGCATTGTCCTCTTTAATGGCAATGTCGCGGCTGGCCTGCAGTGATTATTTGAGGATTTAAACTAAATCCTCGGTCCTCTGGTTAGTCCTCTGGTTTCGCCTGCCGATTTTTTGTGGAGACTAGTGACGTCACGACTCACAGTCCAGAGAGACCAGCTCATTTCCAAATCGTCTTTTGTTCTTTCGAAGAGTCTCTAGAGGGGTGAGTGTCGAGATTCGAGTCGAATGCAGATTCGAGTCGAATGCAGAGTGAAGTTCTGAACGAAAGGAATTTCTGTTCTAATTTTCGCACTGATATCTCAACATAATCTCGATTCTTGGCCCTTGGGGTCGTTGGTCAAGCAGCGAGAATTCAAAACTATATGTTGAGCGAGTCGCGAATTGTGATTATGAGCACGTGTACGGATTCAGATTTGATGCAAAAAATCATGTAAGCGAACATGTCTTCTCTGAGGAAAAAACTTCTCGTTGCTGCAGTATCTGGACTGTCTTCTGGCACATGCCCGCTATCTACTGAAGCATTCCGGATCGGATTACGTTCCAGGGACGGAAGTGAAGCACAATCAAGGGATGGCGGTGCAGAGGGTATGAGTGATGCAGATGGTACGACAGCAATTTTAGATGTGGCGACTCAACCATTACGGTTTGAAATTGTTTCCCAACTATCAGTACCAACGCGAGACAGTTCCGCAACAGCGTCAACACTCGAATCAAATTTGGTTTCACCGTTGTCAGATCTGTCATCAGCCACAAAACGAAGTCTGGACTCTAAGCGAAGTCTGGACTCTGCAGAGTCCAATGAGTCTGACTCAGATTTTCCGGCTGTGGATTTTTCAGGGAACGGACCTGTCCCTTTCGTTCAGTCCGGCAATCATTCTGAATTGAATTCCGACAATACGCAATCTGCAACAAATTCTACGAGCTGCAGCACAACCCACGATATTTTAACGACTCCAATCGATAGTCTGGAGCACCAACAGAAAATCAGTATGCTCTTCGAGTTTCTGCCCGAGTATTCGCCCCCAAAGTCTCCTTCGATTGAAACGAGTAACAACCCAACGCCAGTGCGTCTCGAAATCTTTACGAATACGTGGCTCGAGTTGATGGATTTCCCAGCGATTTTTGAGAAATGTAAGTCTGAATCTCGAACGGCAGATAGCAATGCCATTGGCATGCAAGCGGGACTCGGAGACAATGACACAAATGACAGAAATGGCGCTCAGGCAGGTTCACATCTCCTATCGCTTATGGAGTCGCGCTTTGCAAACTACATCAGAGAACCGTTTGTGGCGAAATTGGATGCGAAATTGGATGCGAATTCTGATTCGAAATCCACAACGGATTCTGATTCGCAAAAGAGCCGCGAAAGGCTGAACCTTCTGAACAACAAATATAGACTGTTCAAAGCGTGGTCGCAATATTTGGGGAAAGAGCTGAAGAAAGTTATCGAAAGCTTTCAAGAAGTGAAAAAGGAGTTGAAAATTGAGTTGAAAAAGGATTGTGGCCCTCCTGTTTTCCAGTCAGCAGAGGGGAGAGCTTTTTTAGAATTGATTGGGGCGAATCAAGACCTGACTCACGTTGCGGGAGGTGAGCAGAAAATTACGATGAATGGAGGGCTGAGACCTGTTTTGGGAGGGACGACAGTTACGGCAGGTAAGGAGCATTACGATTTACAGAAGGGAGAAGCCTCCAGCACTTCTCACAATGGTGATTCGCATTGGCCTGCATCAAGCTCAGACAGTTCCAAATCAAGCGCAGACACTTCTAATTTGATGCAACCGTTGGTGAAAAAGCGAAAAACTGGATCTGACACGGTCTGACTTTTGATTCTGACATTTGATGCCATTGTGTAATCAAGTAAACTACTTACATCAAATACGCATACGACAACAATGTGTCGTGCGGTTATGGATCTTGTCTGATGCTCCCACTTTTTTGAGAGAATAAAATTCGATGAATGACCAATGGTCATGAGTACCGCCAAAGTTATGACCTGTAATGTCATTGCCAATGAAATTATGAATTATTATGAATTCTGCAAGGAATGTTGTAGTGTTGTAAAAAAGTTTCATGTCTGACAAACGAGAAACAAGAATAAAGCTTTTTTTGTTGGTGAGTGTTGGTAGCCGTGAGATGCATGTGATCATGGTAGCCGTGAGATGCATGTGATCATGGTAGTCATGAGATGCACGTGATCATGGTAGTCCTGAGATGCATGTGATCATAGTATCCGTTTGACAATTAGTCGTGGTGTGTCCGTTTGCCAAGTAGTCATCTGTTTGCCAAGAAATCATGAAACTTAAAAGATCAGTTCACATAATTTCATTTCGAGCGATTGATGTACTCTTTTTCGTGCGGTATCGCTGTGAATTTAGCCCCTCAATCGTGTGTGGGGGCTTCCCCAAAGTGTGAGTATTTTCGTCATTGGTGGGGAAAAAACTTTTTGAGCGCTCCTTTTTTTTCACGTGGTTTGCAAGATCTTTTTTTTTTTTTTTAGCATGTGGGAGTGCCAAGGTTCGTGTTTTTGGGCGAAATTTCGGATTCATTTTGAGTGACAGTGCCATCTGAGCCTGTCTCTCACGATTCGCAGTGTCGTATTGGAGTCTTTCGTGAGGTTATGGCTGCAATCCAATAGAAGAGATTTGCAGATCTGCATGAGCCGCGTGATGATTATTAGTTGTATCAGTGCCAGAGCGGTCCATTGCATGGATAGACAGGTTGTTGATTCCATGCAAGTTGAAGCCCTCGTAAGTGCGCCTGTTTTCGAGGCGGGCACTAGTTGGCCTCCCTGGGTCCTGGGAAGCCTCTCAATGGTAGGGCCCTACAGCTAGCCTGGCTGAGCGCAGGTCGTGCCAGTTGTGACTCGAGAATAGCGGTAAGAGCTGGCGCCTCCGTATCAACAGCATCAACAGAAGAGATTTGCAGAGCGTGTGTGTGTCCCCTAAAGGGTGGGCAGTATTTTTTTTGTGCCGAATCGGTGTGGATTCAGCAATTTTTTGTAGGGGTTTGACGAAATATCTTCGAGCGAGTGTCTGGCTGCGGGAATTCAAAACCCTCTGCAGCGAACGCGTTTTTTTTTTTTTTTGAAATTCATTCGTAGTCTTTCATATTGCGAATGACAGGCGGATTTATTATTTTCGTACCGTATCGGTGTGGATTCAGCAATTTTTTGTAGGGGTTTGGCGAAATATCTTCGAGCGAGTGTCTTGCTGCGGGAATTCAAAATCCTCTGCAGCATTCGCGTTTTTATTTTTTTAATTCATTCGCAATTTTTCATATTGCGAATGACAGGCGGATTTATTTTTTCGTACGATATCGGTGTGGTTTCAGCAACTTTTTGTAGGGGTTTGGCGAAATATTTTCGAGTAAGTGCCTGGCTGCGGGGATTCAAAATCCTCTGCAGCATTCGCGTTTTTATTTTTGAAATTCATTCGCAATTTTTCATATTGCGAATGTCGGGCGGAGTCTTTTTTTCGCCTTATCGGTGTGGATTCAGCAAGTTTTTGTAGGGGTTTGACGAAATATCTTCGAGCGAGTGTCTTGCTGCGGGAATTCAAAACCCTCTGCAGCAGTCGAGTTTTTTCTGGAATTCATTCGTGATCTTTCATCTTGCGAATGTCAGGCGGATATATTTTTTTCGTACCGTATCGGTGTGGAGTCCGCAATTTTTTGTAGGGGTTTTGCGAAATATTTTCGAGCGAGTGTCTTGCTGCGGGAACTCAAAATCCTCTGCAGCAGTCGCTTTTTTTTTTGAAATTCATTCGCAATCTTTCTTATTGCGAATATGAGGCGGATTTATTTTTTTCCGGCCGTGTCGGTGTGGAGTCCGCAACTTTTTGTAGGGGTTTGACGAAATATCTTCGAGCGAGTGTCTTGCTGCGGGAATTTAAAATCCTCTGCAGCAGTCGCGTTTTTTTTTTTTCGAAATTCATTCGTGATCTTTCATATTGCGAATATGAGGCGGATTTTTTTTTTTCGTGCCGTAACGGTATCGGTGTGGATTCAGCAATTTTTTGTAGGGGTTTGACGAAATATCTTCGAGCGAGTGTCTTGTTGCGGGAATTCAAAGTCCTCTGCAGCAGTCGCTTTTTTATTTTTGAAATTCATTCGTAATCTTTCATGTTGCGAATGATATATGGATCTATTGTTTTCGTACCGTATCGGTGTGGATTCAGCAATTTTTTGTAGGGGTTTGACGAAATATTTTCGAGTAAGTGTCTGGGTGCGGGAATTCAAAATCCTCTGCAGCAGTCGCGTTTTTATTTTTTTGAAATTCATTCGTAGTCTTTCATATTGCGAATGACAGACAGGCGGACTTATTTTTTTCGTACCGTATCGGTGTGGATTCAGCAACTTTTTGTAGGGGTTTGGCGAAATATCTTCGAGCGATTGTATTGCTGCGGGAATTCAAAATCCTCTGCAGCAGTCGCGTTTTTTTTTTGAAATTCATTCGCAATCTTTCTTATTGCGAATATGAGGCGGATTTATTTTTTTCCGGCCGTATCGGTGTGGAGTCCGCAACTTTTTGTAGGGGTTTGACGAAATATTTTCGAGCAAGTGTCTGGCTGCGGGAATTCAAAATCCTCTGCAGCAGTCGCACTTTTATTTTTGAAATGTATTTTGTAGGGGTTATAGTTCGTATTGATTGTGTCATTTCATTACTCAAGAAATGTATTTTGTAGGTGTTACAGCCGTAGATAGTATTGATTTTACCCTACTGCTACAGTATCATTATTCAAGAAATGTCTTATGCAGGTGATTAGCAAGATTTTTCATCTTTTAAAAAATCCTCAAGAAAAGTCTTTTTGCGGGTGTTGCAGTTGGTATTGAATTTTGCGATTTCATTTACAAAAAATCCTCAAGAAAAGTCTTTTTGCGGGTAATAACTTTTTGCGGATGTTCTAGTGTATATTGAATATTCATGTATATTGAATATTCATTGCCCTTAAAAGTAAGTAATACAAGAGTGACAGCCTAACTCAATGACAATCCACAAGACTCAGACTTAAGTTAATCCACAAGACTCAGATTTAATCCGCAAGACTCAGACTTAATTCGCAAGACTCAAATTTTCTTCTTGCCAAGATCGTCCCCCTGATATCGAAATTATTTTTTCCAAATCGTGAAACAATCTATTCTGATTCTAAACAACATTGCAGCAGAGCGAGAGACAAAATACGTCATCTGAGTTGACAAATTGAATTGACGAGATTTTATACTATTTCAGTAACGAGGTTTTACATTATTCAAGTAAAAGCATTCGAATCGATCTGCAAAAGTTTTTGCAACAAAAAGATATCATCTGCAACAAAAGCAACAACTCGGGACGAAATCCGCATTGCGGCAAATAGTCTGACTCAATAGCAAGGACCAGAGTCAAACGGCGGAGGCACCCACAGCATCCGAACTCAGGAGACTGTGACAGACAGCAAACACAGAGTGTAGACACGGAAAGAAGCAGAATCAAGGAGAAACAAAAAGAAGCAGAATCAAGGAGACACGGAAAGAAGCTGAATCGAAGATATACAGAAAGAATTCAAACAGGAAGGAAACCCAAACTGAGATCCGGATACAGGCAGCATTCAAAGGGCGGCACGAACAAAACACAGAAACTCACACCTAAGCCAGAGTGCAACACAGTTACAAGAGAGTTCAAGACAAATCCAAACTGAAAGACGGAAAAGAAACCTTCTCCGTTGAAGATGGTGAACCTGAACAAGCGCAGCTTTCTTCTCATTCCTGCAACGTCCAGTGTCCTCATCGACCACCTCACGGGTTTTTGTGGCCCTTGTTTTTTCGGTGGTGTGATGGGCTTGCAGATGCTACCGCCAAGGAAGTCTAACTATGACACGGGCTTGCAGATGGATCCTTATGACAGGGCACTTGACGATATCACGAGCCTCAACCAAATGCTACTTTCTCAAAATACGACGACATCTGAGGAACTCAACGAGCTGAAAGAAAAGATCAGAACGAACAATGTGGAAGACGAAGATTACAGACGGTTTTTTAAAGACGAAGCGTGTGTAAAAGTGTGGGGAAATATCAGGTTCAAAGCTGGAAACTCAGTGATCAGCGAAAGTCTTTATGATACCGCTAACAGCCTATACCATGAGGCACTTGCCAAAAAATGGCCTGTACCTATCCTCTGAATTCTGTTTGAGACAGATTTCAGAATCTCCATCAGGTTTTATTTCCGGTTCGGAAATTAAACGTATTGTTGGAAGCTGGGTCAGGCCCTCAGATTGTTTCTCGCAATTTGATGTCAATCATTGAGGCGTGCAAGGAGGTGCTGGTCTGCAACTTGCTGAAAGTGCACGCTCAGTGTACAGATTTTATGCCTCGTGCAGTCAGCTGATATGTCCAGAGAGAAGGACTTGAGCAAAATCCTATATGATATGACAATATGTCAACTCTATAAAATACGTCCACAACACATCTCTATTCGTCTATTCGTCAAGACAAAAGATCCTACTATTGAAAGAAGACACGTAGATGACAATGGCAGGAGGGTCTCTGGAATCACAGAGGAGGGAGAAAAGACACACGATCTCAGGTCTGACGTCAGACCCTATTTCTCATCCATTGACAGGAGGGTCTCTGGAATCACAGAGGAGGGAGAAAAGACACACGATCTCAGGTCTGACGTCAGACCCTATTTCTCATCCATTGACAGGAGGGTCTCTGGAATCACAGAGGAGGGAGAAAAGACACACGATCTCAGGTCTGACGTCAGACCCTATTTCTCATCCATTGACAGGAGGGTCTCTGGAATCCGAGGAGGGAGGAAAGACACACGATCTCAGGTCTGACGTCATATCCTATTTCTCATCCATTGACAGGAGGGTCTCTGGAATCCGAGGAGGGAGGAAAGACACACGATCTCAGGTCTGACGTCATATCCTATTTCTCATCCATTGACAGGAGGGTCTCTGGAATCCGAGGAGGGAGGAAAGACACACGATCTCAGGTCTGACGTCATATCCTATTTCTCATCCATTGACAGGAGGGTCTCTGGAATCCGAGGAGGGAGGAAAGACACACGATCTCAGGTCTGACGTCATATCCTATTTCTCATCCATTGACAGGAGGGTCTCTGGAATCAGAGGAGGGAAGAAAGACACACGATCTCAGGTCTGATCTCAGGGCCTATTTCTCATCCATTGGGATAATCATACTCAACGACAGAAGAACTCTCCGATCCTTCTGCATCGAGTCCCGGGTCAGTCTCAGCTTGCTAAGCATGAGCGGACATCGATGTCTCTGTCTATATGAGTGCCCTTGGGATAGAGAACTCAGAAGATATCCTGTCAAATAGTCAAACCAGATACGTAGTCAGAAAGTCAGCATATTGCTGCGAGAATGAATCGATGACGCCTGATCATCACACCAAAATATTTCGAATTCCAAAAGTTTGAAACTGTATACACTATACCATTACGTCAAAATGACAACATCTCAAAAGTAAATCTCTACTCGAAATTTAAAAAAGTCCGATCTTTCTAGATCGAGTCCGGGATCTGTCTCAGCTTGCTAAGCATGAGCGGATGTCTATGTCTATCTGAGTGAATTCGTGGCCGACGGGGGGGCGCCATGAGTAGACTCAAGCTCCTGACAGTGACTCAAAGTCAAACAAAATATGTAGTCAGACAGGTCAGCCCTGTATTGGCAAGCAGCTATAGTACTGTATGTGCTGACGAAATTATAATGGCAATTGATCATTGATGCCATCTGAGTCGGTTGATGAGTCTGAATCTAGAACCTACAGTCTCGAAGTGACTATTGATATCTCCATTCATTTGGAAGCTAAGCAAGAGCCTCAAATTGTCAGGTGATGCAATTTGATGGCAATGCAAATCAGTGAGGATCACGAGGAGGCGACGGGTTGTATTGTAAGTGACACTGTCTTTGGTGATTGCGATGGCAGCAGAAGGCGCCAGGTCGAATTGCCAGTACATCTCGTGAGTGCTATCATATGGTGAGTGTGATTATGATAGACGATTCTCGATAAATGATACTCGATAAATGATAAGTGTGTCCGATGGGGACGAGGACTCTATTTCGATTCAGCCAAAATCCAAGGCGTCTTGTTTCACAGATCTATTAGGTTGCTGCGATTACAAATTATAATCGAGAAAGTCGCCAGAGTATATACGGAGAATATCACTAGACTCAGAGATCCGTACAAAACCTCAGATCACGAAGCATTTCTAAGATCACGACTCGAGGCATGGTGGATGCCGAAACAGATACAGTCGGAATTTGCATCAGTATAAATGGTGCGCACAGTATTGCAGCCGCACACCAAAACCAAAACCGCAAGGCGACTATTAGTTGCCAACCGTAAATTTGCGGCTGGTAACTTGGTTTGCAAAACCAAGTTTGCCAAACCAATCTGATGCAATCCGGCCATTGTTTCAGGTCATCGAAGGAGTATAGGCGACAGTGTAAGGAGTGAGTCTGTATGTCTAGTAAGTCTAAAATAAGTAATCTAGTAAGTCTATCCATCTGAGATGGTATCTCAACGGAGAGCCAATGCAAATGTCACAAATGTCGAGACGGAAGCGCAAGTGACAATGTCATCGAGACAACCAACAAAGTGCATCAATGACAATTACGTCCGTGAAACAGCGCCGTTGGCCTAGATAAAGGCTAGCCAAACACAAAGCGGTTAGTCTACTGATAATGATGCGCACGACCTACTGTCCGATGGCTATTTGCGACCGCTATTTAGCCCGACAGAAGAGAGCCGAGCAAATACTAAAGAGGAGATTCAGTTGGCCGGCTATTTCCTAATTTGACAGATGCGATTCAAATCCAATGAGTTTGCAATTATTTTCCGTGTTTTGAGGTTTAGCAAGCCGTATGCTCTTGCCACTCTTGGTAAATGCTGAAGTCACAAGAACCCTATTTACTGGTTTGGATGCCGCAGTGTCTTTTTTTTATTGCGGTTTTAACTTTTGCGATTTCATTGTGATTATTTAAAATCATTTTGCGATTTCATTGGTCAAACAAAGACTTTTTGCGGATGCAACACAAGAGTGATAATCAGAGCCAATCCACAAGACTCAGATTTAATCCACAAGACTCAGATTCTCTTTTTGCCAAGATCGTCCTTCCTATCGAAATTATCCTTTCCAAATCGTGCCCAATATTGAACCATTTCAATCTGATTCTAAACAACCAACATCGTAGCAGGGTGACAAACAAATTGCATCAATTGCGTTGACAAATTGAATTGACGAGATTTTATACTATTTCAGCAACGAGATTCTACATCATTCAAGTGAAAAAATTCAGATCGGTCTGTGAAAGTTCGATTCAGATTCAGATCTGCAAAAGTTTTTGCAGCAAAGCAACCTGCAACAAATTTACAAATCGGGGCGATATCCTAACTGTAAGACGATGTCCGCAAGTCCTTCGAAAGCCTTCGTGTTGTCCGGTTTTGTGTTGATTGGCGCAAATCTAAATCCGGGAAAAAATTTAGTAATACCCAGTCCGTTTCTCTCAGAGTCCAGTGAAACCGACGATAATTCTGAGCAACCAGGGCAACAACAGGCGGAGCGAACGGAAAGTCTGGAGGAGCTGGCGAAGTTACGCTTGGTCGAGAAGAGAAAGGAAAACGCGGACTCCAGTGAAACCAACGATAATTCTGAGCAACCAGGGCAACAACAGGCGGAGCGAACGGAAAGTCTGGAGGAGCTGGCGAAGTTACGCTTGGTCAAGACGACAATCGAAATCTTCGAGCAGGCTCAACCGGCTACCGCAACGGTAAAAGAAAAGACATCAGAAAAAGAAGAGAAATCAGAAGAAGAAGAAGTTGGCGGGTCGATGTTGCCCAAAGACCGCCCAGCAGGCGCAGATAATGATTTGGAAATCGTGTCAGAAGAAAGAGAAAAATACGAAGAAGCCCAGAAGGATGGCAAGCAACTCGGGCATATTATCTTAGAAAACTCGAACGACGAGGATCCTGCATCTCAGGAGCTCCAAAGTGTGATCAAAGGGAAACTCAAAGACTCAGCCTACAATTTCGGTTTTACACAATTTGCGCAACAGAAAGAAACAGCATGTGTCGCCGACAGGTGTCATAAAGTCACCGAAGTGGCACACAGTCTGATCGTGGAGGCCGATGTCCAGAAGCTCCAGGAACTCGACGATGAACTGTTGACAGTCACAAATCAACTGCCCAAGCGCGATCCACCGAACGATGTCAAGCGCCGACTTTTGGAAGCACCTCCGGATTCGGAACTCGGCCGACTGGAAGAGGCGATCAGAGGGAAACTCAAAGACTCCTCGACCTACAATCGCTTGTTTCAAGATCGTTTGACAAAAGAATGTGTCAACAATTCTTCTTATTGTCACCGGGCCTACAGTTTGCTCGCGGAGGCCGATGTCCAGAAACTCGAAGAACTCTCCAAAAAGTCGAAGTTGACACTCGTGCCTCTTCTGGGTAAGTTGGTGAGATCTCGAGTCGACGACCAGGAATTAACCGAAAAAGTAAAGCAGCTGAAAGCTGACATCCTGAAGAAGCTCACAGAAAGCGACACTTTCAAGAACAATTACAGAGACGAATTTAAAAAGTATGGAAAGGATAAAAAATTGAATTTGTGCGGCGACCTGTGTCGACACAGGGTTAGGAGGCTGCTCTGGAAGGCTAGATGGTCTTCCCGCTAGTAATCCACCGTCTGCAAGGACAGTGTCGGTCTGCAAGGACAGTATGGGACAACTCGTCTTCGAGATACTCTCCCCTAATAATTCTCGGGACAACTCGTCTTCGAAATACTCTCCCCTAATAATTCTCGGGACAACTCGTCTTTGAGATACTCTCTCCAAAATTCTCGGGACAACTCGTCTTCGAGATACTCTCTCCAAAATTCTCGGGACAACTCGTCTTCGAGATACTCTTTCCTAATAATTCTCGGGACAACTCGTCTTTGAGACAGCCTCTCCTAAATTCTCGGGACAATTCGTCTTCGAAATACTCTTTCCTAATAATTCTCGGGACAACTCGTCTTTGAGACAGCCTCTCTTAAATTCTCGGGGCAACTCGTCTTCGAGATGCTCTTTCCTAATAATTCTCGGGACAACTCGTCTTCGAGACAGCCTCTCCTAATTTCTCGGGACAACTCGTCTTCGAGATACTCTCTCCTAATTTCTGAGTCGGGACAACTCGTCTTCGAGACAACCTCTCTCCTAAATTCTCGGGACAACTCGTCTTCAAGACAGCCTCTCCTAATAATTGACAACCTCTCTCCTAAATTCTCGGGACAACTCGTCTTCGAGGTGCTCTTTCCTAAATTCTCGGGACAACTCGTCTTCGAGACAACCTCACTATTCCCCCAGACCCGATGTTGATTCAATGATGACGGATGACCATCGGCGTTATGATAATTTCGGGGATAACCATCGCTGTTTCCGGGTCCAAATAGCGATGCCTGAGTGCGAAAGAAATGCCAAATTGCTTTGGGCATAAGCAAATTGGAAATTTCTTTCGTCTCGGGAATATTCAAGGTCTTTGAGTCTCTGCGCCATTACAGGATACAAGTAGTCGGACTCTTTATTCCTAGAATCGATTTATACATGGAAGGCCGGTGAGCCAAGCGAGAAATATTTGTTGAAGGCCATTGCGCCGATACGTAGTAAATTTAGCCGTGATTGATGATTCAGATTGATTGATTTCCCTCGTCTCATTAAGGTCTAAACTAGATTTCCGCTTGAGAATTGAAAGCCTTTATATTGAAGTAGAAATATACATTGAAGGCCGTCGAACCAAGCGAGACATATTTATTGAAAGCCGTTGAGCCGATACGTAGCAAATTTAAGTCGTGCCTGATTCAGATTGATCGATTTTTTTTCGTCGTATTTCTGTCTTTGCAAAATGTGACCAGAAACAGTATATGTGTCAAAGTATGCATGTGCTCTTGTCATTTGCCAGGCCTGTCTATTAGAGTTATAACTTATTGTTGGATTGAAATTCGAGGAGATCACTATTATATTTGTTTGAGTTGCACGCTGTCCATTGGAAGATATTTGCAGGAGTGTTAGACCTGTCCTTTCCTCGGAGTCAGGAGTCACATGTGGGGTTGCGGCATTAGATGTCATCGGCAGATATTTGTTAGACCTGCCTATTGGAAGGTATTTGTGGGCTTAAGTTATTTCATCGGCAGATATTTGTTAGACCTGCCTAGTGGAAGGTATTATAATTTGCGGCCGTCGGCGTTTAACCTTATGATGTCGTTGGAGGATATTTGGGTATGTTGTAAGCTTGTTGCCTATTGAATTCTCAGTCATTTTCCTCAGTCATTTTCTTACAAGGGTATTCATTTTCATGTGGTATACTATTCATGTTCTTGGGGTCTTCAACACAAACAAAGAAGAGATGCTTGCTGATTGATGATAGTTACAGCACAGTCTCCGAAGTTGACATTCCAAGTGTTTTCGTTTCATGGTGATTATGATAATGAGTTGGCTGGTTTGCCCTTTCGTCACAGTTTTGTCTTGTTCTGAAATGAAGCCATACTGGCACTAAAGAACTCAAGTGGCAGTTTGTCTTGATTATTTGAACTCTCTTTTTGCGATTTCATTGGTCAAAGAAGGACTTTTTGCGGATGCAACACAAGAGTGATAATCAGAGCCAATCCACAAGACTCAGATTTAATCCACAAGACTCAAATTAATCCACAAGACTCAGATTTAATCCACAAGAATCAGATTTAATTCACAAGACTCCCACTTACTTTCTTCTTGCCAAGATCATCCCTCCAATAATAATATCAAAATTATCCTTTCCAAATCGTGCCCAATATTGAAACATTTCAATCTGATATCATTCTAAACAACCAACATCATAGCAGGGTGAAATTTGAAAACAAACTGCATCAATTGATTTGACAAAATTCGATCTGTAGAAGTTTTTGCAGCAATTACAGAGCAACCTGCAGGAAATTTAAAAATCGGGGAGAAATCAGAACTCGGACAAATAGTCTACAGCAGTGACTGAAGTTAAACGGCGGAGGCACTCATAGCATCATAACTCAGGAGACTGCAAAAGAACCCTTCTCCGTTGACGATGGTGAACCTGAACAAGCGCAGTTGCCTTCTCATTCACGCAACGTCCAGTGTCCTAATCAACCAGCTCCCGGATATGTTTGGCACTTGTTTCTTCGATGGTGTGATGGGTTTGAAGATGGAGCAGCCACCGCCAAGCCCAGAACAGTTGCAAAGGAATGAAGCACGCAAAGATTTCAAGGAACTCAACAACCTCTGCAAATTTAAAGACGCAGATGCGAAGAAGACTCCTGGGATTCCTGCGTTCGAAACCAACCTGCCGTTGGAAAAAGAAATAAACCATTTGAAAAAGAAGATCAAAGGGAAACTCGAGAAAGACAAAAATTACAAAAATAAATTTGCAGAGATTTTCCAGGATAAGAAAATTTGCTCTGACCTTTGTCAACAAACGGCTGAAACGCTGCTCCGAGAAGCTGATCCACAGGCTAACGAGCTGCTCAAGGAGGCATCCCTTCCCACAGATGGAGACTCGGAAGCCTCAACCACAGACGAGCCTACACACTCCAAAGTCCAGGAAGATGTCGACAAACTCTGGCAACTTTCTCAAAGTCCGACACAGTTCTCACCAAAAAACTCGAACGACACGAATCCTGAGGCTGAGGCGAAATATCAGGAACTCCAAAAACTCGAAAATGAGATCAGACCGAAACTCAAAGAATTCGAATACAAAAACGAATTTTCGGATTTTGTGCAAAAGATTCAGGATGCGCCAACTTGTGGCGGTGCCAGTCGTGATAAATTCACCGAACTGGCACACGACCTGCTCGTGGAGGCCGATGTCCAGAAACTCAACGAACTCTCCAAAGAGTCGAAGTTGAATTTCGCACCTCTTCTGCGTAAGTTGGTGAGACCTCTGCGTAACTTGTTGGTGAGGTCTCAAGTCGACAAAGAAAAGGAAGTAACCAAAGAGGTAATGCAAATGTCATGGAGGCTCAAGTTCTTGGAAAAATACAGAAGAAAATTTGAAAAATATGAAAAAATGAAACTGAAACAACACTGCTGCAACCTTTGTCGACACATGGTTAGAACGCTGCTCCAGGAGGATGATGAACGGATCCCGGATGAGGAGGCGACGCGTAGGCAAGTCATTATATTTGCACGAGAACATCTGAAGCAAAGCAATGATGTCCAACACTGGCAACAAACACTTGTGGATGTCACACAGGACTGGGTCAAGCAATTATGCCAAGGGGGGGGCTGGGTGGAGAATTGAAACAGGGGCGCACTTGAGTTTCGCGGCCCAAATACTCTCTCCTAAATTCTCGGGACAACTCGTCTTCGAGATACTCTCTCCAAAATTCTCGGGACACCTCGTCTTCGAGACAACCTCTCCTAAATTCTCGGGACAACTCGTCTTCGAGATACTCTCTCCAAAATTCTCGGGACAACTCGTCTTGAAGATACTCTTTCCTAATAATTCTCGGGACGATTCGTCTTGAAAATACTCTTTCCTAATAATTCTCGGGACAACTCGTCTTCGAGATACTCTCTCCTGATAATTCTCGGGACAATTCGTCTTCGAGACAACCTCTCCTGATAATTCTCGGGACAATTCGTCTTCGAGATACTCTCTCCAAAATTCTCGGGACAACTCGTCTTGAAGATACTCTTTCCTAATAATTCTCGGGACGATTCGTCTTGAAAATACTCTTTCCTAATAATTCTCGGGACAACTCGTCTTCGAGATACTCTCTCCTGATAATTCTCGGGACAATTCGTCTTCGAGGTATTCTCTCCTGATAATTCTCGGGACAATTCGTCTTCGAGGTATTCTCTCCTAAATTCTCGGGACAATTCGTCTTCGAGATACTCTCTCCGAAATGCGGTTTCTTCAGGTTCCATATTTCCTCGTCTTGGGATTTCTTCCCACACGCTAAGGCTTTAACTATTTCCCCAGACCCGATGTCGATTCAATGATGACGGATGACCATCGGCGTCATGATAATAATAATTTCGGGGATAAGCATCGCTGTTTCTGAGTCCAAATAGCGATGCCTGAGTGCGAAAAAATGCCAAATTGTTTTGGGCATAAGAAAATTGGGAATTTCTTTCGTCTTGGGAATATTCAAGGTCTTTGAGCCTCTCCACCATTACAGGAGACAAGTAGTCTGACTCTTTATTCCTACACTTCCGCTTGAGAATTGAAAGCCTTTACATTGGAACAGAAATATACATTGAACTTAAGGCCGTTGAGCCAAGCGAGAAACATTTATTGAAGGCCGTTGAGCCGATACGTAGCAAATTTAGCCGTGATTGATGACTCGGATTGATTGATTCTGCTCGTCTCATTTCGGTCTCAACTAGATTTCCGCTCGAGAATTGAAAGGTTTTATATTGAAGTAGAGATATACATTGAAGGCCTTTGAGCCGAGCGAGAAATATTTATTGAAGGCCGTCGAGCCGATACGTAGCAAATTTAAGTCGTGATTGATGACTCGGATTGATTGATTCTGCTCGTCTCATTTCGGTCTCAACTAGATTTCCGCTCGAGAATTGAAAGGCTTTATATTGAAGTAGAGATATACATTGAAGGCCGTTGAGCCGAGCGAGAAATATTTATTGAAGGCCGTCGAGCCGATACGTAGCAAATTTAAGTCGTGATTGATGATTCAGATGATTGAATTCCCTCGTCTCATTTCGGTCTAGACTGGATTTCCGCTTGAGAATTGAAAGCCTTGATATTGAAGTAGAAATATATATTGAAGGCCGTTGAGCCAAGCGAGAAATATACATTGAAGGCCGTTGAGCCAAGCGAGAAATATTCATTGAAGGCCGTTGAGCCAAGCGAGAAGTATACATGTTGAGCCAAGCGAGAAGTATACATGTTGAGCCAAGCGAGAAATATACATTGAAGGCCGTTGAGCCAAGCGAGAAATATACATTGAAGGCCGCCGAGCCAAGCGAGAAATATACATTGAAGGCCATTGAGCCAAGCGAGAAATATATATTGAAGGCCATGGAGCCGATACGTAGTATGTTTAGCCGTGATAGATGATTCAGATTGATTGATTTTCTTCGTCTCGTTTAGGTCTAGACTAGATTTCCGCTTGAGAATTGAAAGCCTTTATATTGAAGTAGAAATATACATTGAAGGCCGCTGAGCCAAGCGAGAAATATACATTGAAGGCCGCTGAGCCAAGCGAGAAATATATATTGAAGGCCATGGAGCCGATACGTAGTATGTTTAGCCGTGATAGATGATTCAGATTGATTGATTTTCTTCGTCTCGTTTAGGTCTAGACTAGATTTCCGCTTGAGAATTGAAAGCCTTTATATTGAAGTAGAAATATACATTGCAGGCCGTTGAGCCGAGCGAGAAATATACATTGAAGGCCGCCGAGCCAAGCGAGAAATATACATTGAAGGCCATTGAGCCGATACGCAGTATGTTTAGCCGTGATAGATGATTCAGATTGATTGACTTTCTTCGTCTCGTTTGGGTCTTTGTAAAATGTGACCAGAAGCAGTATATGTGTCAAAGTATGCATGAGCCTGGTTCAGCCGTGTCATTTGGAGGAGATTGGCATTATTTAATTATATTTGTTTGAGGAGCAGGTTGTGCATTGGAAGATATTTTCAGGGCAGTGTTGGATTTGCCCTTTTCTCAGGAGTCATTTGTGTGGTTGTGGCATTTGGATGTCAATGACGATGAATGTCATCGGCAGGCAGATAATAATTTGTCAGACCTGCCTATTGGATGGGTATTTGTGACCGTTTATGGCGTCGTTGGAGGATATTTGGGCATGTTTGAGTTGCCAATTGAATTCTCTGTCATTTTCCTCAGTCATTTTCTTACAAGGGTATACTATTCATTTTCATGGGGTATATACTATAGTATTCATCTTCTTACAAGGGTATTCATTTTCATGGAGTTGCTTTCATTTTCATGTGGTATACTATTCATTTTCGTAAGGCATTCAACACAAACAAAGAAGAGACGTTCGCTGATTGATGATAGTTACAGTACAGTCTCCGAAGTTGACATTCCAAGTGTTGACAGTAAGCTTAAAAAGAAGGAATTTCGGTGTCTGCAGTGTTCATTTCTCTGGTGAGTGGTTCATTTCTCTGGTGAATGTTTCGTGAATGTAGGAGCGCAGATCATATGGATCATTTCATCGTCACAATGTGGGATTGGCGTACATTTCCGGAAAAAATTCCTGAAAAGAGAGAGGGAGAGTCTAGAGACAAGTCATGATAATGATTGCATCCGATTCCAGTGTTGACATCGGCAGCAATTTTTTGCGTTTTGGATTTGTGTTTTTGCATTTTGCGGAAATTATTTGTCAGCATTGCAGCCAATTTTTGCGTCAGGCAGAAGATAATCAGAATGCTATCTGTCCAGTCGGTTTGCAATTTCAGTCAGACAGAAATCTGAGAAAAAGATCTATCCTCGCGGTTTGCAACTTCTGAGATTGGCAATCTGAGATTGGCGATCTCATTGCACTCATCAAAATCAATCTTCCTTTTTACCAAACCAGATCCAACAGGTCTTGTGAATTGCCAGTTCGTTGTCAGAACAGAAATTTGAGCTTCAGTGCCAAACAAAGAATTCTGAAATTTTGTTTCTCTCGTTTCAAGTCTGTGTCATTGAAATTTAAGTCTTGAAGGAAAAAAGAAGTTTTGTGTCACCTGTAAACCGAAAGAATAAGTTCTGAGACTGAAGTGGAAACGTTACAGACAGTAGTTTGAATCTCTCCAAAAGCTCTAAGCCTCAAATTCCAAGTTTGAATTCAGACTCCAAAAGCTTTAACTTCTTTAAGTTAAGTCGTTTCGATTTCTTTCCCCAACAGTTTCTCAACTTGAGTTAAAAATTGCAAAAATGTCAGTGATTCGATTTGGAGCAGCTGCAGCGGTCGGCATCTTATTCCGTGTCGCTCATAATGTCTTCGAAGCATCAGGCGCCAGAACAAAAAATGGCGGCAACAATGGCGGCGGCAACAATGCACGCGGCGCCCGTGAAGTCGCTCCTCCTTTCATTGCACAGGATCCTCTTCGATCCTCGTATTTAGATGCAGCTGAGTTACTAAGCCGCAAAGTCCGGCAGCCCGGCGACGGTGCGTGTTTTTTCCACAGTTTCAATGCCGGAAGACAAGAAATTATGCGAAAACTGGGAAGGCCCGGAGAGGCATTGCCGCCGCGAGACGAAGCTTTTGCGGAGCGACACAAATGGTCGAGCAACACAAATTCAGCCGCTTACGTACGACATATAACAGTCAACTATATTGGCGAAAACAGCGCGTGGTTTTTACGGAACGCATTCGGTGGCGACAGAAAGGCGTTTGCGAGATACTTGCAGAATATGAGCAAAAGAAGTACATGGGCCGATCAGTCTGCAGCGACAGCCGCTGCGATGGCGTTTGGAGTGAAACTCCGGGTGTGGAATACGTGGGGACAACAATTGCAGATTGCAGACGGAGAAATTGTCATGCCCGAGATTGTACCTGCTCCTGCAACGCCCGCTGCTGCAGGAGAAGGAGAACTTGGACAGCCAGGTCCAGCAACGCCTGCTTCTGCAGGAGAAGGAATACGCGGTCCTGCAACGCCTGCTTCTGCAGGAGGAGAAGGAGCACGAGCTCCTGCAACTCCAAGCTCTGTTTCAGGCTCGGAGGAAAGAGAAAGAAGTCCTCCTGCAACCCCACAACTCCAAGTTTTCGTCTACCCGGACCCTAGAGCCGAACCTGCGGATAAATTACGAGCGATCCAGACAAAAGCCAACCACATCCAGCCGCCTGAAGCAATGAGAACTCTGCATCCGATTACGTACAACTACCCGTATAACGGCATAGAGCACGAAGGCCTAATCGACCAACACCCATTAATCGCCGAAGCCGCTGCTCAAGCTGTGACGCTTGCTCAACAGATGCATGGCAATGGAAGGCTGACTTACCGACAATTCCAAAGAGCCCGCGACGAGTACAATTTGATGGGGATCAATATGATGCTTTCTGGCCAAGCAAATCTCGGTGTCCATTTTGATAGTATTTCGGACGATAGAAATTGGACACCTGGCATCAATGAGCCGAGTTTTCTGGCGAATTTCGGCTCTCATGATGGAGTAGGGCGACCCGAAGGGCCCAGCTTCGACCCAATCAACGACCATATCTATTCGGCTGTGCATTTGGGGCAGTTTCCGCAGATAGTTTTGCCAGACAATTACGTTGCGGGGGCGCGAAGACGAGGCCCCAACGGATCCGATCGATCAAATGCTAGATCGAATGGTAGAACTTCGGGCCTTTTTACCATGGGTTTTCCAATAGGTTTCTGGAACTTATGGAGCAGTTTCTTGATTTGCGTAATGACGTTGGGTTTTTTGTGATTGATTGAAATTCCAAAGGTGTAGTGGAGTTATGGAGTCATCAGTTGAGGAGTTATACGGAGTCATCAGATGAAGAGTCTTCACTGTTCTTTTGACTCTAGATTGGGAAGTGTCCTGACTCTAGATTGGGAAGTGTCCCTCGATTTATAGTCTCGATTTATAGACTTCTGCAGGCATCTCACGAAGCTCAACCATTGTTGAGTAACATCTTGAGACTGTCAACAATGGCCAGTTGCCAGTAATGGAATTGTCGTCTCAGCGTGGCGAAGCGTCGGAAGGAATCGGAATCCCGATAGTAATGGAATTGTCGGCGGAAGGAATTGGAATCTCGATAGTGAGTCGGGGGGTTTCGGGAATGAGGAAGTTCCGGGTCGTATGTCAGTAGATGGGTTTCAATTGTAACGTTCGTTGAAATAGGAATTCGCATGTCAGCAGATGGGTTTCCCTTGTTCGTTGGAATAGGAAATGAAACAGGTCTGAGACAAACTACGAGTTTGTAAGGAGGTAGACGCCAGTACGAGGAGGTATACTACTCAGTAATTGGTATTTTACCGTAAAATTACCGTACGAGTTTGGCAGTCTGGCAGACGGCAGACCGGCAATTGTTGTTGGACAGATGCCAGTGGGCAGACCGGTAATTATTGTTGGGCAGACGCCAGTTGGCAGACCGGTATTGCATAGGTATACCGGTGTTGATAACACGCCAAGTGGTGACTCGCCAAGTGGTGATTTGTGAATCGTATTACTGGAGTCAGTGACTCTGTGAAACCAAACGAAAAAGAGATCGTAGGATTTTTCTGTTTTCCACATCGTTTCAGTGTCAAGATAGCATTCCTAGCGACAATTTAGTCAAGATAGCACTCCTAGCGACAATTTCGATTATTCTGGAAAAGAGTTGGAGAACTTAGAAAGAGTCCCACATTCTGGATAAGTGTATTCGGGGAAAGTGTATTCGACACGGTGTTTTCAGATACCGTCAAAGAGGTCAGCTACCTCCAAAACATGTTCTGACTGTGATGAGGTTTATTGCATCTGCAAGATCGTCTGAAAGAAGAACACGAAAGCTTAGCCTGTGTGGCGTTATCTGGTCCGTGTAATTTGCCGGTGTTCTCAGTGGTTTGCAAATTGTTTCACAAGGTTTCTTTCAATAGGTGGAAACGGATTATCAGGTTTCTCCGAAGTAAAAAAGCGTGCTCTCATTCACATGTCATTCTCTTCGCTGAAATATCGAGCAAGTCTTTTTTCTTTGCAAAATACTTTTTCTTTGGGTATTAGTATCCTTGCGGGTTTTCGGTTAGTTTTTATTTCTATGGGTTTTCTTGCAAATATTTAGCGTTGGTTTTTCGCCGAGTCTTGATGTTAACATTGCAGCAGCGAGTGCCATGGTATCATGATCATGATCATGCGTCGAGTTTGAAAATCAAAAATAGTGAAATCATCTGCAGAACTGAATCGCATGAGTTGCGAAGTCATATCGGGAAATCATATCGCGAAGTCATATGCAGCGTCATTTTTAAATCTCAAGAAACATCGCGACAACATAGAAGCATGGATTGGCTTCGGCAGGAAGCATGGATCACGTATCATAGTATCGGAAGCAAGGATCGCCAAAGACTAGTCTCAACATGTGCAAGTGTTTTTGTTTTTTTTCAAACATCATCATATTGACATGCCATATGCGCATTTTTCCCGAGATTAATCTTTCCGAAAGGCATCATCTTTCTCAAAAGTAATTTTTTTCTCTCGTACATCACCTTTCTTCACCAATAAAAACTCTTCTCGAACGTCTCGCAATGATTTTCCCAGATATTATCTGAGATAAACTTTCATTGAGCATCATCCCTGTCGCAGGCAAATTTTCTCTTGAACATCGTTCTCGAACAGCTCAAGCATCCAATTATCGGTATCATTCGTTCGTTCGACGTTCGAATTTCAAAAAATGGGCAAAATGTTGCGCGTGGCAGAGTCTTTCTGTTTTGGGGTGAATCTGGTCTCCATGTCCCCCGGAGCATTGGCATTGATGGGAGGTCCACAAGGAGGTCCTAGAGGAACGGAAGCAAATGGCAAACAAGTTGCCGCGAAAGCACTCCAGAAAAATGCGAAAGGCATACGACAAATTGAGGAAAATGCTCGCAAAATAAGCGAGGACGCAAGACACAGAGCCGCAGGGACCTCAGCGCATGGAGCTGTGTATGAGGATCAGGCAAAACAACGTGCATTACTGCATGCACAGGCAGAAAATGGCGAGAAGATAGCTGCCATGGTCCGAGATGATCCCCGGCATGCGGCGGCGTGGGAAATCATCGAAGCAACAGCGAGCGCAGTAACTGAAAAAATTTCGAAAGCGGATCAGGAACGAAGAGCCGCAGAAGAACGGAGAAAAAGAGAAGAGGATGCAAAGGCAGCAGCAGAGCAAGCAGCAAAGGCGAATCAGGGCAAGAGAATGGAAGTTGACGTTTACTATAACAAGCCAGACAACACAGTATATTTTTACCCTGGTGCGGGGAGTGGGTTCAACAGGATTTCCAAAGAAAAGTTGATAGAATACTACAAAGCAGCGTTAGACATCGAAGGCAACCAGGAGGAGGTGACACAGCTGGAGGCTGATCTTGACAAAATAGACAAACTAGACGCAGGCAATGTTCTACCGAAGAATCAGTCTCGCCAGAAAATGTGGGTCTTCGTGCCAAACAGTGCGTGTGGTGCCAATTATTTGAGCGAAGAGGCTCGACAAAAAAAATTCAACTATTCAGTTTACCGTGAAGACTGAATAGAGACGACCAAGCCGAATATTGGGATCAGAAATAAGAATGTGAAAAAGATCTAGACACAAAAAATGGAAAAACTGGATTGATTCATGGGAAGCCGAATTTCCTTCTTCCATTGGCAGTGTCTTTGTCGCAACAATTTTTCTGGTCGGTGATCATCTCAGAAATTTCGAAATCCAAGTCGTATTGTTCTGCTCAGATTGAATTGTGAAGTTCAAAAGTTCAAGATGTGAAGGGACCAGAAAAACATATGACAATGGTTTTGTCATCAATTTGCCGCGGTTGTCATCAATTTAGCACTCACTGCTCAAATTCTGAATACTCATCGGAAAAACAAAGCGTCATTGTCAAGTTACAGCAATGATTTAGTCTTCGGTAACAACAATAAAAAAGTATTGTCTAAAAAAGTATTGTCGAAGGTCCTGATATTTTTGTCGAATATCATAGTCAAGAAGAAGTGAAGAAAGATGGAAAAAAAAAATTTAAGTCGAAAGATCCAGAAGTCATGAAGATGTGAACATTGACAACTTCAAAAAGAAACGAGTCGAGAGACGAAACAAAATTGATCTAGTCTGTCACAGTATTGAAAAACGAAATGAACAACGATATGGCTCGTGCTAATAGCTATTACGCAACGAACTCTTCTCATTTGACAGAATTCAGAAACTCCAATGATCTGATTTGGGAGTATTCGAAGAGATCCAAAAGAGAAATCGATTTTGCTAGGACCGTGACAGACATCGGAACTACAACACGAAGTTGCAACATTATTTTTTTGACAGTAAATTTTAATTTAAGTGAAACTGCAAACATTCAAGTCGAGAAATACATATGGCATGACTTCAATTCTGAAGCGGCGGCATTATCAAATTATCATCGTCAAGATATATTGGTCAAGATTTTTCCCCACGTGACATCGATTTAAAAAAGGATGCACACATGTTGTATTCCATTCTGGTACTCCATAGTATTCGGCAAGACTTGAAACCATACGCACCAAAAAAATCGTCGTGGCATGCGTATCGGGTTTAGATTGGATCTCGTTACTCAAATTGTATGCGAGTTTCAAACTGTATGTCACAGCGTTTATTTAGAATGAGTTTCCTGTCGCCGAAATCTATTCAAGTTTGGTACAGTTTTGAGTGTTTGAAAAAGTAGAGTAGACAAGAAAAATGTTTTCTCGCAATACCATTTGGCGATTTTCCGCGTAATGTTAGTACAGGCCCTGGGTAATATAGTTTTCAATTGTTGATAGTTTAGTCGATGCGGGCAAACAAAGATGTCGATGATCGGGATATTTTGAGCATAATGTGAGTAGCAGTCGGAGAATTCATTCGGGTGTGTGAAAATGAATTCCGATTCGTATCGGTTGCATTTTGGTAAGACGATGCAGGTGTAGGTGGCGCCATATCTGATAGACTGATTTAGTATTGCAGTGGAAGACGTATGGTAATGCAAGTCATGTGTGGAAAAATGCAAGTAAAGTTCAAACGAAACGAATGACATGTTTGCGGAAACAAGATTGATTCTAAAAAAGTAAACAATATTGAAGTTTTCTCCATTGATCTAAAAGTAAGGATGGTTGAAGTTTTCTCCAGAGTCCATTGATCTGGAAAGGCCCAAGGGAGACATGATGATTCGGATTAAATTTGGAAAACGGAATGAATTTAGATTTCTGAAAAGTTTTGGTTTGTCTATCGTGACTCAGTTGAAAATTTGAGTCCGTGAAAAGTTTAAGGGTAAATTGTAGTGATAGTCATCATATATTTTTTGGTATCATGATCAATGTATCGGGTATGGATATTCTTTTAAAGTTTATATCATGCGGAAATTTAGTACATAAGCAGCAATGCCTCGGGTCGTTGTCATCCGAAATGCTTTTTGATAAAATGAATTAAGTCGTTGCAAAAAAAGTAAAAAGTAGTGGTTGGGACCGAATTCTGAAAGTTGAAAGCTCATATGATTCGTGTCGTAGGGTCTGGGGTCGTGTTCAGGTCTCCAGGGAGCCATAATCAAGGTTGGGTTCGTAATTATACCAGAGTCATAATGCCAGGTTGTTTCTCAGACGAGGTATGTGGTATGTATCTGTTGTTCGTTTTTTCTTTTTTTTTGTACCGTTTATCTGGGGATGGTGATGAATTATGGTAATTCCAAATGTGTCTCGTGTCTATGGTTCTGCATATCATTATTGGGTGATACAGATTTGATGTTGGCGATGTGGTACTGGTATTGTGGTGTTTGTGTTGCGAAGTCTAGTTCTCGTAAACGTAATGTCATTGTGCAGCTCTGGTGAGTATGTGTAATATATCCGTTGACGAGCATGACATGTATTCGGGTCTCAATGTCTGTTGAGACAGGTCTGTGCATGTTTGCGTTTTTCATGATTTTCATTTCTGTTGAATCATCTGTGGGTATTAGATGAAGAAAGGAAACGACTGTAAGAAAGAGTCAGGCTAGTATGGTTCTGGTCGACAGGGTTCCGCGACCGCCTCTATGTCCAAGATACCACGGAAAAACTTGGCGACGCGTGAGAATGACATCATCGATGTTTCGTATTCAATACCCACGGAGGTGTTGGCTCCTTTCCCTGGAATTTTCATATTTTTGCTTTTAGTTCTCTCGTCTGCAGTTATTGCCGCTGCTATCAGACGCCGTTCTGATTCATGATGATAATTCATGAAACTTCTCTCGTTTAACTTTCTGTTTGAATATGTTCGTCATCATACGGGCAGGTCTATACACTGAACCTGAAAACCAGATGATTGTACATCGCAGACCCCACTCGTGCCTCGTCGTTTCCAATTGAATCGTGTATCCATATACGTTCTATATTTCTTTTCCGCTTTTTCCGAAGGACACCCGTACAATCACAATGTATTGCCGCAGAAACCATTATGATTTCCGCCGCGGTCTTCCAATGATCACAATGACATACACATGAAAACACGAACCTCATTACATGATGCCGTGATCTGCCACCGACTGACACCGACAAAAAATTATAATATCGCAGAACACTCATATTTGCATCAAGAATCTCCTAATTTTGCTGTTGCCACTAAGTCTACATCTTGTTGCTGCCGCATTGATGATTGATATGATTCGAAACTGCTACCGAACACCGCTTCGATATGGTCCCTCAGACACCACAAACCATAGAGATCCGTTTCGTTTTCTGCGCTTAACACCGTACACGCCGTATGAAGACCAATGCCAATGATATCATATGATATCGTTTCTTCAAAAAAACAACTGTCAACCTTCCACAAATGTGATATCATGATATAACTGCTTCAATGGCAACGGGCCACGGCTCAATGAGACTGTCGACTTGGCTCTCGTAACTGAGCTCGTTCGTCAGATTCAATAATGTACTTCCGAGGGATCCAAGAAGAGAGACAGACGAAAAATACCGTCACACCATCGGTTTTCAAAAAGCGACAAACACAAGAGAATGACACCTAAATTATGAAGTTCAACTGCTAGCCTTTCGGAATTGTGTTGGAATCCTTGAAATGAAAACTGGTCTGGAATTAGTTGAAGGACAGATGGCAATACAATCTTCAATGACTGCGTGACGTCATTCACAGGGACCATACAAATCATATGCAATAACTCTCAATCAAATTTTCAATGTACCAACCATATACTACGACATGGGACCAAAAAGAATCTGCTTCACTCACTACTATCGTGAATCACAATGACTGGAGTTCCTCGCCAATCCAGTCCTTAAGTCATCCAATCCAATCCGCTCAAATCATCCAGTCCAACCCTCTCAAATCATCCAATCTAAGTCTTGTCTCGCCATCAGTTTTTGCATCCATCCTTTCCCTGGATTTTTTGCATCCTCTCCTTTCTTCGGTGTATTGCCGCCTTTTATTGCCGCCTTTCTCTCATTTTCCGCTGCCAAAAGGCCTCTCGGCGTCGTCAATTTAGACTTGTCATCTCCACGAGGACTTTTCAACTTGTCGCGAGGACTTTTCTGTCCATGATCGTGCGCACCAGGACTCTTGGGACTTTTGTCGTCTGTTCTGCTCGTATTTCCTTCGTCCCCTGTTACTGTACTAGAATCGAATCTTTCCAAGAAATCGCCCAACAATCCCGGCGCAATGCCGTCTCGCAATCCGCAATCCGCCGACAACTGATCTCGGTTTTTAGCGAAAATGCCTTGTTGATTTTCGGAACAAAACTTAGACTGGAATTCTTTGACACATAGAATATCATCCTGAAGATTCTCCAAATCTTCTCGTAACACGGCGCACGACTCCCCATCTTTTTTATACACAGCAAGATTACATTTTTCCAAAATTGCTTTTTCAGCTTCCAACAAAAAATATTCCGCTCGATCCGCCATACGCTTGTCGTAGTACAAAACTCCGAGCTGGTAGAGCAATTTCGGTTGCAAGATGGTGCTCGTGGTCGTGCTTTTCAGACTTCCACCTGAACCTTTAGAGTTTCTCGAATTTGACGATGCAGCGGAATTGACACGGGGTTTCTCGAGTTTGTCCAGCAAGAAGTTCTCGCGATCCCGATAATGCGCTTGTAAATCCATCATTTTGTCCAAGATGTCGATCATTCCGTGGAGCGGGAGAGAATGTCTCGCCAAATATCCGACTGCATTTTCACATTCTTTGATCGCCAAAACAGATTTGCCTTTGTCCCAATATCGCAGTGATAAATTGTAATGTCTCACGAAACGCAGCATCGGTATCGGCGAGTTGTAATACGTCGTGCCCTCGGCGTCGCGGTAATGACTCTGTCCACCAGGAGGATAATGGTGTTTTCCATCCGGCATGACGTCTTTACCGTGTTTTCGCATCTCGCCCTCCAGGTAATGAATTCGTGTGCGTACTCGCTCATCCGAAGGCCTGATTCTCAAAGCCTCTTTGTATTCTCGTATTGCCAGACCCAACTCTATTAGAGAGACACAGCCCGATTTTTGCCATGTGCCGCGCGGCGTCTGATGCCGCGTGGTCTGGAAAACTTTTGCTTCGTGAAGCTCTGCGGTCTGAATATGCTTGTCGTAAACGTTTTGTTGACTCGGAGATAAAGGCGCCAGAATGCCTGAACGCGGATCTCTCGGAAAAGGTGACCCACTGCCACCGAATTTTCCGCCAGCACCATGCGACCCATCACCTCCCAATGCGTTCTGTTTGATCGATTGGAGACGCGCCAATAGCGATTTCATAGATTCAGCCTTGGTCAGAGAGTCTGTCGTGGCATTGAGATTGTCCTGATTTTGATTCGCTAGAGTGACGCCTCGTGGCGTGGCGGCCAGAGTGGTTCCCAATCCTCCACCGCCTCCCAAGGTAGCGACTCCAAACGTAGTCGTCTTTTCTCGTGGCGTGACGTTGCTGCGAGGTGTCATGTTGCTTGGCGACAACTGTTTCAGACTGTCCAACGTGTTGCTTTTCACGGCTTCCAGAGTGGCGTTTAGCGCGGCTACATCGTTCAGCTGTTGCGCATCTGCTTGTGACTGGAAGGGATTCAGACTGTTTACCAAAAAGGGATTCTGCTGCTGCAGAATGGATTCAGACGTCGAAAAAGTCGTCTGCTTACTCGCTGCTGCATTCGTGGCGTTCGCCTGGCTACGAGGCGTCAAAGTCGCCGACAAATTCGATTTGGAAGTCGCGTTGTTGATAGTTGCTGCGTTTGTCAGACCTTGATCTTGTCCTGTAATATTTCCAGTAACATTCTGTGGACCACTCAGACTCTTTCCTTCCGCACCTGTGCCACTCTTCGCATTGTCCTCAGAATTGTTTATCCCCAAATATTGCAACTCTTCCATCAGCGTGTTTTCAATTTGCTGCGCTTTCACGATTTTATTCACGAAATTCGCACAATCCGCAAGTAGATTCTTTCTGATCTTTGCAATTTTGTCCGCTGACGACGACTTCTTCATGTGCTTCAAACCGTCGTGCAAATTCTTAGCCGAGTTCGAATTTCCCGAATTACCCATCGTTCTTTGGGCACGGTAATATTGATCCAAGAAAGCGAGATCCGGATCTGTGTTTTTGTCGATTTTATTCGGTTTCTGAAGCTTTGGTCCGCCTCGCACCCCTGCTCGATCGGTCGCTGTTTGCGGACGAACAGCTTTTGTGGTTTTAGAGCCGCCTTTTTTTAAATTTGTACCTCTAGCTGATTCGCTGCCATTCTGATTCACTCTCGCACTTCTTGCACTAGCTGTGCCACTCGCGTTTGTCGTTTTACTTCCCGTATCCAAATTTCTCGATTGTCCATACCCCCCTGCATACTTGTTGTTCGATTTCGTGGATCGTGCAGAAACAGGTCGTGATGACAGCATCGGCACGTTCTCGAGGTTGCTAGAGATAACCGATTTGAGGATTTTCAATTGTTGACTCGGAGATAAATCCGTCTTACTCAATTCTAGAGCCACAGTTTGCGCTGTGAGATTCGCAAACTCGATATCCTGTTGTTCCGAAGAAGGCAAGCCACCAGTCTGGATAAGGTTCGTCAGGTTCAACGGTTTAAGTGCCGTCGATGATGTGCCTCCTCCATCCGTACTTTTCGATCTTGCATGAGAGCTGGTGC
>Ga0099797_100323_pt1 | contig 31563 bp, 25 predicted proteins | sample Uncmet_Sort48C_1_FD_89871 | JGI IMG/M metagenome (GOLD analysis project Ga0099797, IMG submission 89871) | Marine eukaryotic communities from CALCOFI LINE 67, Pacific Ocean - C012_Sort48C_1 | ecosystem: Environmental > Aquatic > Marine > Oceanic | place: Pacific Ocean: Monterey Bay | collected... | reverse complement strand
ACAGTGTTATCGTAATTCTGCGTGGGAAAACGACAAAGGATGAGGCAGAATTGGCGGAGGTGTTGCGGTCATGGCGGGAGAATGCTGAGGTGGGTATTGAGGGCATTGTCAATGAGGGTCTGATGAGTGCGTTGGGACGAGACGAAGAAGGACATTGCGAGTTCGAGCTTTCTAGCGAACGTGATGAGCAGTCTGTGGATTTCGAAATGGAAGACGGGAGCGGTAGCGACGGTGAGAATAGTGATAGTGACGACGGTTACGACAGCAGCTCTAATGGCAGCGCCTCGGAAGATGAAATGCAGAGGAGAGACGAGGCGAAAGAGCAAAATGAGGCGATGAGGGAGAAAATGCGGGCGAAGGTCCGCAACACGAAATTTTACCCAGCTACGGACACTGAAGCAGAGGCGGATTGGTGGTGTGTGAAGTTCGTTAATTCTATACTGCGTCCGTTTGAAACTAAGTGCACCATGGATTGTTGGTACAACAATTGTGATCAGGGAAGCGTTGCCAACACCGGACATGCTCTACGGTCTCGAGTCGCATCGCATAAATTCACGGAGTTGTTGTATCTGATCCCGGATTCGATTTTGCATCAAGACGCGGCATTCCGATTTTACGATGACAAGGCCAATGTTTTTGTGCGTGGAAACTTCTTCGAATGGATATGTTATTGTTTGCAGACGAATTTTGGTTGCCATGAAGCTGTGAGTTTGGCGTGGGAGTATTTGGTGAGAAGTGGTTGGAGAAGCAACGGGACGGTCGGTGCAGCGCTGTTTGCAGCGTTACAAAGCATAAGAATTGCCGAAGACGAAGACGGGAAAGCACAAAGACGAAGACGAAGACGGGCGGATTCAGCGAGCGAAATAAGCAAGTGCGCAGTGAAGGTTGCAAAAATTGCTCGAGCCGCTTTAAAGGAGCCAGCAGTAGCCCAACAGGTGCGTGATGTTCCTGTTCTTTTCGATCTCAAAGAAAAAGATTCGGATGAGCCATTTCGAGTGCTGCGGGCCGCAACAGCTTTGGACCTTTGGGAAGTCATATCATATTGGTCTGAGTACGGCTTCGACACAGAAAGTGCGGCTGTTTTCAACGAGTTGTGCAGCGCAATGTGGACACCGGAAATTTTGGATGTGGCGAAGATTCAAATGTCGGAGAGTGGACAAAGTTGGCTGGATTTTTATAAGAATTTGAGAGAACAGCAGGCTGAGGAGTTTGTGGGACAGTTGCGAAAAAGGAAATCGGAAGTTACAAGGCATATGTTTTTGGCAAATTCGGAAAATTCTGGAGATCGTTTCTTGGCGAAGCTGTTACGGTGTGATGAGAAAGTTTACGATAGGGGGGACAGCACTGAGCATTTCAAGGGTCATGAATCAGTTTCGTTGATTGCGTTTGTATTGAGTTCGGATTGTCCAGGCGCAGTACGGGAAGTGATGCAAAAGAGTTTGCGTGAGAAGGCTTGGACGACTGCATGCATGTGGAATTTGGCAGTGCGAGAAAATGGTAACAGTTGGTGGCCGTCTATGGAAGGAAACGTGAAGCTTGTTGAGACCCTGATTCGACATGCCGACATCGAGACACTTGCGACACCCGTCCAAATAAATTCGTCCTTTGGATTTAACCGATACGAGTGGCGAAACTACAGTACGGTGGAGAATGCATTGAAGGAAGAACTACCGGGAGAAGGTGGGATCTTCGTAGATTTGTCATATTTGGCGGAGTTGTTGGTGGAGTTTCTGGTGGCAATAAAGGAACGGGAGGACATTGAATTAAAGCATCTGGATTGGCGAGTCACTTTTTTGCAGGCCCTACCTGCGAAAATAGCAAAACGCTTGAGAGATATGGGAAGTTCGGGAAGTGCAAGAATGCAAAAATCATTGTACGATGACGTTCTGGTGTCGAAACAAATTTACGAAAATTTTTTCCAAACGGGAAATGAGAAAATCACTGAGATAGGGGAACTGCATGGATGTGAGTTTAGTGTTGAAGAACCGGAGGAAAGTAGTGCCGCGGGGAGCGTTTACCGATTGGTAGTCACACCGAGTACCGGTTTTAGTGTATTGATCGCGAAGGAACGAGTTCGGGCTTTGACTAGTGATTGAAAAAGGGGACAAACAATGAGGAAGGAGGCTGCGCATGCATGGAGTTTGAATGTTTGCTGACTGTTTACATTTTTCTACAGTAGTCATTCTAAGGTTGGTTATTGATAATGTGATTTTCATGTCTAGATCATGAGTCTATATTGATAGGATTTGATATTGTTTCGTGTTGTGTTTTGTTTATAAATTCTTTTTGTGATTTTGTCATGGTGATTGGTTCATTCATATAAGTCTAGTAGTAGTTTACACAGCGCATATTGCGTCAAAGTGTGTCAAGTTTGTCGTGTTTGTTGTCGTTGGAAAGCCTAGAAATTTTGTTTTTCGAATGTTATAGTGGTTTGATTCGTTTGTTGTTTTTGGTTCGAGTATAAGATGGTATGATTGTTGTCTGGTTTTGCATTTGATTTGCGTGATGAAATGAATTTCTTTGCATGGTTTGAAGTCTGTTGATAAATGTCGATAAGCATCAGTAATTTAATAAATGAAATTGCATATGATGTGTAAAATTTTGGTTATGTTGGTGATTTGGCTATGTAGATTTCTTCTTCTAAGTATGATAAGTACAGACGATACATTGGTAGCAATTCTGTTGTGAAAATTTGGTTTGATATAAAATGTTGAATATGTTTGTGTGGAAACGAAATTTTGAAGTACATCGACAAAGCGAATTGTAGTTGATATTGGCATAGTAAGGAAATTGATCGAGAAGGCATGATAACGCAAGGATTTCACTTGGAATTTCAGAGCTGAAGCAATCTTGGGGATGTTGAACGTTGCGTTCCAATCTAAATAGAAGAGACCTCGAATCTTGCGGGGCAAATGAGTGGGAGTTTGATCGAGTCCAGTATTTGTATGTCAGTCGAGATTTTATTTGTCGTGTGAGACGGATGCGTTGTGTGTCGAGTGTCTACGGAGTCTGTTTGGTATCAATCTTTCATTTGTATCGATGGACTAGCGGTTTTTTTTTTGATTCAACGCCGTTTAGGATCTGACATAACTCATTGATGTTTCATTCATTGTTGAGTAGATAGATTGATGGTTCAAGGCAGTATGTTAATGACAATTTATTCATGTTCAGATCTCTAAATTAGGTGTGAATAGTCGATCAACCTGTTCAGACGCCAAAATGTCAGACCCCAAAGACATTGTTCCCAAGATGATGTCAAATCTCGAAACGCTTGTCTTCAAACGCGCAGGCGGCATTGCAAAACCAATAGTGATTGAAGTTTCTGAAAAGAAATTTGCAGATGGAAAACTGGTCGATTTACTTGAGTCCATAGCGAGTGCACTTACCAAAATTTTGAAGGAGGAATTTGAAGAGGAGCGGAAAAAGAACAAGAAGGCAACATTCCGAGGTGCAATACCTCCAAGCTTACTGAGGTTTCTATGTACATCTACACCGCTGAGTACGATCGCTGAGTACATCGATAAAGATATCAGTTGTTTGAGACAAGACACTCCAATTGTTGCTATTAAAGACAATTTAGATGATATACTTGTGATAGTTCAGACAAACTTACCGTATGAAGAGCAGCTCGAATTGGAGAGCATAATAGAAAAACATCTTGGCAAGGAATATCAGAGAAGCAGTCCGTATGTCAATGCAGTACCTGATTACGGCGGATTGCAAAATGCTCCGCCCACGCTCCCGCCTATTACGTATTCGCCGCCACTAACCGAAGACCAAATCACTGCAGACTATTGGACTGGGCGGATGCTCAGTGCAGCGGTGGCAGCGCAACACGTTGACACACCTAAAGCGGCGGAGCCTGACGGCGTGTCATCGGAGCAGGCGGGATCCTCCGTAAGTTCTAGGACGGAAATTAGGTACAGCTTTGTCGAATTGTGGTATGATGAGAAGATGTTGCACGGAGGGCCCAAATGGGATAGTGCATTGATGGAGTCCTGCAAAACTGGTCTACAAGCACCGTCAACCGCTTTTGTGGAGTGTCTATACCAGATGCCAGATCACATTTTCTACAGCAAAGATCTGTTTCCTCTGGTCCGTGCGTCGTGGGAAAGTGAATTTGAGCGCGGGAGCTTGGTGGATTGGATATGCGATTTGTGTCGTAGGTGGGATTTCAACGTTATGTATGTCAAAGTTGTGCTTGATTATCTGGAGAGCAGCGGTTGGTCATATTGCAAGGAGGAAAAGGAGGCGTATGTGCAGAGAGCTTCTGATACTGGTTGTGGTCCATTGTTTCAGCCGCTAATCCATGTCTTTGTCGATCTGCAAAAACTAGTGAAGAGGAAAGGAAAAGTGTTAGGCTACGATTCTGAGAGGATGCAAGATGGGGGAGCAACAGCGGAGCATTATTGGCGGGGGCAGGACGATCATGATGGTAGTCTCAGCGGTGAGGGGAAAGATAAGAATGAAGCAACACACGGCGGCGGCGGCGGCGGTGCAGGGATAGCTTTGGAAAACGCAGCAGCGGTAGAAATGGTAAATGGCGAAGGGGAGGAGGAGGAAGAGGAACAAGGCACAGTTGAGGAAGGAGCAGTGGGATCGCGAAGTCTGGCGCGCCAGAAGAAGTTTTTCAACATGGCCAAGCAGTGCATGGAGCGGGTCGCGGAAATGATATACCGAGAAATTACAAACAAACACTGCACAGACGATATCCACCTCAGAAACTTATTGTCCTGCTCGTTTCACCATGACAGTCGCTGCGTAGTGCGTTTATTCTGGGGATCAGTGTATCGCGCGACACGATGGTCGAACAATGGAGTTTTTGCGGCTCTTACAGGCTGTTTGTGGACCTCACAGTTTTTTCGAGTTCAAGTGGTCAGAAGACGATGTGCATTGGATAAGTTTTTATAAACTATTGCCGAATGGAAAGGCCAGGCAACATTTCATTGTCGACTTTCTTATCAGCATGCGAGAGCCGCCGCCGAATACAACGACATCCAGGAATAGAGATGTCGATGGAAATGATCGGGCAAGAAAAACACTGGCAGCATTAGTCAAGTTCCAGTATCGAGGCGCTCCGGCTTTCTTGAAGGCGTTGTTGAGTGAAAAAGTTCCACCGCGCGTTCGAGACGCATTTCGCACCGCAATACAAGAACCGGCAGCATACTACAACACCGAAAGTGCAATGCCAATGCTCTACGAAGTGCTATTCGATGCAGCCACCGCACCGGCGCTATCTCCCGAGTCATGCGATACAATTGCGGACTTAGTCGAGGTTTTAACCGAGGACCCCGCCAATGAATTGGTGTTCAATGGGAGGATACAACTCGATCGGCAGCAAATAGAATGGCGACGTGCTGACAGAGTGAACCGTCCATCCAGTGTCGCGAGTTACGACTACGAATTTCCTATCGTGTGTGACTTTTTGAAGTCTGTCACGTTGAAACGTCCTCTAGAAATCACAGCCTATCAATTTGCCGAGCTTCTGACCATGGGTCTGCAATCGGATCGTGAGGCGCTCGAGGATCCTGATGAGAATGACTACGAAACAGATAACTGGTTGCAGGGCCATGACGATAGTTTTGACTACACCGAGTCCTTTTCGTCAGACAACAAATGGTCGGACGATGGAATGCGGGCGTTTGAACGGCGGAGACAGCATGACAAAAACGGAATCACGTTATCAGAGCGTGTGGCGTTACTGCAAAAATTGAAAGAGCAAATACGTAGCAGCGGAAAGAACTGTAAATCGAAAACGTTTAATTTGCAACAGAACCCATCACCAGGATCACTACACAGTGATGCGACTGTTCCGCCAGTGCTGTGTAAATATTTCGACGTAGAGGATAGCGATACAATAGGGGAGTGGGAACAAGTCAAGATAGACGCGCTTGAGAAGTTCAGGAGTGAAACCGAATGCAAATGTGAATTTCGCCTCGGTGGGCTAGCTGCAGCCGCGAATGGGTCTCGTACTTTGGAAGTGATTCCCTCAGATGGAAAAAGTTCACATGACACTCTGTTCAAGCAAAAAATCTGTCCTGGACGAACACGCGAGTATTGCAATATTCAAACAACGGAGTCGTATGTTCTTGCAGATCTGGGAACGGGAGGAAAAGTTGAAGAATCAATTCCTGGCGGTGGTGAAGAACGAGCGGCCATGCACATTTAGCTCACAACGTGCGGATGTCGCGGTGTTACTGTTTCACAAAGTCGGTGAAGCCAGCGAGTCCTTGAAGATTGAAATCCCGATGCAAGAGGTGCAGCTTTGCTTTTGTCTGCGGGACATCCGAAAGTTGGTAGCGCAAAAACTGACAGAGATACTAAACGCCGAGTACACTGCTCTGATCCAAAACGGAGCAAAAACCGCATCTGCTAATTTCAAAAAGCTTCGTGGGTGTATTCCCGAAAGTATGATCGAATTTTACGTGCTGCAAAAAGGAGGCAGTGGGAAGGCGCTCCCATTAGATGAATTAGCGACAAATTGTATCGCAGATAGTTTCTGGACACCGACAAAGCTCAACATGGACATAATCGTGGTCATTCGGGGATTAACAGCAAAACACGAGGCGGCGTTGGCGGATCATATGAGCAAATGGAAAAGAATTGACAGCGATAACAACAGCGACGACGTGGGGGCAGAAGATGAAGTATCCGATGGTGGAATCGTCGATCAGAAGTCGCGGGATGATGCCACCGGAAAAGGGACTCCGAGAGCCGAAGTTCGAAATGCAAAATTCTATGCAGCTACCGAGGTGGAAGCGGAGGCGGACCACTGGTGCGTCGAGTTCATAAACGCATTTCTGTTTCTCGAGGAAGGCATGTACAAAATGTCGCAGTGGTACGATGATGATGCACAAAGACGAGTTGGACCAGATTTTCGCAATAAGGGGTATGTCAATTACGACAAAGGTTTTCGACGTCCATCAAGTGGATTCATGGAGTTGTTGCATCTTATACCGAATGAAATCTTTCAGCACGAAGCAGCTTTTCGATACTATGACGACGTTGAGAATGTTTTCGTTCGTGGAAGTTTCTTTGAGTGGATCTGTTACTATTTGCAGCCGAATTTTGAATGTCACAGCATTGTTGTTCTGGTGTGGAAGTATTTAGTGAATAGTGAATGGGTGAGAAGCGGAGCAGTAGTGGGACCGTTACGAACGGCGTTGCAAGGGATGCGAGTTGCTATCGACACGGAAGTCAAGCAACACGTCAGACAGGACGAAGACGAAAGAGAAGACGTCGAGGAGGATACTGTGCTCGACCTCGAAGACTGCGCGATGAAAGTTGCACATATTGCTAGTGCTGTGCTAGATGAGCCAGCATCAAAAGAGCAACTTCGAAGGGTGCAGCAATATCCGAAAAGACGGTTTGAGGACGAACCGTTCTTGGTTGTGCGAGAAGCCACAGCGCTGGATTTATGGGAAGTTACATCGCTATGGTTTCATCGTGCTCGAAGCAACGAAGGCAAAAGATTATTCAAAGAGTTGAGTGATCGATTGTGGAGTTCGGAATTCCTGGATCTGGAAAAGCTTCACATGCCGGAGAAAGGAGTGCAAGGTTGGACCTATTTCTACCGGCATTTAACAGAAGTGGGAGCAGAAGAATTTGTTGAGCGTCTACGTGAACGGAAGACCGAGCTTACGAGGCAGATGTTTCTGGCACCATCGGAAAACTGTGGGTCGAGATTTTTGTTCGAAGCCATGAAGAGTATGTATGGTGGTATGCGAATGGAATCGGGAAAAGAATCATATGCGATTGTTGAATTGGTATTGAGTGCCGACGTTCCGGATGACGTAAGGGAGGCGATGCAGAAGGGAATGTGCAGAAAAATTTCAAAAGGAATACCAATGGACTGCTTGAGCATGTGTTTGTGGAATGTGGCAGTGCAGGTTGGTGATTGGTGGTCGGTAGAAGGAGGCATCAAACTTCTAAAAGCTATGGTGAGTTCCGCACCCTACGAAGCGCTCACAACTCGAAGAAAAATTGGGAAGGAGGAACTGGGCACGAGCAACGACGACATTGATCCACTGGAAAGAAAGTCCGCTACCGCGAAGAAGATATCGGGCATGGAGTTTGCCGAGAGATTTTGGGTATCCAATGGTATGATTACAGGTGCAGCAGCAAATTTCATGCGTGATGAGTTGAAAGATTATAAGAAAAAGTCGATGGGGTCGATCGAGTTTGCTGGTAGATTGTTTGAGTTTTTGAAGCAAGTGAAAGAAAATGGTAGTGGAAAGTTGCCGATGCTCAGAGGATTGGAGGAGAGAATCAAAGCTTTGTGGTGGAGTCTTACGGAATTTGATATTAAGGAAATTGAGAAGTTCATTATGGCGGTAGCCGATCATGACGAAGAAGAAGGCGATCATGAAGAAGAAGGCGATGTTGAGGTGAACGGTGAGGATGGCATTGGCGAGAATAGTGACGAAGAAGAGGACGAAGAGGATTCGGAGCCGAGGGAAGCGGACGAGTTGACTGTATACATGGGTATGGATAAGCCATTTTGAACCTATATAGTCCTGGTCGATTTTAACGCTGAAATTTGTTGTTATTGATATCAGTTCATGGTTTTTGCTATGTCATAATTCATTAGTTCAGAGTTTGATCATTTAGGCGGCGCATATTGCGTTTCGTTCTAGCTCGTTTTAGAATTTTGGATATCATAATCATTCAGATGAATCGATGTGCTGATCAGACAAAAAATTTTCTAACGACAAAAATCATCAGTAAGTAACCAAGCGCGGCAGCCGTTCAAGTGTCATTGTGGATTTGAATTGTTCTTGTAGATCATTTTTGAATTGTGTTATCAGAGTAAATTCGTGATGGAATGAAATAATCATTCAGGAATTCAGAACGAAGTGGCAGCATCTCTTTTGTTTCTCAATTTCTCTCTAGAATCTACAAAAAACTCTAGAATCGATAGGAGCGTATATTAACATTCACATAATTGCCGTACCCCGTAGTATAACACAAAATTTTAGATTTACTAGACAATACTAATTGTTTCTCAGCACGTGATAATTTATCAGATATACCACATCAAAACCAATCATGGCACAACAATTCATCATCCAATCCGACAATAGTGCCCAAGTCGCACAAGAAGCTCAAATTTGTTCTCTTGAAGCACAACGACGCGAAAAAGCTAACCAAAGAACATGTTGGTTCATCGTCGGTCTCGTGACAATTCCTTGTTTACCAGTATCTCTGACCGCTTTGGTTGTCGCCGGATGCAAAAACAGTAAAGTCGCCCGACTTGACGCTCAAATTAGGAATGCAAAACGAGTCCGAACAACACAACAAGTGACTATTGTTGAACAATTTCCACCACCACGACCAACACCAGTTGTAACGACGACAACAACAGTAGTACAACAACAACAGCCACAAATTGTTGTTCAGCAGCAACCACAAGTAGTGGTAACATCAACCAGTGCACAACCACAAGCAGCAATGCCAATGCCAGTAATGCAACCGGTAATACAACAACCTGTAATGCAGCCACAACAGCCTGTAATAATACAGCCTCAGGTCGTTCAAACAGGTCCCACACCATTGATGCAACAACCAACAGTTATGCAACCACAAGGTCCTATGTATAGCAACAACAATGTTCAAATGATGCCTCCACCTGCTTCTTCGATGCAGAATTCACAAGCTTTTATGCAACCGTCAGCACCACCAATGTGTTAAGTTATGATAAACAAATTCGAAATTGGAGGAGTGGTTGGAATTTAGTTTTCAACTATGTGTAGGAGCTGCTGCGTTTTTGAAATTGATTGACACTTACGGTGATGAAAATTTTGCATAGATGAATTAGTGAAATTTCAGCGAAGGCGACAAAAATTGCATTTCAGTTGGCGACAACAAAATACAAACTTAATGAACCCTGGCAAAAAATACACGGAAAAAAACTTTTTTAATGGTGAGTGGTAAGATGATATCAGATCATGATCACATGACGACAGTGGCGAGTACAATATGACGAAAAAAGCCTAGAAAAACCCGGGAAATCGAATTGTGTTGGTGGTAATTTGGTTGTACAGGATAGAGGAGGAATTTTGTTGCAAGAATTAAATCAATATGAAAAAGGATGTGACGATCGATTATTTCGAGGTGGATGAATCGTGAATGCATCGATAACGGTTGAACATCTACTACGCTTCCGTTCACAGTCGGAGTGTCTTTCCAATATGGCAACTCTCGAATGGATAACTTTATGGAGGCTATACAGGTGAATCAATCGATCGTGAGCCATTTAGTAATAGATGGTCCTGGAGAAAAAATGAATATGTAACTTAGATAGATTGTGTGGTGCAGTGGCCAGAATTGGTAGGAAGGTATTCTGAAGAGGAAGAGGATGAATCACATGACTCACAGAAATAGTTATACTAGCAATCGAGCCTCACGTGCGCACAGATGAGAATTCAATTTTTCTCAAACAGCTGACTTTTTGGTCAACGCAAGTACTCTGACATTGAAAATGCTTTTCTTGAATGTAGTGGTGGTCGGTGTGGTCGGTTGGAGGTGTCAACGCGGCTGTTATCGTTGAATTATAATTTGAGTGGGTGTTCATTGCTCAGTGAATTATATCGTTGCATTCGTCATGTTATGTCGGTATATCTGGAAGAGACCAGAGTTCTCAGATTCGCCAAAATCTGTCGTTTGTCGTTTCGTTTCCCATCCCAGAATGACGTTGAATATTTATCTTCACGATCCGATTCGATCCAAATTCAGTTCCTCTATCGTTTGTTCAGGTTCTGCAGGAGGTATCTTATTGAGGTAACTTTCATTGATCTCATTTGTTGCTAAGAAATTCTCTAATATCTGCACATGTAACCAATCAGTTTTGATTTTGATAAGAACAAAATTCATCAAAGATGCCAACATCCTTCCCTCGTTTCCCTGACGAGGAGACGAATCTCAATTTGAAAGAACGATATGACAGCATCGGAAGAAGAGATCATCCGGGAATCAGCAGTGTTGTTCATGGGGATCCAGAAGACTCCGACTACGAAGAAGCTCATGTTCTGGAGAAAAGTCTCAATAATCGCGTCAATCTCAATACATTTGCGATCCCAAAATGGATCACTCCAGTTCCAAACGCCTTGCAAAGTTCCACGTTTATCTCCGAATTGAGTACCCCGTACTGCGTTATCAGAGAGGATATCGCGAGAAAAAACGCACAAAACATGATGGATCGGTGCAAATTCTTGAATGTTGGTTTTCGACCACATGTGAAAACACACAAAACAATTGAAGGTGCGTTGATTCAGACTGGGGGAAAATACGAGAAAATTGTTGTATCGACCGTGGAAGAGTTGCAATTCTACATCAACGCTGGATTCAATGACATTGTGTACGGGGTTCCGATTTCGGTGAGCCGATTGCCATTTGTCATGTATTGTCGTGCGAAACTGGGTCGAGATGTTAAGGTGTGTATGGATCATGAACAACAGTTGCGGCTCGCAACAGAATATTTGCGGAAATATCGTAGTGTAGCAGAGAAATTAGACGAATATAAGATTGCACTGAAGGAAGCGAAATACGACGTAAATTTCTGGGCTTACGAGGGGAGGAAAAGTGCAATGAGATTGAGTCATAGTCGGTCACCGGGAAATTCACGAGGTGTTCACGCATTAAAACCGAAGAAATACATGACTATGAATGATTTTTCGGTCTTTGTTGTTGAATTGGTGGAAGGAGCATGACACCGGGTTTGAAATGAAAATGACGGAGATGCAGAAGCGAGCGCATGATTTGCAGAAACAAGCTGTGGAGACTGATTATGCTGGTCTAGTGAAGTTGGCGAACTATACGGATCGTGCCGGTGTTGTTTTTACGGATAAGATCTTTGGAAACAGTTTTTTCGAAATTGATGACCTTCCTTACGTTGCAGATATCCTTTCGTCGAATGGGCCGAGATGTCGGAATGTTCAATTGGGAGAAGCACTGTTTGGTGGTTCGTCCGGATATAAGAATGATCCAGAAGCAGTCTCTCCAAGTCGACGAAGTTTAGCTACTGGAAGTGCGCTGGTAAGCGATTGTAGCGCCTGGAAAGTCAGTGCGGAAGAATTTGAGTATTGGTTCGAAAGAGAGGAAGTCGGTGCAGTTACATCTCGTTGCGGGAATCTGGAAGTGATTTTGATGCTGGGAAGTGCGCCATATGATAATCGGTTTAGCGAAAGTCTTCATCAAACTGGTATGGATCCTGCCGCGTTAGAAACATATCGATTTGCTTCGAAATTGCACAACAATGATAATCTAACATCATATCACGGAGTATATATTCACGCAGCGCACGGATATAAGGCAATGGGAGCGGAAGGAATTCGGAAAGTTGCAGAGGAAGAAAGGGATGCTGCTGTGCACTTTGCAGAAAATTTGAAAATCAAATACGGAATCGAGTCGAAAATGGTAAGTATTGGGAGTACACCGACATGTTCATTTCCGCCATTGAATGGTTTGGTTGGGATAACGGAAATCCATGCAGGGAACTATTTGGTTTACGACACCATGCAAGCATGTGAGATAGGTTCTGTGACTGGATCGGTTGGAGTAAGCGTGTTCGAAAATCATGACGAAGTTGGATTTGTGGCACCGAAACTGGGGAAATCTTTTTTGAAGGCAGTGGACTCGATCGCGATGCGAGTTAAAGTTCAAGTGATTGGGATTTGTGAACAGCGGAACGCATTGTTGATTGATTGTGGATGGACTGGATTGAGTGTTCAAGGAGCAAATAGGGGTTTTGGAGAGATCATAAGTCATCCGGAATTGAAGATCTTGAATTTGAAGCAGGAAACTGGGGAAGTTGGGTCGGTGTTCAGTAATAAAGAATTGGATTTTGGGCGATATCCGATCGGAACTGTTTTGACTTTATTGCCGTATCATGCTTGTGCGGTGGGGCATCAGTATGGAAGGATTTATGCAGAAAATGAATTTGGACAGATTACCGGATGTTGGAAGAGGTGTCCTATTGGACGGTGATTGTTGTTCGAACTTTTGGCGCGACAGAAATACCAAACTATGGCACGACAGAAATATCATTCGCAAGGTCCTTGTGAGTTTCTGTTTGTTTGGAACTTCCAGTCTTTATAACTTGGACGTTACGTAAGAACACGATTGAATTTGAAGTTTCTTTCATTTGCAGCCTGTATTACGACAGTTTTCTGTTTGCGTCTCAGGAGTTTGTGAGATGGAATTTCATGAAAGACGCCGTGCCGGTGCCGGTGCCGTTGTCCAAATCGATTCATGTGACAGTCTTAGCTGTTGATGCATGGTCAGTGATGTTTAAGGATAGTTCGAGAAGTTTGTTTGTTCAAGAAAGTGATGTAACTATCGGTGTGATTGAGGGATGTGATTAAACAACGTGGAATTTTTGTGTTTATTGGTGCGTGCGTGTGTGAGATGATCAAATGAAAAGTGACATCACCGCGAAATTAATGAGATGAAATCAGAGGTTAGGTAGTCAAATGATTATGGTTATGATGATTCATCCAACGAAAAAAATACCAACTCTGATTCACAGTTATAGTGTTGGGTGCCCCGATATTAACTAGGCGGAAATTTTTTTCCTTATCAGTAAATGTTTATATCAGCAGATGATTTTAGTTTCATCAGTTGACAACAATTATTATTAATTGACAGTCTTCGAGACTTGGCAGAAAAAGATTTTAAGACTGACAACTTGATTGAACCCACCACATTAAAAGTGATTTTAATTCTTCACTAGTTTGAATCCCCACTCATTTCAGATTATTATAAATTCCCCGCCAGTTTTTAACAAGCATGTCGGAACGAAGAAAAATCAATCGCGGCCGTCAACTACTAGTATTCCTGGTAGTGACAGGGTTCATGTTTTGTTATGTCAAATCAACAGGTTTACCATGTTTGATGGGTCCCGATAATTTGATCAGTCGTGCATCTGGCACGGCCTCCATTGGAATAGTGAACACGACCTGTGGTACCGAAGGCGATTACGGAACTACTATGAAGAGACCCATATTTGGTGATGTGACAACATGCGAAAATGGAACTCTGGTGACTACCTTCAAAGCATACCGTTCGTGTTATCACACAGCTGGTGATGGGCACATTGCAAGTTGTTGTGTGATTTCGACGGATACGTCAAAAGTTGCGATGGGCACAGCGGGTTGTGCAGCGCCGGAGGGAGCCACAACGATCCAAGATACTTGTGATACTCTGAAAAGCAAATACAAAATTGAACTTGCCCCATGGATCACAACCATCCCAGCCGATGCCTTTCCAGGAGGCGCAAGTCAACCATTGTGCCGTGCGAGTAGCGGATATATGAATTTGGATATTGGTGGTATTGACATTGTGGATACTGGAAAATCGACTACGTTGGATTTGGCGACGAAAGATAGCAACGGTAATTATGTGGTAAGTTACGATGAGAAAACTTTCGTTGGCATCCAGCAAGCGATTCACGCAGCTGTGACTGGCGATAGCCTTTATTCTGCAGCTGGAGGTTGGAGTGCGGGTGCAGGCAGTGTATTTGATGTCAGTACACATGTGCACGTAAGCTCCGTCTCATACAGTCAAGGGAGTGGAGCATTCAATACTAGTGCAGTAAGTTCTTTGCGAAAATTGGACGAATATCAACCCAGATGTACCGAAACTAGTCCAAATTTTTGTGCTGCAACGATCAATTACGAGATTGAAACCCCAACCGGAACTCAAGCTCAAGTTGATAGTGATGCAAAGCTGTTGAAGTCGATTTTGGAAGGTTCGGATTTCAAGGCAACATTGGAAGCAAATTTGAAAACAAAAGTGGTGTCTGCCGGGAGTACTTTGTGGACAATTAGTGCAGGATTAAGAGTAAATACGCATACGCATCGTTATTTCAGTGGATATAAACAGGTATAATGAATTTTTTCGGTTTGGAATCAATTTGGTGTAGCCTATTTTCTGATAATGAATTCTTGTGACATAGACATTGGTTCGAGGATAAAAAACCATAACGATCGCACTGTTATTTTTTGACGTAATAACATCAAATTCCCCTGAATAAGATTCTTATTTCATTAGAAAAAAACATCAAATACTAAAACTCAGGGCCGTGAAATATCGACGACTACGGCTGTACTCGCGAGCACAACTACAAGTGATGCGGGAGGATCATCTGTCGTTAGCGGCGCAACCACAGTGACACCAGCATCATCGCCAGCTGGTTCTGGTGCTGCAGGCACCACTGCATCTGCCACCACTGCATCAGTCTCCCCTGCGTCTACTTTTAGGGCCGATGATGTTACTTCTGATACAGCGACTACTGCTACAGCTACTGCCGCTGCAACGGTCACCGTATACCGCGCGGAAATCGAAGGCAGTGTCCTTTTGTCCATTGATGCAAGTACCATTTTGACGAGTGATGCATTAGAGAATGATACGAAGTTTGTGAGTAGCGTGAAGAAAGGATTGATTGCGAGTATCAAGGCAGCGGATTCCAGCAAAAGTTTGGAATCATTGAGTGAGTCAGATATTGAAATTACCGAGATCACCGTTAGTAGTGCGCCGGATCCTGCGACTCGCCGATCTTTATCAAATGTAGCTGGCCTAGTGAATGATGGCTCCTCCGACGACGTTTCCGAAAAAAAGCGAATGCTACAAAGCGCACAATCAGTGGCAGTCAAGTACAAGATCATCGTAGAAGCAGCCGACAGCAATACAGTACAATCACTGCAGGCATCTGTGGATACCGCTGTCAAAGCCGTAACTCCTGATGGCATGAAAACAGCGATTCAAACCGAGTTGACAGCGAATCCAACCACACTAGTACCGGCAGAGTCATTGAGCGTTACAAGTGTTGAGGAAGCGGTAACGACGGCACCGGAAAAAGCTGCTGCCACAACAACACCAAGTACTAGTGTAACGACTAGTGTAGGTGCATCGACGGCAGCGGTTACGACGGAATCAGGTGCGTATGGTGGTGTTGTTGTTGGTGGCTGTGCGCATTTGATGGCGGTAGTAGTGGGTATTGTTGGAATATCTCTGGGGCTCATGTGAGATTGGTAAGTGTTTGTGTAGTGTTTCGTGCGTGGGGTTGGAAATTTTTCGTTTTTGATGCTATATTATATGAAGTAATTGGATTTTAGAATGATGATATTTTTCATGAAGGAAGTAAATTGAGTTTTTGTCGGCGTATGATATTCAGCGTGTATGGTGGCCCCAGTTTATCGCGAGTATGATCATACGTAACGTCGGCGTTCGCTATGGACATTAACAACTGAGAATTCATAGAAAGATCGAACTAATAATTCAATATAATATGAAGAAAAACAAATCAGCTCAAAAGAAGAATATTGACTAAATTACAGAATTGTGATTTCGTGTTCACAATCGGCATGTATTATCATGGTGGTCCCATTGCGATGCCGAATAAATTTAATGTGACACAAAAATCGAGGTACAGTATTCATTTTCATAGGAAGTTCATCCATGTTTATAAGAAATTTATAATTCTTGACTAGTGCATCGTCATAGAGTTTGGAGTTTCGTATCTCTCGGAAGATTCGTCTCCGCGATACAATCAATTTGATAACAGTTTTAGTTTTCTCAAGACGGAGTCCGATCCAATTGGTATATTTGAAAAATTTGAGAGAGGTCGTGCAGTTTGAAATTTGAGTTAATGAAATTTGAAAACGCGGTGAGCGACGGAACATTACAACCGTGTTAATTTTGATATTTAATGTCGTGGAATGTAGGTGTCCCATGATGATTTCATGATATTAACAGAAAAACGATAAGTGTAGTGCGACTCATATTATCGAGGATTCAACAAGAATTTTTTTTGGGAACGAGGAGCAGGCGGCGCACGTCACTGACAGTGACGGATTAGATATGATCTATGCATGTGGCATAATGTTGAATGTTATCCCAGCGATACATAGCCAGCCGAGACAGCTAGAGGGAAAGATGAAAGTCGAGTCGGTGAGTGGTGTATATTGATCATTAGCTCGAATCGAGCAGATCCTTGTGTGAAAATTCATAGATCATCGCTGGGTCTTCTCTAACTCATATTAATAGTTAGTCCGAAAGTTCACTTGAGAAGTTTTAAATCAAATCAAAAAAATGTCTGAGCTTCTCACCGGAGAGGGAAACCCAGTTATGGGAGACTCCGAAATCTGTCCTACGTGTGGCGAGTGGATGGACTACGCCTCTGATGATGTTTTTCTGTGTTTCGGGTGTTTGGGTAATGATCCAGATGATGACGGTTCACATAAGGAGGATGACGCTGATGTGGATGATGATGACAAATCAGACAAATCAGAAGATGAGCAGCAAGATGAGGATGAACATCAAGAATCGGAAGAAGAAGATGCAGAAGAAGAACTCACAGGCGAGGGAAATCCGGTGATGGGCGATTCTGAACGTTGTGAAGGTTGCGGGTTTTTCAAGGACTACCTCTCTGAAGATGTTTATATGTGTTTTGCTTGTGATACGGGGAATGATGGTGAGGATGATGAGCCACCGGAAGACGAAGATCATCACGATGCAGGAGCAGAATCAGAAGACGAAGAAAATGAAGAGGTATGGGCAGAAATCCAAGCTAAAAGACGCCGACTTCAACATTGAATTGAAAACCAGTTTTGAACAGGCGAAATGGTATCGGGTGAAATTAGAAAGAATAGATGGATAGGTGTTGTCGTCGGTTTAATGCAGCATGGTAATTGACAGAATTAAAGTGAATATAGATATTGTGACAGGCATCGGAAGTTAATGAAGAAAATGTATTGAAACTGTTTTGAGATGGTGAATGACGAAAGTTTTTTAGTGAAAGATGATTTTTTTAGAGAAGCAAAAACGCTTTGCACCAGATTTCAAATTCACAGAGAGTCCGTCCTTGATGTGTTGTGATTGTATGTTGATGCACAATGTTGTTTTGAGTTATTTCGAGAAGTTCATTTCTTCAAGAGATGTAATTATTAGTGTGATTGAGGGATGATTATAAATCAAAATGGAATTTGTGTGCGTCCATCGGTGTGTGAGATGATCAAATCAAATGAAAAGTGACATTGATCACCGCGAAATCAGAGCGAGTCAAAAGCAACATCATGAATCTTCCAACAAAAAAATACCAACTCAATTATCATTGAGTGAATCGATATAGACGGGAATTTTTTTCCATGTTGATGTTGCATCGATAAATTTTATTTTCATCAGCCACAATTATAATAGAAGCATAATTCAAAAATGGCAGCACAATTCGATCGGAAGTTAATTCTTCCAAAATCTTATGTTAAGAAGAGATATTACACATCTGCTGATGTTGCTGGTCATGGGAAGGGAACTGCAGATTGTTGGATATCGTTTTTCCATAAGGTTTATGACGTTGCAGAATTAATAGCAGATTATAGAGATGGTAAATTGGATTTGGTTGGTTAAATTTGCTGGTTTAATTTGGTTTGTAAATATGTGGGATATCATGTTCGTTTTTTCCTGGTGATTGTATGCGCAATTTTTTATGGCATCGTATCAGTATATGTGTAAAGTATTATTTGCAATGGCTGGGTTTGTACAATCAGTTGTAATTCAATGATGTGTGGGGTTTGTTGTCCTCGATAGTGTTTACATTAATCTTTTAAAGCAAATCCATTTGACGGCAACCCAACAAAAAAATACAGATCCACTTGCAGTTCCAATAATAGAAGCAGCTGGAACCGATATAACACATTGGTTTGATCCAGATACAAGGGATCCAAAGATGTTTGTTAGTCCAAGTATTGAACTTAACTTACTAGTGGCTAGGAAGAACTGATCAAGATGAGGCTCATATTGAAAAATCACGACACGACAAAAGTTTTTCAAGATAAGGCTCATCTTGAAAAATCATAGAACGTCTCAACATCGGCACAGAAAAGCTTCGATCAGGTTGCGGCACGATGAAAAAATTCTGATCGTTTAAATGTCATCACAAAAAAAGGTTCGATCAGGTTGCGGCGCGATCAAAAAATTCTTGCACGCTCATTTTTCAAGATGAGGCTCATCTTGAAAAATCACGACACGACAAAAACTTTTCAAGATGAGGCTCATCTTGAAAAATCACGGCACGACAAAAGTTTTTCAAGATAAGGCTCATCTTGAAAAATCATAGAACGTCTCAACATCGGCACAGAAAAGCTTCGATCAGGTTGCGGCACGATGAAAAAATTCTGATCGTTTAAATGTCATCACAAAAAAAGGTTCGATCAGGTTGCGGTGCGATCAAAAAATTCTTGCACGCTCATTTTTCAAGATGAGGCTCATCTTGAAAAATCACGACACGACAAAAGTTTTTCAAGATAAGGCTCATCTTGAAAAATCATAGAACGTCTCAACATCGGCATAGAAAAGCTTCGATCAGGTTGCGGCACGATGAAAAAATTCTGATCGTTTAAGTTTCATCACAAAAAAAGGTTCGATCAGGTTGCGGCGCGATCAAAAAATTCTTGCACGTTCATTTTTCAAGATGAGGCCCGTCTTGAAAAATCACGACACGGCAAAAGTTTTTCAAGATGAGGCTTATCTTGAAGAATCAGACAAAAACTTTTCAAGATGAGGCTCATCTTGAAAAATCACGACACGACAAAAACTTTTCAAGATGAGGCTCATCTTGAAAAATCACGACACGGCACAAGTTTTTCAAGATGAGGCTCATCTTGAAAAATCACGACACGACAAAAGTTTTTCAAGATGAGGCTTATCTTGAAAAATCACGACACAACAAAAACTTTTCAAGATAAGGCTCATCTTGAAAAATCATAGAATGTCTCAACACCGTCACAGAAAAGCTTCGATCAGGTTGCGGCACGATGAAAAAATTCTGGTCGTTTACTATGTCGTCACAAAAAAGGTTCGATCAGGTTGCGGTACGATCAAAAAATTCTTGCACGTTCATTTTTCAAGATGAGGCTCATCTTGAAAAATCACGACACGACAAAAACTTTTCAAGATGAGGCTCATCTTGAAAAATCACGACACGGCACAAGTTTTTCAAGATGAGGCTCATCTTGAAAAATCACGACACGACAAAAGTTTTTCAAGATGAGGCTCATCTTGAAAAATCACGAGACGGCACAAGTTTTTCAAGATGAGGCTCATCTTGAAAAATCACGACACGACAAAAACTTTTCAAGATGAGGCTTATCTTGAAAAATCACGACACAACAAAAACTTTTCAAGATACGGCTCGTCTTGAAAAATCATAGAATGTCTCAACACCGTCACAGAAAAGCTTCGATCAGGTTGCGGCACGATGAAAAAATTCTGGTCGTTTACTATGTCGTCACAAAAAAGGTTCGATCAGGTTGCGGTACGATCAAAAAATTCTTGCACGTTCATTTTTCAAGATGAGGCTCATCTTGAAAAATCACGACACGACAAAAACTTTTCAATTTATCCAACCAGTTTAGATTTTCAGTAATGTAAAGTGCATCTCTAAATTGGCATTGAAACTCAAAACATTGTCATTGATTAAGAATTTCAAAAACTATTGGTATACACAAAAAAAAACTCCATTCACAGATACAAACATGAACGAAATATATTGTCCACAAGGGAGATATTTACACATACCACCAGAATATCCAGAGCCAGGATTTGATACAAGTATTTTTTGTGAATTTTTTGAACAAGACTCCATATACAAGATTTTTCCAAAAACGCGGCAAGCCATGTCATGCGCAGTTTTGATTGAGCAATCAATGCTTTTTAAATTCACCGTGATTTTGTAAATTCTTTTGGACGACCGGAGGGCAATGAATGCTGCATAGTTCAAATTCAAAAAAAAATTCTGCGAAGACATAGTATCATTGATCAAAAATTTCATCACATACAGGAATCGAAACCCCATGGTGGCGAGATGATGAAAAGTATATGATTGGAAACCTATCAAAGAAGACAATAAAACTAGATATATGCAATCTGTTAACAAAACAAGTTTTGAGAATGGAAGTACCTAGCGAAGAAACAATGGATGAAATACAGGAGAGGTATTGGCTTTTTTTTTTTGCAAATTTTTTTTCTTTTTGATTGATTCAATGGTGATCATTGTTTCTGAATCTGAATTGACAATGTCAGTTCCTATTGTGAAGGCCGTCGTCGAATTTGCGATTACGAGCCTGGTGAGTCTGATGATCAAAGTATATTAACATGCAAGGTAGATTTCCATCTTCAAAGACTTTCCCAATTTCGCATAGTAATAATGATCCCCACTCACAAAATTTGAAACAAACAATACAGATACCTCGAAGAATTTAATTTTCATGTAAAATCATATACATGGAAGAGACTTGGAAAACCATTGAATATGCAAAAAACAGTAATAGAAAATGGCGTACTTGAATCTGGTGGAGATGATGAAATGCATTATCTTGGTATAGATCCTGATGATCATGTACCGACCTTGCATATCTACTTCAATGACGATTTGACGGAAGCATAGGATTGCATGGAATTCTATTGCTGGAAATGCTGGGTTGTTGGGGTTAAAGCCAGCTGCTGTCAAGAATTTCCGTCAATAAATTGTTTTCTTTTCCTCTCTGGCGATGGACCTGGTAAAAAAATTTGAGGATTTGGCGACTCAGAATTAGTTTTTTTGGTGCGAGGCGGTTGAAACAGATGAACGACAAGTCTGTAATACGTACAGTATTAAAACAGATTTTTTAGCTAAACTCAAACGGGAAATTTGAAATGCAGTTGGTTTGGTTCGCTGGTGTGAATCTGCGGTGAACAACAGAATTTACGGCTGCAGACTCATAGTGTTCCGAATTTGCACAGTGCGATCAGATGTTCAAAGTTTTTGTTATGGTTTGGTCAGTCACAGAATGAATTCTCGTCGATCTCAGTGATTCCAGAATACAAATCTTTCAAACAAATTAAAATTTGCGTATTTATTATAGACAACATATTCAGAGTAGTTATATAGTGGTTCGTTTCGTGCAATATAGCATTAGTCGTCATATCATATATCTATGAGGTTCTCCTCGATATGTTTAATTAAAGACGACAAAATTTTTTCTATATCTAAAGTGACTTTCTCCATTTTTGGTCCTATTATTCACAACAAGTCAATAGCGAAGTGATGTTGTTACACACAGAGAAATTTTCTACGACGGTGGAAATCTATTCATAGATAAGATCTACTGAAGTGTATTGGAGATAAAAGGATGAAACCAAGTACCAGGCGAGGATGTCGTTGCAGACAGCGGCATACGCTGTATTTTGGCACGATGTAAGAATCGCTAGGCCGTGCTGGAATTGTCTGTAATTCAAGCGACACCTCTGGTTGAATCGACAGTATCAAAGCACCGTGATATTAATATGGATCCTTCCATCAAGCGACTTCCGAATACCGGCGGAAATAGTGTGGCGTGCAGCAATCATGGCCGCCCTACACACAATAGCAGATCTATAAGCGGCAATAGTGGCAGCTCATGTGGCAACTATTTAGTACACGGTGTACAGGGTGGGAAAAGCTATCACATGACGACATCTATGCAGCATGGTGGTAGAGTGGATGAGCGCCCTACATCAAACATTGAGTTTGGTAAAAGTGCTGACATTTCTTGAGATGTCGAACGACGTAACAATTTTTGTAGTTAGCGCATAAGATTTGAGAACGTGTCCGGACGCGAAAATGGGATCAGTTTGGGAATTTTGCACGAGGGTAGGGTGGGTTTTGGAAGGCTGTGAATTGGGCACACAGGATTCCGGTCCGTCCGTGACGTTTTGCTTTGAGGACAGTGTTTTGTTGCAATCGCAACATCACAACAAATGTTTAATAAAGCAAGCAAAGTTGACACAAAATATGTGCAATCAAATTGCGGTGCGATGAAAAATCTCGAGAGGACAACAAATGTGACCAAAAATATCTCCAATCAAGTTGCGGTGCTATGAAATATTCATTTTTTGGCAATATCTGAGAGATCTGACTCATAGAGAGCAGTTTCAAATTTCGTTCTGTGAATCATTCAGTTTCCTCGATAATTCATCAGTGTTTGCATTGGCAATTGATCATCACAAGCAATGGAAATTCATAATTCAATTCAATCAATAGTGATGTGGGAAAATGTTTGAATTTCATGGAGGGTCGATATAATTTCGCAAGATTCGAATTCAATCATCATCAACAAAGCTAGTAGTAGTAGTAGTATATGAATTGGCCTAGTCGAGAGCGGGCTAGGTAAATAGTAATCCGTCGGTTTTGCATGAGTTGTTTGTCTGGTGGTGATTTGTTTTGACAATCTTGTTTTTTTTTGTGCAGTTGGCACGAAGAACGAGCAATAAATTTCTGGTAGTGAATAGAAACATTTGTTGACACCATACAAGCACGGAAGAATTGGTTTCTGGAGAAGAATCGTGGTGGTTTACAATGACGAAAAATTTGTTGCGCATGCTGAGGTATTTTCTTGATTTACGTTTTGGCTGGTGGCAAGTTTTTGTGTGGATAAAATGATGTTCGGATATAATATGTTCAAAGTGGTTGCATAGCATGCTTAAAATTTTTGTATCGTGAGTCTTTTCGGCAGGTGTGATCAAAAATCATCTTTCAAACACAGGTATTATCGAAAACGCATGGTATATTATGTTGGAGAAGACAAGATTTTTATGAAATCACGAGTGGAAGAGATATCGGTTGCCCGACCGAGCTAGTGGTGGCATAAGATTTTTTTTTGTGGTTAATTGAGTTGTGATGGTGATCGATGAAAACGTGGGATATCTATCTCCAGTAAAATTTCAATTCCTGTAACGCAAAACTGTTATTATAGCATCGGAAGAGTTTAATTTTTTCAGCAATGATAAAACGGCATCACAAAAACAGGTGAGGTGCATCGACAGCAGACAAAACAATTGGTCGACAACAACCGTCAGAGATGCATCGATAGCGTCGTATTTCGAAGAACGGAAATCGGTATTTCCTGAGTGTTTGCATTTCTGAAATTTGATTGAGGCTGAGTGATGTGCGTGGAATTTATGTAAAAGCGTTCACGAACGAGTCGACGCAGAGTCGACAATTTATCCTCATACCAAACGTTTGCAAAGGTGGAGCCGATATGTGGAGTCTTTTTCTGGAAGCTCAAAATTACGACACGATTCGACTGCACATAGCGGCTGTATTAATACACAAACTGTACGAGAATACTGCCACGTACAGTTTGTCTTTCGCGAATAGTAGTGGACCCGTCGTGCAATTCCCCGTCAAGAGAAGTCAAAGAAGCAAAAGGAAGGAAAGAGGACCAAAAACAACTGATTCTAGTACTAACTTTGTTCTTATGGGGGGAGCCCCCCCATAAGAAGGTGAAGCGTGTGAGAGCAGGGACGCTGTTATGGTTTCGCGTCCACGACGAGCACACGGCGTATCGTCCGAAAAGGGCGATACTAGGCCGGCAAGAGGTATGGTGGTTTCGCAAATATCAGGTACGCACCCACGAGCCCGCAAGAAAAACGGGAGACCCCCGCGAGGTATATTTATTTGTTTATCCAGCGCCTCCACATGTTGCATCTGTGAATGCAATTATTAGTGCAACAGCAGCCAATACTATCAATATAGCAGCAGCATCTGAGTATTGCCACTACAACAGCAACAGTTGCGAAAGCTGAGCATTCAAAAAGTTTTTGAAGTTCGTTGTAATCAGCGCAGCGGTGTCGCAATCAACAGCAAGAATATTAACAGCAACACAGCGGCTGATAATCATATTTATCGACCATGATATCAGAAACTGCGGACGCAATTATAATAAAACATACAATGAAATAATAAGTATATGCGCGTGCTACCAATACAACAACAAGATTATCATAACAGGTTTCAGAAGTTTCTTCTTTAGTGCAAGTTTATGATGCAGAACTCCAGAGAGGTATTAGTGTTTTGGTTTTGAGATTTGTCAGTAGTATATGGGTTTTTGAGCCGTTGGATCAAGATTGATAGTTCATTTCGACAGGCAAAGCGAAACATCATTTGAAAAAGTGGTCAATTGCAATAGTGAATTCAATTCATTTTACTTGTTTTTCTTCAAAACAATCTTCAAAAATATTCAGGTCGTTTTTACAGCCATAGATTGATTGTCTGAAAGTTCAAGTGAAAAATTTGGAACAAAAAAGTATGTCAATGCCATTGGTTGGATGGGTTCATCAATGAGGTATAGAGTTTGTTGTTACATTGACCCGAAGTAGCAATGCAATTAGATGCAGTTTCTGGTGTGTCGGAAGACAAACAAGAATATCACGGAAAGATCACGCGCACATCACGAACACATAGCGATTTTGCTTACAAGAACACAAGAGTGGCAAACCGAAAATGAACACACATTCTTGTATTTAACATGAACACACATATACTGGATTGTGGGATGTTTTCGTGTACGTGCGTGGTCGGGTGTAGTCGTTGTCTTTTGTGCAACGCGTGTCTTTGTTTTCTGTTGTTGTTTTTTCACATACCACATTCCCAGCTGGGCGGGGTGCCCAGTTCAAAAACCTCTGACAAAACTTCGCGTAGTTTCATCGTTAATTCGTGTTTTGCCCGGAAGCTCCAAAAACGCAAAGAGGCGCTCTTAGGTTGGGTTAGGGAACAAGCAAAAAATTTTTCTCATTTGGGAAAAGTTTGTTGTTCAAGTTCTCGGAAGTGTGTCACACATTCTTGTATTTAACATGAACACACAGATACTGGATCATTGGTCGAATTCTGATTCTGATACAGATCTCTTTGATCATTGGTCGACGAAATTGATTCTGATACAGATCTCTTTGATCAGGGTTGTGGGATGTTTTCGTGTACATGCGTGGTCGGGTGTAGTCGTTGTCTTTTGTGCAACGCGTGTCTTTGTTTTCTGTGGTTGTTTTTTCACATACCACATTCCCAGCTGGGCGGGGTGCCCAGTTCAAAAACCTCTCACAAAACTTCGCGTAGTTTCATCGTTAATTCGTGTTTTGCCCGGAAGCTCCAAAAACGCAAAGAGGCGCTCTTAGGTTGGGTTAGGGAACAAGCAAAAAATTTTTCTCCTGTGGAAAAAATTAGTTGTTCAAGTTTAAATTCGGAGTAGTTTATAAAAGATTCAACATCTTCATTTGCAAAAACAGGTTGATGGGTACAAAAAGAAATTCATAGAACAACATCGGATTTGCAGAAACAAAAGTTGCGTTGATCAAGATTCTTTTGGTGAAATCCGACAATCTCTGAATTATGCTGGAAAAGTTGTGTCGGAGGAGTCAATTTATATGGGTGGTGTCATTGGTATACAATTTTTGGTTTTCTTTTGATTGATTTGTTTTGTTGACATTCCGTTGTGGTATTTATTTCCAAATTCTATCCCAATAAAAGTTGAGATTCCTCCAAGAGGTAGAAAATTTGAGTGATGAATTTGCATGATGTGCAGTCCCATCCCAATTTCAAAACAAACAAAAAAACACATTCACAGAATACGAAACGAACACGTGGCAAGCATTTCAAATACAGGATGGCTGGACATCGATCCATTGCTGATCGCAAAAAGAAATACACAAGGTATTGTATCTGTTTTGGAGCGACTATTCAAACTGCATATCTTTTCGACAACGTTGAATTTGTAAAAGAATCTCTTGCCGTCACCCAAAGTAATTGCACAAAAGAATTTGGAAAAGAATCTATTGTCACTAGTCACATCCTGCATCGTCTACTAGAAAGAGACAGTGATCACATCGCACACAAAAAAATTCTCCAAATACTACAGTGTCCTAATTCAGCTTCTTCGACGATTATAACGATACGAAAACTTCATCCCAAACATGACTTCATGCAACAACTGCGATTTGGACTTGCATCAGCCGCTACTACAAGACGTGAAGCATTTGCTGAATGGCAGAACGTTTCAGAATTCAACGTTTATGTAGTCTCGTGTGCTATTCCGTTCAATGACCCTACGCTCCATATGGCAGTACCATCCGAGTTTCAGCATGTGTTTACAAATCTTGCGTCCAATGAAGAGACGTCTTTCTCCAAGTTCAAATGGAACAACACCTGTTTGTGGTATATTGATTGTCAAATGAGTTTGTTACGTTATTGGAAAAAGTCTCGCATATTGATCGTCAAATGCGTTTCGCACGCCACGCAAACACAAGAAACACAATGAGTAATCTGAATTCATCATCAAGTCAATACCAACGGAATGTTCCTTGGCGACCCGTGCAAAGATGCTGATAAATACATCAGCTCCGACGTCATAGAAGGGGAACCTGATAGTGTGATTCCGTTGGTCCTCGAATTGTTTCACGGTTTTCAGAATTTCATGAATCATTGTATCACATACATGTTTTACAAATTCATCTCCTATTTGATCCTCCGCGAGCAGGCGATTGCGCTCGTCATTGATGCGTCTGTGCATCTGTTGCAACTGAATAGAGTTGGCGAGAAGAAAACCGGGTTGATATGTGTTGGTGTCTATGGGAGAAGATTGGGACACGATTTCGGACGCGGTGTCCGTTGCCAGTCCCGGAATTCCGTGTAGAACGGAACTTTTGTAATCCGCCTCGATCATTGTTTTCGCTGCATCCATGATTTTACCGTCGACATATTCAGAGTACGACATGATGAAATTGCAATTCTGATAGATGAAAATTTTTTGACTGTGAATTCCTAGCTGTATTGCATTAGTTGGAAGTTGTGGAAATGAAAAAAGTTTTTTATGAATGCAGCCCCACGTTTCTGACAAGTTTCAAAACACAACAAAAATAAAACACACTCACAGGATAGAAAACGAACACATGGGTAACATTGCAAATCGGCACGACTGAACATTGATCGATTTTTTATCCTAGCATGCAAGAGAGAAACTGTCATATGCGCATTGCAAGGTATATTTTCTTGACGTCATTAAATTTGCAGTTATCAACAATATTGTCACAAGCCAATTTCAGCGCGCTGCACGCATTACTACGGGAAATCAACAGAGTCCCAATCATTTCCATATGTCAGCGTAATCAATCATTCATATAGCTGGGATTCCGACACATACGGGTCGGTTTTTCGTCTGTGAGTCTTTACGCTTTCAGGGCTGTATTTTGGTCGAGCCCGTTTACCAGTCGTCTTATCATTATTGGATGCAGCAGGAGGATTCGTTTGCATCGGAGGTGGATTGAGATTATCCGTTGGAACACCATCATCGTTGCTCATAGGATTATCAATAACAATGGGGTCATCAAGAACTATATCCAGAGGGGCAGCTGAAGCACCATCATCGTTGTTCATAGCAGGAGGATTGCCCAGCATCACCGGTGGACTCGGATTATCAATAACAATGGGGTCATCAAGAACTATATCCGGAGGGGCAGCTGAAGCAGCCTTGACAAATACGAGACTCGGTTGGTAGTTGAGGTCCTCAGCCCAGATCCGGTCTGGGGGTTTACGTCGGGGAATCATTCCATCATTCAAGTAGCACCACTCCCCGGCAGACGTCTTCGCCATGGAAACATAATGTCCCGATGCAATGGTCTCGCCATCGATATGTCCCACGACGGCTACTAGTTCCACCTGCGTACCTCCGAATTCGAATTCCAACCCCGGAAAATGGTATTCCGTGGTGTTCTTGGTCGCGTCCACATTTCCACGATCAAACCAGATCACGAACTCTGCACCGGGAGCAACGCTTTGCAAACTTTCACATACATGCGGATTTGGAATCTGGTAGGCGCACACCGGGCATCCGTAGAATTCGCTGGTGTGGTAGGAGGTCGTGTTGATGGAAGAAAAATGCAATCGGGTATTGCTTTCAGGAGGGGGTTGTACACGCAGGGAAAACATGTCCTGGTATTTCGGATCAAACTCTGCCAACGTACACTGGGGACACTGCAGCTGTGACATGTCACGACTACCGTCCACTTCCAATTTAACTCTTAGCTTCTCCGTGCAGGCGAGATTGGGTGGGTTGTTGCAGCGATCCAATTCATCTTTTAACCATGTGACAAATTCGTTGGCGCAATGTTGTTGAGCACGGGAGAAGCGTTGGTTCATAGAGTTGAAAAATGTAGTTGCATAGATGCAGCCTTCGTTGGAAGGACGTCGTAGTTGGCGCAGTAGCAGTGCCAGTTTGCATGTCCAACAATTACAGGTGGGTTCATGTACAGTCGCCAACACCGCATTCGAAAATTGTGGTAACGAGGCCAATCCCTGCAACGGCGCAATTGCAAAACAGCGCCATTTTTCGTTATGGATGCCCCTCCGGTTTACCGGTATTATTGGATTCATCGGTGGTGGATTAGGAGGAGCAGGTGGAGGGACGATTTGTGGTGGTGGTAGTAGTTTATGGCGATTCGGAAGAGTTACAAATTCCGCTTGGGCACGTTCGACGTCGTCGAAGTCGGGATCAGGATATCGGATTTGGACCAAACGCCGCATGAACGATTTTTGGGTTGCAGCGTCCAACTGCTCAAACGCTCTTGCCATACATTGAAAGGAAATCTTCTTGAATTCCGTTGGAGAAATTTGCATTGGCGAAAAAACACCGCCGGAAATAAAACATAGACGCAAAATTTTCCGTTGGTCTTGCTCCATGAACTTCCGAAAAACGTTGCCGTATGCCTTCGCCAGTTCGGTCAGATTCTTGTCCCAGGAGCCATATGCAAAATTTGGACCCACAACATGGATAACTGCGGTTTCCCGGTAGAACGTTACGGCGCTCGCATCACCTGTGGTCTGGATCGCGGATGCCACACTGGAATCGAGTTTACACAAACCGAGGGCCTGGTAGATGCTGCGGGACAAACCTCCAGCGCCAGCCAACGCAGCGGAACCCTGAACGAAGGTCATACCAGCCGGATCTACCACTACCGATTCCTCCACGTCGCAATCGTTCCACACGCCCCTCGTCAGAACAAGTTGATCAACGAAGTTCAATCCCGAGGGAGGTGGCGTGGATGGAGGATCAAACAGCAAGTTCGGTTTCTTGTTTTGGGCACGGGATTTGGTTGGATTCGCCGCGGGTTTGATTCCATGTTTATTCCCCGTCTTTTTGTCCCCGCGCGGTTTCTTCTGTTGGTATGCTTTTACAAAGTCTTTCCATTGCAGTTTCTTGTCGCTATTCAGTCTTTTCTGCGCCTCGTGTACGATGGATTCTGGTATGTCCATCACGGATGTTTGTTGGAGCATATTGGCAATTGATGTCGCCAGGTCGTCATCCATGCATGGATCGTCGTCTCGGTGGGCTTGGATTTCAGCAGGAGCATCATCAAAACCCATTTGCCGCATACTTTTCCGGTGCATGTTGTCCATCAAGTCTTCCCACGATTTTCGCAGCGCAAATAAGGACGATTGCCGCGCCGATAAGAAATCCCAAAACGGTGGCAAGTCTTTGAATGCCATTTTGTCAAACGTGGTGCACCGGGTGAAACCTACAAAGACCAAACCTAGAGCATTGGCGAGCGTTTTGTTTCCAGTTCCAGAAGAAGATGCGTTTAGGTCCAGCACAACACCCTCCGGAAGAGTGAGTCCTTGCGATTTGTGGACGGTAATTGCGTGGGAAAGTTTCAATGGCAACATGGTACGTGCGTGGCGTCGCTCTTCCACTTCCACTGGTGGAATCGGAACCCATGTTGGATGGCCAGGGAAGAAACTGTTACCATGGTACGATGGAAAATCGACAACGACATATTCTGGAAGTTCGGGGGCGCATTTTCCGGATGCGTATTTCACTCCTACCACGGTACCACGAGCACCATTGCAAAGCCCCAACGATGTCACCTGCTTCTTCCAAACTCGATTCTGCGTTAACATCACCGGCGAACCGATAGTGAAATGCGTTAGGAATTTGAGGCCTTGGTACCGTTCTTTTCCTCCTCGTGTGGATTGCACAGCGCCAGGACAATTATGGAACGCCTCGACGCGATAAATTGGCTGATTGGAAGCTGCAGCCATGGCAGCGCATTTCGCGCCATTCCGATCCCCAGCAATCTCGTTGGTGCCAACGATCCACACCGCCTTCTCTTCGAATTCGAGTTTCTGTTCCGGAGTAAAAACACAGGTCGGCGAATCCAAATCATGAGTCTGCCACAATTGATGGTCCTCCAACGTCATCGCCACGTCCCGGAGACGGAGTTGAGAATCTTTGAAAATGCCGTTGGCACCGGAGCTATCGGTGTTTCGGTAAACTCGTCGGAGTTTAAAACCGGCCGTTTCCTTTCGGTCCAAATCCAGAAATGGTTTCAGCACACGCTGGCCTTCCTTCTGTGCGGCATCTTTGAAAGTTCCGACTCGTTTGCCGGCGTGCAGTTGAGCCAAATTGTGGGCGCATTTCAACAACGATGTAGCGAGAACAGGAGCAGCCTGACCCATGTCACCAATAATCAACACATGCAAACCCCCGAACCCGTTCGGAAAAAGTTCCTCGGCGGTGGGAAAGTTGGCCAGTTCCTCCTCGGAAGTGCCACTGGCAATGGCATCTTGGATCATCGCCGCGCGTCCGAACTGGTCTAGGCGTTTGCTCACCTTGCCAAATTTTTCGGCTCCACACATGGAGATTTCGTCAATCAAAAGCAAATCGTGTTCGCGCCACATCTTGATGCCTTGCTGGAGCAACTCCCCCTCGAGATCATCAAACGCGT
>Ga0099797_100322_pt1 | contig 31630 bp, 23 predicted proteins | sample Uncmet_Sort48C_1_FD_89871 | JGI IMG/M metagenome (GOLD analysis project Ga0099797, IMG submission 89871) | Marine eukaryotic communities from CALCOFI LINE 67, Pacific Ocean - C012_Sort48C_1 | ecosystem: Environmental > Aquatic > Marine > Oceanic | place: Pacific Ocean: Monterey Bay | collected... | reverse complement strand
CCAGCATTCTAGCATTCATTGCGTTGTTTTTTGTCTCTTTTTCGTTGTTCCCCGACATCATACACAACGAGGAGGACCTCCTCGATCTTCTGGAGGATGAGGACGTGGGGGACGAGGATGACGAGGATGATGAAGATGGCGTGGTGAACTGAGGGCAAGGAGAGGAAGGGAATGGCAATCTCCCTACCCCCAAGCCAACACCAAGCCTACTGATTGAAGAAGAAGCAAGACGTGCGGGGTGGTGCTTGAAGGCAGCGGTAGTAACTGCAAATATGCAAACTGCAGAGATGAGAAGCTTCAACGAATGCATTTTTTTCCCGTTGGAAAGTCTATTTATATTCTACTCTATCAGACTGAAACTCTTCATACGACTGTGGATTTTATGATTGAATTTACAGTACGTACCTTCTCTTCTCTAAAATATCTCTCATGGCAAGACCGACGATGAGTCCTATACTCCCGTCCGACCTGCACCAGCCGTAGAATTTTTTAACAAAAGAAGTCAATTCTCATCCATAGCATCCCTCTCTCAAGGTACAAATGCATTCATAAAGACAAAGGTAAATTGGAGAGAGACCATTATTCTTTTTAGATCTTCCTGGGTATTTGTAAGGGAAAGGGTTGGTTGTACGTACGGCAACAACGCAGAGTGAGTCAACCTTTTATCACTCACTCTCTTCTTTCGTTGGGATCAGTTTTTTTTCTTCTTATTAGTGTGAACCCTTTTAGTTGCATCCATCTTAACAACGAGGTATTCTTTCGTTGTGGTTTGTTGGGTCGTAAATGTCGGGAGGAAGTGACAGGGAGCCATGCCCATGGCGAATAGTGGACGATGCAGGCGGAGCTTTTGCATTTGGTATTTTTGCCTTTTTCACTTTAAAGAGAATGATGACCTTGTTTGTGTTTGGTCAAATAGAACTACTACTAATTCTACGGCATTTTTATTATTTTATTTCCTGTCATATTTTTAAACCATGTTTGTTTATGCTTTTATTTGTTTTGCATTATGCATATACCCACATGATCGTTCCTCCTCATTTTTTCCCCTCTTCTCTTCTCTTTTCTTATTTCGCTCGCTCACTCGCTCTATGTACGTGTGCCTATATAGGCATAGTAGGAGGCAGTGTATGGAATGGATTTGGTGGTATGAGGAATGCTCCTAAGGGACAGATGATGTCCCAGGCAATTTCGCGAGTGAAAAGTAGAGCCCCTATTTTAGGAGGAAGTTTTGCAGTGTGGGGAACTTTCTTCTCCATTTTTGATTGTTCTATAGCGCACATACGTAAAAAAGAAGATCCTTGGAACGCAATTGCCTCCGGATTCCTCACTGGTGGAGTCCTTGCAATCAGAGCAGGTACGAAACCTCCCCACTTCTTGTCTGATTGCTTGATGATTCTATGATCTGAACTATCTAATCTCTCATGCTCACGATCTCTGAATAATAATAATAATAATAATAAAAATAATAAAAATAATAAAAATAATGATAACAATTTAATATGAATGCTCGCGCTTACTTACATGATTGCATCCTTATATTCTTTGTGTTACATACAGGGCCTAAGGTGGCAGGTAAGAATGCTCTTGCCGGAGGTGTAATTCTAGCAATGATCGAAGGGCTCAATATAGGAATCCAACGAGTGGTCATGCCTTACTTTGAGAGAAAGCAACAAGAGGAGGAGGGTATGATTAAAGTCGATCTGCTTGATCCGCCAAATGATCCAATGCGACCACGTAGTAAATCCATATGGCAGCCCACTGAGGCACCTACCTCATCTAAAAACTCAGATGGGTTTGACATGGATAAAATGTATGAATTTGAAAAGAATTCTGGTTCGGAGGGGTCCTGGGGAGGGACAGGAGGTGATGCATATAGTAGCAGCGGCGGTGGTAGTGGCAGTAGTAGTTTGATATCAGCGGGGAGTTCTGAATCGGAGACACAGTCGGATAAACCCTTCTGGAAGTTTTGGTAGATAGAAGAGAGAGCGAATTGGTAATTGTCACCACACGATCAGATTGTACGCAGATGGCCCAAGGTGTTGGCTACTACTACGAAATAAGTACAAAAGGGAACTTTATTAGAACTTATTTAGATAGCATTTCCTAAATTATGACAACCTAAAACTAAACTACCGTCATGAGTGGTGCGTGATGTTTAATTTGTGTGCTCGTATTGGGGGGTACAGCTGATTAGAGATTGTGAGAGACCTAGCTGGAGGGTAGGTAGACTACTGAGTGATAGTTGTTTGTTCTCTCATGAAGATGAGAAGGGCAAACGGCTATCCGCGAAAATTTCATTTTTGCCGTGGCTTTTTCTACGGTTGTTTATATATCAACCTACACTCCCCCCTCTTTTTCTTAGATTTTTCTTCTTTTGGAAAATCTAGTTGGGGTTCCTTTTTTCTTCAAGTTCTTCTTTTTAGAAATATCCGGTTGTATTTTACTAGCGGGTTTAGGTTTAGGATTTGTTTCAGTGAAATGCTGACCTTCGTAAGTGTACTGCATTGGGATTAGTTTTTCCCATTCACCGCCTAGATTTCTCAGATAATCGTGCAAACATTCGTTTGTCTTTAAGTTGCTGTAAGACTCGGTGGTTTTTCCTTCCTCGTCTACCCATTTTACTTCAAATGTAAGTTTATTGGGCCTTTTTATCTCACCATGATGAGATAATATTTTTTCGACAATGTCTTGATTGTCATTTAGATCGGCTTGCGCTGCTTCATACGGCGTGGGACAATCCAATTGTTCTTCATCGTAATGATAACTCTTTAAATTTTTTAAGTCAAAATCTTCTTTTTTAAGAGTGACAAGGTGTTCCAACGTATAACGATTTGGATCTTCCGAGTCGATTTCAACTACGCGCCATGGTCCACGCCAAAAAGAATGAAACTTCGTGGGTGGTTGGTAATCTTTGCTGTCTCCATAGTTGACTAAAACTAGAGAGTCAACATCGAAAGTGGTGCGGTTCAGAGAGCCAGATTCAAAGTGTTCTTCGTGAATTTGTTTCTGTTGCTCTTGAGCGAGTTTTACAATTTCATGTTGGAGTTCTGCCATAGTAGAAACCCATTCATCCATACGTTTAATGCATTGTTTTGGTTGCACAGAATCTTCTTTAGAAATTTGTAGTTTAAGTCCTCTATTGAGGTCTACGCTTTCTCCAAAAATAATTCGAGCTGGAGTGGTACCAATAGAACTAATCTTATTGGAATTCATGATTCGTTGCACTAGTGGTGCTGCATCACTCCAATGATCTTTCACTTTCGTGTGATCTAAGATCTGTCTGATATGTCGAATAACTTCTTTATTCCGCCTTTCAACTATTGAGTTTTGTTCTTTGATGCCTGGTAGAATGTCGATCTCCGAAGTGTGCATGAGCTCAAGGAACGACGCAATAATTTTATTAATATATTCCGTGCCCTTGTCTGATAACAAGCGCTTCGGTGCACCAAACATACCATGCCATTGCATTAAAGCTCTACCAATTTCTTTAGCCTCTTTAGTTTTAGTTGGAATTAACATCACGAAACGTGAGAAGCAATCTGTAAAGACGACAACATATCGATTTCCATAATGGTCTTTGCTATATGGACCCATAGTATCCACTGCGACCTTGTCCATAGGTTCATATGAGCCTAGAACAAAAGGGTTCACGTGATTATTCGGTTTTCGTTGATCTAGCCTTTGACAGCTAGGGCAACGTTTAATAAATAAGCGCACGTGTTCTCTCATATGTGGCCAATGGTAGCCCGACTCTGTCAATTTCTCGAACGTAGAGTCAAGTCCAAAATGGCCCACTGTAGTGTTATGGAAGCTACTTATGATTTTATATTTATCATTAGGTATCTTTTTTACTTGCATAGGAAGTACCCGTGCTTTCAATAGCATTAGCTCATGAGTTTCATCTTTGCCTTTAGCCTCTAGTAATCTTGAGAAGGCATCAGCGATGATATTTTCTTCGCCTGCTACGTGTTCGATCTCGAAGTCGTACTCCTGGATCTGCATTTTCCAACGTAGGATTTTTTGTGAATTTCCGTAATTTATATACGTGAGATTCTTGTGATCTGTTCTAAGAACAAAGTGCACATCTCTTAGAAGATGCTCCAGATGGGTTATCGCATAGAAAATCCCATAAGCTTCCTTTTCAGGAGTGCTCCAGCGTAGCTGTGCATCAACTAAGTTTTTAGAGATAAAAGCAATTGGTTTCTGTATTTGAATACCTTGCTCATCTAATTCATCTCCTTTTTGGTAAAGATATGCTCCGATCCCGTAGTCGGAAGCGTCTGTTTCCAAAAATATTTCTCCATTTGGGTCTGGGAAATAAAGCATTTGGCAATTGCCAATAGCTTGCTGAAGATCGTAATATGATTTTTTCGATTCTTCGTCCCATGGGACTATTAAACTTTTCCGCTTTTTCTCGTAGCCATGTAAAAGTGCATGGAGCGGTCTAGCTAAAGTTGCAAATTCTTTCACATGGCTGTGGAAATATTCCGCTAGCCCGACAAATGATTTTAATCCTCCCTTGGTCTTGGGTAAAGGAAAATCTAGAACTTTGTCTTTTTGTCGTTGTGTAAATCTAATTCCGTCTTTGTTAATCTCATAACCAACGTACTCGATTTTATCTACTAGAAATTTGCATTTCTTAGGGCTGATGGTAATACCATATTCCCTAAATCGATCGAGTACTTTTGTCAAATTTTCTACGTATTGTTCGTACGTGTCAGCATAGACAATAACATCGTCGATATATAGCTCGCAAATATGGTGTATTAGACCACCAAGGACCTTAGTCTCTATTTGCTGTTGGAACCAAGATGGAGCTCCTTTGATACCCATAGGTACTCGTAGCCACTCGTAGTTTCCCATCCACGTAGTGAAGGTTGTATACCCTCTAGATTCTTCAGCCAGCGGGGCTTGGTAGAACCCTTTAGTGAAGTCCATGACAGCAAAGTATTTCGGTTTTTTCATACCGATTCTTTGAAGCATCTGTGGAATGTTTGGGATTGGCCATCCCATGCTTTCTGTAGCATTATTCAGTGATCTATAATCAATACAGAATCTGAATGTGCCATCTGGTTTCTTTACCAAAATGACTTGGGATTTCTCCGGGTTCTGACTTGCCTGAACTAGGTTCATACTTAGCATTTTCTCGATTTGCCTTTCTATCTCTGCCTGTTTTAGGTGAGAGGCGTATCGAGTAGCTGACCTATGTTGAGGGATTCTCCACTCGTCGTCATTGACTTTGAGGACTAGTGGGTCTAATTTCGCAGGTTCTTTATTTAGTTCTGACGAAAAGACTTCGCTATAAGTTGAGAGCAGCTCTTCTATGTGCTTCCTCTCACTTGTATTAGCTTCTATTGGGAAGTGAAACTCGTCAGTTTCTTTTTCTTCTTCCTCTGGTTCCCACGGGAGCGACTCATCATAGTCAATGTAGTCGTCATCGTCTATTGGGTCCAGAAGTGTCTCCTTGGACACTCTACCTTTCTTTAGGTTTTCTGGTACACTTGTCCCTCCTTTCGTCAAATGGTTTAGTGCAGCCAGCTCGAATCTCAGATCCTTAGGCAGAGTCGGTGTTAGCATCCAGAGGTAGTGGAGTGTGGTCATCACTTCGTCGCCGTCTTCTAGCGATCCGAGACCCGAACCATCAGAGGCCTTCTGAATCGTCGGTGGGGTCATCCCGGGTGATCTCTCACTGTTATCCTCAAGAGCCTTCTTAACTCGTTCTAGTTCTTGTTCGAGGTTTTTTCTTGCTATTTCCTCTGCTAGATTTTTTTTAAGAACGTTCTCTAGCTTCTCCTCTAAATCTAGCCATTTAGGATCTACGACTTCGGGGAGTGGATATGCGCGTTTCTTACGCTTATTTTGCTTTTTTTCATCCTTCTTCCCAGTGCTTATTTTTTCTAATACACTGAGTTCTTCGTTATACTTTAGAACTTCTGGATTCTCCCATCTAGGAAGTGAAGGGGAAGGTGGAGGTGTGATACATAGCTTTAAGCTAGATGTTGAAGTTTTGCGCGTAGCGTACTTCTCCTCACTTTTACTTTTACTAGTAGCTAAATAAGACGAGAACTTATCTCCTTCTAAATCTAGTTTAGTACCTTCAAGCATTTTATTATCGTTCAAAAAATGCCTACCGATTATTAAGTCGTAGGGACATTTATCGAAGATTATAGCTATTATCGGTAAACTGCTATTCTTCATTTGATAGTTATCAAAGAAGTGAAGATTGAATTCAATCTCCGTGTCTAGCGTGCTCGATCCATGGACCGTATTGAGTCTTACCCTTTTTCCTTTTACCTCAGGGGTTCCCTCAGCTAACAACCAGGTTGCAGCTTCTCTTGAGATGAGGTTGACCCCTATGGCTCCGGTATCCACGAATCCTCTTATTTCCCTAATAGGGGGGTGTGAATTTGGGTTGTTAGCCGATGAGTTTAGTGTAGATGATATTCCACAACAAAGAGCGTGCCCTTCAAACGAGATCTTTTTATGATCTGCTTGTATAGAATTTAAAGAAGAGGACGTACCTTTTTTCTTCTTGTCGATCAAGGCATTCTTGTCAACTTTGTTTCCCTTCGAGTCCGTGAATGGATCTAGGGTGTCTAGGCCTCTCGCTTTATAAGCTTTCCCTTGGGATGATTCAGCCCAGGATGTACTTGCATCCTTATTACAGGAGGGATGCCAATCTCTAAATTGGCATCTCCAAAACCCACCCTTGTGTGGTCTCCCACAACAGTTACAAGGGTCCACTTTTCCTTTCCCAGCCTTGGCTTTAGGGTTAGGGTTAGGGTTGCCTTTCTTGGGGCCAGAGGGTTTGAAGTTTTCACTGCCCCCTTGCTTAGAGGGCAACGAAATCTTCCTTGCCTGGACGGCTAGAATTGCCTGGTGATTTGCAATCACTTCCTTCAGGAGAAGGTTGAGCATGTATGGGAGGGTATGTCCCTTCCCCAGATATTGCTTGGCAATCGTAAGCAAATGCTTAGATTCCTCGCAAAGATCTGAAGGGCCGTTCTCAACAAAATAAGACCATATTCTGGCGTGTAGCTCAACCTCTTGTTGAGCCCCACTGTCCTTTAATCTCTGTCTTACTTTCGAGATGACCTCAACTAGAGGTCTTTCCTTTTCACCCTTTAGGAACTGGTACATTAGCACCAGCAGGTCGACTAGGTCTTGTTCGACCGTCTCGTGGCCTACGCCACGGTCGTTGCCTAGTTCATGTAAGAACATCAGCATGTCAAGGATTTGTTTAGGCGCCAAATCTTCGACCTGGGATTCCTCCTCTAGGGAGATCCCTCTGCAACTGGCGAGTAGGCGTTGAGAGCCTTCATACGCCAGAAGCGTCACCATGATCTGTGACTTAAGGTTCTCGCTGAGGAAGTTACTCGCGAGAGCCCCGTCATCACTTTTCATGTGACTAACCTTGTTTCCAAAGGCTTCGATCTTCGAGACATCCGACGTTTTGTCGAGGAGGTCATGAGCCTTCAACAACATCACTTGGGAGTTCGAAGAACGAGTTTTTTTTAACGAGGTTTGTTCCTCACTTCCCGACGTAAGGGAAGAGTCGACAGACTCTGAATCGGAGGTGTGAGCCCCCTTTCCAGAACCATCGGATGCATGAGCATCTGGAGGTGGAACGTCGTCTACTTGACTATCCGTTACAACTGTCTTGACAATAGCATCACGCACTCTTTTGAATGACTCCTTGGAAGTTTCATCGCGATTGTCGACCTTTTTCTTCTTCAGTTTAGGTGACTGCTTGTCTTGTTGAGACTCTTGTTGACTCTTAGGATTCTTCTTTTGATCCCCCTCTTTGGAAGTCTTTCCAGATGCTTTGCTGGTCTTCTGCTTCGAATTGGCCAGACCAAGGCTTTCCTTTTCCTCAAGTTTCTTTCTGGCTTCCTCTTTCTCCTTTTCTTCCTCAAGTGCTTCCTTAGCTTCCCTGGCTCTTTTTCTTCTCCTTACGTCTTGAATCCTGCGGAGTTCCTTTGATCCAGGGCTTTCCTCAGAAGCTTTCTCGGGAGGAGGCATCTTCTCTAAGGAGGAGTTTCTTTTTTCTCCTCTGTTTGCAAACTACTTTCCAATTTCTATCTGTGCGAACGGATAGAGAGAGAGTTATATAACTGTGCTCGTATTGGGGGGTACAGCTGATTAGAGATTGTGAGAGACCTAGCTGGAGGGTAGGTAGACTACTGAGTGATAGTTGTTTGTTCTCTCATGAAGATGAGAAGGGCAAACGGCTATCCGCGAAAATTTCATTTTTGCCGTGGCTTTTTCTACGGTTGTTTATATATCAACCTACATTTGTTTCCAGTATAAATGTTATTGTACTATGCAAGAAACTTGGCACAATGACATAGGAAAGCAAAATATCAGAAAACAATCGTTTCATCAATAGACCACTCAGAAAGGAAGTAGGAACACGTAGACTACAAACGTAGCATAAGTTGTTTCGACACTCAACGTTTCATACCTACTAACCTTAATTGCACATGTAAAAGAAAAAATAAAATTACAGGTCAAATACAACCGAAAGTTATTGATAAAAAAAGATTTCATATATGTAACGCTTGTAATAGCGATGGTTGTCCAACAATGATTCACGATGCTATTCAGAATGTCGCTGCCTTAGCTTTCAAAAGTGGAGGTTGTCACGTATTTAATCAACCAGTTATGGAGGATTTAGATGGTAAGAGATTAGTCCCGGATCACATGATCACTGGTAACGGTACACATGATGGACGTAGTATTATGATTGATTATAGACACACTGACTCTGGACAGACAGACCCTTTTGATTCCACGAGTCACCTCATTAAAGACATTGACGGAAAGAATGCGCAATATAAAGCTGTATCTAACAGAAACGGACATTTGTTCGTAGCATTCGTAGTTGATAGATTTGGTACGGTGATCAAAAGTGTTCAAGATCTTATGTTTCAGATGTTCAAGAGAAACGCTAGAAATAATTGTAATGAAATCTCTGATGCCGAAGCGAATATAATTGCTAGTAGGAAACTGAGATTTTGGCTAAGAAGAATCGCTTGTGCTATGGCTAAGACTAAGGCTATGTGTATTATTAATAGAACTGATAAATTAATTAGAATTCAACACGAGAAAAAACATGGTAAGGGTAGTAAGAACAGTTCAGCCTATTTTGACAACAAAATGATCGAAGAAGAAGAAATGGAAAAACAAATTGATGATGGTACTTTCGATGAATGTGCTTATGTCAAGGATGATGATGATTTATGTGCTTAAGTATCTATGATGCTTAATGTACAACCTATATTGCATATTATGCAATTTAAAAAACAACAAAATACCAGAAAAAAAGAATTAGATAATTAAATTAAACAATAATAATTAAATCAAAATAGGCTCGTTAGCACGCCGTTAGGTTAGCAGAGTGCTAATGCTAATGCTAACGAGCCTTTTTGTTTAGTCGAGTGCTAATGCTAATTGCTAATGAGCACTTTAAAGAATTATGCCCATCATAGCTCTAATATTATTTAGAAGTATTTTTAGTTAATTATCATTATATTATTATCTATATACTTGAAGTATATATATATATATTATTACTATTAGTATCTTGGCACACTAAGTAACTAGTATCTAGTATCTACTTAGTATTATATATATATATATATATATATGCCTATTTATAATAATAATACATAACTCTAATATCTAATTTTCGAAAATTTTCGACAAATATATAATCTACCATTAATGTTATTAACGATGATGATGATGGTGTAAAAAAACGAGCTATATTTTTCGTTTTTTGTCTCATTTCGTTTCCATAGTGGAAAAAATATGGCACTCTTATAGAATTTAATTGATTAAAAAAACTTCTACATTTTTAGCTATAGTCAATGGGCAAATAGAACCAACGAGTTAATTGGAATCCAGCACGAAAAGAAACGTGGAAAAGATCGCAAAAATATTTTGATGACAAAATGATTGCGGAAGGAGAAGATATGGAGAAGCAATTGGGTGATGACAGATATACCACCAGACCAGCCCCAGCATTTCACGGAACAAATACTGGCTTCCAAATAGAAAGAGCGACGGTGACTGGCTGCTCCTTGCTTGTATCGATTCTCAAATCCTAGTCTTACCCTGAGTTAGCCCTAGGTCATCAGGTGCAGTCAATACGAGGCAGAGGTTCGAGCTAGCTCTGCCTCCAGAGCTGAGATCTTTTGAGACAGTAGATCTTTCTCCGCAACTGCCGCATCTTTCTCCGCAACTGCCGCATCTCTCTCGTCCGATATTTGTCGGATGATCACTGCTGGATCCTCTGATATTTCGTTGCTCTGAGCGCCATCGCTGCCGCCTATGCTTGAGGCAGTACCCGCTCGGATGTGCTCGATTAGCTGGGTGCTTGCATGCTTCAGCGAATCTTGCACTTGGCCCTCTAAGAATATACCCTGAAACTTGCAAATCGTGTCGAGAATCTCGCTCACAGTCATGCTCGCTTTGTAAGGACTTCCCAGCCCCATCGCATCAAGATGATCTCTCACCTTCTGCTCAACTGATGCCACTACAACAGAGGCAGCAGGGGAAGCAGAGATATTGGGGTGACAAGCAGAGAGTCCAGTTGCAGGGTCGTCTCGAAAGCTGTACTTGGTCACTTCAGTGGCAGTAGATCCTACCTGGTCGCCAACAAACAAAGGAGCAATCTTGAGAATCAAGCCTCTTGCATGCAGCTCAATCGCCATTCGATACTCGAGAAGGACATTATCACATTCCGAATCTTCTCTAAGCTTGGTGATGTCTTGCCAAAACTTGATTGGGCTGTTGATGGCCTCCCTCGATATCACTGGCACAAAGACGTCAGAGCCCCCAAGACCCATGACGAATTCTGTCTCCCAATTTTTGCCTAGTTTAGGAGGTAGACACACGGAGTCGAGAAATGTGGTAATTCCTTGACCATGAAGCAAGTTGTATAGATTATTTGCGGTGGTTTTATCAGCAGCCACTCTATAGGAGATGAATATTTTGTAAGTGCAGGGCTGTCCAGGCAGTCGGCAATTAGGAGTGTGTCCAGTGATGAAAGGATGAGACAAGACATCTGCCGCGCTGGGTCGATACTGAGGGTCCTTAGAGAGAAGCTGATGAACAAGATTGCGAGCCATCGGGTTGGAGATGTTACTAAGCTTGGAATCCTTCATCGTGTTCGACCAGTTCAGGAGATCTCTCATGTCGCAGTCACTCACCAAATTGTCTTCCACGCTCGCCTGCCAGAGAGTCTGGCCTGTGCACAAGTAGTAGGTCAGTATCCCGAGAGCCCACATATCATACGAGGCAGTAGCCAGCAGTGGGTTAGCAGAGCTTGGATCTAAAATGCGAACCGAAGCCCCCTGATCGCCTCCAGTCATCCCCGTCACCATCGCCATCATCTCAGGAGGCAGGTAGGCAGACGAGTATTTAGCACCACAGACAGTTTCCATCTCTGCACTTGCATCCAGATCGATAAGCATCATCTCTCCCGATTGATTCATCATGATATTCAAAGGTTTGATGTCTCCATGGATCTTTCCGTGTTCATGAGTGAGCTGAAGGCACGCAGCGATCTGCCTGATGATCACCTGGACTCTATCGTAGTTTCCACAGAGATTGTCGTGAGAGAGCATGTCGAATAGACTCCTCTCCATCAAAGGAAACACATGCAGATATCGATACTCACTTAACTCCTCTATGCCAGATAGAGCTGTCAAGAGGCTCGCGTTGGTATCACCATCATAAGATGCCAGGATGGGAATAATGAGTTGATGCGTAGACGCTTCGAATCCTGTTCTCGCTATCAGCTCACGCTGGAACTGACTCTTGTCCTTGAAAAACTTGAGAGCAACCTTGAAGCCATTACCACCTCCCTCTGCATCTCCAACGCTAGATCTATCAGATCCGAGAATGACATAGGAGGTTCCTGACTTATGCACAAACCTTTCCATATGGTACCTACCAAGAAGAAGAATGAGCTTCTCCATCAACTCCCTGACCCGGGAGTCAGCAATACTGTGTGTGTGTGTGTATGTGAATGTGAGTGTATGTGTGTGAGTGTGAGTGTGTGTATGTGTGAGTAAGTGTGTGAGAAAAAGAGAAAGTAAAAGAGCGAGAGAGATAATGTAATTACCTAATAGCCTCCCGGCCATTTTTATCCTTTGAAAACGCCAGTTGCTTTCTCAGCGTCAGCGTGGGAAACATGGAGAACACGTACTCTACAAGGACAAGAACTGTATCGATGTCAACTTTACTGGCCACATCGATCATTCTGGTCCATGAGAAGCCGTGAGAAAAAATAGGCGATCCGTCCGAAGGCTGAATAGGAAGGTCATGAAGCAAAAGACACTTCAACACATTCTCAGGATACTTATTCAGCAGTGCATAGTAAAGACTTGTTTGATTCTTCCCATCCCGTACCTTTATAGCCTCTGGACATGCCTTCACAAGCAGGAATATCAATTCCTCAGAGTATTTATTCAGTAGCGCATGATGAAGAATGGTCCTATTGTCTTTTTCATCCTCTATCATATTTACCGCTTCTGGGCATGCCTTCACGAGAAGGTCTATCACTTCCAAAGAGCACTTATGGAGCAGCGTATAGTAAAGAGGAGTGGAACCGTCCTTATCGTCTCTCTTTATTACCGCCTCGGGCCATGTCTTCACTAGCAACCTAATTATTTCCACAGGGTACCCATTCTTCAACGCCTCATAGAGAGTTGTACTGTTGTACTTACCATCATTTTCTTTAACACCTTCGGGCCATACATCAACAAGCAAAATGATAACTTCCGCAGGGTTCTGATTCTTCAAGGCCCAATAGAGAGGTGTACTGTTGCCTGGAGTACCAAGTTCCTTAACTCCCTCGGGCCATGCTTTGATGAGTAGGTCTACCACTTTCGTAGAGCACTGTTTCCCCAGGAGTCCGAGAGCTATGAGTAATGGAGTCATGTTGCCAAGATTCTTCTCTCTTACCGCATCTGGGCATGCCTTCACCAACAAGTCTATAACTTCCACAGAGGACTGCTTCCCGAGCGCTAAGTGGAGAAGAGTATTGTGCCTACCATCCTTGATGTGAGAGAGGAGAGAAAGATAGGATTGAGAGGAGTGAAAGAGGTGAGAGAGAGGGGCGAGAGAGAGGTGAGAGGGACCTTCTCCTGTACCATTTCTGGCCATGCCTCGAGAAGTAATTCTATCACTTCCACAGAACTTCGCCGCTCAAGAGCAACATGAAATGGGGTCCCAAGATTGCCAAGATTTTTCACTTTTACTGCATCTGGGTATGCCTTCACTAGCAGGCTAATTATTTCCACACAACATTCATTCTGAAGTGCCCAATGGAGAGGTGTGCTACTGTCCACACCACATCTTTCCTGCACTGCCTCTGGCCATACCCTTATAAGCAAATCGATTACTTCCAAACAGCAATGCTTCTCAAGTGCTAAATAGAGAGTAGTATAATTATACTCACCACACCTCTCCTTCACCGCATCTGGCCATACATTCACAAGCAAATCTATTGCTTCCAAACAGCACTGGTTCTCGAGTGCTAAATAGAGAGTAGTTTTACCATCAAAATCATCCCCACACCTCTCCTTCACCGCACCTGGACATGCGCTCACTATCAAATTAATTACTTCCAAACAGCACTGCTTCTCTAGCGCATGTTGAAGAACAGTCTTTCTCTCCGCACCACATTTCTCCTGCACCGCTTCTGGCCATGCCTTCACAAGCTTTTCCATTACTCCCATAGATCGCTGATTCACAGCGGCAACATGAAGAGGAGTCCGATAGCATTTCCCTCCTTTCTCCTTTACTCCATCTGGCCATGCATTCATTAGCAATTCAACCGTTTCCAAAGAGGCATCACTTCTGATCGATTCATATAAAGCAGTTCGGTTTTCATCATCCTTTTGCTCAACGCCTTCTGGATATGTATTGATGAGGAGTTGAATCACTTCCACAACGCGTTTATTCTGCAGTGCATGATGGATGGGGAAACCGATATTTATTAAGGAGGGGTTTGTCAGGAGTACATCTTCAACCGTGCTTAGTTGAGACTCCTCGAGAGCTTTGAGGAGAGGAGATATTTCTTCAGACGCATCCACATTATTGTGCCTCTCCATCATCTCTGCCTTTATATATAGATCACTCCCTAGCCATCAAAAATCTCAGCCTGATGCTATATACACGGTAATGGTGCTGTAACTTGATTTCACCCGCTGCCAACCCCAGCCAACTGCATCAATACAAACACGAGTTAGTTGTGATGAGTTGAGGAGAGATCGGACGACCTGTCCAAAATGTGACGTTTGATCTTTTCTTCTTCTTCTTCTTCTTCTTCTTCTTCTTCTTCTTCTTCTTCTTTTCTATCTTCTTCTTCTATCGTCTTCTTCTATCTTCTTCCTCTTTTGTGTGACGTCTTCCATCATCATCTTCAACATGGACATTTACATTTTGTGCTGAACAACAAATTCAATTTTTTCGAAAATAATATCTTGATGCCAGGTTTCTAGAATAATACAGTAATTTACAATACTACCCACCTGCTGCTGCTGCTGATGTCCTGATGATGCTGGTACATGCTGGATTATATAATTACTTATCTACCCCAACATTCTATGGACATCACATTTCTTTCAGTTCCTTTTGTGGATTATTGAGATTTGGGATGAAGAATTAGTTTTATAGGAGGGTGGAGTAGGAAGGAAGGGCAAAATCCAGTTAGCATCTTTTGGTATTCGCTCATAAAACAACATCGAGCTCAGCCGGACAACTCTAGTGGAGTGGGGTTGTGGAAAGCGAAGAAAAAGGACTAGAAGGAGGAGAGAGCTGCCGAGGAAAGAAAAAACTCGTAATCTTACTTGACTAGTAGTAGCGAAGCAAAGTTTGTTTCGTACTTGCTACAAAACAATGGACAATTCTAAGTTATGCTTAAGCTTGATTAACGATGCAAAGATGGCTGGTGATGCTGATTCCAAGATCCAAAAGCTTGAGCAGATCAAAGAAATACTTTTCAAGAGAAGTCCTCAACTTTTACCGAGTTATGGTCCCTATGTGTATGATTTCATTAGCGAATCTTCTGTCAAAGTCCGGAAGTTTTTGCTGCAATTCGCCGTCGAAGCATTTATACAAGACAAGTCAATGGTAATTAACGAATCAAAGTATTAGCGTAATACTAGTTTTGCTTTCAGTGTAAATCTTATCCTTTTATACAACTCACAATATATATACCCACAACCATTTTTCATTGTGCATTTACATGCCCAACTAGTTGAATGCATATTTTGGAGGGGGTGATAAAAATGTTGTTTTGCGCTCAAAATTATATAATTCATAAAATTGAATTCATCTTACCACCTCCTCCACCTTAATATATCTCTCCGTTACCAATACTATTACCATTACCATTGTCATCACCACGCATTTAGGCTGCGAGTATGATTGACTTGTATCACCATTTTCAAAACTCTTCCAACGAGAATGTGTTGAAGTCTTTGCTAGGTGATTTGGCCCGGCACTATGACAAATTAACGATGGCTGTGTCAACTATGAAGCAAACTCAGGACTCTGTTGGCTCTATGGACCCAGTTGCTGTTTGGAACCAACTGCAAGAGGTTGTTGCACATAGTATAGATATCATTTCAAGTGACAAAAACGAGACGATGCGATCTCTGGCTTTGAAGTGTGCCGAAAGCGTATTGGTATTTGGTCTCGCTGCAGAGAGTGTGTCGCTAGATCCAAGACGGAAGGCAGTCGTTCAAAGGTCATCCTCCAGTGGATCCTCCAGTGCTGAGATCCCTCTACATCATCCTTTCATTGAGAGGCAAAAAATAGAAGACGAGGCTGCTGAGTTGTTTTCCAAGTTGGAATTGTGGGCCATTCGCGGGGGGCCTCAACAATTCCCTTTCACTGCCGCACACATGGCGCAACTTGCACAAATTATCATCAAGTGCTGCGAAAATCGCTCGACGCTTAAATCCAAAGCAGTAAAGGCAGTCACAGTGATTATCAATGGTAAAAAGAACAAGAGTGCGCAAATGACCACGATACAGCGGATGGGTCTGGTCAAGATGGTCAATGCCTTTGCCAAGGGGTGTGGCGCCTCTGAGGGGGAGGCAGCGATGACCAAGCTGCGACAAGCATTGACCTTTCTGGAGGGGCTTAAAGAAGCTACGGTAGAGGAAAGGGAAGAAGAAGACGAAGAACTCGGCAAAGAAGAGGATACAGATGATATCAATAGAGCAGGTGTTTCAGTGCGAGATATGCCACTCTTAAAGAGAATGAAAAAAGACGATGGAGCTGTTGCTGCTACCTCTGGGGGTGCAGGTGCTAAAAGTAGTGCCACAGCAATTCTTGATCCTCGCCGCAAAGCAAAGCAAGATCTCGTGTCCAGCTCGAGTGCCGCTGAAGTTGTTATTCCCAAAAATGAAGTTGTGCTCTCTACTGAGCTTGGGTTCTTTCAAGATTTTCCCAGCGCACAAAAGCTTATTGGTATCAGCGCTATAGAGACGGCGGCGACAACTGCAGCAGTATCATCAATTGATCCTCGGCGGAAGAGTAAAGAAAAAGTGCAAGCTTCCAAATCGGTAGTAGCTGCTCGAAGTGTTAAGACCATGAAAGCAGATGATAATCATTTTGATGCAAACACCAGCACTGACCTAACTATGTTGAACGTATCGAAAGAGACTTACAGTGAAATAGCGATGGCCTCTTTGAAGCGATTGCTAGATTCAATAAAAATCATGCAGTCATTGGGAAAAGCCATGGTGATTGCTCACCTAAAATCTGTCTTACGAACTACTCTAGTCATGTCGAATGTTGAATTGCAAGATGACAAGCAGCTGGAAATAATAGAGATCATAGTGAACACTCCGTCTGGTCCGGACTTTGACCTATCTTTGCTCGATACTATCAGTCGTACCGTGACTCTACCTCGACCTTTGTGGCTGTACATTAGCTTTGCCCTTGGCTGCGAGCCGAGCACTGACCGGAGTCTGGGCGACTTCGCAGACCCCCGACAGTATCTGCTTAGGGAGCTCATGCTCGAGCTGTACCGTCGTGGGGGCTGCTCGCCGCTCTATGAAAACGTATGCATGGTTTTGATAAGTCGTCTGATTCAAAGGAAGACATTGCGTGTGCTGGCGAACTCGATCATCCCCCTGCTACCAGAGGTACCTGTGAGAGTGTTATCGCTTCTCAAGTTAGTTGCTGATTTGGGATCTCGCGCCACAGTTGGCAAAGCCCAAGCCGGAGTGAAGGTTGTGGAGGAGAAGGATAAAGGCACGCGTCTTGTGTCCATCTCTTATATGCAACTGGTAGTGACTGGTAGGGATTACAATGCCGCAGATGATGCTTTGAATCAATTGCTCTGGTGCTCCGTGTCGGAAGACTTCGAGGTCAGATCCAAAGTTGTCGTTATGATTACTCAAGAGATCTTGCCGGTTGTAGGAGAACTGGTAGATAAAGTGTTACATTTTGCATTACAGGCTGCCTTGGCGGTATCAGGACTAGTGGAGATAAGAAATAGTGGAAGTAGCGGTAGCATGGAGATTGATGAGGGGGGTCAAGGTGGGGGGGGATCAGGAGAAGAAGAAGCCAAAGAAGAATATATGACAGTGAAGAGCACTCTTCTATCCTATGACGAAGGACTCTCTTTTGGTGGCAAAAAATTTGCTATTGATGTAAATAAATTCACGGAATCCATTGTCAATCGCCATGTACATTTGATTTTCTACTGTACCCTGGAGCACCCTTCGCTGCTAGGATTCATCGTTGATATGTTGGACGTGATTGAATGCGAGCGAGAGGCAATAGATGCTAAAAAAGCCGCCACCGAGGGCTCTGTAAATTCTCTCTTAAGCAGTGTGGTCACAGGGCCAGAAACTCATCTGGACCTGGTATCAAAAGTGCTGGAATCTGAGTTTGATGTGTATGTTCCTGCTGTCTCCCAGCGGTGGCCGCCTCTCGAGATCTTCACTCACATCAAACACACAAGTCTGCGTGTGAGATCCTTGATGATCAAAGCTTTAGGTTTGATTCAAGCGGATATAAGCATCGTAACATCAGAAGAGCTGGTGTCAGCTGTCCGAGATTTCATCGCCCAAGACAGAGAGCAGTTCATCGCTCACATGGCAGGCAAGGGTCACTTCCCTCAGGGGGATATGAAATTGTTAGCTCCTGTTATTTCTGGAGTAAAACCAGAGGACTTACAAGAGTCATTGACACTGGTCATCGCAGCGCATTTGGAGAGTGATTATAAAGTGGACAAAGATGTCACTGCAGTGAAAAAGGTTTTCAAGCGCTTGTTACATGCGAGGCCACCAATCATGACAAAAACTGCTCTCTTGCTGTTCTTGCACAATAAGCACGAAGAGTACTGCCGTGTAGACGGAAATGAAGGTCGACTGAAGCAACAGAGTATGATTGACTGTATCGAGTATTGTATCACCAGTAAAGAAGACAATTGGGGTGACTCTATTCAACAAGCTCTTACGAGCATGTTAGATGAAGCTGGTAGTGTTCCGCTGCCTTCGGCCATCATGCGTACAGCGATCATAGGATGCCAGGCTTATCCAGATAAAAAAAGGTTTGTGCTCACAACATTGCTACCGAAAATTATGAAGCTTCGAGTGTGGAGCAATCTAAAGATATGGGCTGGTGTTGCTCATGGTGTTAATATTTTGACCAATCATAAGGATAAAGAGCCAACTTTACGAAGTGTGCTAGGTGTGCCGGGTTCTCAGATGAGTTTCATCCTAGAAAAGGCCACAAATATTAAAGAGTCTATGAAGAAGTTGATCAAGTCTTTCTCCCTCGAAGAATACAATGAGGTTCTATCTGGAAAGTGGTTGTTTGGAGATGAAGATAGTAGTACAAATTTGCCTATTGGAGAAGATGGCAAGGTAATTTTAGATGATGAAAAGGCTGCAATTGTGAGATCTATTTTAGAGGATTAGATAAAGTAGGCTGGAATGTGGAAACCCTGCAGGGCATAGAACATAGAAGTACTTCTATGCTTCTATGCTTCTATGCTTCTATGCTTCTATGCTTCTATCTTCTATGATGTGTGATGTATTTTTTGTTTTAATTTAACTATCTAATTCTTTTTGTTAATTACGCTCAGCTAGAAGTACTGCGAAGTAACTCCATATAAAAAGTAGTCAATATTTTCATCGCAAAACGTACTTTTTGAGCCTATTGAGCATCACAATATTGCAAAGAGCCACTCCTGCTAAGCGAGAATATTTTCGATGATATATTGAGATGCAAAATGATAGTAATAGTAGTTATAATTTTTGGCGATTTAATCATAATGCCAATGTGATTATTTCTGGAAGTCATTCTAGGTTCTAGAAACCATCATTACGAAGGTAGGTATCAAACATCATCATTAATTCAAGCTAGGTTGCTAACTAAATAAGTGTGAACTAATTTAGTCAGTCTGGTTAGTCTGGTTAGTGTATCATCATGATGACGATGGCACTGCGATAATTGCTCATGCCACTGATGATTTATAATCAACTGTATCGTCTTCAGACGAGAAAACGAAAGTACTTGCTATGGTTGCAGATCTGTACCCCAAACACATGAAAGAGGACCCTGCTACAGTAATTTTAGGGATGACAGTTGAGTTTGATCGTAGTAAAAAATTGGCTTATATTAAGCAGGAAGCTGCAGTGCTTGATCTACTGAACTCGATATTTAAGGAATGGGACGAAGTTGATTTGAATTTATTACCTAAAGTGCCATTACCCGTTCCTCCACGCAACCTATCAAAGCGTGATCAAGAATTGATGAAGATAACTTTACCAAGTGACTAAGTGACTGAGTATCAAAGTAAAATAGGGCAATTAAATTGGTTAACGAATACTATTCACAAAATCATGCCAGCGCAGAGGCTTAAAGCAAGGAGAAATGCGTCACCCAATGCGCTAGATATGAAACATGTTGATCACATAATTCGTCATGTAGCCTATTTACAACGCACCAATAATCACGGCATGATTATTGGTGGTGGTGATAATGTTGAACTAGTAGCTACTGTTGATACAACAAATGCACCGTCCGATGTTCACAGTAATGATCTTAAATCTATCACTGGAGAGACAATACATCTTTCTGAAAAAACCGGGAGTATGGTATCTTTGTGTAAAAGACATGATTACACGACGGACTCCTCTATGGCCGCAGAAGGTGTGGGATGTCATCTATTGGTAAAACGCTTATTACCTCTCAGAATATTTCTTGGAGAACTGGGATTTGAGCAAACAAATCCAACGGTAATTTATATGGACAACGAGCCGTACCTTAAGGCAATTACTGGTGATAGAGGCGCTTCTCACAAATCGAAACATATTATGATCAAACTACATATTGTTCGTGAGGCTTATGATGCCGGTCAAATTGATTTCAAACATGTTAACTGCTAATATACCATCGGATGGACATAATAAACTGTTACTGTGTCAAGAATACAATCACAAATCTGCTATGATAGATGGATCTTCTCCAATGATAATGTAAGATAAATTTTTGAAATAACGAATTGTAATCGTAAATTGAAAAATTTAGGGAGTATGCTAAGCGGGAATATTTTCGATGATATATTGAGATGCAAAATGATAGTAATAGTAGTTATAATTTTTGGCGATTTAATCATAATGCCAATGTGATTATTTCTGGAAGTCATTCTAGGTTCTAGAAACCATCATTACGAAGGTAGGTATCAAACATCATCATTAATTCAAGCTAGGTTGCTAACTAAATAAGTGTGAACTAATTTAGTCAGTCTGGTTAGTGTAACCTATGAGATTTGCACTACTGTGTTTATTAACTCCAAAAGTCTAGACCGACATTTGCCCAGAGTTATTCCGTTCATGACAACATGCATCATGAATCATGAATTGGGATTCAAGTTCAAGGTTCTTGGTTGATGTTGATGCTGGTGCTTTTGTGGTTTGTGGTTTGTGGTTTGTGGGTACAGAAGGTTATATTGAAAATTCATTAAATCACAAAATGGAGAAAAAGAATAATCTAACATCTAACATCTAACATCTAACCGGCTGTCTTTTAATGTATCCAAGTAGCCAAGCCCCAAGCGGTAGATTAGTAAAGTGACTAAAGTTTTCTAATTTCTAAAATTTTCTAAAACTTTTTTTCAATGGAATTCTCAACGGAATGTCATAATGTCATCCACTCACCAGGTAGATAGGTGATAGAGTTAAACAGTATTGAGGTGTACTGGACTATGATCCTAGTTAGTTACAAAGTCGCAGAAGGGAATCGTTCTGGCAATGTCGAGTACCTGACCAGTTAAAAAGGTGGATTTTTCGTTTTCAAGACTATAAACACATAAACACGCATCATCACACGATCGACCTTACCTACGACACGATTGAAAGGAGGACTGAAAGAGGAGCTTGGGGGGATCTTCTTTGAGCTCGCATGATCTGACCAATGCCTTTTTATGCCTAGTGCTTAAAAATTAGGATTTTAGATTTTAGAAATATTTAGAAATTTGAAAAATTTAGTCACTTTACTAGCTAACCAGCCAAGCTCGATATTACATCCAATGAAAAAGTAAATTTCTGGCTATGGTCTCAATCCCCCAATGATTCCAAAGATTTTATAAATGCCTTTAGAAACAACAAATGAAACTGATTGCGTCTTACCATGGTATTTACGACGTCAATGAATTTAATGATCAGATATTGAGAATTACTAATCTTTATAAAAGATTTTCATTTCCTATCGAAAAGGAAGTTTTGGCCTTTAGATGTACCATTATCTGTGAAAGACGAATTGGCAGAACGTAACAAATCAGCGATGTACGTGATAAAAGTATTTATCCCCAGCTCGTAGAGAAAGCTCATTTCTGGAGCACCTGGTCTACCACATTCAGATTGCTCCAATTTAATTACTCCTTCGACCACACCAAAAATAAATGCATAGCATAATTGTTGTACTTATTCATGAACATATTGAAGATTTCGGGGCATTTTCCTTTCAACTTTTCAAGGACAAGATCCCGATTCAAATCATAAAACGCATTAATCACATCTGCAGAAAAAAATCGTAGTCAGGGTGCTGAATGATCGTTTGCTGCATGATATCTAGCTAATTATAAAGCACGCAATTGCAATACAATAACATATGAGACTCATATATTTTATAATAGCTATATTACTAAGATGTAGTCCAAATCTATGTGTCACACTTAAGTTTGGAAAGCGTTTGTTTCACATGTAGTTCTTATTAGTGGCGTGTTGAATAATTAGCTAGATTACCTCATAATTAATTTCGAGTAGAAAGACAAATGTAACGCTGCCGTGAGCAGAAACGGACATCAGTTCACTTCATTTGTTCTCGATAAGTTCGGTAATGTGCTCGATGATACCAAGGAAATGTTGTACCAGATGATTATGAGAAAAGCTTTTAATGATAAGCATTGTTGCATGATATCACCGAATCGGAGGCTAGATTTATCGCTGCAAGGAAGCTCAGGTTCTGGTTGAAGCGTATTGCTTCCGCAATGGCTAAAACCAAAGCTATGTTTATTATTAATAGTTAATAGATCCAGTAAACCAATCAGTACCTAACATGAGAAAAGACATGGCAAGGGTAGTAAAAATAGCTCCTCTTATTTTGATGACAGAATTGATATTGAAGATTGAAGACGAATAAAACTGATAAACTGATTGGTGATGAAAGATTTGACGAATGTATATATTTTAAAGATGATGATGTTATGTGTGCTGTGTGCTTAAGTATCTTTTTACTTAATGTACGCTACCAGTGTACCAGTATTGCTTTTTATTTTTATGCAATTAAGCAAAAATGCAATAATGTAATAAACATCAAAATACCAGAAAAAATAGTTGAAATTTCAAATAAAAAATAAATAATAAATAATTAACTACGATTAGAAGAACTTCTCAAAAAGTAGTGATTTTTAAATTTTAATTGAGTTTAAGAGTCTTCATTAAAATTATTATTGTTTTTATAAGATAACGAGTTTTTATATTCTATAAAGGAATACTTTAAACACGATGCTTAAGCATCGTCTTCATCAATTCCATTTTGGAAATCGATTTCTTGTATTTGAAAATTATTTTCATCTTCGATACCGTTTTCGAATTCAGCTTGAATCATATGCGGTCTGTCTCTGAATTTGTCATTACTTTGTCTACTAAAGTTTTTCTTGTTGATTAAATGTTTTGCTTAAAATTAAAATAACTATTTATTATTATAATAATAAAACTATATATACTTAATAATTATTAGGCTACCAAAATGGTCAATCTGGAACGCCGTAACCAACAAAACTCCACCTCTTTCACTTCCACCTCCTGCGATTCCACTTTCTGCTCCAACTCATCTTCTCATCTTCTCCTGAGGACTTACTCCGAGCTTTGAGAATTCGAATCCCAAATCATGAACCAAGACGTTGTTCAAAGTTCAAATCTAAGGCTTGCCCTTAGGTTTACATTTAAATTTAAATAACTATCGATTCATAATTTGTAATTCGTTAACACGGTCTTATAAACCGAAGTAATATGTAATATTCTAGCTAATATATATATATATAAGTTTATTAAATTATAAAAATTATGTGTGTTATGTGGCGCGCTGGCCGTTCTAAATGTTGAAGTTATCATCACTATCATCACTGTAATTGCACTGACTTTTCAGTGTGCCTCCCGCCTTTCCTGTGACGGTGACTTCGCTACCCAAATCATTATTATCAATGGCATCGTCGTTATCATCATTTTCTGCTTCCGAGGAAGAAGAAGAAGAAGAAGAAGAAGAAGAAGAAGCAAACAAATTGCTGATTTTGTTTTTGGTTTTATTGGATTTTGACTTCTTTTTGTTAGGGCTGTCTTCTATTTTTGAATCTGCACGTGAAGCAGGAGTAGTAGTAGTAGATGATGATGATGATGATGATGATGATGATGAAAACGATAGTCCATGATCGTGCTGAGATTTACTATTATCATCATCATCTAGGAAATTTACGATAGCTGTGCAGTCCACTTCCTGTGTTAATGGCTTTTTCTCTATAACTCGATACATGTCGTTACTTCGCTCTCTTTTCAATGATTTCACATTGGCATTTACTTGTGCCTTAGCTCTTACTTCTCCTTGCTTTGTCTCTACAGCAGCCTCAGCATTGAGCAATTTTCTACTTTTACTATTAATGACAACTACAAATTTTTGCATGAGATCAGTCTTCACATTTTCTTTCTCTTGTTTTTGATTTTCAACTTCTTTCTTTAATTCATCTATGCGACTTCGCATTTCTTGTTTCTCCTTTGACCATAAAAACTCCCTTTCCTTTTGGTGCTGCATGGCTTTACTGAGATGTTTCAAAGTTTCAAGTACTATGGCAGAAGAATAGCTTGCAGGTAGGGAGGAGGAGGAGGAGGAGGAGGAGGAACCGATGATTTTATTCATGACAAAATTAGCCCTGATCACCTTGGCTTCCCCCTGCTTGGTGAATACTTGTACCTTGGGGGTTCAAGTAAGCAACATACAGAAAAATGATGAAAGAAAAGAAATATGTATTCGATACAATATAAGCACATATCAGAACAAAGGTTTGGGCATGATTTTTGGCTATCAGTTTGATGGTTGGATGAACAAATTTTGTCCATCGATGGAAAGAGAGAGAGAAAGAGAAAGATAGAGAGAAAGAGAAAGAAAGAAAGATAGATAGATAGATAGATAGAGAGAGAGAGAGAGAGAGAGAGAGATTCGATTTTTAGTGTTAGAGCTGTATCACACAACTCACCTGCAAAGAACTAGAATCCAATACTTTAGTTGTTATTTCTGAATCGGAGGAGGAGGAGGACGAGGAGGAGGAGGAGGAGGAGGAGGAGGAGGAGGACGAGGAGGAGGAGAAGGAACTATGATTCTGAGAGAAAAACGCATTGTAAACAGAATCTATCCACTCATATTCTCCCATTCTAATACTCGGTAGTTTCGAGGAAGGCTTGAGATTGTGTGTATACACATCACTCCTACACGGGGGAAATGCTGTGATTTTCAATCCACTTTCGTTTACATCGCCGAGATCTCTTTGTTGGTACAAAACGCAAAATGTGAATTTATCCTGCCCAACATCGTTGTGGATCATTACACACAGACAGTCTTGACAGACAGACAGACAGACAGACAGACAGACAGACAGACAGACAGGCGTGCGTTCTATAATCCGTGGTCTGGTTGAGCCTAGGGAAATTGTGGGCGCCTTTCAAAGAGAGGATCGCTTTCCACCTTCGTAATAGGGTGTTCGAGAGTTTTTGGCATAGAGAGTTTTGGAGGAGAGGAGAGAGAAGAAAAATAACAGTAGCAGTGTGTAATAATGTTGGTGGCGGAGTTGGTTTGATGTTTTTTTCTTGTGCCTACCTAGGTGATATATTTTCACTGCTGCTGCTCTCGGATCTCACACGAACACATCCATTTTTTTTTTTTTGTTGTAGCGAGAGAGTGTACCGTATCTTCTGTGAAAATCTTTCGTTCAATTTATGTGCGGGTCGGACTCTGCAACCGTTACATCAGCGAAGAGAAAGTTAGAGAGTGCATTAATTTCGCTACTTCTCTCCTGTATAGAAGAGAAAATTAGGCTAAATTCTGAGAAAATGAACCTGAATCCGTTAGCCTTTCTTTCAGAAGCAGTCAAACATGTTGAATTTGACTTTGATGGAACTCGAGTAGAATCACCTATTATCTTGGTGAGGATTTCTCAATGCATTCCATTTCCGTTCTTCCATTCCTTTTTTCATGTCTTCAAAAATGCTTGGGATACTTTCCTTTGAGAGCCTCCAAGCGCTTGGCATGGATACACCTATTAAAATAAAATTAAAAACGGATGTGCAGTCTTCTTACATTGCCCCACTAGACTATATTCCATTTCATTTTCTTTTCTGTACCATCCCATCCCATTCCATCTCAATCTATCCCATCCCCCAACCGATTCCATCCCATTCTAGCCCTCTCCCCCGTCCTCCCTTCCTCCCTTCCTCCCTTCCTTTCAATCCTATTCCATGCATATCTGACTCAAATATGATCAAATTTTAATTTTCACGCAGGTGTTTCCAGTGGATGAAGGTACGAAGAAGTTCAAAGAAGGCTCCCACCACATTGTGACTAAAATCCAAAGTAAATGTGGAGTTGAATCCTGTAAAATCTATTACTCGTCAACTAAAGAGGAAATTTTCCTTGAGTTCGCTCCAAAGATGAGAGAAATTCGTACCAAGGCTGCCATCGATAACTTCAAGTTGGAACTTAATCCTGATACGCTGCAAAAGATTTCAGAAAATGGAATACCTGATCAGCAGATCGGTCCATTCACAATCGGTGACAATCACAGAATCGTTCCTTACCATCCTTTTGAATTTATCTACGGAAAGTTCAAGGATGGAGAAGAGAATATGAAGCTTTATAGGAACAGGCATCACAAGGATGACCATCCGTTCACGAACGCGATCCAAGTTAAACTATCTCTAGCTTTGTTAGAAAATAAACACATCGAGGGTGGATTGAATCTCGACCTGGAGAATAGTATCGAAAAGGGGAATCTACTGTCTTTTTTTCCAATGCACCACAAGGACTTGTGCGATGAAATAGCCAAACAGTGGTACCAAAAGGGGCGTTCAGCACCTTGGAAGAAACCTTACCACGCAATGAGAGATTATCTGGGTGAAAAAGTTGGTCTTTACTTTCGGTTCTTGGGTCACTATACCACATATCTTATAAGCTCAGCTGCTGTTGGAGTCATCATGCAAATCGTTGTCTTCAGTACCGAGGATTGGTCCAGTCCTGCAGTGCCATTTTACTCGTTCTTTGTCATCCTTTGGGCAGTGTTCATGCTTGAGCATTGGCAACGTCTCCAGAAGACCTGTGCGATGCGGTGGGGTATGATTGGGTTCGAGGAGTTCGAGGCCGATCGTCCTCAGTACCACGGAGATACCATCTCCTCTTTGATTAATGGTAAACCAGTGATTCATTTCAGCCGCACAAAGGCCTTGCTCAAAATGTACTACTCGGCGGCTGTTATCAGCTCGCTGATTTTACTCGTTATTGGCACCACTGCCTCGGTGTATGTTGCTAGGAATGCTATGGCCGTTAACAGCAGTACCCGAGATAATGCTGCAACTGTCGCCTCTATCATTAATGCCATCCAGATCGCAGTTTTCAACTACGTGTACAGCAAAGTATCCAAGAGACTGACTGACATGGAAAATCATCGTACCAACACCGAGTATGAAGATTCGACAATCGCCAAACTCTTCGCTTTTCAGTTTGTCAATTCATATGCCTCGTTTTTCTTCATTGCTTTCTGTGCCAAGTTCTTACCAAGGCTATCTGGAGAAGATGAAAACAACAGTGGCCAGTGTGGAGAACAAGACTGTATGCATGCCCTAGGCGTGAATTTAGGTACGAAATTACTCCTACAATTCACCATACTTTATGCATGTTAGTCTTCATTTTAAAACTGACAATTTACCGTATTCTATGCATTTGATCCTTGGTGCTTTAAGGTATTGTGCTAATGACACGCATAACGGTTGGAAACTTTCAAGAATTCGTGCTTCCATCAATTATTAATTACTTTACTCGAAAGTTAAATAACTCCAAAGCAACTTCTGAAGCTGAGAAAGAATTCAGAAAGCCTAATTATGATTTTATTCAAGACTCCATTGACGATTGGTCCGAGCTTCTGATCCAATTTGGATACCAGACACTTTTTATCACCGCACTTCCCCTGGCATCTCTCTTATCATTGATTAACAATCACTTTGAGTTGCGTGGAGGTACGCAAGTTGGAGCAAATTTTTTTTGACACCCTCTCTATTTCCTCTTTTTTCTTGTTCAATTTATTTTTGTTACTTTTAGTATTATTATTTTAAAAATTTTATATATCTGTATAAATGCTTTACTTAAAAAAAAATGCAGATGCATCAAAAATGTTATTTGAAACGAGAAGAGTGGCGCCAAGATCTGCCGAGGATATCGGCACCTGGGCATCGGTTTTCGATCTCATGACCACCTTAGCTGGTAAGTAGATCTTATCTGTCGTAGATCTAGTATGTGAAAATCTTCTTCGTTTATCTCATATCTCAATATATCATATCCCATATCTCAATACCTCAGTACCAACCAATGCAGCGATGCTGACCTTTACCATGACCATATTTGATGAGAAATCCCTTCCGCTTCGATTCTGGCTTTTTATTGGCTTCCAATGGTTCGTGTTTACTGTGCAAGGTAACTACGAACTATTCTTATATTATAAAATACATGCATACATACACGCACACACACACGCACACTCACACACACACACACATACTTCATGTGTGTGCGTGATTTGTTCATTAATTGTAGAGGTTAACTCATCTTTCTTCATCATATTTTTATCATTATTTTTGTTATTGTTTGTTAGGTATCCTGAGAATGACAATTCCGGACACTCCTTATGATGCAGAGATACAAATTGCCAGAGGAAATTTTATCGTGTCCAAGGTAATTGGTTTCGAGCCTATCCCTATCCCTAACCCTAACCCTAACCCTAACTCTAAACCGAACTCCAAACCCTGATCCTAATCCTCATCCCAATCCTAATCCTAACCAAGGTTATCGATTTCGAGCCTGATGATAATGATGACGAAAAGGCAAGTCTGTTCAGTTCCTTGGTGAAAATTGAGGATGTGAAAATCCGTGATGACTTTGCAGAAAAATAAGGTACGGGGAAATACCTTTCACAAAGATCATAGCCAGACCCTGCGACGAAGATGATGGGTTTGTGGACAATGATTGACCGCCATTTCGAGATTCGAATAACGAGGCAGTCCAAGGTAGCCTTGTCCGTAGCCTTAGATTTAGATTCTGCTAGCTGTGTCAGGCAGCCAGCCAGCATGTCCTGTTATTGCATTCCCTTCTTACCATGCAAAAATAGTCGAATCACTCGTCAGCGCTTCTCTGCTTTTTCTTCCACCAAAATTGTTGCACCATTCATTTTTGGACTCTCCCATCTTTCATTAACATTAAGAACAAATTAGGAAGACTAGCTTACTTGTAGTTAACGAGGCCCAACGTCATAATCGTTGAGTCAATCGCTTGAACAAATTAGACTTCAATTACAATTATTCGATGGCGAAGTTAAAAAATCAAAGGTCCGAAAAATAATGAAACACTGCGTTAGTCACATTTCTGATTTCTGCAGCCTGCAGCAATCAATAGATCGGCAAGTAGAAATATCTTCCTCAACGCTACCAAAATGGTCAACTTGGCACGTCATACCCAGCAAAACTTCTCCTCTTCCACTTTCTGCGACCTTACCTCCTCCACCACATCTTCCTCCCCAGATGACCTAATCCAACAATTCGAACTTAAAATCATGAACCAAAACGTTCTCCAAACCTAAGTTTTTTCTTAGATTTGGAAAACCTTTGAGTATATATATATAGTAAAATAATCTAGCTAGAAATTAACAATAACATATATAATCATAAACAATAACTACCAAGCAAGTAAGCTTATCTTCCCCTAGAGTCCTTTAACATGTCCACGGCGCACGCAATTAGAATTAGACCATGCATATTGGCAATTGGCAAAGATATCTTCGGCATCGCTTTCGCTGTGCCTTGTATGTAGGCCAGCGAGAGGTGAAATGAGAGAAGTGACACTAGAGCTTCTTCACATTGATGTGACGAGGCTCTGTATCATGGTTGCCAACTCAAACAACATGATCAAGCCAAGCCATAAGGCTGTGTTAGAAGACCTATCCAAATGGATCGTATGAAACTACGACGGGGCTACCAACATGGGACATATATATCATATGCACATTATAATAGAAATTATTCACTACCTACCATAATCTATGCATCATCTTATTAAATTTCATCACAGTCTACCAATTAATCCTATACTTGTGTGCTCATATACCCCTGTGTTTATCATTCAACTATAATTCACACACACACACACACACACGCACACCTAAATACACTCATAACTAATTTTACACATAATAAATATTGTACACGTCAATTTCCCCTCTCAATCTATATCTGTACAACCTACTACACACAACAAATAACTAAATAATGACGAAAGACAATATTGCCTTGTTCTAGAATATTTCGCTTTCACATATACACACACATTATCCTCAAACATTGAAACGAGAAAGCTCTTCTCAGTCACACTCAATCTTTCTATAAATTTCAACAATGATTCATAACACTATTACAAACAACTCTACGAATTCTTATAAAGCACCCCGATCTAGTTCGTGTGCAATATATACAAACATGTCTGTTATATATTAACAATCTAATACACACATACACCTGATCCCTTCCCCATGTTCATCGTCTACACAAACATAGACAACCATAATAGATAGTCATGTATAGAACAAGAAGAAATGGTCATCATCTTGGTCAGCATAGAGGGATGCACCAAGGTTTATTTAAACAGATATGAGCTCAAGTACCTGAAAATACTAATTAAATCTAACTTTACTAATAAATAAAAATAAAAAAGTCGAAAAAAAATCAAGAATTAAGAAATAAGAAGTCAGAAGTAAGAAGCTAGATAGCTAATAGTTAAATTACAATAATATCCTTAAATTCTTTTAAAAAAAAGAAGCTATTACAAATTAAAAACTAAAAACTAAAAACTAAAAACTAAAAACTAAAAACTAAATTTATAGATTTGTTTCTTCTTCTTCTTCTTCTTCTTCTTCTTCATCATCATCATCGTCCTTGGGAGCAACTATCAATTCACAATTTTCAATTTTAATGTCATCAGAGTTTTCCACGACTTCAAGCTTTAGAATATCATCTCTTGTCAAACTTTTGAGATTGTGTGTGCACCAACCGTTGGCTAAATGAACAGTCCCATTTTTGGGGTTTGCGACCAAATGTTCATCAAATATTGAACCATGATTTACAAACCTACCCTAGTTCCAGTGAAGTCAGCTGGAAGTACAGAAGTATAAACATATCCTTCAAAACAAAAACATTTCCATGATGAAGAAGTCGTCGTCTATGTTGTTGTTGTTGTTGGTGCTGCTGTTCTTCTTGGCTTTCTTTGTCCCATCATCGTCTTTCCACTTCAGTCAGAGTAAGACGAGTTTGAAAATGTTGAACCTACCAAAAGTGCTAGCGCCTTACCTCACAGCATCTGCTATCCTTGTTGGAGGAACAGCGATGGTACATGCGGCGGATGGTGGTGCACTCGTGGGGTCCAGAAGTGCGGAATACGTTGACGAGTTCGGAGAGGGTCTGGCGAAGCAATCAGAGAAGGGAGTTGCAGAGGTTTTCATCAACTAACGCCCCACTGAAAATTTGCTCTGCACACTCACACACTCACCATGCTCTCAACTCCCCCTCCAACACCCCCGGCCTCTCCCTCGTATCTGCCTCTCCCTCTGATTCTATCCGCCTCTGTCTCTGTCTCTACATATGTATCTGTATCTGTATCTTTCTCTCTGTGTCTCTGTCTCTCGGTCTCTCTCTCTCTCTCTCTCTCTCTCTCTCTCTCTCTCTCTCTCTTTCTTTCTCTCTCTGTCTCTCTCTTTCTTTCTCTCTCTGTCTCTCTCTGTCTCTACGTC
>Ga0099797_100321_pt1 | contig 31740 bp, 11 predicted proteins | sample Uncmet_Sort48C_1_FD_89871 | JGI IMG/M metagenome (GOLD analysis project Ga0099797, IMG submission 89871) | Marine eukaryotic communities from CALCOFI LINE 67, Pacific Ocean - C012_Sort48C_1 | ecosystem: Environmental > Aquatic > Marine > Oceanic | place: Pacific Ocean: Monterey Bay | collected... | reverse complement strand
TTTACCACCCTCGCTCACTCATCAATTAAATTTATGTTTTTTTCAAATTCAGTTACTGTTTTTTTCAAATTCATCTCAGAAGGTGTGCGTTTATTTTAGGATTCAAAAAAGATGGCGACTTAAGAACGTAGCCTTTTTATGGGCCTGGATCTGTTTTGTGTAAGGAATCAATTCTTTCACACAGTAGCGAGACTGCTGGTGCGTTCGACATTAATTCAATTGGATTTTGCCGTCTTCCAGTCTTCGACGAAAGTCTGCGATGATTTTTTCGTCAACAACTTGACCTTTTTTGGCGACAGTAACATCTAGAGAAACGCATGACAGTACATCTTTTCCATCGCGTATAGTGATTTTTACTGTAGCTCCCACTCCGGCGGGGCAAATGCTTGGAATCGGATAAACTAAGCCACCGTCCCACTTGGAGCCTTGCGAAAGGGGGCAGGCAACACCGAAGTCTTTGCAAGTGTTGTAGTGTAACGTGTAAAGAGTTGTTCCGAACACGATGATCTCCACAGTCGTGTTTCCCCCATTTACCGCGACTTTTGTGGGCCCTCCGGTAAGATTGACTCCTAGATTTGCTCCAGCTTGAGGAGGATCGGGGTTTAGGTTGACTGCAGAAACAGTAAGCTGATCGGAGACGCCACTGCACACCGTGAACTTATGCCCATGTCCCGTGGGAATGCTGCACGCTAGAAACAATGCTACTAGAGCTAAGGATCCTCTCATTGTATTTCTTTGTTTAGAGGGTTTGTATATCGATCAAAGAATGAGATGCTTTGCCGAAGTTGGAGCTACCATGCTCTCTTCGCTAAGCATGTGAATGCTCTGCGACGAAGAGCGATGGAAACTACTAGCGTCAAGTAGACCTCAAATGCACAAACGCACAAACCAAAACCAAAACCGACTGCAACGAGTGCTCACTCAAAAGCGTTCAGTTTGTCGTATTGTTATTTTGGTACAAGTACGTAGTCTAGAGTCAAGTAGATGTCCTACTACTGTATCACGTCTCTCAAGGAGAGGTCCATTCAATCATTCTGAATCTCACTTCTCCGCGTCACTCCCTTCCTTACCATGTACCGTACCCCGTTTTCCGTGTGATGATGATTTAGTATACGTACGAGGAGTGCTCTATAGCCAACAAGGACTAATGACGTAGTCGTTAAGGATGTGAGAGGATTCTGTGGTTGTTCCGAGGATGCTTCATTTATTTCTTGTAATGTTGTTCACGAATAAATCTCCAAGTCTCCAAGTTCCCGTTTACTATTTACGAGTATTTGAAATTCATCTGTCCGTCCGTCTGTTCCATCCATCCCGCGGTAGAACGGGCAGTGGTGAGTACATCCCCTTTATTCTGGTTATCTCTATTCGCCCACACTCTTCCCCTTGGTGTCGTTTGCTTGTACGCTTGGATAGGATCGTTGAGCGCACCGACCGGCGGCCTTCTTCTGTGACGGCCATTGGTGACGACTCTATATCTGAACCGAGGTGTTATTCCACTCTCCAAAATATGCAGCCCCACCAGTCGCCGCACAATAGCCCCGCGCTTTCTGGCGCGGACTCCGCGGAAAAGGCGGCGCTCATGCACATTGAAGATCTTTGTCAAAAGGTATTTGGCAATAGCTCCCCAGCAGAGAAGCATGCCGCCCAAGAAGAGTTGAACAAACTCCAAACCTCGACCGACAACATACCCATATGCCAGTACGTATTAGCGAACTCGAAAACATCGTACGTCATCATCGTCGCGAGCCAAGCACTGATGACACTGATCACGACCCACTGGAACAATTTCACAACCGAGCAGCGTGTTGCAATACGTAATTACATCCTGGATTATTTAGCGAACAGGGGGCCTGAGTTGGAAGATTTTGTTCCGCAGTACTTGATCCGATTGTTGTGCCGTATCACCCGCTTGGGCTGGTTCGACGACCCGCAACATCAAACGCTCGCAACGGATTGTCAAAATTTTTTGTCCGCCACCGTCCCCCACTGCATTATTGGGCTACGGATTTTGATCCAACTGGTGTCGGCAATGAACATATTGTTGCGTGGGACTACCATGTCCGAACACCGGAAGCACGCTGTGTCATTTCGGGACCTCTCCTTGCTCGACGTTTTCAAGGTCTCCATCTCCATGCTTCAGAGCTTGAATGCTGGACAAGTGCAAGCGAGCGAAAATCAGAAGTCTGCCATGACGAATTACGCTGTTGATTTAGGCATCGAATGTTTGAGCTTTGATTTCATTGGCATGCGGTCTGACGAAAGTTCGGACGATAACGACGCCATACAAGTGCCCATTTCCTGGCGGCCACTATTCCTGGACCCCGCGTACATGCAGGTCATGGTCGACTTGTACAAACAAACGTCTCCGCCGGTTTCGTCGAAAGCGATGGAACTATTGATGTTGTGGAGTTCGTGCCGACGATCTATATTCGTTAAAGAATCGGATCGTTCGGAGTTTTTGGGTAGAATTTTAGCAGTATTGATTGATGTCATGAAGACTCAGTGCAACTTAAACAACGAAGACAACTACCATGCGTTTTGCCGTTTGCTTGGACGGATGAAGAACACGTACCAACTGAATGAATTGCTGCGTGCCAAGGATTGGAGCGAGTTCATACAATTGGTCACCGAGTTTTCTGTCAATAGTTTCCAGCAGTGGCAATGGTCGCAGAATAGCACACACTATATTTTGTACCTATGGAGTCGTTTAGTGTCCGTCACCCCTTTTGTCCGTGCCTCGCAAACGTTGGTCCAGCCGCTGTTGGAACAACACGCTCCCCGGGTTTTTGAAAGTTATGTGGACGCCCGGCTGCAGTCAGTCGTCGATTGCGCTCAGGATGAAGATCTAGACGACCCGTTGGACAACGAGGACTCCATGCAAGAGCAGTTAGAGCAGCTGCCAAACATTACTCGGTATCAATACGAGCAATGCGGCAATTTCTTGAAGAGCAGGTTTGACCCCATTGCCCAGCAATACCACGAGTGCATCAATACCTCGCAACACCCAGGGCAGCTCAAAATTTACGAAGGCCAGTTGGCGTGGTTGACGTATATTCTCGGTGCCCAGTTGGGGGGACACATGACCATGGCATCAACAGGTCGGGAAGGCCACGAAAAGACCGACGCGTTGATTGGAAATGGCGTGTTTAGGTTAATGCAGCTGGTTGACCAGCGTTTGGTGAACACGAATGGGGCTGGCAAATGCGATCCTCGACTTGAATTGTCTTTGATGTACTTCTTCCAAGAATTTCGACGGTGTTACATAGGGGAACATCATGGGATGCCCACCGAAGCGGAGATGCAAGCAATTGATCAGGAAAAAGAAAAGGCGGGCATGGGCGCGGAAGACTCTCTAGATAGTTCAGACGAAGACAACATGAGCAGTCCTTCTGGTCGTCCAAAGAGCACCGCGGAGCGAAAGCGGGCGATGTATATGCGGATGTTCGAAGTCATGGGCTTGGGCGACCACCGCGTTGTTGTCAACATGTTGGTCATGAAAGTATTGAACAACATGAAGTTCTGGGCCGATGATAAGGATGTGATTCGACGATCCCTTGACGTCTTTTTCTGGCTGAGTGCAGGGTACGGGAGTGGTCGGTTCATGCTGACCCTGGATTCCGTGAAATTTCTGTTGACCCACCACTCAGGGGAGTATCTGCCATTTCTCGACCTTCCCGAGCACACTCGTCATCGCACAGCGTTTTACAAAACGTTGTCTCGACTCGTCTTCTTGGGTGACTTTCACCAATTGCTGATGCCGTTTATGGACCCTATCCTGGACGTGCTTGTCCAACTGCGAAGTGCACAGGATTTTCGGCAGGAGAATGTTAAGCGCGCCATTATCAACGTATGCCGCGACCTTCGCGGGGTCATAGAATCGTCCACAAACAAGCGCACGTACATACAGTTGTTCGACTGTCTGCATCCGGCGTACATGCCTGTATTCGCCCGTGCCGCAGAAGTATGGTACGATACTCCAGAGGTCATGAATCCACTGTTGAAATTTTTTACGGAATTTGTGCGGAACAAATCACAAAGAATTAATTTTGGAGAATCGTCTGCGAATGGGATTTTGTTGTTTCGTGAGGCAAGCGCCTTGGTATGTGCGTATGGGTCGAAGTTGTTGCAGATGCCGGTCAGTGAAGATTCCAAAGAAGTGTATAAGACGAGATACAAAGGCATAGGTTTAGCACTGGACATTGTGTCAGCATGCTTAATCGGTTCGTACGTCAATTATGGCGTCTTCGAGCTTTACCAAGACCCCGCATTGTCTAATGCATTGATGATCTCGTTGAAAATGATGCTGTCGATTCCGTTAGGGGAGGCGATGGCTTACCCAAAAACGACGCGGTCATACTTCGCGTTTATCGAAGTTTTGTTCCGGAATCAGCTGGAGACCATCGTGAAACTTCCGACGGATACGTTCCTTCGAATGATTGAAGCGTTGCGCGAAGGGATGCTCTCATTGGACAATACTATTACCGTTTACTGTGCAAGTACGATAGATCACTTGGCATCATACCAGTTTCGCGTGGCTCGCCGCAACAAACCGGAAGCAGTCGCATTGAGTCAGCACCTGGCATCTTGTCCCAATATTTTTAGCGAATTCTTAACCATGCTCTTCAAAAAATTGATCTTTGAAGGCTCAGAAAGTTATTGGTCATTGTCTCGACCAGTGCTGAGCATTATACTTGCGGACGAACAAGCGTACGAAAATACAAAATCGTATTTAGCTGCCACACAACCGCCACAAAATCACCCGCTTATGCAACAGGAGTTTGAGAAGTTGCTGGCCAATATTGATCGTAACTTGGAGCCCACTAACCGCGATCGTTTTACACAACGCATGACGGCTATGCGAAATGAAATGAAAAAATTTTTGGTGCAACTAAATACTTAGATGGAATGTCGCACCATAAAAAAACAAAGCAAACGCGAGTAATAGTAAGATGTGTAATTTTATTTTTATATCATATATTCATTTATATATAGACTGTACGTATATAAAACTAATATAATGGTTGGTTGGAATTACGAATTAGAATGAGAACTGTGTTCTTTAGGGATCAATACTAACATTGAATCCATCATTGTTTTCATCCATGAAGAGAGTCCTTGCAGTAGAGTGTTCACAGGTAATTGTGGTCTTATCCCATTTCGGATTTTTCTTCTTTGATTCAGAGATAAATTAAATTGACTGTATATATATAAAACTTACAATTAAAAGTTACTTATCCTTATCAATGACAAGAGCGACCGTGTTTCTTCAACATGTAATAATTATATGGAAAAGCAGCACCGAACCCCGCGCAAGTAGCTGGCATAAGGGCCAGCGCAGCAAGTTGGGGGTCGCCAACGAAATCTCCCCCGGTGATACTTAGCTCGACAGCATTTTCAGCTAATTCCATCGCCAACATCGAAATAAAAGACATATTAAAAGCCGTTGTTATTGCTTGCTTGGTCTCCATTTTATCTTTTCCAAATTTCAACATGCTTGACTCCAAAACCAAGGAGGTAATAATACCGGATGTGCATGCTATCGGTACGGTGTACAAGGGCGACATCTCGGGATATGTAACTTGAAGATAGATCAGGGCAGAGTAGTCACCGACGGAACATCCAGCAAGACATCGCAGTGTATTGACTGTCGCGCGTTTGGCCGTGTGGCGACACTGCCAGAAAGCAGTGTTCATTTAGGAAATACGAAAACTTTCCCATGCCGTCGCCGACAGCCTGCTATGCCCGAAATTTTTCAAGCGGTGTGTTAAACAGCACCTTGGTTTCAAACGCCTCGTCGTCGCGCATCGAAGCATCGAAGTTTGTTTTGAAAGTCAAACATGTGTTTTTAATAGTATACGACACAAAAGCATCAATTGCCTATGTGAACAGTGCCAAGTAAGTAGGAAATCGACTCCGTTATCCAATTGGAATCCATGACATCATACGTTTCTCGACCACTTCTGTCTTAACTGTCAAAACCTTTCAATTGTAAGGCAAAGGTATCAAATCGCTCGCAACGATTATGTTCTATAATAGAAAAGATTTTCCGGAAGTATTTTGGTTTGAACTTTGATCCGTTTAGAGAACTCATGCTTCTTCTCTGAGCTCCAAACTACGTCCGGGTACACATGGGTAACCAACAAGAAACGCAAGGTACGAGCCAATCCACCAGACAGGTTGTGAATACTATCAAAATTTCGTAATTAATACAGAATAATTTATAAGTATAAACACTCATTTGCAAATAAATTTAAGTGTAGGGTGTGGGTTCGATTAGTCATCTACACGAGTAACAATCAAATCGTACGGTGACTGGGCGCGTGAAAAATTCACAATACTCATTCTTTCAGATGCAGACAACGCGAGAGAATTTCGGGGTGACAAGTAAAACTTTTGCATTTCTGCTATGGCCTTGTCCCGAGCACCCAGAGTTTTCACAACTTCGCGAAGGATGTCTGGGACATCATTTGCGGCTTCAACGACAATTCATTCAGGCCGTGCGCGTTAGAAACAAAAAGATCAACTCGATCATCACAGGCTAAAATCTCCACGCAATTTCGATGCCCGTTGGTCGCTGCCACGAGCAATGGTGTAAGACGTTCTTGGTGTGTTCTCCTGTTGATAGATCGAGCCACGTCGTACGCCAAAAGTGTACGCAATATTTCGTGATGCCCGTTTTCGGCAGCGTGAAAAATGGGAGTGGTTCCGTCATCTAAGGCAAAATTCAAATTTGTTTTGTCGTACTCGCATAACACGCGGACGACCTTTATACGATTAAAGAGGACTGCCAAAACCAGGGCGGTATGCCCGTCTAGGGTTTGTTTGTTCAACATTTCAGCCGTAGGTGATCTGGCAAGGAGGCAATTTACAATGTCTGCATGACCAAGTTCACAGGCCACCATCATAGGGGTTTTTGCCTGCGGGCCATTTTCGCTGGTGATGCTGACACCAGTTTCATGTAACAGAAAGCGAATGCTGTCTAGCCTGTGGGCGGTAATCATTTCACATAGCAAACAGTAGTTATTCATGTTCTTGTGTTCAACATTCGCGCCGTAGTCTAGCAATAATTGAGCACAATCATAGAATCCAACGGACGCACGAATGCTCAGCCACAAACCAGTCCGCCCTGCGTGGTCCGAATAAACATCTGGATGCACGCCTTTCTGCAATATATTTGCGATACCTACATAATCATTTTGTACGGCGAGCGACAAAAAGACGTGATCTGCCCTCATGGTCCAAGCCAAACATTCAGACCCAATACCAATACTCTCGCGACGAGGTTACAAGTCATGGAAGATGTAGAACACGCCCTGAAGAAATCGTGGCGTTCACTTCTCCTGGACCTACTTTATAAATTTTTTTTAATAAAAAGTGCTGCAACAAAGTTGCTCACCATCGACTTGTTACACATACCCATCGTATTGCTCCATGATTAAAACATTTCAGTCATTCATACTCGTTTATTTCGTAACGCATCTCATTAATATGAATGTCCATGCGTCCATGCTCCATGCTGGTCTCTGGTTTATGCACTCGGTACTCGGCGATACGAACAATAGTTCTGTGCAGTATAATAATAAATGTTCAGGTTAGGGTTAGTATAACCGGTCTGTAAGTAGTTACAGTTCTGGAAAGGTCCTCACGACGAGGAGGTAGGTACCTTTCCAGAACCTACAGACTCTCCGACAACTATCGTAATCGACACATCAGTAACAAGGTTGTTCGGTTGTACCTGTCCAACATACTCTGAATACCATTACGAGCACGCAACTTCAAGTATTGAGGATTGATGAGGCACCCGGGCACCCCTCCCTCCCTCCCTCCCTCCCTCCCTCCCTCCCTCCCTCCTCCCACCCTCCTTCCTGCTCCGGTGTCCTATGGCTTGCTCCACATCCGTGGCATACGTTATCCACGCTCTTCAGTGTTTGTGCGTAAACTTGAAAGAATACCCCTCGACGAAAACGCCCCGTCTGTATACCAAATAATGATGCCCTTCCTCCTGTGCCTACTCTTCATCGCCGCTACACTGGGCAAGGGAGACGCGACAAACGCGACCCTTCTGTATGAATGGACGAACATGGAGTACGACTGGCCGAGTGAAGCGACGAAGTTCAACTACACCAACTCTGGCTGGTACACTCCTGACAATAACGCATTGGCGGGCGTCAAGTATTGGAAAGGTGAGATGTATGTGACCGTTCCGCGCTGGCGACCGGGGGTACCTATTACTTTGGCAAAAGTGGTTGGTTCCCCTGAAAAGCCGCTTCTTCAAGCCTGGCCGTCATGGGACGTGCAAAGCTACCCACTTGGTGACCCAGGCAAGCTGCAGTTCATCCAATCAATGGAAATTGACTCTCGCGGATGGATGTGGATTCTAGATGTTGGACGGTTAAACCTGTTGAGCGACCCAGCCACACAGACTTCGGGAATACCGAAATTATGGATCTGGGACATTGACAATGACTGCCTCGTCAAAGAATTCATATTCCCGGACGACGTCATGCCCTACGATTCTTCTTGGGCCAACGATATTGTTGTGGATGAAACCCGCGGGCTTGCGTATATCTCAGACACATGGGCTCAAGGGGGCATTGTCGTGTATGACTTCAACAAAAACCGCGCCCGTCGATTTGACGACAAGTCGCTACACCCAGATCCAAATATGAAAGTGTCCATCAATGGACGCGTTTTCAACTTCCCGTTGCCTTCCGATGGGATTGCCTTGTCCCACGATGGAGAGACTGTGTACTATTGCGAGATATCTCGGCAAATACTTTGGTCTGTTCCCACAAGTGCGCTGAGTAACTGGACGATGACTAGCGCTAACATTTCCCCACTTGTCCAAAATCATGGAACGAAAGGGTTCTCGGATGGGATGACCTCCGACGACCAAGGGAACTTGTACTTTGGCAACCAAGCAACCAGTTCAGTCATGGTATGGAGAATGGGAACCCCGATTGAATCTGCGAGGGTGCTTGTGGGAAATATTTCCACCATGCAATGGCCGGACACGTTTGCATGGAACAACGAGGAAGGAAGCTTGATCTTTGTCAGTAACAAGCTTCAATTATTTGCATTTGACGGAATGAAATTTGATGGAAGCGATGGGGCAAACTTCCGCTTGTGGAAGGTTCATGTGAATGCAAAATCATACTTGAGCAAGAAGCCTGTCCCAACGGAGGCCCCATGCTTGGTCTAAAACAACGAGAGAGACATGTGCTGGTGAAAATGACCCCGACGTACGTAGGAAATGCCAGGAAAGAGACGAGAATATAACAACAATATTGTAAAATTGAAAATTGTATTGATATTGTACATTACTCTGCCAAACATCACCTAGATGATTAGTGTCTGACGTACGAGTACGAGTACGCGTACAAGTCTGCCGGGTGACTATCTATCGGTCGGATACATACAGTAATTTGGTATACAATGATGATGACTCGTGTGGATCGTGAGAGTTGTTGAATCTAACTAAAATAATAACTTCAGTCACACAACCTCGTTGCCATCCCAACATCGTGGTGGTATCATGATGTACGAGAGATATGATGGACTACGTGCATCGAATTTGGATCATGTCTCAGAATGGGGGACAGATCAACTTATATTTCCACCCCGCTGGTCCATGCATGAATGAGGTGAATGCCGCATTGTTTACTGGTCGCGAACATTTCTTTTATCGTCGTCGGAAATACACGTTATCATTCAAGCAGAGATGTCCACCATGACTCCTTCTTTTCTTATCATTCTCGTCGTTGTCGCCGTCAGTGGTGGTGCCCGGGCCACAGACCCAGCTCCGCCAGTCTTTCCGACACGTTTCTCTACACGGATCCATGAAGTAGAGAAAACGCCGAACGGAGAGAAAGTTGCTGATTGTGATTTGCACTGGGATGCAGAGAGGAAAATGACGTCTTACAGGAACTGTGGGAAGCCTCTAAAACCAGGTGGGAAAGGTTCGCAGATGCAAATGGTACTAAGATTTAACGATTCGCATAACGAAGGCAACTCAGGGACGCTTTACTACATTTATGGTTACGGTCCGTTTGGCAATACGTGCAATTTTTGGTGTGATTTGCAAGGCACAGAGCAGTGCAACTTGGAAGAATCACTATGCCAGTATGATTATGTTGCGCATGCAAAGTACAATGAAACAGTATCATTAAATGGTACAAAAGCAAACGTGTTCAAGTGGGAAGATAAACTAGGCCCTATTTCTATGAACTCCCTATCTTTATACGTGGACGCCGAACACGGGGCGACGCCGCTGATGATGCATCGTGACGTTCATCCATTCGGAAAAGAGCTTGGTACTATTGATACATACTTCAGCAGTTGGTCTCCGAAGCCGCCCGATTCATCGGCCTTTGATATTCCAGGTATTGACAAATGTGCGGAGGGACAAGGGGCTCAATGCCAAAATGCAATGGAAGACGCGCTCAAATTTTTTCGAAAATAAGTACTTCGTACTGGACTTCTCTCTGGCGTTTAACTGATATAAGGGCTCGCCATCATTTTTAGAATGACACACGTCTGTGTAGATAATAAAATGACATAAACATAGTATCTTACCTCTTGAATTTATTAGACCTGAGTCTACGAGACGAACACCTCTCTCTCTATATATTTATCAAGGGGACCCTAACATCGTTTCGTACAATGTCGTGACTTGCTTCAAGCTCGCCTGCGCTTGTTCGCGCTGTATATTCAGGCGTTGGTGCAATCCATTGAGCTCAGACTTCGCTGCTCGAGCATTTTCACGAGCGTTTGCTTCACTGGCCGTCAGTCTATCCACAGTTTGTTGCATGCTATGTATGAGATCGTTCTTTGCACGGCATTCTGTTTGTAAAGACTCCATGGCTTTCGCCGTCTCGTCTCTTTGGCGGTTCGCAGATGCAAGCTGGGAGCGGACGTTTCCTTTTTCCGCCGTCAACTCTTTCACACAATTCTTTTCGTATTTTAAGTCTGCTTGCAGCTTCGTCAGTAGTGGTCGAATTTTCTCCATTTCGGTTTCAACCTTTTGTATGGCATCCTCCTTTTTTTGTAATTCCGCACGGATTCCATCCACATTGTCGGCGTCTAACTCGCTGCGCAAGTTGTCGATTATCGTTTCCATTTCTTCTCGAATCTGCAAAGCCGAGGCCAGCTGATCTTCAACGGCAGCCAAATCATCCTCACTATTATGAGCGCGCGCTCGATAGTCGGCCATGTTGCCTTTCACAGTTTCGAGCTCTTCTTTCAACTGTGTGATGGTGTCTTCTTTGTCCGCTAACATGGTGTCTTTGACCCGGGTCAGCGTCGATTTTTCTTCCTCCATACATTTTATGACCTCATCGCATTGTTTGATTCGCTTCTGCAATGCCAATACCTTCTCCATCGAATTCTTGGATTCTTCTTCACTCTTCTTTGCACTCTTTTCAAAAAACTGAATCCGCTCCATTAATACATGCTTCTCCGTTTGAATTTTTCCATTTTCCAACGTTTTCTGTTCCACTATCGCCTCTGCTTCTTTTAAATGCGATTTGAGGACGGCCAACGCCTGCGTTTCTGTTTCGTTCGACTCCGCACGCAGCTGCTCTACCTCAGCCTTGTGATGAGCATCCACGCTATTTTTCTCCTTTTCCATGACGCGGATTGTTGCTCGTTGGTCCTCCACGACTGCTTTTAGATCGCGAATCAAAGAAGTTGCGCGTTCTTCCTTCTCCTCGGTTATTTGCAATGTTCGTTTCAACGAGGCGCATGACTGCGTCGATTGCTCGAATGCGGCCTGAACTTGTTCTAACGCGGCACGCAACCGGTTATTTTTGTCGTGAAAGCCACGGTAGGTGTCCCTGGCCTCTGCCTGCGCCTTCTGCAGGCCACCATTAATATTAATGATCATCTTTTCTCGAGCAGCCAACTCTTCCTTCAATGTTTTAATGACACTTGTCATTCCATTCATGTCTTCCGTAGCCTTGGCCTCGAACGCCACGAGCTGTTCAGCGAGCCCAGTTGCTCGGGCTTCCGATTGGTGCAATTTGTCGCGAAGCTCAACCTTTTCTTGCTCTGAATCTCGCTTTAATTGCTCCAAGCGCTCGTTCAGATGCTGTCGTTGCTGTGTCCAATCTTTCTCTACACTTTCCGCATTGCGTTTGGTGTTCTCAAGCAAGTGCTTTACCTCGCCTTCGGCCCTCTCTGCACGTTGGGTTTGCACGGCAATTTGATTCGTCAACTTGATCTTTTCCGACTCCCAGCTTGATTGTAGCTGCGATATTTTTCGACTCGTTTCCAGCTCGGCTTTTAACGTCCTGGTTTCTATCTCAGACGCTTGTTTTTGCGCAGACAAAGCAGCCTCGACTGTCGCGTACTCCTTCGCTGCTGAGACTTGCTGCTCCAACGTCGTGCGCTTCATTTCGGACGCTTGGACGGCTTGCTCCAGAGAAAAGACGGCCTCTTTATGACGGGTCAAAAGATCTTCCCGGTCATCCTCCATAGCTTTGAACCGTTTTTCCCAACGCTCATTCAACAACTTTTCTGCTTCGACCATGTCCAACCTCAGCGTTTCTTCTTTTGCTTTGGCCAACTCTTCTAGGGACGACCGCTCTCGATTAAACGTAGCCGCCGTGTCGGCCAACTTGGCTTGCAGCTCATCTCGCTCTTTCTGCGTTGAGGCGACTATTCCTTCTAATTCTTTCAACCGCCCCTCCATTTGAGCGGTTTTATCTGCGACAGCTGCACTATCCTCCTTGTCCAACGGAAAAGTGGTCGCCGCAGCGTCTGTTCTGCCGGCACCGTCCTCTAACTGTCTTCCATAGACTTGCATGGGGGGGTCTGCCAGCTTTTTGTTTGCCCGCTCACCCCGCTTCGATTTATCACCCAGAGCAGGATACTCCGCCGGTCGTTTTAACTTCGACGGTTTTCCCGATTTTCTCCACGGGTTTGCTGTGGGTTGCACGTCCATTCCATCTTCTGAGGTGTCTCTGGCTTGTGCAGCAGAATCACTATCTTGTTTCATGCGCCGCATCTGTCGATGTCTAGCTTTTGTCGACTGGATGATCGCCATGCGCGTTTCCAAGCGCTGCAAACGAATTTCGTTTTGCAAATAGTCCATTTCTTCGGGTATTCCACCCCCTCTTCGCCTCGAACGAGGCAGAGCCATCTTGCTATTGTTGGCACGCCGGGGCGATGCATCTACAAGTCGATTGCGTACACGAAGGGCGGCCCGTTCAATTGCATCCGTTTTGATTTCTTTGACACGAATCTTCTTACCGGCAGCGTCCATGAAGTGCTTGACCTCTTTCCCCCGGGGCCGTGTTTCTTGGGAAGCCGGCTCAGCGTCCCGCTCTCCCACCTCCTCATCCTCTTCGGCGGATGCGGATGCACTCACAGGAGCATCCTCTTGAAGCAGTTCGCGGTCGATCGTCTCCATTGCCACCTCTGCATCTGCTTTCATTTTCTTCACAAAATGCAATAAATCGGTTTCCTCATCAAAGATGCCGTTCCCCTCTTGCCGCCGCGCCTCTTGCATTTTTTCCATGAAGTTTTCGCCGTCCAGCAGTGCCAGCTCTGGCAAGCATCTTTCCACCACTTGCAAGTAACCTCGCAGGGCGCATATCTGATTTGTCTCAGCAGCCAATTTTCCTTTTCGCGCAAGCGTCAGCTGCCTCAGAGTTGGGCAACGTTTCAACGCGAGCAGCTCCTCGAGGTCGTCTATACGGTTGCCCTTCAAGTCTAAGTCTTTCAAAACGTGTGCCGGTGAGCATTGCTTCATGGCTTCTAAGGAATGGATTTGATTGTGCGCTACGTTCAAATACTGTAAAGATTGCAGCCCTGACAGGCCATCTATTTCCGTGATGCAATTGCATGCTAAATTTAAACGTGTCAAACGAGTGCACTGCCACAGTTCGTCCGAGTCCATTTTTTCAATAAAGTTGGAGGACAAGTTTAAATTCACGAGCAGCGACAGTGCCCCCACGCCTTTCATGGTGGTCAAGGCATTGCTGTGCAAGTTTAAATCTGTAACCGAGTGACTGAACTCAACGAACCCCTGGAGTTTGGTGATTGCATTCAGACCTGCATCGATTTCCGAAACGATGCGCACCCGGTCGGCCGGTTCCTCGTCAAAGCTGTCGTTCGTCCGCCCGCCGGCGGTCTCCTGGTATGAAGCTGCCATGGTCCTGAGCCGAACCAATCGAAAGACTCTCGACCGACACGACGACGCGCAGACACGTACAAAAAAGTCAGTTGCAACCACCCCACGACACCTTTCCAACAACCAAGGAGGTTCCCCTGCGTGAGCACCAACCAGCTTGCTCGCCACACTAGACCCGGCACAGGATCCCGGCACAAAGGATCAGAGAGTGCAGAGAGCGTTAGACATCTTCACGTTTCTTTCTCTCTTCGTCATGTCTTTCCCACAATAAGTTCAGTACCAGGCACACAGGACAGAACATATCCCCGATAGACCATGGCTTGCGAAATCGTATCCTATGCTACACCCGTGCTGTACGCGGACATTTGAATTATTCATTCAAACAAAAAGAAGCAACACAAGTGATAGCTCCCATGCACCGTAGACTAAACGGGTACACATGTACAGACTGGGCACAGATTCGAAGCCGTGTCTCCCCAGGTCCCCAGGAGTGCTGGACGTGTCCAAGTACTTCCTGACCGTAATCTGGTCTCCGACATTCCCGTAGCAAAAATAAAAAGGAATACATGACCCCGGCTTCCCGTCTGGTCCCCCACGACAGTACTGACAGAGCTCGATGTGGCTTAGTTTCAATGTTCGGGATGGGTATTGACGCTTTACACATGAGATGCACGTATTCAGGATGTACGGGTGAATGTTTGCTATATATACTCTACATGGTGGGTAGTGGGAATAAAGTGAGGCCGGCTCCGTGAACTCATAGGAACATGATGAGTACAAATAGTGTATATGTGTAAGGTTCGAAGTACAGACCCGGTTTGTCTATGCCCACAACTACGCCCGTCCAAAGCCAACCCCCTCCGCGTCCATCGCCGCCAACAACTTGTCTCTTGCCTGCCCCAACGAATCGTATGGCGGGACCATCATCCGATTGTCGCAAGTAGTTACCAGGGGCAAATGTTCCTCTGTCTTCGAAGTATCCAGCTCCAAAGAGAACCGAGGATTCATCGCAGTGGCTCCACCGGGTGGGAGACGACTAGACCCTGTCACATATTGGAGAAAACGATGCCGGTCTGCAAGTCCCATGCCCTCAACCGCTCCCCACACATGCTCCACCACCCCTTGTTGGGGACCGTGAAATCCCTGAATGACTGCCGATGTTTTCAACTGTGCCAATGCCTCGTCGTCCAACACCCCGCCGCCCAAAACAATTTCTAGCTCCTCGGGGCTTAGCAGTGTCCACACGGCCCCAGGAAGGATAGACACCATGCCTGCACTCATCCAGCGCGCTGCTTCGTCAATCTCCACTTCCAGTTTGTACCGAAGCCACAGGTCCAAGTACCGCAGCTTGTTTTCATCGTCAACCGGGATGAGACTACCGCTTGGCACCAATGGGTACTCTTCGTGTGCCGCCCCATCTGTCCTAAGCCGCGAGAGCGTAGGCCGGATCCCCGTCTGATCTTGGGCCATCGTGTGGACAGTTTCGCCGTATTCATCTTCATGGCTCAACGGTTTGCTCAACAGCCCTTCCACAATAATATCGAAGTAGGACCGTCCTTTCACCGCACTAGCATCATCTTTTTCACACTGTTCCACGTAGTCTTCCAGTCTACGCAAAAATTGCCGCGGGCTCGATCCTGAAGCAAATGTCGACCGACACGCTAGATCCTTCACGCGCTCACGGTATGATTTGTCCTCTTCGCGGATGTGGTCGCCGCTCGTCTCGGAAACGTCGCACTTGGCAAGGCCAAACTCGATCTGTAGCTCGCGCATCACTCCACCACGCCGAATGTTGATAGCGTCCACAACTTCGTCCTTGTCATTGCGGACTTCGAGGATTTCAACGTCGTAGGGCACGCTTCGACCGTCCACGTGGAACGGAATCGACATATTTGACGACAGGGTGTCGTAGTGGTTGCTCAAGCATGTCTCGAACGCGGCCTTGATACGCTCGGCCTCTTCCTCCTCATCAACGCCAAGGAGTTCGTCTGGGAGACGAACGCGCACACTGGTTCCCGTGGGAAGGTAGACGTGCTCCACGTTGACACAGTCACCAACCCGCAGATCGAGAGCATCCATCATCCACTGTGGCAACGCACAAACACCTTCGCGCTCCAAGTATGTCTGGTTGGTGCCCCCGTGCAACGCCGGGTATTCGTCGATTGCTTTCTCGCCGTTCGAGCCTGTCACTCGCAGCATTCCACTGTGCGTTGGCTTCATCACCATGGTATCGATGCGACTCTCGTCCGTCACATGTTTCAAGTTTTTTACATTGGAAAAACGTTGGTGCTCGATAGGGACATCTGTTCTCAGCGAGATTTCCAGCTTCAAATGCCGCACGGTCGCGGCGGGGTCCATCTTGATTTCGAACGGCGGCAATTCTCGGTACTGGACCACCACGCAGTGTGATGCTTGCGGTTGGGGTGTGCTATGAAGCTGTAATATCACTTCCTCCCGTGCTGTCAATCGCTCGCCACGCCCCTGTTTCTCCACTGCCGTTCTATGCTCGTGTTGGCGCGAAAACGGCGCGGGAGCATACTCATGTTGCAATATCACTTCCTCTTGCAGGGTCAATGGTTTGCCCTTCGCTTGTTTCACCCGAGCGGTCTCGAGAATTTGCAGCGGGGACGGTCGGATTACGTTCAAAGGAAGATCACGGCGCAAGGCATATGTCACCCCACCATTGTCGTCTTCCGTGACGTGGTTAATGAACGATTGGGGCCACTGGCATTTATCCCCCATGTTCTCCGGCACCGGCTCTGTGAGCACAAGACGGAACGATCGCACGCAGCGGAGCAATTGACGGCACACAAAGCGAGCCGGCGCGAGGCCCATGGGCTGTGCGTGCCACACCGCTGCCCCAATCAATTCCCCAGCGGCACGAAAACGACGTTCGCGCTCCACGGGGTCGGGGCAGTGCAAAGCGGCGGCCGGGTGCGGCTGAATCGTGACACCGCGCTTCGTTTTCCGAAATATGGGCTCCAACACTTGTTCCTCGTTGGTTATGTCTTGCCGGGCAACCATCGAGTGTGTCACACATGCCATGAGTTCTCTAGAAAGACCGCCTTCGTCGATACCGCTTTCATGTGCAAACGATACACGCATAGGCCACGCCTGCAATCCATGGCGTCGGGCATCGGTATACGAACAGGCCTCTTCCTCTGCACTAGAGCGTGCATTTGACAAACAAGCCATCACATCGGGCCATAGAGATGTGCGTGATAACGGTGTGTTTCGAAATGGGGATGCGACCCTTTGTTCGTGCATGCATATGCGGGTATGTGCACGGATGATCTTCCAACGCGCGTTGAAGTCACAATCTTTTGCGCGCGGTTTGTACGCAATGGTGGTTTGTTGCCGAACAGTTTCTTGCAGAGGAAACGGGACTTCCGACAAAACGACTTCCACATTGTTGTGGAGACCAAGCGTCGTCAAACCAGTCAACCCAGCAAGCGCGCCGATACCCACAATTTGATTGTCAGCGACATAAAGCTCCGTCAAACCAGTCAACCCAGCAAGCGCGCCGATCTCCACAATTTGATTGTCATTGAGATGAAGCTCCGTCAAACCAGTCAACCCAGCAAGCGCGCCGATCTCCACAATTCGATTGTCGTTGAGAGAAAGCTCCGTCAAACCAGTCAACCCAGCAAGCGCGCCGATCTCCACAATTTGATTGCTGTAGAGAGAAAGCTCCGTCAAACCAGTCAACCCAGCAAGCGCGCTGATCTCCACAATTTGATTTTCATCGAGATCAAGCCACGTCAAACCAGTCAACCCAGCAAGCGCGCTGATCTCCACAATTTGATTGTCATCGAGACCAAGCTCCGTCAAACCAGTCAACCCAGCAAGCGCGCTGATCTCCACAATTTGATTTTCATCGAGATGAAGCTCCGTCAAACCAGTCACCCCAGCAAGCGCGCTGATCTCCACAATCTGATTTTGATTTTCACCGAGATAAAGCTCCGTCAAACCAGTCAACCCAGCAAGCGCGCTAATCTCCACAATTTGATTTTCATCGAGATGAAGCTTCGTCAAACCAGTCAACCCAGCAAGCGCGCCGATCTCCACAATTTGATTGTTCTCGAGATAAAGCTCCGTCAAACCAGTCAACCCAGCAAGCGCGCCGATCTCCACAATTTGATTGTTCTTGAGACCAAGCTTCGTCAAACCAGTCAACCCAGCAAGCGCGCTAATCTCCACAATTTGATTTTCATCGAGATGAAGCTTCGTCAAACCAGTCAACCCAGCAAGCGCGCCGATCTCCACAATTTGATTGTTCTCGAGATAAAGCTCCGTCAAACCAGTCAACCCAGCAAGCGCGCCGATCTCCACAATTTGATTGTTCTTGAGACCAAGCTTCGTCAAACCAGTCAACCCAGCAAGCGCGCCGATCTTCACAATTTGATTTCCGATGAGATTAAGATCCGTCAAACCAGTCATCCCAGCAAGCGCGCCGATCTCCACAATTTGATTGTTCCGGAGAAAAAGCACCGTCAAACCAGTCATCCCAGCAAGCGCGCCGATCTCCACAATTTGATTATTCCCGAGATAAAGCTCCGTCAAACTAGTCAACCCAGCAAGCGCGCCGATCTCCACAATTTCATTTTTCTGGAGACCAAGCTCCGTCAAACCAGTCAACCCAGCAAGCGCGCCGATCTCCACAATTTGATTATTCCCGAGATAAAGCTCCGTCAAACTAGTCAACCCAGCAAGCGCGCCGATCTCAACAATTTGATTGAAACCGAGATAAAGCTCCGTCAAACCAGTCAACCCAGCAAGCGCGCCGATCTCCACAATTTCATTGTTGTGGAGACCGAGCCTTGTCAAACCAGTCAACCCAGCAAGCGCGCCGATCTCCACAATTTGATTGTTCTTCAGCAAAAGCATCGTCAAGCCAGTCAACCCAGCAAGAGCATCGATCTCCACAATTTGATTGTTCTCGAGATTAAGATCCGTCAAACCAGTCATCCCAGCAAGCGCGCCGATCTCCACAATTTGATTGTGCCGGAGAAAAAGCTCCGTCAAACCAGTCATCCCAGCAAGCGCGCCGATCTCCGCAATTTGATTGTTCTCGAGACGAAGGTCCGTCAAACCAGTCAACCCAGCAAGCGCGCCGATCTCCACAATTTGATGGTCCTCGAGATGAAGCTTCGACAAACCGTCCTGCGCGACTTCGTCTATTCGCTGTTGTACTGCCTCAGCGAGGGTATGGTCACCTTCTACGAGCGCTGCCATGTCGTTCACGCGTGAGAATATCAAAACACCTAAATGGAAGAGAGAGAGACAGAGAGGTGGACAAACCTTTCTTGTGTGCATGTGTGGTGCGTGCGTGTGGTAAAAAGCTGAACACGAAGAGTTGGCCGGAATCATGGCACCTTGACTTGTGGATTCCGTCACCCTCATTTCATTTCCATTTCTCATGTTGACATTCCATTTCCCGGAAGTGTGTTTTGTAGTGAAATAACATCCATGATAACACGTGTAAATTAGGTCTTGATTCATCGACATTCGCATCGAGCGCTATCTATGATGGATGCTGTTGCCTATGTAGTTCTAGTAAACACGACGATCATCGATGAACAGAATCTAGAGAAGCGGGAGATAATCGAGAAGTGTTTATACTAGATAGGGTAGTATAACATGTAAATATACAAATATAAATACAATATACACTTCTGTATACTCTTCCAATTTTTTTCGTATTCTACACTTCTCCCGCTTCTCTAACAGAATCTGCAGTCTCATCATCCAGAGATAGATAGACAAAGCCGAGATTTTGTTTTTCATCCGTCGGTGGCTTTGGCTGATTGATTGCCCTTCTTCAAGTTGGACCGGCGAAGCCAGGGCGTTCGATTCATGTTGTGCGTGGTTGGGGCGGGGTTTTCGATGCTCTCGTATTGCATGAATTTGAGGTGGACGTAGACCGTTTACAGTGGATGAGTGGGGTGCATACCACTATGTGGCGGTTGCAGGTGTATCTGCTAGTGCCCTTGCTTTGGTGTGCCCTGGCAACAGCTTGCCAAGTGCAGAGTGACGACGGGAATGTCGCGCTGACCGTCGGATCGAATGGCGCCATTCTTTCAGTTCGAGGAATCCACCAGATGGCTCTGAAAATATCTAGCGTCTCTATGGATGTGCGTGCTGTCGCATCAGATCAGCGAGGGGAGGCCTCGAAGCCACTCGAGGTGACGCGGACGATTGTCGCCTCCTCCACACAGAAAGGCTGCTCCGTGAAAAAGGTCTACGCAGGCAACATTATTCAGATGGAGTCGTTCGCGCCCACAGCATCTTCCGTGCGCGCATCAACAACCATTTCAAGCACATCAAAGAAAAGGGTTCAAATAGAAGCAAACACAAACATTCGCTTCCACGATTGGGACGACACAGAGATGTCATGGTGGACCTCGTACGACAGGCCTTTGGATGGTGTATGGAACGATAATCCCTTGGCCCCTACGCCTGGTGCTCTGCCTGAGACACCCGTTGAATACGAGTATGGAGGCTGGAAGTTTATGACATTGGAACCGCGTCCTGGAAATATCCGTAATAATAGTTTTGCACTACCTTTGATGTCGTGGATTCAAAAGGACCTGGAAGCTGGAATATCCTTCGTGGGAGATCCCACCGACAGCACCACCTTCATGACGATGGTGGTTGATGGGAACAAGGAAATTGGCGGAGGTTTTAGTTGGAAGCGTCGATTTTTAAGTGTAGGTGGAAACGCAAGTTCGTTGGTCTTCATGAACGATTGGATTTCACACGATAATTGTTGGCGGCCAGCGTTAGGTTATTTCTTCTATTCCTATCCCGAGTTTGCTTTGCCAGACAAGCGCATAGCACAGGGAGGCAAGACGATGGTTGAGGGCGCAGGCACGTACGCTTATTTTTTTGGGCAAGACACGCAGAGTAAAGAGTACTACGGCGCCATGGACTTAGCGTTTAATTGGGACGCCTCATTCCCATGGCTGTAAGTATTTATACGCTGCGATGGTCGAAAGACATTCACCATCGCAGTTCCAGGACATTTCGCTCATCTACTAACATGCTTGACCTCCCCATCTCTATAATTATGCTGTGCGGAAGGTACCATGGACCATGGGTTCCATTTGAAAACGAAAGGGGCTACTTCCCTCTTTCGGGCAGTGGACAGGGCGCCAACAAAGACTTCTCATGGTTAAATTGTGACCCCGCTGGTCATGGAGGACACGATATTAGCACAAAACCAGACTACCCCGTGTGCATGAATCAAACATATGCACTGCTCGACGCATGGTACGCCACCCTCCGGTTGCGGTTAAACGTGAGCACACTGGTACGTATCCATACCCAACGCCATCATGATCTAGAGAAGCGCTAACAGACATATATTTCGTCCTGGGTTGCAGGTCTATGGAACTTTAAATGAATACGGGTATGGTATTCAGCTAGATAAAATTCTTGACGGTGACGTTCCGGAATGCAACGCAACCACGAGAAATTCATCGGAAGCGTATGCGCACAAATTGGTTTGTGGAGCTAACCGTTTATTGTCTGATCGGTTTCCACATGCCGTCGTGTACGATGCGACACGGCCAGGCAACCAACCTATTTACGGGGCATGGACCTCAGTAATAGTGGATATTGGCGATGTTGACTATCAGAAATTCATGCTTGAAAATACCAAACGTGTTGTGGACACTTTAGATTCAAGTGCTGGCGTTTGCATCGACCGAGGCGATTGGCTAGGGGTGTTGAATGCTGCTGGGGATGATACTATCTCCATGGTCCACGGCCGCGTCGCCCGATCACTGATGTCGTCGTGGAAGGAAACTATTCCCAAGATGGCCGAGATATTGCACGAAAGCGGCAAAGTTCTGTAGGTACCATGAAGCACCCATCTGGTCTATGAACTACTAACATATTTTTTTTGTTTTTCTCTCGCAATGTACAGCTATATGAATCCCGACATGGGGCATCGCGTCGATCTCCACAAAAATGTAGATGGATTCTTTTCCGAGCTTGGAGACACGCGGCCAGGGCGTTGGCGAATAGCAACAGCGTACTTAGCGGCTGGAGGAAAAGCAGCCACTATCTGGTGTCACGATCCACACAATAATCCAACACCAACAAAATGCGGAGAAATGATGACGAACGGGACCGACGCCGAGCGAAATCAATTTTTGCAAAGTCACTTGTTCGTCGGTGTGTACCCGTCTGTCCCGTTTCCTGACAATGACCATATACTGCAGCCGTCTTCCCGTGCAGATAAAATTTACCAAGATTATGGCCCCCTATTTAGAGCTTTGCATGGCAAGCGGTGGTGCACGGCGGCACATTGTGTAAGTATTGTCAACGGCCATCACGTTCGGGTTTTTGCGAATGCTTTCGAAATGAAGCCGTTCGGAAGCGGGCGCTACAGCCTCGCTGTAGTTGGCGGGGGCTTTAGTTTGACCGCGACAGTAGTCGCGAAATTGCGAAATTTGCCTGAACTTGCAAATGGCAATCGTTCTGCTACCGCGAAAGCCTTGCTTCCTGGAGCGGGAGATGTACCCAGGCCATGCAAAGTCTCCATAACGAAAGAGCCGACGTATTTTGGTGCTATTCCGTTCGTCGCTACGATTCAAGTTCCTCTCGCACGAGGTGCCAGCGTGGTAACGCTTCAATTTGAGTAGGAGGGTGCATGTATGGAGGAGAGAGAGACATACGTCGTACGTCTACCATGGTAATTATAGAGAACATACTTGTAGTCATCAAATCTTAAATTTATGATACGAATAATAGAAGAGCTCATCTTCTAGACGATCTGCATTTTATTCATATCGTATCTACAAGGAATGCTAATTAATTACAGTCATTATGTGTAAAACATAAGATATGTTATTATCATAGTTAGTTTTATATCTTAACTTACTGTTTAATTAAATACAGACAGCCATAATTATTAATTATTTGATTTATGAAACTAATAATGGTTGTAATAAATGTAATTATTTAATTTTCTATCTTACTTAGTTAGTAGTTAAAAAAACTTATTTCGCGTGGGACCCTTTCTTCTTCTTCATCACTTTTTTTAGGCGAGTGTTCCCATCCCCTTTCTTCTTTTTCGCTGTGCTGTTTTCCGCGTGCATAAACGCAGTCTGCGCGCGCAGCCTTTCCCGCAGCGAGTGCACACGAGCCCCAACAGATTCGAGGCCAGCAAACATGCTATCATCAGCCGACAATGGATTCTTGTTTACCATATTTTCATCATTTACAACAACATCATCGTCGCTGTCAACAAACGAAGCCTTCGGAGTTGCAATAACAGGCGAACGATTATAATTTCGATTGGATACTGAGTCTAAGTCCATTGATATTTCTACTGAACCGGATCGGTGAAGGCGGACAAAAGTGTCCCCACTCTTACCAGCTTCTTTCTTACCACGGTTTTCCCATTGGCCAAACGCCGACGATCTTTGAGACGTCTGTGGCGGGGAAATCGGTTTGACCCGCTGTTTCGCGCGACCAATGCCACAGTGTGCTGCAACGTTTGACTTCAAGCTTCTGTCTGCGCGCAACGATACAGTATTCTCATGCTGATTCATATTATGGACTCGTCTACCAGCTGCTTGGTACGTTTTCCGTTGGTTACGACCTTTCACTTTACTTGCACTACCAGAATGATGGTCATGCAGATAATTTTTGGTATTTTTGTCCCACGGATGGATATGTTCCCTACAATCATTGACTGGTTTCAACGCCCCTACCTTCATTTTGCCCTTCGATACTCTATGTTCTTTTTTAGCGGGCGCAGGGACCCAAGGAGGAGGGGCGGCTTTCTTCTTGACTGGGAACACAGGGCGTTTATCTTCTTTATTCTCAGCAATTTGGACAGCAGTCGACAGCTTCTTTTGTGACGCCTTTGCCGTTGCTATTTCTCGATCAGCTTCACTCAAAAGCTTCAAATGCTCCCGAATACGACGGGTGGCCACAATAGCTTCTTCTGTTGACTCAGTTGCCGAGCCGCGTTCACTTCGAAGTGTCTGGGACGACACGTCACGGCTGATTACAATGTCATCATCCTCGACTTTACCTTCGTAAAACTGTAACTCCCTTCTTATGGCATCTTGCTCTCTGTCAAGCGCTTCCGCGTTCATCAGGTTCAAGGCAGCTGCATCTGCTGCAGCTTTCAAACGAGCTGTTTCCTTCACCAGCTCCTCTGCCTGCTTTACCACAAACTCTTCGGTTTGCCCGAGCTCCAAATCGCTAGGAAAACTGGTACTCAAATCATCGGGGTGAAGATTGCGATTAGTTTGTACCGGACTGTAACTTTCAGCTCCTTCATGCACAGGCGAAGAGGATTTTATCGTCACAGATTCAACACCATCCACTTGCGACCCAGATACATCTGTGTTGACACCAACGGAGAAAGTTTCAATGTCTGCAGATCTTCCGATGGTCGACTTCCGAGGAGGAGTGATTGCCAACGCAGTGAATCTCGCAGATACGGAGGAAGGGTATTTTGACATATATTCATCCATGGAGACGCTTCGCTCACGGACGGGATCAGTCGATGTTGACCTCGTGACGGTCTCAATCACCGCAGACGTACCAATCTCCGACACGATTCGCTCCTGCGGGGCATCTGTGGCAGTCGACGAAGATTGAAGCCGGGCAGAAGTGGTAGCGGTCCCTTTAGAAACCGTTACTATCTCCATCGATGTACCTTTTGTTTGCGTTGATGGAACTACCGACGCAGCTATATGCTCATGCTGGAGTTCTTCAACACGGGTCTGTGCTGCCTTCAACTCTATCAAAAGCTTGTGGTTTTGTTTAAATTCATCGCCCAGGGCTTCTTCCGCCGCAGACACGCGCTCTTCCATAGCCAATAGTTCATCTGGGTTGATTTGCTTTTCGATTGTCATTGACAACCGCCCTTGGACATCGTTGAGTTCTCTTCTTATTTCTTCTGTTTCGCGCAGCAGCAGTGCTGAGCGCTCCTCTGCCATTTCGCGAAGCCTCCCTTCCTCAAGAGATTTTGTTTCAGAATCAATCACGCGTTGTTCCAAACTTGTCAATGCCGCCATCGAGACCAAAGGATCAGTAGAAGCATCGACTTGAACAGGATCAAGGCCTTCGACGATAAATTCTGTGGACGTCTCCTTTGTCAGCATCAATTTTGCTGGCGAACTTTTCCCTGGAAGAGCACGCTCTTCAGAAGATTGTAAACTCACTATAAATGGAATAGGGTCCGTTCCAGCATTGGCAAATACAACAGAGGGTTCTTCATCAACAAAATTGGTCGAAGTTTGCTTCGTCATTGACGATATAGCCATGCCCGTACCAACGCTTGACACGGTTGTCATCTCCACAGGTTCCGTGGATGTCCCCTTTGTCTTCGCAAGGTAGTCTGTCAAAGTGGCAACATTTGAAGTTCCGAAGCCGACCGGTTGGGTGGAAGTACCTTCGGTGACAATGCTTACGCTCGCAGATGTTCCAACAGTAGCAAACTTTCGGGTAGAGATATCCTCTGTGGAAGTACCCTTCGATTCAGCATCTACTTCGGCCGAAACACCGATGCTCACAAAGGCTCGGTCGATAGTACCAGTGGCTGTCGTGCACATGTTTCTCAGGGTAGACGTTCCCACCGTAGAAACTCTAAGGTCGGTCATCGTTGGCTTCGAGTTCATCTCGATCGCTACCATAGTGGACTGCGTGTTCGTGTCCACTTCGGTGTATGTCGAAGCATTCGACACACTCTTCACTGCTGATGCATTTGCTTCTTGCATCTCTTCGATGACCCGTTCCAACGCACTTGCACGCATTGTTGAGCCACTGAGAGCACTTTCGACCACAACACGACCCCGTATTTCTTCATCCAGGGCTTGCTGAAGCACTAGAACCCGCTTTTGAAGGCCCACATTTTCAACAGAGCTTGATAATGTAGTTTTCAATTGATGTTCGTTTGCCTCGGTCATCGTAGCTGCTACTTTCAGAACTACGCTGGGTTCCGGGTTATACATGCGGGTTAGCGTCATGCCACCTCGTCCATCACACTTGGGACATGAAGTCGTCGTAGACGACGACTCAGACGATCTTTGTGTTTGAGTGAATGTGGTTACCTTACTTGCTTTTGCATCGTTAAACGCAGCTAATTCCTGAACCAGAGTTGCCACTCTTTCCGCCGAGGCTTGTGCATCGGCCTCAATTTGATTTCTTTTAAAACTTTCTTCGCGTAATGATTCCTCGATATTCGCAAGTTTCATTTTTGAACGGCCATGCTTTTCGATGGCATCCGTATGCTCCGCCCTACTTTTTTTAAGTTGAGCCGCGACCATCTCGTGTTTTTCTTTCGTCACTTGGAGTTCACGTTCGACGTCTTTCAATCGGTTCATCGCCTCAACGTATTGATGACTTTTCTCTGCATGGAGTTGTTGAGAAACTTTTAGGTCGCCCAAGGTAGAATTGTGCAAGCTGGTTGTCTCGTGCTCTAATTGAGACAAGACAGTTGCGTGCATGTCTTCGGTATGTTGTAAAAGCTGTTCCTTCTCTGCTACTCGACGACGCGTTTCAGTATGTTTTTCAACCTCTTCCTCATGCACAGAACTCAATCTTTCCACTTCCTTCAGCGCATTTTCATGCTCCTTACATTTGTCTGCCAACTCCTCTTCTAGACCCGAAAGTCGGGCCAACACGTCCATATATTTTCCAGCAGTTTCAGAATGCTCTCGCGCCAACTCTGCGTGCATTGCTTTCGATCTGTTTAATTCGTCCACAACCGCCTCATGCTTATGTTCCATGTGAGACAATGCTTGTTCTACAGCGTCCGTTTTGTGAAGAGTCTTTGCATGATGCTGTACGGCCTCCGAATGCAGTTTTTTCGTCCTCTCCAATTCACTCAATGTCATTTCGTGCATGTCTTTCGACGAAACCAAGTCTTCCTCGATTTCGACGACGCGATTATGGGCAGCTTCAATGGTATGCCCAGTGAGGGTTTCAACTGAGTTCTGTAACTTCAACTCTAAATCCGCCATTTCGTTGGCATGATGACTTGTTGCGTCCATAAACTTGGTGCGGATGGACAAAAGATCACGCTCACGCTCCGCCAGCACCCGTTCGGATGCATTCAAGTCGCTCTCAACACTTTCTTTCCCCAATCTCAAGTCCCGAATGGTAGCATGCAAAAGCTCGTTCTCTTTTGCAGCCGACGCTGCGCTATCTTTGTGTGACTCCATTAAATTCACCAGTTGAGCTTCTAGCGACTGTATGTTCGTTTTCAGAGAAAGCACGTTCGCCGCATAGGTTTCTTTGGATAGCTGCAGCTGTTTTTCAAGCACCGCAGACTTGTTCGAAGATTCAAGAATCGAAACCTTTTCCTGCATCGCCGACGCATTCGCCCGCGCCCTGTTTAAGCTAATTTCATATTCCTCTTGAACTAATGCATTTTCCGCATTCAACGAATCGATCGTTGCTTGCCGATGTTCAACGTCTGCCCCCAGCTGTTTATTCATCGCATATAATTTTGCAACTTCGCATTCCAAATCTTTAATGCGCCCTTTATTTGTAGAATATTCGACACTTTTATCATACTCACTTGCACGCAACGTTTGAACCATCAGCTCCAGTTCGCGAGAAGACTTGGTATATTTTCCCAAATCACACGCAAGTTCCTCATTTCTTTCTTTCTCGATGGCGAGACTCTTTTCCGCTGCTTCGAAGCTCCTTTCCATGTGATTAAATGCTTCCACGCGCTTCTCATTCTCCACGTTCACCCGCGTCTGAAATTCGTGAAAAGCACGCAATGCATCGTCTTTCTCACTTGAAATACGCATATTTTCTTCTTCAAGACGAGTACGTTCAAGTCGTAAAGTTGAGGTTTCACTCTTTAGTATGTCAATCCTTGCGGCCATCTCTTCTTCTTTGTTTCCATGCACAGCTTTTGATGATCGTAAATCTTCTTCAAGACCTTGTCTGTGGGCTTCGTGTGCCCTCAATTTCTTTGTGGTGGAATCAAGAGCTACTTCCAAGGCATTTGTTTTGAATTTTTCTGCTTCCAAAACGCCCTCAATTTTCTTCAGCTCGAGTGCATTTCTCTTGATTTCTTCGGCCATTTTTGTTTTCGTATCTTCCATCGAATCCAACAGTTCATCCCGCTGTTTCGTGTGCTCATTATTTTCGTTTCGAGAACTCTCGAAGTGTTCGAGTATAATCAATTTTTGCTCCCTCTCATGCTGTAAGTCGCCCCGAACTTTACATAGGCTTGATTTTAATTCTTGTAAATCCACCTCATGAGCGCGTTCCTTCTCTTCCAAAGATTTTTTTAATTTTCCGCATTCCTCATCCTTCACTCTGGACGCATCCTTGATAGCAGCCGCATGATTTTCCCGCAACATTTTTGCTTCACCATCGCGCTCACTTAACGCCAAGTCAAATGTTGACCTTGCATTTGCCAATTCACCCTGCAATGTTTTTATTTCTTCACGCAGATGCACCTTCTCTTGTTCAACTTTCTCACATATTCTACTCGTTTCTTCGCACTCCCCTTGCAAAGTCTTTACACGATCCTTTAAAGAATCTCTTTCGAGCTGAGAACCCTCTAACGCCTCTGTAAGTTCCCCAATGCGCACGTCTTTCTGCGCGGTAAACTGAGAAGAAATTTCTACGTTTTCAGTGTGTTCCGAAACCAATCGTTGTAGCGCATCAATCCTGTTCTCTTTTATTTTGAGTAGCTCAGCATGCTCATTCTTTGATTCTTCTAGCTCCTGTTCTAAGCCTCGCAGGCGCGTGTTTAATGCAGACAAAGATTTTGACAGCGAAATCTCCTTCTTATTTAAAGCAGATATTTCGACGTCCTTGGATGATTTATACATTTCGTATTCTTGTACTAAGTTGGCTTGTTTTATCTCCACCTGCTTCTTTTCATCTTCAAGACACTCTATACGATCTTTTGCATCGCTGAAACGAGCAGAGAGCTCCGAGTTCTTCGAAAGTAAGTGCGCCACTCTATTTTCAAAAGATTCATGGACAGTATTTAGCTCCTTTTTCTCACTTGAGAAGCTGGCATGCATTTTTGTGGATTCTTGTAGAAGCTTCTCATTTTCCAGTTGGATGTGTTCAACTTTCGTTTTCCATTCCGCAATTTCATGGGTATGCTCTTCTTCCGCACTTTTCATATCTTGCTCCACGCGAGTAATACGGGTTTCAAGTTGTACGCAACCTTGTTCGGCTTTTTGAAGCAGCTGTTCGGCACGAAGACATTTTTCTCTTTCCTCATTTACTTCGGAACGCAAGTTATCAAGGGTCTCTTCCAGCGTTTTTACTATTTCACTTGCAGAGCCAACAGATCTCGACTGAGATTCGTGCTTGTTCTTTAGTTCGACATTCTCGTTTTCAAGAGCGAGAACCCGATCATTGGCCATTTCTAGCGATCGGCTCGTTGCTGTCAACTCCCTATCTTTATCAATATATTGGTTTTGAACTGAATCAAATTCTAGCTTTATTGTTGTCAGTTCTGCTCTCATATCAATGACTCTAGTATTTGCTTCACTTTCGACAGAGCTCAATTTAGTTTCGAGAGAAACCTTTTCATCTTGCAAGTTTTTAACAATATTGTCCAACGACGCGCACTTCTCTTTCAACCCAGATATTGAGGCCTCGTGCGTGTCTATTGTGGCACGCAGGTCGTTTTGTGCCAGCAGCTTTTCACGAACAAGCGCATCATGGCGACTGCGAACTTCATGCAAAGCAGCTTGGTAATCTTCTTCTGCTTTTGCCAAAGCGCGACTGTTTTCATCTCGTTGGAACTTTATGTCCGCCTTCAATGTTTCGAGGTTTTCGTCGTTTTCTACCGAGGTTTTCGACAGCATGCTGCGTTGCTCTTCCAAGTCAGACTCTACTTTGGCCAAATTCGTGACTGCATTCATATGGTTCATTTGGGATTCTTCAAGAGCAGATTTCAAATGCTTTATCCGTTCGACGAGGGCACTGTGACTGAAAGAATAAGCAAAATCATTTGATAATGTCATGCGTTGTGGGGACGCTTTTCGCTTGAAGGAATCATCAGTATTGTCTTCGTCGTCAGGATAATTCTCATCAAAAGGCCTCTGGGCGTGTGGTATGTGTGTAGCACACACCTTACTTTGCCCATGATTATAAAGTCGACCATTACCCTCACTTGATTTATATTTATCAAGTTCGGCTTGCAGCCTTACCACTTCATCATTTGCTATTTGCAATTCTTCCTTTAGAGGCCCAATTTCTTCATTAGAAAAGGATCCCCTTAAAAACGCCCGATCCTTCAAGCGGTGGCCTTCTAGCTCGTGAAGCAAATCACGGACTTTTTGAGCGCTTACAAGTTGGTTTTGCTCATTTTTCTCTTGTAGCACCTTAATTTGTTCAGCATGCGACTTTTTTAATTCACCTATAATATTAGCGGTGGCAGCATCACACCCGTCAGATGGGCTGCCCGGGACCGCATTATCTCGTTCTTCAGAAGCACGCTTTACTTCTTCCACGGCAAGTTCTAGTTTATTCTTGAGTTTTTCTGACAGAGCACGCTCCTGAGTTAACTCTTGTTGCAGAATGTCAACGGACTTTGCGAGCGGCTCGTTCAATTTCGCCACTTGCCTTACGTCTTCAAACGACGCAAGCTTTGCGTCATAGTCGGATTTCAATCGGTCCATTTCCAACTTGAACGTGGCTTCGTCGATACCGCGTTCTTTTTTCGCCAAACGAAGTTCTGCGTCGAGCATAGAAACACGATGATTTAGACGCGCAACATTTTCTTGTGCAAGTCCTAACTCACGCTCGGCTTTTAAAATTTCCTCCGATGCCTTTTCTTGCGTTGTTTGCAAGACATCATCTCGAAACACAAGGTCAACTTGATAATTTTCTTCTTGCACCTCCATTGAACGACGCAAGCTTTCGGCCATTTTTTCCGCAGCAAACGCTCTGGCTTCTGCATCTTCAGTAACCATTTTCGTCCTTTCTAGCAGTTTCAAAACTTCCTCATGCCCGTGCTCTTTCTGGACCCCAAAATCCACCATATCTGTTCCTTGCGGCCAAGGAACAGACATGGAGCCAATGTCGTCTTCCATTAAGGCTGGGTCAATGCGAGGTGCGAGTTTCATAGGCGAGGAATTTGGTGTTTGGGTACTTGTTGAAACAGCCTGTTTTAACCCTACAAAAAATTCCAAGTCACTTCCAGTGCCAACACTGGAAGAAACAAAATTTACAGCGCGCTGCTTAGTATGAGAAAGTTTTCGATTTTTCTTTGCACTCGCTTCTAAATAGGCACAAAACTCTTCAAACGATATTGTATCACTGCTATCTGCATCTATTTCCTCGAACACACGTTCAAACTTCTTACGCGTTTCCCCTTCTTGCTTAACATGGGAAGCGAGCCCCAAGCGTTCTGCCAACCCTTTGTCTCGCCGAAGTGCCACCAAAAGCTCCGTGCGAGTCACCAGACCATCATGGTTTTCGTCAATGCTATCAAATACATTTTTAAGCTGCTCTTCCAGCAATCTTAATTGGTTCATATGACCCGCTCCAGATGGTCCCCTAGCCACGTTGGGCAATGTATTATTCACAGCCTCAAGTTTCAGGACCTTGGCTTCATATTCGTCTTTCAACAGCTGCATGTCCGT
>Ga0099797_100320_pt1 | contig 31783 bp, 23 predicted proteins | sample Uncmet_Sort48C_1_FD_89871 | JGI IMG/M metagenome (GOLD analysis project Ga0099797, IMG submission 89871) | Marine eukaryotic communities from CALCOFI LINE 67, Pacific Ocean - C012_Sort48C_1 | ecosystem: Environmental > Aquatic > Marine > Oceanic | place: Pacific Ocean: Monterey Bay | collected... | reverse complement strand
AGATAATAATAATAATAATAATAATAATAATACAACTGCTACTGTTGTTAATAATAATAATACAAACAAAGCAAATGCACCATTACCAGAAAAACAAGAAAATACTAATAATATGAATACAAATGATACTCAACAACAAAAAGTAGAAACTGAAGATGATGGTGGTTGGAATTTAGATTTTAATGATGGTTTAGGTGATGGTTTAGATTTCAATGACGATGATTTGGAGGTTATGTTGAGCGATGGTGACATGGACTTTGCTGAAGAAGGAAATACGCTTGGTGGTTTTAATTTGGATCCTACAACTAATAATGAGGATGATGATGAAGAGGAAGAAGAGGAGGAAGATGATGATGATGAAGAAGTTGATGCAGAAGATTTCATGTAAGAAAAAATATATAATTATACGAAGTATGTGATATATATTTAAATAATTAACATATGTGTGTCGGTATGTATGATATTTAAAAAATATTTTTTAAAAAATATTATATTATTTTTTAGTTGCTTTTATCTATAATTCTAGAATAATTCTTACAAAATATTAAAAATAAATATGCATATAATTATATGATATTTAATATTCGTATAAAATATTTCACTTCGACAACCTCACCGTTTTCGAATGAACCCGACGTCCAGCGCGTTCAACGAGTGCGCACGGAAGGATAGAATCCTACTCGTGCTTGTAGAGTATTAGTTTGCAGAGGTGCATTAAGAGCATTACTATAGTATCATAGGATAGAATATTATTCTTGCGATTGAGTATTGAGCATATTACTTAACACGAGAAGTGTAAAATTATTATAACTTAGATTTTATAACCAATATTTTATAAAATACTTTAAAGTTTTATAAAAATACATTTGTGAGATCTGTTCTCTTTTGTGCAATTTCATATGATGCATTAAATCCTTTTTTTAAAAAATATATGTGTCCCACAATATAGTTTCTCTCTCCCCTCTCTCTGTTGGTGGTTTTTTGATTTTATTACGAGCTCGTATATTACAACGCTTCATCAAGGTAATCTTTAATTTCTGATGGTGTCAATTGTTTGAATTGCCTATTTGTTTGATCACCAATAATACCAATTTCAATGTTTTCCTCATTCATTTCACCTTCAAAACTTTCTTTCAATGTTAACAATGCAACATGAATCGCATCTTCCAACTCCATCTCTTCATTATAACGTTTTTCCAAGAATGTCTTTGCATTTACAAAATTTTTCCCAATAGCAGTAGCTTTCCATTCCAAACAAATACCAGATGGATCGATTTGATATAATTGTGGACCTTTGTCATCATAACCACATGTTAATACGGAGACACCAAAAGGTCGTACTCCACCTGCTTGTGTACATTCTTGCATAAGATCTGCCGTATCACTAACTACTTGGTTCATTGGCTGATGCTCGTGGTATACGCGATAATATGCTTGTGCATTTTTACGCGCTTTGCGGACAAGCACACGGAAATCTGGCCCCATGCCTGCATATACCATACCACTTTGATCTGTAATATTTTGTATTTTTTGAAAAGATGAGTCGTCAATTAAATCAGTTGGAATTTTCTTATCCGTCGCTATAACAACGCCATTCGTTGCACGTATACCAATTGCTGGTTTCCCTTTGTTGACCGCTTTTAAGGCATATTCTATTTGCAATAGTTTGCCTGTAGGGCTAAATGTAGTTAATGAGAATTCAAAAGACATTTAATATATGTTGATAGAAAAATGTGTTCGTAGGATAACTAGATATATGAACTAAAAAAAAAAAGTTTCAAAATCAATTTCACTATATATATTTTTGACTAAGTATATGTATATATGTATATATATATATGTATGTATAATACACAAAGAACAACAATCAAACCGTAAGTAAATTGTACTTCAAAGTTAAGTAACTGCTTTAAATGTGAATATAATATTTTTGTACATATATATAACAATATCTAATTATATATAATATGATATATTATTTTAATTTTCAAATCTATATATATCTTATAGTACTTTACTTGTATTAATATTATACCAGGTACTCTTCTTAGACTACCACGTGGTATTCAATGTTTTTTTTCATCATTCATTCATTTTTTGATTTTTTCAGGAAATGGATTAAATATGAATATATAGGCATTCATCCGCTTAAAGTATAAAATATCGTACTGTAAAGAACAGGATCTTTTTTTTTTTTTTTGTTTTTTCGCCTCGCCTCGCTCACGCCTCGACGCCTCGAACCTCGAACAAAGCACAGATCCTCGATACGATGATCCTGTTCTTTACAGTACGATATGTTATACTTGCATACTGTAATGATGAATCATAAATCCTTAAATGAACGAGAGGTTAGAGAATTAAGGAGGTTTTAATCATTTAAGGGCTGGGAATGCTGGAATATGTGCGGGCCGCGGACGTCTTCGAGAATCGCGAGAATTCCACCACAACACCACAACATATGTGATGTGTGTACATGTAATTCTATAAGAAGTGTGTTGTACCACCTGGTATTTTTTATAGAAAATACTACGACACATAAATGATAAGATGAAAGATGATACATCGAACCATTACAGAAGAAAATAGAGAATTAATATTAATCGTAATAGTAATAGAAAACATAACTAGTGAGAAAATATAATACACACACACACACACACACACACACACACACACACACAAATATGGCGGGGAACAACCCACAAACACAAATGGCTGGCTTGAAAGGCATATTACGTTGGACACTGGAACAACAAGCAAATATTAGTGATGGAACAACAGAAAGTAAAACTGTAACAGAAGAGGATAGAGCATGGTTACGTGAAGCTATGGAAAATATGATTGATACGACTGACCATTTAAAAGAATGCGTTGACGTCTTAAACAGTGATCAATCAGGGGCAAATCCCATGGAGCAAGATGACGCTGTAAGACAAATACAAGAAAATGCCTTGGATAAATTGATGGATATTATTGATAATATTGATTTTGCACGTGATTTAGGTGTCATAGGTGGTATGGAACCATTGCTTATGTTATTAAAGCATCCAAAATATTCATCTTTACGATGGCGTGCTGCAAATGTATTAGGCACAGTCGTTCAAAATTCCGAAGTATGCCAACAATGGGCATACGATAAAGGTGCATTGGATGCTGTCATGAAACAATTAGAAGTAGAAACAAATTTAAAATGTTCCTGTAAATTATTTTTCGCTCTTGCAAGTCTAATACGTGGATTTCAAATTGGAATGAAACATTTCATCAATACATATAATGGTTTACATATGTTAAAAGATGTTATAATGAATCAAACAATATTTGCGAATGATAATAATGATAACAACAACAACAACAATAATAATAATAACGATGATGATGATGATAAAAAAGAGCAATTGAATTTATTACGTAAAATTTTATTTTTATTTCATTCCATGTTAGGTAATGAAAATGAAAAGAAAATATTATTATTTTCTGAAAGTGATGATTCTAGTAACAATAATAATATAAATGTCATGTCAACTATTATATTACCAATTGTAATTCAATGTACTGGATATGTAAAATTAAATAATGATACTACAAATAATAATGCAACACTAATAAATGTACACGATGTGAAGGATATTAAAGATAATTTTCAATTAAATGATGTTGCACAAGAAACATTACTAAGTTTTTTAAAAGCGGATAACTTATTTCTTAAACAAATTACTTCCATGTATCCAAATTTCTTTGAAGAATTAAAAACAAAATTAAATCAATTACAACAAATTGAAGGGGAAGAAGCAATATACGTAGAAGATGAAATCAAACGTATAAAAGAGATGTTAAATATTTTACCATTATTTGAACCAACTTCTGAATGGAAACAAGTCATCAATGGGCAACATATTCCTGGTGGATTGGAAATTCGTACTAATTTTGAAAGTGGTGAAACATTTGCACGTCTATTGCAACAACAAGAACAATAAGCCTATATATTTAATAATTTAAATTTAATATATACATACCAGTATATAAATACCAGGTATAATTTTTTATAGTCTAATAAATACTAGACACCTATTATATTCTTATTTTATTTTTTATTATTCATCATGAGAAATATGAAGAAAATATATATATTTCGAATTTCAAATTCAATTATCATACATATTAATATATACAGATATATAATAGATCTATTATATATCTGTGTGCGAAATATTTTAAATCTAGCAAAATCATTCTACTGTTTATATTATCAATACAAAATACATTAACTACCACAACATCATCTTATGTCTAGTACCAACTCCTCCTCTTCAGAAAATATTAAACCACAATGGTTTGGCTTAACTGGTTGTAATGCATCAGGAAAAACAACCGTATGTGAATATTTAAAAAACAAAAAAGGATTTAAATCTAGCTCTTGTTGTAAGTATTACGTATTGTGCTGAATTTACAGTCTAACACACATGCATCTAACAATACAAAATATATATTATAAAGCTGATTCTATTCGTGCATATTTAAGAGAAAGTGGTCAAGAAATCAATCGTGACAATTTAATACAAGGTGGACGTAAACTCCGCTCGCAGGGTGGCCCAGGCGTATTAGCTGAAATGTTATTGAAAGCAAATGAAAATGAAACCAATTTTGCCATCGATTCCATCCGAACTCCATATGAAGCTAAAGCGTTGAAAGAGCGGAAAGACTTTAAACTAATTGAAGTACGCGCAACGCGTGATGTACGCTGGGAACGAATGCAAGCGCGCGGTCGCAAAGGAGATCCAACTGATTATGAAACATTTGTACAACAAGAAGAAGCTGAATTAAAAGCAACTGATAGTTCAGGCCAAGCATTAGATGCAACAGCAAAAGAAGCAGATATAGTAGTTGATAATGAAGGTGATTTAAATGCATTGTTTTTGAAAATTGATCAATTGTTAGCATAGAAAAAACGTTTATTTAGAGAGAGTGATATATTTGTATTTGGATGGTGTCCTTTACAACAGGATTCTTTTTAAAAAAAGGGTCTTATAAAAAAAATCGTATTATTTTTATTTTCAAAAATTTGAGTAACTATTATTTCTATTTTTATAAAAGATAAAATCAAATAAAAAATATATCTAGAGCAATAATCAATAATACAATCAAAATCCATATCACAAATCGAATATGCACGCACTTATTTCCTCACCAACTATTAAAAAGAAAAAAACACATCAACTTTTATACAGACACGCCATATATTGTATATATATAATTATATATCAAATTATAAAAGGATGAGAGATTGGTGAGACAAAAACATATTTTTTCAAAGTGTCCATTTTGTGCATTTCAAGATTCAAGAGATATATCTCACAACACATGGAATGACATTTTTATATATATGACATACTGTAACCTGGGTATAAATATATAATTATTGCTATTTTCACCATGCCAAGCAATACGTTACATATATATATATATATAAATCTATTTCTTATTTGCATATTTTCCTACAATTGGATATTTCTTTTCAAATGTACGACAATAATTTGCTAATGTATTTAATTCATTCTCTTCAAACTCTTCTAAGATCCATTTTTGATTTAAAAATCCAGGATTCATTGAAAACTTTGCCAATGCAACTGTTGCATCATATCCAGCCATAAATCCATATGTACCACCTGGACCGTAAAATTTTGCACCAGCTGTCATATCATATACAAGTCCATTGCATCCAAGATAAATTGGCATGTTATTTTGACCATTGTACATTCTCAACTCATTTAAATCAAAGGTACGATCTGGTACATGGATTGGCTCTGGGAATAATTGTTTAATACGATTTACTTCAGCATCAAATGCTTTCAATGTTACTTCATAATGCAAGACTCTTCCGGCTAACGGATCGTTCATATCAAGTGTTGCGTTTCCATCTTCCACTTTTATTACCATTGCTAAACGTAGTTGACCTTCGTGATTTAAACGGACAGTTGTTCCAGTATTTACTTTTGCACCGCCAGTTGGTACTTGTACGACAAGGGATTCATCTCGTTCTGACTGTGGATGACCTTCATCCCCAGGTTTTACATCAAATTTTCTTGTTTCATTTAATTGTAAACCCATACATGCACCGTCTAACGCTGGCATTAATAACCCTTTACCTTCCCCAGCAACAAATACAGTCATATCATTATCAAACATACCAGCATCAAAATCATTACCTTCCGCTTTACCAACACACAGCACTTGAATCTTATCCCCTTTTTGGACCACACGTGTCCCTAACTTTTCACGCATCTTTTGCAATTCTTCCTCTGAACCATATGGATTCTTTGATGCCGAAGAAGCTGTATAATTAATCTTTAAAAATGCACGTGACATATTGTAAGATATTATTACTATATTTTTGATGAATTAATTTTTATAAACACGATAATGGTATTGAAAATAGATATATGTATGATGTGCGTGTGTGTATATATATATATATGATTCTATTTTTTCTTTATACAATGCAATAGCGGTATTATTCCTTTGGTGGCCTGGCCGTTTGTATTTCCTATTCTTATTGGAATATAGATTATACTGGATCGATGTATATATATGTATTTGTAATAAAATATATATACCACCATGGTACTGTAGTGCTATATGTGCATATGGCAACTACTATTGTATTAATATACATTGAAAAAAAAGAACTGGAAAAGGAACAAAAAGAGGAATTATTAGCTTGACACAGCATTAAGGCCAAATAAAAATACATATGATAATAAATCTTACATTATACACACATGGATGCACACACTTTGCACACGCACACACCACATATATGTTCAACAAATAATACGTATATTTTGTTTTTCGATTTATTTTTTTTTATTTCATATCATACATATTTTTTCCTTTCTACGATATATATCGACGATTGAATAAATTTATTTTTCAAAATATAATATTTAAAGTTTTGCAGCTCCATCAAAAACTTCTTCAACACTGTTTGTGATTCCAGTACTTCCAGTAGCACCTGATTTACTTTCAACGGTTGTTTTCTTCTCTGCTGATGCGCCAGTTGCTGCTTTTGCTGCTTCTGGAGCTTTATCTTCTTCTTTCTTTTCACCTTCAGCTGGACCGGAACTTGCACCTGCGGTTTCTTTTTTCACTTCTTCATTTTTAGATTGTTCAGCTTTTGCATCTTTCTCGGATTCTGCACTACTACTTCCAGTTGCAGAGATTGGGGTTCCTCCTGTGACGATTGCAACGGTTCCAGGCAAATATTTTTCTGGTATGAAACATTTATTCATTTCTTATTCATACACGGCAACACGATGTATTAAAATATACTTTTTTAGTTTTGCGTTAATATAGAGTTTATAATATTATTTTTTAATTTTTAAAAAACGAGTTGCAACTGCACAGTTGGACAATGAAAAAAGAGTCCAAAACCTAAACCCACTTCTTCATTGCAAAATTTTAATTCGCACATTTCCCCATACTGTATAGTGTTATTTATTTAGCATGAACACAGCAACTATTAAAAGTATGGGGGATTTGGCTTTTTTCTCCTTGCCTGGACTTGCGTAAGAAGTATTACCTGGTATGAGTATGCTGGTATGCCAGGTATGCCAGGTATGGGTTGCTATGAATTACCAGGTAAAATGCACAAATTAAAATATCCTATATTGTTGTTGCTATTTTATTAATTTAAATTTGGATGATACCACCAGGTAATTTTATGTATATATATAATAATTACAATAATACTCTAATTTCACTAATGTAGTATCTTTGTGCAATTACAAAAGATCAAATTGAATCAATAATAATTGAAATAATGGAAATGAATACAAGCAAATATATAATTTATAACGAGTAAAATTTATAATAATACTGAATTGAAATTGATATCATTTTTCGTTGATATATATATTAACTGGCATTACTGTTCATTTATAATATCATACATAATAAGAAAAATATATAGTTTGAATATTTAATTTGTATTTTTTTAACGTAAAAAATATTTATATATATATATATATATATACACACACACACACACACACACATACATATAGTTAAAATAGTTAGTTGGATATTTATATATTTTTGAAAATGATTGGAAATGTACCGGTACAAAGATCAGCTCAAGAATTACAACAAGAAGCAGAAGCGCTGAAAAATACTGTATCTACGGAGGAACTTGAAGAATTTAAACGTGTATTTGCTATTGTTGATACTGATGGTAGTGGTACAATTTCGTTGAATGAGTTACAACAATTAATGCAAAATTTAAGAAAAGGTAGGCCATGTACTAGAGCAGAAGTTGCGCTTGTTCAAGAAGCAATTGATGCTGATAAAAACGAGTCAATCACGTTGGATGAATTCATCCAAGCATTGACGCGTTGGACAGCAAGCTCGAAAGGTATACAACGGAAAAATAGTGGAGGTTCTAGCCCAAATAGCAAAGGTTTGACACGACGAGGTAGTAATGGCGATGTTGGTGATTTTGCAAATAGCCGTACACGGGAAGAAATTGTTGCAGATATAGCTGCATTTTTTAATCAATTTGAACGAGTTGATTGGAATACAAAATTGCAACGTGTTCGTGAAAAGTTTGAACAAGCACAGAATTCTGGGAAATTAAGTGCAGAGGAAGGCTTTGATAGTTTTTGGTTGATGGGTCGTGAGCCCAAAGTAGTAGGACCAGATCAACGTATTCAATTTATTGAAAGCGTTCGAAATGAAATTGCAGCTGGACGCTTGCAGCAACAAGTACAAAATTTAAGAAATGGGCAAACGATGGACGTTCGGTTTCATGCAATGAATTACCTTGCGCAAATCATGGCGATATTGGATGTATTTCCAACCCCAGCAGATCGTTGGGACGTGGCAGAAGTTATATTTATGTTGTTTAAACAAGTTCGAGATGGAGATGCAGTCACAGCCGTGTTGAATAATTTTTTAACGCTAGATGCAAATAGTGGCCAGTTTGATCCAGAAACGGTTTGGAAAGTACAAGAGATAGCACTTGATTTTTTATATTTATATTTACCAGGTCCGCGAGTAGCACATACTCCTGTGAATAACGAATGGCATACAGATAGGATGGCAACCAAAAAAGATGCCCTAAGGGCACAAATACCTGGTATTGGTAACACGGTTCAAATATTAATGCGTTTATTGACCGCATCTTCCGTGATGGCTGCATCAATGTTTTGGCGTCACAATGGTATTTCAATGGTAGTCAAAAAATGCATCCAAGTTTTAGGCGCATTTGCAGCACACGATGAAGAAGCTCGTAGTGCATTGGTTGATTTAGGAGTTTTAAAGTTGATAATCGATTCATTGAATCCAAGGCAAGATCTAGGAGCACGATCTCGCGGTGGAATGCACCCAGAAGTTGCTGCTGGTTTAATGTGGACGTTGTGTATTTTATGCGGCCATACACATGCGCAGCCTATATGGGAGATGGGGGGAGGACCTTTTAAACGATTATTGGATTGCGGTTTATGGCCACGATTGATACAAGTTGTCCAAACGTGTGATCCAACTGGGCGGAATAACCATTTGCCAGCAATATTGTGCAAACCGTTGCCGCCAGGAACGACTGGAGATGCAATTACTTCTTGCATTACACAAGCAGTTACTTGCTGTTTTATTGGTATCACGGCTATTTATCCAGGCGTATATGAAAATATTCAACCTCAACGTTTGCAAATAATTTTGACTCGAGCATTACAATATATACAAATTTCTGCAAAAGTATTGGAAGACAGTGAAGACCGAGGAAGTGGCAGCGGGAACAACGTAGCTGGTTTGCAAAAACGTAGTGATTTGATGCGGTGCGTGCTTTCTGCTATGAAGTGCGTCGAAGCTATCCTGGTTTCTGATGAGGATCGTGGAGCGGAGTTGCTGCATAATAGTAATTTGCCACAATTGATAGAATATATGTTGGAATCCCGGGCACATGCAACATTGAGGAAGGCAGCGGCTGAGCTTTTAACTGCCGTTTGTAGAAATTCATCGTTGCGTACTCCCATTTTAAGGCAAAAAGGCATGGTGCGTTTAATTTTGCAAATAATGAACAACGATAGTGAATTACAGTCACGTGCATCAAATGTTTTATTTCAGCTAAGTAGAAAAGCATCATTGCGAGAATTGCGCGATATGGTGAACATGGGTTTAATTGAAGGATTAATGAGCTGCGTTACGAAATTTAAAACGCAAGATGAAGTTACCGCTCAAACATTGAACTACTCTGGGGATACATTTAATTTTGTCTTAGTAAGAAACTCATTAAAAATGTTATCTATTGTTGCAAAAGGAGGAGAAGAAGGTAGCGTGAATACATCAGGAACTAATGGAAATGAATTTTTGCGTAAATTTAACCTCGGTCACATTGGCAATATTGAACAATTATTGAATACCATTGTACAGGAGGTCAAGACAAATTCGCCCCAACGTTGGGCACTTGCCCAAGGTGCAACTGGTGTAGAGCATAGTGTAGAAGGTCAAGCTCGTAACTTTTTAAACGTACTAGTAGAAATGCACCAACCACGTGCATCGCAAGGCGATCAATTTTCCAGCCAAATTGTACAGCGTGTTCAGCCAATGGTACGAACGTTAGATATGCTGTTCCAACAAAGCCAAATGCGAAGTGGTCCTGGTGGCATGGCAATTGATGGTATGATGGCAATGGGTATGAATGGGCAAACGATGGGTATGAATGGGCAAATGATGATGAATGGTATGAATGGCATGGGAATGGGTGGACAAGTTATGTTAGGGGCGCAACAGATCCCAGTACAAGTAGTATGGAGCGTGAATGGCCAGCGTCAACGCCCACAACAAATCGAAGGTATCCCATCAAATTTACCAATCATGAGATTGAAAAAACATTTAACGATGAATTCACCAGGTGGAGACCAAATAACGGAAGTGTCTTACCACGACTTTAGCAGAAATCCTCCTGTATGGATCGAATGCTCTACACAGGACACATTGCAAAATGCAGTTAATGGTGCATTATCAAGACGAAGACCGATTGAATTTCTAGCAACTGTTCGTTCAAGTGGTGGCCGTGGAAGAGGTGGCGGTGGTTATAGTAGAGGTGGTGGTGGATATGGCAGAGGTGGTGGTGGATATGGCAGAGGTGGTGGTGGTGTTGAGGATTTACCCCTGTTGATGAAAAACATGAGACGGAATATAAATGCCACAGATTTACATCGACTATGGGGGGTCTTTAAACGCGCTGCGGTTCAAAATGGAGTTCGCGGTATTCAACGCCGCGAATTTGTAGATATACTGAGCCGAGAAGCTCGCGCAGATCGTAGAACGGGGGAGAATTTATTCAATGCAATGGATGCAGATGGTGGTGGTTCAGTTGACATCAAAGAATTGGCGATGTCATGGTCTTTAATGTTTTCCCCAAGAGATCGAGTCGATATATTATTTGATGCGTTTGATTTTGACGATAGCGGTACTTTAGATCCTGGGGAAGTGACGCAAATGATCAAAATGATCGATAATGCTAGCTCTCAAGATGCGCAGCTAATGGCGCAACAACTTTTCCAAATGGTTGATGAGGATCGTTCAGGTGATATTGACAAAAATGAATTCTTCAAAGGAATGACTGGCATACCACAATTGCAACAATTATTAATGAATTTTTCTATGCAATAAATCTAATAAAGAAGAAAATAATAATTTTTTCTAAAATGGGGCTATTTGGGCGAGTTTTGTCCTAATAGTGTTATTAAGTAACAATTATAGTAATGTTTTTATTATATATATATATAATATATATGATAAATAATTTCAAATAATAACCTCTGTATATGGCACATAATAGATATTTAGATAATGCATTAATTTATTCCACAATTCGATTATATATTTTTCTTCTGCCATATGGAAAATTACAAGCATGGCAGCAATAACAATGACAAAAGATGATGTGCGAAAAGATTATAAAGATGAAGTGAACGAGATGGAAAAATTATTTGAATTAATCATGCCAATTATTAAGAAGTATTTGTTGGAAAATGGAATTGAAACGACAAAAGTTATTGAATATTTACAACCAAATAAATTAATAGAAACTTTAGATATTCCATTGTCAACATCTAATTCTAAGAGTAATGTAACACTAGTAGAAGTATCTAAAATAGTAGAAAATGTTTTGAAATATTCAGTTCGTACATCACACCCACGTTTTTTTGATAAATTATATGCAGGATCAGATATAATTGGGCAAATTTCTGAATTAATAATATCTGTCACAAATACCAATTGTCATACATATGCAGTCGCACCTGTATATTCAACAATGGAACGTGCAGTGATTAAAGCTATGGCGAAACTGGTTGGATTTAAAGATTTGGAAAGGGTAGATGGATGTTTAAACCCTGGTGGATCTCAATCAAATTTAACTGCATTAATAGTTGCGCGACATTATAAATTTTCAACAGTCAAATTGAATGGATGGAGTAATCCTATGAATGCAATTTGTTTGACTGGTTCACAATCACATTATAGCATCAAACGCGCAGCAATGATTGCTGGGTTTGGCATGAATAACTGCATCAAAGTGAAAACAGATCGTAAAGGCTGCATGATTATTAGTGATTTAGAATCAAAACTGCAGCAAGCAGTTGATGTGAATGGTAAAATACCTTTTTTTATTTCAGCAACTGCCGGTACAACTGTCATGGGTGGATTCGATAACTTTATAGAAGTTGCTAGGCTATGTAAGAAATATAAATGTTGGTTCCATATTGATGCATGTTGGGGAGGAAGTGTATGTATGTCAAAAAAATATAAACATTTGTTAAATGGTGCTGAATTATGTGATTCAATCGTTTGGAATCCTCATAAAACAATGGGCATCCCAGTTTATTGCTCTGTATTGTTAATTAATAATCATTTGAAATTGTTAGAGGAATCTAATTCTAGTGGCGCCGAATATTTATTCCATGAACACGAGGCTTCGGAATATGATTTAGGTGATAAAACATTACAATGTGGAAGACGAGCAGATTCATTAAAGATATGGTTGAGTTGGAAATATCATGGTGTACATGGATATGAAACACGTATTAATAAAGCATTTGCAAATGCAAAATATTTTAAAGAGGAAATTATAAAACGCACGATAAGAAAAAATACCTTTTTATTAGTTGAGGACCCAATGTATTTGAATATTTGCTTTTGGTATGTTCCTTCAAAAATCAGATCTGAAATCAAGCCTGAAATGGAAAAGTTTTGCAACGGTGGTTTTAATCCTATTGAACATGTTGCTAATAATAATGAGAGCATTATTTACAATACATTACATGAAGTAAATGAAGCGATTTATTATAAAATGCAAAAACGTGGCTATGCATTATGTTGCTACAACCCTTTAAGGGACGGTCATCATGATTTACCAAATTTTTTTCGTATAATTATAAATCAACCAAGAGTAGAGAAAACAGATTTAGATTTTTTATTGCAGGAGATAGAAATGGTGGGTGAAAGTTTTGCTTGAGAATAAATGTGTACGTATAATAATTCATTTTTAAAAAAATAAACATATATGTATATATATATATCTCCATATATATAACAAATTTAATATATTATATAAACTAAAATACTCTCGTATGATATATTTGATATTTTAATAAAATTCATACGAATCGTACAAGAAGTATCATAATATCTTGATTACGCACAACATGATATATATTTAATACGTTTGTATAATGCATATCATATTAATTTTTTTTATATATATATTTATATAAATATCATATATATATAATTAATTTACGCATAATTTATTGTTTTAATTTACTCATGATAATTCCTACTCTTCAAAAGAATACAATAACTGAAATAAAATCTATCTCACACTAGTGTGTTGATATTCTCATATAATATTTTAAAAATATACTATTTTATTTTTAAAAAAATGTTTTATAAACAATATCATTATTTGACCCGCCCCATGCAAGATCACTAACGGCTGATGCATAATCTTTTGTTAATCGTTCTTTTATTCCCTTTTTTTTATTCTTCCATGATTTAACAATAATTTGCCCAATTTCTTTAGTATAAGTTCTGTGGAGCGTATATAGCGTATTATGAATGTGTTAGAGAGGGTGTCCTTTTTATCAGGTTTAGGGGGATAGAATTTACTTACTTAATTATATTTGTCCCCATGCCATTTTGCGATGCACATAATAAAGCTACAACTGCTTGTGTATACATTGCCCCACCATGCTGCGGAGCTCCACCACCATTTGATGCAAAGCATTTCATTCCAACTTGCACAGCTTTCTCTAAACGTTGAAAATGTTCTGGTGATAATTTTAATTCACCTTCCTTTGCCATTGCATAAAAACGAAGCCACAAACCAAATGAGTCTCGTAAAAACGGAGGGTTAGAACGAATACATCGATCTAAGTGAGTACACATTGCAACATCCTCTACCATGTCTCTTGCAAATAAAATGACATCTGAATTGCTGCGAGTTACTTCATATATTTGCCATTGTGACATTAAATCTGCCAGCGTATCTGGTTTATGTGCAATTCCGATATTTTTTTTGATTCCATCAAGAAAATCCAGCACGACTTTCCATACAACTTCGTCTCGACACCTGTGGAGCGTAGTGTTAGAGGGTGTCTCTTTTTTTTAGGTTTAGGGGAATAGAAGTTACTTACCATGGACATTTTTGATTATGCTTCAACATTTTCGCTCGACAGGTACCACATGCTTTATGTGATTCAATATTTCTACCACTATTTGTACGTGTCAATGTTTTACTGCCAGCGTGGGGCAACGTCTCCACATCAGAGCATATTTCCATACAAATGGGACATTCTACAGCAACAGAGCTTTTCTTCTTATTATTATTATTGTTATTGTCACCATCATCATCTTTTACACTTTTTTTTCCAAACAAGGCACTTAAAGCTTTCATAATTGTTAATAATATATATATATATGACTAATGCCAGTCTAGTATAAATTTAAGATGTTTCTTACTTTATTTGTATAATTATATTTCTGTAATTGAAGTAATACAGCTGGACTGGAAAATACAGCAGTTGTTGTTGTTAAAAATATATATTTTTTGGGTTAGGGTTGTTAGTTACTGAATGTACCATTACAATTGATTTGTATTATTTTAAATTTAAATTTCCGAATATTTGATATATATATATTTATAATTATATAGATATAATATAATATTGTAATATTAAACTATTTTATCTAGTTAGTATATTTTCCATTTTATAATAATAATATGTTTTCATTTTCAAGTTCTATAAGTCTAATAGCTACTATTGTATATTATTAATGTGTGTGTGCTGGTTGGTATTTTAGCAGCACAAGTTAAAGTGCACAACAACCGTTAGACCTTTCTTCATCAAAAAAATAATAAATATTATTATTAAAAAATAATATATTTTATTAACCGACCTAGACTTTACATATGGAGAAGAGGAAATATTACTGCCCTGTATATATTGTACAAATTATATAATATAGAAACATATTATATTACAGATAAAACAACATTAACAATATTCAATTCGTAAAATGAATAATAGAAACAGACGTGGACGACCAATGGCATCAACTACATTAGATGCTGCTGCACTACAAGCACACTTTACTAGATCATTAAATTTATCACTTGGAACAAAAGATTTTACACGTCAACGTATACGTCGTACGCGAAATGCTAATAATAATAATAATAATAATAGTCAACAACAACAACAAAATGTACCTTCGCGTAGTCTACAGCAACAACAAGAGCGTATTGCTCAAAACGCTAGAAATGAAGCTGATAGAAGACGAAGGCGTAATAATAATCGACAAAGTGATTTTCCAGAAACTACATTAGCACAAAGTCGTGGTTTAATAAAAGGTCCAAAAATTATATCTGAAGATGAATGGAAAAAAATTGAATTAACACATGAACAACGTGAATATGGTAGAGGAACTGAAGTTATATGTCCAATTTGTTGCGATAGTCTTGGGGTGAAGGCACAACATATTTTATGTTGCTCACATGTTTTTCATACCGATTGTTTAGAATCATTTGAACGCTTTATTAAATCTAGCGTAGATCGTACTTGCCCAATGTGTAGAAAACCACAATATCAAAAGAAGAAATATTATCGTGGTGTGAAATTGCATCGACATCACAGTGCATGTAAAATACAATCGTATTTTAGGGGATATGTTTGTAGAGTCAAATTTAGTAAAGAATTAGTAAAATTTTATGGCACAGGAGCCGGTAATCGAGAACGAGCACATAATTTTTTCGCAAATCGTGTTGGAAATGCAACCAATAAATTAGTACAACATATACAAAGAAAAGAAGATGCCGTAGACGCATTATTTGCAGAACTTGATCAAAGTTTAGCCATAAGTCGAAGTATTTTTGGAGGCACTGAAGAATTGAAAGATGGTGTTAGATGGGATAATATACGTGAACAAGCATTAATACGATGTGAAGAAAATTGTCCTATATGTATGTGTAACTTTGCGACAACAAAACGGAAAAGAAAGAAAGTATTACTTAGCTGTACACACGTTTTTCATGAGAAATGTATTGAAGCATTTGAAAACTTCAATTCAAACAAATTATTACAAAATTGTCCTGTATGTCGATCTGCATATACACGTATTGAATACAGTATTTCACCAGTTCGTATTAATAAAAAAAGTATTTTAAATAATGTAAAAAAGGAAGAAGTATGATATGATATATTCCCGTCCATATATATTATGATATGATATGATATTACGAGTATGATATATTATATCATACTAGTATCATATATGTTTATATTATTATATATATTATTCATTGTCCATTTTTCAGTTTAGTGAGATATCATATTTGATTATATGATAGATATTACGAAGTTGTAAAATATATACGAACGTATGATATATATCATATTATGATATGCATATATATAACAATATACGAAACGCTTCGTATATAAAAAGGTGCAAAAAAGGTGGTTAAAAATCTCTAAGTTTTTTATACGTAATAATTTCACTTCCTAAAAATATACGAATATTCTCTTATGATTTAATACGACGTTTCGTATTTTATTTTTTATATCATATATAATAAATTTTTAAAATTTGTGTGTGTAGAGCTATACTCGCTATAAAAAAATTCCTTTTTACATTTTTACTACGGCTTCGTACTATGAAAGATAAATTTAATTGTCTCAGTTTATTGTATTCTTTCCTGGAGAGTAGCAGTAGGAATTATCATGTGAGTAAATTACGCTTTCGTACAAAATAAGTTGTTATATGCATATATATGCATTATAAATTATGCGTAAATTATATGAAATATATGCATTAAATACTTCGTATATTTTAACATAATGCATTTATTATATCATACTATATTTCCATCAATATTAATATATATTCGTATGACCTCTCTATAATATATTATTGTTAACTTAGATTTTAACCATCATTATGATATATTATTTGTTTATTTTTACACCCGGCAGTGTGTTACTCGTACTTGATATAAATTTTTCTTTTTTTCAATGCGTCGGAATATGTGGATACTTTTCCTTTCTATTTTTAATTTCGCAATCGGGTAATGGTGTATATCGTATTATATGATAATATGTATGTATATCTCTACCTTCGATGTGAAATTATAAACGATATTGTGTTATATATGTTAATGTTTTATTATTTACGGAGAGTAAGTTGGTTGATATTGTATTTGTTTTGTTTAACACATCTCCAAAATGATGGGAAAGATCTATATTTATGTTCAGGATTGTATTGTATACCAATACTAAATGTGTCTTTTTTTTAACTTGCAGATTTGTCATCCCAAATCCGCTCACTTAACTTTACACCTGTTTTGGGATTGTTTTTTTGAACGCAATTTAGGCTGACACAGGATGGAAAATTCCTGATATTTGCACTGTTTGGATGGGATTTACAAGGCACATAGCACTAAATCTACGTCTCTGGGGGGACTTAATCCATCTCACAACTATTTATACCGCAACATGCTATAACCAGCCAGGCCAGGTATAACACAACAACCAAAAAATAATAAGTGCATAAATGCATAAATGCATAAATGAAAAAATAAATAACTTACATATTTAAATATAAATAGTATATAATAACTAATAATATACCAACATAGACAACACCACACACTACACTTCCGTTTACAATTCACACCCCATAATACCTGAAAACAATTATACGTCTCAACTAATTTAAATCAATATGAGTCGTCTTAAAATCGAACGAAGCAAGAAACGTAAATACAAAGAAGATAATGGGGAGAAAAAATTCCAGGCACAGTTGTATAATCTATACAACAATGCCTCCATCAGTTCCCACCCACAGGAACTAAAAAAGAACATTTGTGACGATATGACTATACAAGAACACATGTGGATGCAAATTGCATTTATGCATGCTGTGGACGGCGAACGCAGGTTTTTCAACAAGAATATTGACCAAAAAAGCGAAATTATTTGGAAACATGCACCTTTTATATGTCCAGATGTTATTAAAAAAGTTGAAAACAAAGATGAATACAAGTCTTTCAACTTACACCTATCTGTTGAACGTATAAAAAACCACATGACCAACTGTCCAAATTGCCCTTACAACTCGTTGAATATGTTTTCCAATTGTACAACATGCTTGAAAATATACAAGCCAACGAAAATCACCGGAAAAAGCGCAGCAAAAGACAAGAAGAAGCAACACTTGGCTCCAATATCTATCGCAGATTCAAACAACGAAATGAAATACAAATACATACGAGTTGCTGAGTTATTTATATCGTTAAGAGAATTAGGTGGTGGACCAGAAGCTTACATCAAAGTTGGAAAAACTGTATCCTCTCATACCAGCAATTCTAGTAATGGTGACGAAAACAAGCTTGAACTTAGTACATACAAAGATGTATGTTTCGATCAAAAGATAAATGTATTGGGAAGCATAAATCCATCTAAAACATCATTGAAAGGAAAAGTTACCACATGTTTATCCCCGGAAACAACTAATACCGACGGCGAAACAACAACAATGAATACATTCACAGGTATTCATTTTCCATCTTGTGTTGCTATTACTAAAAGTAACAACAACAACAATGAAGTTGAGGTAGACGATGATACGAGCGTAGAAAAAATAATTAGCAAGTTAAAAAACGAGCCAACTACCGCACAATTCATACAAAAATTAGGTATCATATGCGCAAACAACTCTGTTCCAAATATTAGCTGGGGTACAGAAGGTGGAAATCATATTAATTGGTTTACAATTACATTGGAAACTACTGTGAAGCGAAATCCAACGTCTACTAATGAAGCAGGTAATACATTAGTAGAGAAAATGAACAAGAGCATTCCATCTGTTTTAGGTGATCAACCCGGTTATTTTTCCAATACACAACGGAGGACACCAACATGGTATTTCGTAAAAACGAAGGATTGGATTAATTTAAAAAAACGGTTGTCAAATTACGATTTTAAAAAATCAATTTTGGAATCTACTGACCATACAATCACATTTAAATTCCAACATTGTTTCTTTGTGAAAAATAAAGAATATTTATGGAAATACATTCGGTACCGTAACATTGTGCAATGCGATAGTGAAAAACTAAAATTTGCACATGACATGACGTGCCTTGTAGCTACAAAAAAAACTGAAGGAAAATGGGGAAAATTGTGGGAAGAACTTGAAGCTGAGGAAAAATTTGTCCCAATTGAATTTAAACGTGACATTATAACATTGGATGGAACCTATACAACAGACAAGGATGATGATGTCATGACTATATCGTTTCCATCATTCCCAGATCAACACAAGTTCTTGAAAAATGGTAATTTAGTATATGCATCATGTTTACGATTATTTGCAAAAATAGCTGGAGTGTCGCATTGGGATGACGGTGTAAAGATAAGTCTAAACACTGGCTCAACAAAAAAACACCGAGTGGCAACTTCATCTGGAAATGGATCTTCCCAAAATGTAACTAGCAGCAAATTCACAATTGAAAAAGTATGCAAGAAATGTGCATATTGTAATAAATTGAATGCGTTGTGTTATAATAACGACACACACAAGTTAAGCGCAAAGCAAGCAATTATCATATCGAAACAAAAAATGCGATTGGGCGACGTACCCGATGATTCCAATACATGGCATTCTGCATTGTTAGAGTCTGATTGTTGGGAATTGTTTCGTTTAGATGATAAATATCAAATATTTATTTTAATGTATCATTTAAAATGTAACGATTTGCATGAATGTTATGGTTTAAACGAAATATACGTTCCCCTTGCAGTACAAGAAGGGCAGCACATTGTTCCGCAAATTGGCAGATTTGATTCTTTAAAATATAACATAAACAAACAAAGGAGAAACGAAGAGAAAGGAAGGGGCAAAATTAAACATGCCGAATTAAAAGCTGTGTTGGAAATTGTTAACTTGACAAAACCAAGGGCAGGTAAAAAAACTTTTCCAAAAGGTTTTTGGGTTGCAATATCTGCTGTATATAATGCAAAATACGGTACTACATTGACATCAATTGATTTCAGAGATTTTTATGCAATTGATAATCGGAAGAATAGTAATCGTTCAGCAGATCGTTCAGCAGTGGTGTAAAACACACATATAATATTAAATAAAATAAAATAATAAATAAAAATATTTACAAGAAATACAATTTTTATTTCAGTATGATGTGCATGTAGTAAAATCTACAAGAGTTTAAAATTAATTAAAATGCATATCATATATATATAAATAAGAGAATTTTTTATATAAATACTTTTATAACATATATGAGATGTATTTTTTAATTTACTCATGATTAATTCCTATGGTTGGTACTCTCTATCACATTCACAAACATCAAAACTGTGGTTTTTTAAACCCAAGATGCTATACCCTGCACTTAATTTTGTACCATCTACACTTACAATGAGTGTGTATTTATCAAAATATCGTGCTTTAGATTTTGCAACATTTACTTCCCAGTCTGCAGGTTTCATCAGTGCACCATTGTCATCAACAACCATTAAACCATTTGTATTCATTTTACCTGTTGTAATGTCACCTTGGTAATGATATTCAATTCCAACATATTCCTTTGCACCAAAAATATTCGAAATAAAATTCAAAACTGACACATTGCGTTTTCTCTTTTTCCCACAAACATCGATTATCGGCTCATCGATTATCGGATGCGTTGATGAAGATGTTTTGCGCGTATCTTCTACAGTCCCCCAATTGATGTCATACGTCCTAAGAGTCATACTTAAGCGCACAGATTTATCTGAAAGGTCCAAATTAATGCCGTGACGCCAGCAACATCCACAAGCTTCATGCGCTACTTTGTCTTCATTGCATTTTTCTGTGCGCCCTTGCGCATTGCCAAAGATTATATACGCGGTGCCAGGGTTGCATTTAATTATTGTTTCGAAATGATTCCCTTTCCCTTTTGTCCCCTTCTCTAATATGAGATTCCACGTATCCCCTCTTGGATCATCTTTACCAGCTTCATTGCCGAATCCAATAGATAGTATACCTTCTAACCATTTATTCCGCGAATCCCAATGTGTTCCCAAGTTTTCCCTGTGGAGCGTAGCGTATGAATGAGTGATGTGTTAGACAGGGTGTCCATTGTATCAGGTTTAGGTGGGGATTGAATTTAATACTTACCAGGGTTGTATTTGCGTCAATTGCAACATGTTTGGTGTTTCCCTTCCGTCTTCCCAAAATGGAATGGCTCCTCTTGCTGCTATTGGTAATTCCACTTTGTTTTGGAACTTTGCTTGAGCTGCCTTGTGACATGATTCACAGCCATTCTGATCACGCGTACAATTACTACATCCATAGTACCTTTGTATTTCATATGCTTGTTTAAATCTTTCTATGACTACGTCCAAAATGTATTGGCGCAATTTCCCGACTCTCCATGTTTTTGTATCGCTTTCACCCACGACACCTTCTGGTCTCATATCCTCTGGACCAAAATCAAGACGCAATAAAGAAGAGTTTAAATTACGATCACTTTGGGAAGTGCCATAGCTGTAACTCAACCAACTACGGTGTGCATTGAATATCGCACGAAGTGCTTTCACCTCGTCCAAGTTTAAAAACTCTTCTACTAGAATGACACCGGGAATGTACGTATTATTATTATTAGGCAATACTGTTGCAGATGAAGATGAGGTTTGTGTTTTGGGTAGTGGAGATACAATGCGCTTCACTTGCAGTTTTGGAAACAATCTTCTTAAATTTTTCCGCAAATTATTCCGCCACACTTTTTTGAAATGATTTATAGAAGACAAAAGTTTCACATCATCGGCTGGATCTGCTGTGGTTCTAACTCGATTTGAATGACGACTCATTATATATATATATATATTGATGTGATATATGTATGTATGTATATATATATCCCTTCTTGAAACTATTAATTACATTAATTCTATGCACTGTCTATATATGTATATATATATATTGTGTGATGTGAAAAGATTCTATTTATGTTGGATAATATATTATATTCGCTAAATATAATACAAGCATGTGTGTGCAATGCAGCAATCTGGCAATCTGGCAATCCTGGCAATCAACAAATCTTGGACCCATGCCTACATACCTACCGGCCTATGTGGTACCACCAGTAGTGGTAGTGTCCTATTATTTTAAACCCTACAGTACAACATGAATATAATGGTATGGGGCTGGTGGTAAACACTGCATTTATATTATGTACCAACTCTAATAATAAACAAATATTTGGATCTGATTTCAATGCCAACAAAAGATTTGTAAATGAATTTTCATTCTTTGGCCAACTTTTTTTCTGAAGATTTCCTTGATGGTGTTGGTGGAGGAGACAGAAGTACATCTGATGCTACATTAACAATATCATCACCACCCTTTATAGGTTATATAACTGTGTCTGAAATTTGCCTTTCTCCATCATCTTCTTTGTATAGCACTACCTGTTTTCATGAACTTTTGTAGATCTGTATTGTTCAGGAACGAGGAGGTGCATGTACCAATTATCCCTATTGGATATTCTTTTGGAGCACCAGTGCTCTATCATTAATGGGTGGTGTGATGATATTGTTAATGTAGCATCAGATGTACTTCTGTCTCCTCCACCTTGTTGTTTAAAATCATCTGCTATATTCTTCTTAAAGTTCACATAGGGATATTTACCAGATCCTTTCTCTACAGGACTCCTGCTTTTCAAATTGTTGTTTAAAATCATCTGCTATATCTACAAGACCATGAAGCATTATATGACAAAGCAAGTTATCATGATGAAAATGGTCAATATGTAGGACCATCATAAAAAAAAAAAAAGAAAGAGCATGTACAGTAAGAGGTTACACAGTAAGAAAAGGTTTTAAGAAAAAGATACTGAAAAAAATCTCCAACCATGTTGCCTCAAAATCTAGTGCCGCTCCTTTGATACTAACTACAACAACAACCATGACAAAAACATCTGCAAGCAATAGTAATACCCCATCAGCAACAGTACCATCAGTAGTAAGAACAAACAGCAACAAAAATGATCTAGTACAACCAAATTTAGAAGCAAGTGTAAGAAGTGACATTGAAGAATTGAAAAGGCAACTAGAAGATTGCAAAACAGAACTTAAAGAAGCACAAGAAGATTTGGTAGATGAAAGAGGATTATTTCCTCTGGCCAGTAAAATTAGTAGGGACACAGGCTGAAGGTTTAGTCTCATCCATGCTATTTCTATCATAGTACATGGAGCGATCCTGCTGTGTGCCCTGTGTTAAATGGTAATCCAATTAAATGCCAGAATGCTGGAATCCTGGGAATGCCAGAATGCTGGAATGCACCAATCAACTTAAACTAGTCCTTTAGGGGGTGGTCGAATGGCCACTTGTACTTTATGTAGACTAATTACTACTGATTATCTATATAATATGATGTAATGCTACTGGAAAGAGTTAGACCCATTTTCCAATAGTGTATCGATGTAATTTATTGATGTATTTTAGCCCATGCTGTGTGCCCGCTCCGGCCAATTTTGAACTTAGCATGTAATAGCATTGCTAATGATGTGCGCATGCTAGCAAATTGTAGTGAGTGCTGTGTCATGCTATTTCGTGGCCATTATTTGGCCATTTTCTGCCCCCAATAGGTATATGTATGTAATATAAATGGATATTATTTGTTTGGCAACTTTGTTTGTTTTATATTTATTATTTTTTTATATTTATTATTTTTTTGCAGAACAACCAGAGAGAGGTGATGACGTGATGACTAACTGGTAACAGAAATATAATAAGAGAATATATATACACACACACACACAAGATGGCATCATTAACAACCAATCCACCACCAGCAAAACGACAATGTCGTACGTCGTTAAAACCTGCAACGATTGAAGGGTTAAAACAAAAAAGGGCACCACCACCTATTAAGATTGGTATATTAGTTTTACCAGCTGGATTTGAATCTGCTTGCGGGATCATGTTAAATATATTACAATATTTAGATATTAAAACATTATGTAATGTGAAACGATCTTCTTTGATACAACAATGTAGAAAAGCATTTGGATCAGATGATTTTGAACGTGTACGTGATATAGCCTTGAGTCTAAGTTATGACGGTAGAAGAAGTATAAATGAGATACTACTAACACATCCAGCGAAAAGATTATATTTATTAATTGAAAGATATAGAACAGAATTTCCATATAGTACAGTATTCGGAGGCGTACCAACACCTTTCATATGTGCATGTGAACACAGACGTATGGATGATGTAGAATTATTTATGAATCTTCATCCTTTTCACAAATATATTACTAATCGTGATATGAATGGCTACAGAGATGATATGACATTGAAAGAAATGGTGAGTCAATTCGGTAGAGGTAGTTATGGTAGGGAATGGACACCTTTAATGAGAGCTACATGGAACGAACATTTCCACCTAGTTAAATGTTTAATTGAACAAGGTGAAGCTGATCCTAATATTGCAGATAGTGGTGGATATAATGCATTACATTATGCAGTATGGTATAACAGAACGACTACTGAGTTGATTGAATTGTTATTAACTCATATGTCTCTTGATAGCATTAATAAGAAGAACAGGAGGGGAGAAACTCCCCTGGACGTGGCATATGGTCATGCTAATAGTCCAATTCGCCAAGAGATCATTGCACTTTTACGTTCAAAAGGTGGAAAAGGAAATCGTTATGATGAAAATGGTAGATTTGTAGGAGCAGGTAATGGTGATTTAAATCAATAAAAATATAAAATAATGATGTGGTTAAAATCTAAGTTATAATAATTTTACACTTCTCGTGTTAAAGTAATATGTTCAATACTCAATCGCAAGAATTTAATATGTTATCCTACTATAGTAAAGCTCTAATGCACCTCTGCAAACTAATACTCTACAAGCACAAGTAGGTTTCTATCCTTCTGTGCGCACTCGTTGAACGCGCTGGACGTCGGGTTCATTCGAAAACGGTGAGGTTGTCAAAGTGAAAGATCATTACGTTGTTATCATTATTAATATACGTAATATATATGATATTAAATATATACTCTTTTAATTTTGTGTACGGTTCGTAAATTTTATATTTTTAAATAGCATTTTATAAATGCTATTTTGAATATGATAATAAATTTTATGATATTGATATGCATATCATATATCATATCATATCATATGATATGCATAATTTAATATTTAATTTACTCATGATAATAATATAATTCTTTTGAGGGTAGTAATTGTCATGAGTAGGAATAAAAAACATTACAAAAGCACGTACATGTACTTTTATATATACTTCAGGTGCCCCTACCGCGTCTGGTACTTATCACAGTGTCCGTACCTCCGACATTTCGATATCCACCGCGGAGGCATCTGGCAAAGTACTTTATTATGTAGACACAACAGTCGTCACACCAATGGACAACAGAAAAAGGTGCCACAAATCAAAAAAATTATACATGATGAATGATAATATAGTCTGCTGCCAAAACCTATTGTTGAATCAGACTTTCGTTGACAATCACATATTCAGCGCAACTAAAACCAAGCTAAGAAACTATAACAGTTGTCATGAAGATGCGAGTGTCACCGATACGTCCACTGATTCAAAAATAGTCCCTTTAGCAGTTGACACACTAGGTAACTTCTGTTCTGTTTCCATCATCTTATTAAAAGAGCTTGCAAGAGTGAAATTTAAAAAGACTCCGGGATCTAAAAAATCCAGGGAGCTCGCTGCCTCGAATTGGATTAAAAACAAATGTCAAGACATTCAAACAGCAGCTATTAAGACGTGCACCTATAATAATCGTTACGCGTTAAAATGTGCATTTGGTGAGGAATACAATGCATTGTACCCTGGTACAATTTATTCCCCACCCTCTTCCTATTTTTCATCAATACCATCTTTTCATCGGTAATTTCTGTTATGGAAATTATCGACACATCTTGTGAGATAGATTTTAATATTGGCTCAGTCACTGTATTGTTTCAAGAGTAGGAACTGTCATGAGTAAGAATACAAATTTAAAATACGTGTACATTTAATTCTGCATATATATACTGTAAATGCAAAAGCAGGTGTATATATATCCACATATTCCCCAGTCTCCAGGTGATTCATTGTAACAAGCAGCCGTCGACTGCTGGAATGCCAGGACTGCCGGAATGCCAGAATTACTATATTTATATTATACTATAGGGGCTGCTGAGACACAACTCTTGTTAGTACCACTGGTGGTAGGCAACTTAAACTTGGCTAAATAAATAATATCGCCTTACTGGATTATGCTATTTATCCAGCTATTATATTACTACCAATTACCACCAAGCTGGCAAGCAGCATACCAGCATAGTTGCCATAGCAATTTAAATTATATTAGTAAAAATAAACGTGGAAATTTTCAAAAAAGAATTTTCTTTTTGGATAAGACTGACTATTTTTTTTTTGATTATTTTTTTTTTTGAACCTGTTTTTTTTCTAGTACTATTAATACCTCTGCACACCTATTACGCCTGGTACTATTCCCACACTAATTTCAATACGACAGGCTTTTTGTTTATTGCTCCAAATACTTTCACTTATATCCCTTATATTTACCTGTTATTAATACTTACAAAAAAATAAAACATATATATATCCTTGTATAACCAAAGAGAGAAATAATAATGATACAAATAATTTATAGATTCAGATAAGACTTCCTATGCCAATATATATATATATATATATATACACACACACAGAGATACATATACTAACATGACAAGAAGAAAGTTATCAAATAAAGATAGACGCCTGAAGGCTGCAGTGGACATGATGAAACCATTTGCATTAACAAAAATATCATCTGGTAAAATAAGGAAATCAAAGAAGAAAGGAATGAAAGTCATTAATTGTTTGAAAAATAAAAATGGGGAATATATTAATCAGCATGGGTCTATTAAAATTGTTGAATCTACATTAATCAAAAACAGTAATGATCAAGTGTTGGCATTCATTTATGTGGGGGGCACAGAAGGTTTAATTGATGGAGTTGCTATGAATAATCTAAAATCTGGAAGTAATAATTTGGTTTCTAAATCACATGGGCATCATACCCAACATGGTGAATCATATGGTTATGGGATATCAAAGAAATATAGGGTTGATGGAAATGGAAACAGTTATGGGGAATATTCGTGTCGTACTGGTGTCTCAAAAGAAAAACAACTGATCCTTGCTACACCTACCATTGAATCTATTCATCATGCTGTGGATATATTGGAGAAATATTTGGGTAAATCATTTATGAAAAAAGCATTTAATGATCTAGTGCAAGGTGTCAATAAAAATACACCATTTAATGTAACTAAATATTTTGTGAATTATATTTTAAATATTGATATAGAAACAGAATATCATACGGATACAGATGCAGCATATAGTGTTCTATCATCATCTAAATGTTCTGGGGAAGCTACGTTTTATTTCAAAAATATTTGTGAGGTACCATTTTGTAATGATAAATTGGTAATTATTTTTTATGCAGCTAAAGAAATTGAGCATTGTCAAAAAATATTAAAAAGAGGTTTTATAAATTCTGGATCATATGTTCAACAAAAATTGTTGAATCATATTTATAAAAGTGCGGTGGAGCGAAGTGAGGATGATACAAGAAGTGTAAAGAGAATAAAATATAAACACTAATAATAATATTACCTTTTTATAATTATTTTAACCATCAATATATATATACTCTTACTTATATAAAAAGAATGTCTACACTCAATTGCATTTGTTTTACTTCTGCTGCACGACTATTGTGTAAATATTGTATCCATGCATGCCATCCAACTGTTAAATTTTGATTTATCCATTTACGTGTGACACGTTGACGTATATGTATCATATTTAACCATTGATGGAAACATTTTGTTTCTGAATGTAGCTTAATACGAGCTGCTACATGTTCACATGCAATACATTGACATTTTATGGTAATTATATTGTGTCTCCAATTATTAAACATTGCATGTAGTTTTTGATTTAACATACGACGTAGCATATGCTCACTTACTTCACGTTGACGCATGCATAAAATATCCGCTATACGGTTTGAGATTTCATATGCATAGCTGCACGACGTATAATGTTTTGACTTCATTTGATCGTAACATGTCAGCTTTCGCCTCTGCAATTTTTGCGTTTCATTTTCTTCATATCGGCTTCTGCGCCATTTTTTCAATTCTTCCTTACGTTTAGTAATGCATTTGATTTTCTCTTCGTATTTTTTTTACGTAATTCTTCTTGCTTCTTTCTTTTTACAACTTTTTGTTTAATCATTTGATGCTTTCTCACGAATCACATCTAATTCTGCATCCGCTATACGGTTTGAGATTTCATATGCATAGCTGCACGACGTATAATGTTTTGACTTCATTTGATCGTAACATGTCAGCTTTCGCCTCTGCAATTTTTGCGTTTCATTTTCTTCATATCGGCTTCTGCGCCATTTTTTCAATTCTTCCTTACGTTTAGTAATGCGTTTGATTTTCTCTTCGTATTTTTTTTACGTAATTCTTCTTGCTTCTTTCTTTTTACAACTTTTTGTTTAATCATTTGATGCTTTCTCACGAATCACATCTAATTCTGCATCTTCTTTTTCCTTATCTAATGGATCTTCAAATACAAATGCAGCCTGTTGACCTTGCGATACAACTTGGTTACCTTGTTCATCCTTCGTGATAGTTGGTGCCCTTGGGCATTCCTCGGAAGTATCGATACATTGACGTTTGGTGCCGCACCATAATTCTTTTCCTGGTACGCAACCTCTTTTCACTGATAACAATTGCAATTTAACTAATGATGGATCAACACCTAATGCACCAATTTATTTAATGCCTTTAGTGATGGAAGCATCACGTTGTTTTTTTCTTTGCTTCCGCTAATGCTTTAGCGGCTGCCATGTCAGGATCAAGCATTAATTCAGCTTCATCATTTAAACGTGCTTGTTCTGCACTTGTCATTGGGTTTCCACCTTTTAAAAAGTGTTTCAACAAGATCATATTGCGTTTTACCAATGCAACTGCTAGATCGACTGCATTTACTTGTGATTTGCGAGCGCCTTGCTCATCTGATTGGCGCTTAGCTTTCTCCTCACATGCACGTAACAAATCAAGTTTAAATTTACGTTCTTGTCCAAGCAATACGTGGTAATTTTGTTCTGCTGCTTCCGTTGCTGCTTCATCACTTAATAAACCATCGACAACTGCTTCTAAACGAATTAATTCTGCATGTGCATCATCTGCTTTTCCAGCAACTGCTGCTTTTTTACTTTCTTCCTTCGCGCCTTTTTGTTGCTCTTCCAATTGCTTTACAACAACATCTGCACTTGCAACAGGGGAGGAACCAGATAAAGCATTGCGTAAACGTTTTAACTAGCCATATACTTTTTGTTTAGGTGATTTACCTGCTTTGCCTTCAACATTACATACTTGTCTATGCATGCCACTATTTAACAATGCAACACGTTTCTTCGCACCTTTTGCTGCTGCCCATACGGTTGGCAAACGAATATCTTGGGTCTCTTTCTTGAAGCATTCAACGAAAAAGCGTGGTCCATGGAAATTTGCATCACGTTTTTTTTCCTACGTTGACAAAAGTTTTCAGGGCAATAAATTCCTTCATCGTCGTCACCACTACCAGTAATTTCAATGAGTGAACTGATAGTCTTCGATGCTACATTGAATACACCAGGTGCAGTTCCAGAGATGGCATTTGCCAACGCATCGATCGATTGCGGTTTGATCATTGGAACGCCGCGGTTTGGGATGTGATTTGCAACGTTATGTTCTAAAATTTCTAACATAGCAATTGCTTTTGCTGGTCCTCCTTTAGCAGGAGTTGCTTTGGAACGTGCTTGTGCTAATTTACTATTTGCATCTGCTAAACGTGTACGAATGCTTTGCAAATCACGAGTTGCTTTTTCTTTACGACCTTTCAACTCGTTGATTTTCTTATCCGATTCTTGCTCTTCACAAGTACCTTTAACTTTTTTCCATATTTGTTTGGAATCCTTTTTTGCACTTGCTAAGCTTTTACGTAAACTAAATAAAAGGTTTCAAAACGAGTCAACATTTTAATGTCGGTTCTGGGATAACCTTTTCACCATTTTACCTAACAATTTTGCACCTTCTGGTAAGCGTTGCAACTCACTTTGTATATATATATATATACATGTTAGTCATATATTTATTTCAATGAAACGTGAAAGATGCGATATATATGTATATATATATATGTAAGTGATATGATATATGTGATATACATAGGTGATGTGATATATGATATACATAGAAAAAGAAGAAAGAAACAAGGCGTCAGCCTCCGGGAAATATACATGACCCGGAGACTGATGAATGATGTTGCGCCATGGTGGTACAACATCAACACCTTGTAGAAATAGTGATGTGATATATATGTAGAAAAAGAAGAAAGAAACAAGGCGTCAGCCTCCGGGAAATATACATGACCCGGAGACGGATGAATGATGTTGCGCCATGGTGGTACAACATCAACACCTTGTAGAAATAGTGATGTGATATATATGTAGAAAAAGAAGAAAGAAACAAGGCGTCAGCCTCTTGTAGGAGAAAATAGAAAATATATATATCATTCTCACATTTTAATGAATATAAAAACAAAATAAAAACTTACCTTTGCTAATTTAACTTGTTAAATATCTTCCTCCTCACTTTTCTTTGTTGTTCTTTAAAATATGGTTTTGTAGATCTCTGTGTTGTTCTTGTTTACGTTGTAAATTTATTTTAGTTTCCTTGTTTCTTTCTTCTATTTTATCCTTTCTTTAACCTGTGTTATGATGCTGTGTGTGTGTCGTGCTGTCGTTTAGTTGTTCTTTCCATTTCAATTTTGTAGAAAACATAATGGTATTTCAGTGGTAATGATCCGCGTTAAGATTTTTAAATTTTTAATTTTTTAACGAACTATTATTTTAAGACAGCACAGATTTTAACGCTTTAATCGCACAATTTCGTACTTGTTAGTACTATATACAGATAGGCGAATTATACCTATATCAACGCACGTACATCTGTTTGGTTGAAAGGGACGAAAGAGATTTGGTAAACAATCCTTTCAAGTATGCCTCGTATGTATACAATGAAGAACCATTTGATAGGGTGATTTTTGTGTGT
>Ga0099797_100319_pt1 | contig 31784 bp, 17 predicted proteins | sample Uncmet_Sort48C_1_FD_89871 | JGI IMG/M metagenome (GOLD analysis project Ga0099797, IMG submission 89871) | Marine eukaryotic communities from CALCOFI LINE 67, Pacific Ocean - C012_Sort48C_1 | ecosystem: Environmental > Aquatic > Marine > Oceanic | place: Pacific Ocean: Monterey Bay | collected... | reverse complement strand
CTCCGTCTAAAATAAAAGAGTATGACAATCTAATAGGTTGCACCGGTACTCTTTCTAAAGTAAAGCGTTCAAAACATAAGATTGGAATATTTGATTTTGCGCTTAAACACATCCATGCTGGTTTCTGCTCGTTAGACGTGGATGAAGACGCAAAAAATTTAGCAAATGAAAAATGTAAAAATGTGAAAGGTGTAGAACCGATGCATTGTAACGAGTTTGTTCCTCTTAAAGATTCACAAAAACGTGCTGGTTACGTATCGAAATGTCACGCTGGAAAATTTTGTGGCGTATCTACTCGCGTTCAATTAGTTAATAATTTGCATCATACAAATAAAAAAGACGCAGAGTATTGGAAAAATTGCTATGGTTCTATTCATAAAGTTAGTGGGAAAAAGTTCAAAATTAAATTGGATTGCACTGACAAAATGTTGGAGGAAGGAAACCGTTGTTGTTGGCCAAGTGCTGAGGAGGAAGGCCCGCATGTTACGAAGTTTTTAAGTAAAACCGCTTTTCATGTGGAGTAAAAAATATGTAATGATGTATGCTAACAGAGAATCAATCGCACTCTCTTATCGTGTATGAATGTAAAGAGAGGTATAAAGTGCAATGTATAAAAAATATATATATTTTTAACTTACTGAAGTATGATAAAATATTTTTTAAAGTTTTTAAAATTAAATAAAAATATTTATAAATTTTGATAAACGGTACATCAAAAACAAGTTTTTAAATTTTTAAAATTTTAAAAATTAAATCAAAAAAATTTTAGCGACCTACACCTAGGATAAATTTAAATCTGGGTGTTCCATATTTATATGATCTATGAATAGAGGTATTTATTTTTCTGAGAGAACACAAAATATTTTATATATTTTTATAATCAAAAAGTAAAATTTGCGACTCGTAAAAAAATCTCTCTCTCTCTCTTCCTCTCTCCTTAGTTCATTTTCCTACTTCTTGCTAAATCACTTCTAATACCTGTATCTTCACCCCCATAACGATCTCTTTCACCCGTTCGAACTTGCCTAATTTGACCCTTGATTCTCTTCGACATGCGCTCAAATTGTTTACGTTTCCTTACTCGCGGATTCCTATATTCTTTCTTTTTATGTGCGGTTAAACCTTTATTTTTTAATATTTTATAGTTAGCTTTTCGAACACCATCATCGTCGTCGTCGTCGTCGTCATCGTCGAATGTTGGTTTGTACCCATACAATGCCTCTTTATTGTCTCTTTTTTCGTCACGTTTTCGCTTAGCAGATTGGTAAACTTCATCTTCCTCCCCTCCCATTTGCATATCTGATCCTAATCCACCCCTTCCAAATTGCATGCCCATCCCATCTGCATCATCACCTGCACTAAAACCAGCGCCAGCATCTTTTTGGCTGTGTCTGGACATTTCTTGTTGGGCACGTCTTGCAACGTCTTTTGGATTTCTAAATTCAACATCGGCGTCCCCGCTTAAACGACCATTACCGTTACGTATATTGCGTTGTTCTTGTTCCAATTGATTTAATTGTGCTTTTAATGCACGGCGTCGATCCCATTCTAATTTTGCCATTTTCTCCGCTTCCGTTTCCTCATTCATTAGCTCGTCAATACGATCAAAGTCATCTATATTTCCTAACGTTGTTCCTACCATATTTTTTTTCCTTTCTGCCGCTTTTCGCTGTTTCTTCAATTTTTTGCCAACAACTAAACGCGTCATATATTCCTCTTCGAATCGCTCGCGTTCTTTTTCTATGCGATCCAAACGCGCATCTCCAGTACGCTCCTCTTGCAATTCTTCAGGTCTTTCGCTCAGTTCATTTGCTAACTCTGATATCATACGGCTATTTTTCAATTGACGCTTCCGCTTGTCATCTTTACGCTGTGCCTTTGCTTGTGCACTTTCATCATCAAAATATTGCACAGCCATGCGTTTGGGTGGTTGGTACACATTGCCGTTACGACTGTTGCCGCTATTATTATAAATGTTATTGCTACTATCATTATCCCCATCTTCGTTGTTTAAACCGGATGGACCAGATAAATTTGACATATCTGGTCTAAAACTCAAACCATCCTCATCATCTTGTATTACATTGTTGTGGTTGTTCATGCCGTTATTACTAGCATTTCGATGTTGATCAATAGCATTTGACGCAGTTGCAGCGATTTTCAATAATTTGTCAATTTGATACTTAAGTTTTGCATCCAATGGACGCAACTTTTCCATTGTCAAGCGCAATTTAACTAAATGCGTGACTACAGGGTGATCTTTGACGGAGCGTCCAGCTGCTTTCAAAACTAGATAAAACCCTAAATTGATACAATAATTCAATATTAAATGCAATTTTGTTTCTAGATACGACAAACCATTGTCCGTTACCATGGACCCACCCTCGCTCTCTTCACGTCTTATTTTTGCCAATATAGGTTCAATCAAGTCTTTTAATTCGCTTGATTTAGCGTGAAAGTCTTCCAACAATGGTGCAAGCTCTGGCGCATCTCTTAAAACAATTTCCATTTTTTTATCTTTTGCTATTTGATTGTTTTTAAATTTATTAGAACCTTTGTTACTGCTTTTAATGACCTCAACGGTAGTTACACCATCGTTGCTTGCTGAAAAATCAATAGAATCTAATGTTTTATTCACTTCTTTCAAAGCTGTTGCTTCGTCGGGTAATTTTTTCTTCCTTTTCTTAGATTTTTTTCTCGATACAGTATCTTTTTCTTTCTTTTTCTTTTTTTTCCCTGCCTCTTGGTCATCGGAGTCGTCCTCATCGTCGGAGGAAGAGGAATCATCTGACAAACCATAATCATCGTTGTTGACATCGGCCATTTGCTCTTTTTGTAGCCGTGCTGCCTCTTCAACCACCATATCTTCGTCTTCGCTATTTTGTGCATCGTCGCTCCCATCCTCACCGTAAAAATCTTTTTTTTTACCCCACGCTTTATCATCTGGTAAGTCATTCATTTCTTTATTATATTTATTTGGTAAAACGTCATGATTATCCACTTCATCGTCACTATCACCGCTACTACTAGAACTATCACTAGAGCTGCTACTGTCACTGTCACTACTACCAGGTGCATTTAGATCAAACACAGCAGCATTACCACCATCAACATCAATCTCGTCATCCGACGACTCGTCCTCTACACCTGCACTTTTTAACATAATTCGGTCACGTTGTTCATGAAACTCATCTACTTCATTATACATATTTTCACGCGATATACCTGGGCCGCTGTCCCCCCGTTTGTTTGCACGGCCTCGCTTGCTTTGTTTTCGTCCTGGCATGTTTGCTCTTGCAGTCCGTTTACGTGCGAATGTATGTATTTTCACTGCATGCCTCAACCGCACTAGGTTTCAAAAAACTCTGGACGTCGAGAACAACATTTGTTTGTTGGTAGTATGTTCAATAATAATAGATGATATAGAACGAAGAAAGGACAATACATAATAATAAAATAATAATAAAATGATAAATATAGTTATTATTATAGTAGTAATAATAAATAATAATAAAAAAACTACGTATGCTGGTATGTATTATTACTAATGTACTATTACTAATGTATTATACATTATTACTACCACAGCACCACCACACACGTACAATCACCATCAATGTGTATATTTTACTACTACTCACTATTACACTAGATTGATACGAGAATAATAATGGCTCAAAATAATACGGACGACTACTGACTATTAAAATAGAAACATAATACAGTGCTATGGTTGCTTGTTTATTTATTTAATGGTAATTCAGTGTTATCTTCTATACTACTACAACCAGAATGCATGTGCGAATTGACGGACATTACTGCAGTACTATTACGATATACTAGAATAGACTATTGAATTCTCCAGTGATTGTGGTGATTGTGGTCAGCTGGGGAGCCTTCCAGTGGGAGTCAACTTTAGAACCTTTTGGGACATAGGATGGTGTTGATTCCAGGGGGTTGAAGTATATTCTTCGTAGTCTGAATTATAATTTATTACTATATAAAAACGATAGTGTCAATTCTTAGTAATAACGAAAACAAGCTATTCTGAGGGGTACCGACTTACGTCTTTCGCTCCACCACAACCTCAAATGCACTGTAACTAGTTTAATGCTGTGCAGTTAAATAAAAATGGTTGTATTGTTATTTCCGCAAACAACAACACATCCTTTCTTCTGCGTCTTTTTCCATAATAATATATATATATATGGTAGCGAATGTTTTACGACAATTATAATTAGTATAAAATACATCGTTGTTGAACACATACTACTACGGCATATTATATTATTATATTATATTCATTATAATACAATAGTAGTGCTAAATATATGATGTAAATATATATTCTATATAATAATACTGTATAATATAATATTATAATAATATTATAATAATAATAAATACTCTACGCATACTACATACAACAACAACAAATAATTGCAGAAATCCATATACTACAATGTGGTGGGAAGCGGGATTTGAGCAATGTATGACCACAACAACAGCAAGCATATATCCTTATTACTACAAACAAAGGAGTACACCAATTTATATTTTTTATATTGTGAGATAATTACTATTTTGTAGTGAATTTGTTGCGAATACAATACAGTACATACATACGTTTATATAAACAATATGCCAAGACGTTCATCTAGAACACCAAAGCCAGTACGGGATAGGTTTATATCTTTTGATTCGGAAGGGGATTACGAGGCTAAACAATCGCGATCTCGATCTAATTCAGTTTCTTCTGCGTCTCCAAAAAAAAAAAAATCGCGAGAAGAGAGGGCTGCCATACGTGCAAGACGTATGTCATCAGAGGCAAAGAAACGATTAGAAAAATTGAAAGAAGAATCCGAAGACGAATCGTCATCTTCCTCTGAGGAAGACGAAGAAGAGGTGACAGGTGGAAAATCTGTTAAAACAAAAAGTAATATTGTTGAAAAAACAAAAAAGACACGGCAACAATTACTATCGTCATCATCTGACGAAGAACAAGAATCGGAGGATGAAACCGATTTCGGCGGGCTATCAAAAAAAAATAAAGCAAAAGGAACAAATGAAGAATCTTCCGACTCTTCCGATGACGGGGAGAATTTATTAGAAATTGAAAAAGAGTCAAAACGTTTAGATGAAGAACGAAAGCAAGAAGCATTGGAAGCACAGGCAGACTTTGAGCAAAGTCGAGTTCAACCCGAGGAAGATCGGTATGAATTGAAAGATGGTTCCGAAGATGAGGAGGATGAAGGAGAAAATGAGGAACAATTAGATATTTCACAGGTGAAAGATCGCATTGGTGAAGTTGTACAAGTATTGAGTGACTTCCGTAATCGTCGTCAACCTGATAAAACCCGTCAAGATTACATGAAATTACTGAAGAAAGACGTTGGCACATACTATTCTTACAACAACGATTTAATTGACATTTTTTTCCGCTTATTTTCCCCTGCTGAGGCAATTGAATTTTTTGAAGCAAATGAAAAGCCGCGACCTATTGTTATTCGTACGAATACTTTAAAAACTCGCCGGCGTGATTTAGCACAAGCATTGATAAATCGCGGGGTACAGCTTGATCCACTCGCTGATTGGACAAAGGTTGGCTTAAAAATTTACAATTCAAATGTACCAATTGGTGCAACGCCAGAATACATGGCTGGGCATTACATTTTGCAGGCTGCTTCGTCATTTATGCCATGCATGGCATTAAGCCCAAAACCTGGCGAACGCGTTTTAGATATGGCATCAGCACCGGGTGGTAAAACAACTTACCTTGCACAAATGATGAGAAACCAAGGTTTGATAGTTGCAAATGATTTTAAATTACCACGAACAAACTCTTTGATGGCTAATATACAGCGTCTGGGTGTACATATTGCAGTCGTATCAAATTATGATGGGCGCGCTTTTCCAAGAGTAATGGGTGGTTTTGATCGCGTGCTTTTAGATGCACCATGTAGTGGCCTTGGTGTAATTTCCCACGACCCTTCAATAAAAACACAACGTACTTTAAAAGACATTGAAGTGACGACGCATTTGCAAAAAGAATTATTATTATCAGCTATTGATAGTGTAGATGCACAGTCTAAAACTGGCGGTTTCATCGTTTATTCCACGTGCTCCGTTGCAGTCGAAGAAAATGAATGCGTTGTTGATTATGCATTAAGGAAACGCTGCGTAAAACTTGTTGAAACTGGATTAACATTTGGAAAGCCTGGAATGACCAGGTACCATCGTCATCGTTTTAATCAAAATTTAAATAAAACCCGCAGATTTTTCCCCCATGTTCATAATATGGATGGATTTTATGTTGCAAAATTTAAAAAATACTCCAATGCATTCCCAACAACAGGCAGTTCAGACGACGACGGCGACGATGACGATCAAAATGATAATGACCAAAATGAAAGGAAGCATACGAAATTCGACGACGATGAAAAGAAAGAATCACCCGGTATACCTAAATATGCATCAAAAGGAAAAGGTGGCAAAAGCGTTGCAAGCAAAACTATCTCAAAATCCCAGCAAAAAGCTCTTGAGGCATTGGAACGTCGTAAACGGAAACGGGAAGAAAAAAGTGGTGAAGATGGCAAGACTGAAAAAGATGAAATGAAACGTAAAAAAAAATCAAAAAAAGATTCCAATGAAAGCTTGAATAAAGATGATAATGATAGTAATACGATGGATGTGGATGTTGACAAGAAGAAGAAGAAGAAAAAGAAGAAGAAGGATAAGAAGAAGAAGGATAAAAAAGACGGCGACAGCGCGGATCAAAATGACATTGATAAAATTATGCATATTGATAGTGATAACGATGATTTGCAACATGATGAAATGAAAACAAATTTTATAACTTCTAAAATTTTAAGTTTATACAGCAATGATGATGATGATTCAAGTAGTAGAAACAAAGAAAGTAGCAATGCGGCTAGTAATGCTGATGTGGTTGTTGAGAAAAAACAGAAGAAAAAAAAAGATAAGAAGAAGAAGAAAACGAAAGATATCGCACCTAGAGAGGAAGAATCGAGTAATAATATTAAGCGCAATGTGAATCGTGACAATAATGATAAACCAAGTGACAAAGCAAAGTCAACGGCTGCACCGGATGCGGCCTTTATACCATCACCTAAATTCAAAGGAGGAATGAATGGCTATGTTTTTAAAAAAAGCAAAAAAGGTTTGGGGTATCATAAAGATACGTTTTATAAACAAGGAGGGAAAAATAGTGAAAAAAATAAAAACAAAAACAATAAATCACCACGTAATAAAGGAGAAGAAGTGAAAAAACCAACTTTTTTATCATCACCAAAATTTAAAGGGGCAAAAAGTGGGTATGTGTTTAAATTAGATAAAAAAGGTTTGGGTTATTACAAGGATAAAAAACCAAAAGTTAGCAGCAGTAGTGGGTACAATCGTAGTACTTGGAATCCTGATAGTGACAAAAAGAAAAAGAAGAAGAAGAAGAAAGATAGGCATAGTGGCCATTCTAGTCGAGGCAGTAAAATGAGATGGGATACCAATTAAACCTTTTACTCGAGTATGAAATAAAAGTTAAAAATGTTACTCTCGTATAAAATATCAAAGTGTATGGTAATAAAATTTATTTTAAAACCTTTCATACGCGCCTTTTATTATTTTCAACACATATTGTACCGCGTGTCTCATTTTTAGCGAGGTACAAAAAACTTAAATCCTTAACTTTAATATCAAAGCTTCAAGTTACTTGTTGAGACTTATTCAATGGATTTTCCATCGCGATGCTTTCTTCTTGTTCAACCATATCTATTGAAGTTGTGTGTAGAGTTGCATTTTTTTGCGATTTTAATTTTTGATGCAAATTTTTACCCTGTTTCTTTCCATAATCAACTATTTTTACAGAATTTAATATTGCACATATTAGACACATTTCAATGAGGTGTATGACAAATATGTAGAATAAATACTGATGATTTGAGTCTAATTGATCTTTGTCACAACAAACATTAAAAGATCCACGATAAATAAACATGCCCATTAACACACAGTCCAAGGCAGTTAAAAATATTACTGCAGTTAATATACGCTTGGTTTTATTCAAATATTTTTCTTTTTTACTAATTTCGAATTTATTTGCTTTGAAAGAGCTAATCAAAGCTTTTATCATACGATATAAATGATATGAATAATAGAAACCAGCGATACCCAAAAGTAAACAATATAAAGCAAACGTACCCATATATATTTGCCATATAGAATAGCATATGTTATTTTCATCATGCCACCCAACACCAGAGCCGGCTGCACTGCAACTTATGATAATCGTTATAACAACTAACAATGGCAACAGCATTAGGATGTTTTTACAAAGCCGAATCCAATTTTTATGGTTTGATCGCCCTTGCAAGCGTTTCGTCGTAGCTATAACTTGTTGCCACTGATCTACTTCTAATATCAACACAAAAACAAATAATAGTTGTGGTACAGTTAATAATGGCATTGTGACACTACTATGTTGTTCGTATGATTTACCAAACAGTGTACCTGGTATTACAGTCTTTGAATTTGCATGGGGGTCTAAAAGCCATAAGAATCTAACAAAAGCAATTAAAAATAATAATATCAGCTTCAAAAATGTTGTTGATAACAAATAGTGTCGTAAACTCTTCTTTCTTTTCGCCCTTCTTTTTTCACTAGTGCTATGAAATTGATCAAGATATTTAGTATAGTTTATTCTTAAAAACTTCATTATTTCTCTTACACAAAGACCTGATACAATAAGAAATAAAAATAGCATCAAATACTTCCAACCCATGTAGAGCCCTGGTATAGTTGCCATTAAATTTTCGTCAACTCTGCTATTGATATTTGCACCGGGGCAAACTATAGGGCTTTCGATATTGGGACATACAGAATTATTATCTACTACACGTGTATTGTTGTCATTATTGGAATAAGTATTGTTTGCAATATTTATTGCTACCATTTGTATCTGAAACACGCTCGGGCATTGCACGATCTAAGTAGCGTATGTGTATACAAAGGTGTGATTCACAAGATCTGAAAGCATTATGTGACAAAAGTGTGATGTGTGTAATATCATCTGCTATTATACTATCTGTGTTATATACAGTGCTACAGTATTATTATTATATTTATTATTATTAAATTTAAATTGTGTATATATCGAGTATAATAATAATATAAATATACATAATTATTATTATATTAATATATGTATAAAATAATATCACCATAAAATAATAATAATAATAATAATAAAAAATAATAATAAAAATATAATTTGAAAATTAAATATATCCAACTTTGTCCAAATGATTGTATACAATCACTTTAACTTGTATAGTAAATATTGTTATTTTTTATATCGGTCCGTAGCCTTTTCTTTGTACTATAAGTGGTGGAAGCTTCCAAGTTAAAGTGATTGTTTAGTTTATTTTGTTAATTATATATTACGATATATTATTGGAATTATTATTATTATTATTATTATTACATTATTATTATTATTATTAATATTTATTACATTTTATTTATTTATTTTATTTATTATTATTATATTATTATTTTATTATTTTTTTTTTATTAATTATTTATTATTATTATTAATTAATTCTTATTATACTTTTATACTGGTATAGTATAGTATTATTATTATTTTATTAATATTATTTATTATTATTATTATTAATTTATTTTATTTTTTTTTTTTTTTTTTTTTTTTTTTTTTTTTTTTTTTTTTTTTTTTTTTTTTTTTTTTTTTTTTTTTTTTTTTTTTTTTTTTTTTTTTTGATGAATGACGAGTGCACGACGACGAATAATAATAAAATATACGATGAGAGGAACATCTACATCCTCCTCCTCCAGTCGTTGATAAATGCGAACAACAGCACAAAAGCGACAAAAACAATACAACAAAAATTATGGCCAGTATTGCTACTATTACTATAGATGATATTATTGAAAATGCATTAAAAATAAATACTATTGGAGGCTACACCCATTTACTTGATTATTTAAAAAATAACCCGAATAAAACGCGTGAAATAACGCGTATTGATTTGCCCAAAATAGATGAAATGGACATTGCACTTGGTGAAATATTTCAAAAAATTCAAGGATACGTCGCTATAAATACAATATTGAAGTATGAAGAAAACAGTGAATTAAAAAGCTTACGTGGTTTACATAAAAGAAACTTAGGTGATCTTGGTATAGAAATTGTTTCAGCTTTTATTGAAAATAATAATAACTCTGCTGACGAGCATAAAACTAATAGCAACAGCAACGGTGTGCGAAGAAATAATTATTTAAAAACTTTTGGATGCGCAAAAAATAATATTGGCGCATTAGGTGCACGTGCACTATGCAAAGCATTAACATCAAACTCTCCACGGGCAAATGCAATAACAAGTGTTGAAGTGTACTGTAATGTGAAAGGGCAATTCTGGGGAAATTTCGCAGGTGAAATTTTATTCAAAAATCCATCAATAACAAATGTTGACTTAGGTGGTAATCAAATTGGAGACGTGGGTATCTGTGCTATGCTTGCGAACGTAAATAGGTGGCAAAATGTAAGAAAGCTGACGTTTCATTTAGATTATTGTAGCATAACAAATGTCGGTGCGGTGATGCTACGGAAGCAATTGCCGTATGCAAATGTATATTTTCAAGGTAATGAAGAAATATCAAAGGAAAATTTGAAATTGTCATGTCCATTACCCAACCCATTGTCAATTGATACAATACATGATACTTTAATTCATTATGCCACAATATTGAAAGAAAACATGCTTTCATTGCAACATGTAGCGTCTTATGCAAGTAATATAAATGCTAAAAGTAAAATATTTTCCCATTCATCTGAAATGCCTAGTTTTCCTGATGCTGTAGCAAAGTTCACATTAGAAACGTGTTTATCTGAAAATACTAAATTTTTAAATGGAATTATTGGACAATGGGTCATATCAAGTATAATTGTGGAAGATGTGTTGTGTAAAACATGCTGCGTAATTAGTTGGGGCATGGGCACTAGATTTTTAAATAAAGAAATTGTTGAGTCGTTGGAGTATGATCGAGACGATTCGTCGTTTTACCTGATGAAAGATTCACATGCTGAAGTATTGACACGTAGAGGCTTTAAAAAATATTTACTTGGGCATCTATTTGCATTTGGTGTAAATGCAACACGATCACGTGATAATATCAAATTTCATTTATATACATCCACTGCACCATGTACAGCATCAAAAGGGCATACAGAATGTTGTGAAAACAAAATAAAAAGGTGGATACAAGATGGTGTACAAGGCAAAGAATTGCTTGAAATTGTTGGTAAAATTGAATTAAATTCAATAATTATTGGACGAAAATATAAAAATAAATTAATTCATGCATATGCACCGTGTAAAGTATTGCAAACCAAAGTAAGATTGGAAGACTATCTAAAGAAACCTGGTAAAGGTGACCGTGGGGACACAGACGAATCGCGGTGTTCATTTTTAGGATTAAATATCAATAATAAATGTATACATGATGGGCGCACTGGAATGAATTTAGATGGCACAATGAGTTTATTGTCATCATACGTAATTAAAAATGAAATAAAAGAATTATATCGAAGATTGCGATTAATATGAATATGATATGATATGTAAGTTTATATATGATATAACTTATCATATATATATGTTATGATAATGATTAATTAATAACTTTTATCACATGTTAATTAACTAAAATGTAAAATTTTAAAAAATGAAAAATATTTAAAGAGACACATCATTGCTCTAGTAGCGCGCAGCATTGTAGAAAAGTGTACGTGTACAGAGAGATACATTTAAATATTTTATTTTTATACACGCACACAGATATACACCCTGTTCTAGATTCTCAGATGTGGTGTGAATAAATATATCATGTTCGTACACAAAATATTAATGAATATGTGCATCGTTTCATCCACGTTGAGATATTTTTTTCTCTACATGTTTACGTTTTGAATATACAATCATGTAACCAGCAACATCATCAATAAACATACTGCGTATCCATCGTTGCATGACCGGGGTATAATACTGATTCCACGACTTTGCACATTCCCAACTACAAAATTTACCAACGCCACCATTTGAACTTTCACATGGAATCTGTACACCACCATGACTTTCTATATACCCATCAGTTTGACCACACCAATCACAGGTTATTATTCTACCATTTTGTGAATATCTTAATTTACTACTTTTTTTCTTCTTTCGTCGCCTTCTTCTTGAAGATGTACTTAATCTATTACTACTTCTACTACGCCCCATTCCAACTGCAGTACCTGGACGTTTCATATTACCCAATGGCATTAATTTCTTTCCCCTGATAGGCGCAGTTGTCGGCCTTTTTTTGATACTACTACTACTACTACTATCGTTGCCTCGGTTTTTAATGCCACGGGTAGCAAAAGTTGCAGCTGCAGCTGCAGTTGCTTCTCCTCTCCGAGAAGCCCCAAACGCAGCATCAGCGATAGACGCTGCTCCTTTTTTGTTTGATGCAACTTGCAATGATAATGCATGCCCTAACTCATGAGATGCAGCACGAAAACGGATAGTTACTTGTTCTAGTTCTTTATCACGCTCAGCTACCATTCTATCCAAAGCCATTTCCGCTTTACCCCGTAAAATATCATATTCTCGTTGATGTTGTATTTTTAAACGCTGCAATTTAATATCGGCCCGTTCTAATATCATTTGGTCTATTTTTCTAATTTCAAATTTCATCTTATGCTGAATTTCACGCCGCAATTTAACGGCTGCGTCATATTTATGCGATTTTGACAAAGTTTGTTCCATTTCTTGCAGCTGTAACAAACCCGTTGAAAATTTAGGCGGTTTTGAACGTTGTTCCTTTAACAACGCTTCTTTAAACACAATAACTTCCGCTTGATGGCGTTCTTCCATTTCTCTGCACAACTCATCCATTTGTGCCTTGTGTTCTTCTGCTTTTTCCAACCACGATGCTTCAATGGCGCGTCTAACCGCTCTTTCATTTGATGGCAAACGTTTTATGGAACGTTTATGACGTGCTATCCATTTCTGCGAATCATTATTTTTAAATGAGGATTTTAATTTTTTTAGTTTACTATATAATTTTCCAGCTTTATCATACTCACCGACACGCTGTAATTCTCCTAGCTGTTGTTCTATTTCACGCACATTCTCCGCGACTATTTTCTTTTGACTCCGGAAAGATTTGTTTGCACTCTCATCGAATGCACCACTTCGACCTGTTTCTCCAGCATTTGTAACATGTGTTAACTCATCACCATGATCTACCGAGTTCGTTGTTGGGGACATTTGTTAAATATATGTTATAATAATATTGTATCAACCTGTATCAACCCCGTGTACGTAAGGTCACAGCTTATATAATCGACCTTGTCATACAATAAAAATAGATATCCAGTCTTAAATTTACCGTAAACGTATATCACTATAGTGCTTACCGGGGAGTTTATCGTCGTCTTCTTACATTTTTCAATTCATGAAGTGTATCAGGAAGTATATCTGAACCTTGTACAACAATATTGTCTATACATTTAATAATAATAGTAGTGTGGTGTGTTATTATTATATTATTATATATTATTATTATTATTTATTTATTATCCTGCGTTCATCATGTATACCTGTAATAATAACAACTAATACAATAATAATATAACACATTAACATAGAATAATCAATAATAAAATTATAGCAATCAACGTATCGATACATGACAATACCTACAAATTATTCCAATGGTATTTGCATACAAAAATCGTGTATACAGCGTACGCAGTGCTACTCTCTGCGTACGGTCAGTTTAAAGAAACCCTCTGCGATGAACTTTGCTAGAAGACGACAGACTTTGGCTCTTCTCTCTTTCTAAATAATTCACGATGAACAACTGTTATATTAGTATTTTAATACTACGTTAGTAGTATGTAGGATGTACTCATTTACGTTAACGCATAGTATAATGAATACGTATAAGCAACTTCCATTAAATTTCTTATTTTTCAGTTTCATGTGCTACATCAAACGCTTTGTTACCAGCTCTCGTTACGTATAGCTTCCTATCAATTCTGGAGAAGTTTTGAGTAGGGGGTAAAAGTAATTAATGGGAATGTTGTGCATTAGCTCAATTGGAACTAATACATCAAACATATTCCGGGCATACATAAAAATTTCTGTTCCGGTATAATATAAACACCCTTGCTCACATTGTTAGGTGATAAACAAAGTTAAAGTGTAACCTATAATAATATTATTGCGCGAATTTATTATTAAGAATAATTTCACAGCAGACACAGAAAAAAAATATGGAGGCATTCCTATGTTCTCTGATGTTAACACGCAGAAAGCAATAGTAAACTACTACACTTTATAATAATATATTATATTATAATACACACCATATCATAATATATATTATATAAATAATAATAATAATAATAATAATATAATAATACTGTACTAAATAAAATATAATAATATAAATAATAATAACAACAACTACTACTAATTTCTTCTTGTCTACCAATAGCCTTGGGCATTGCGGCAATCTAGACAACATCAAACACACACACACACACACCTAAATACAATCGTATACAGAAAGCGACTTGAAAATTAAAGTGGCAAGTTACAAAATGGTCAAAACTGGTGCAGTATTTAATCGTTTGTACTCAAACGGGCAAAAAGAATTAAGGAAAAGGGAAAAAGTATTCAATGAAAATAAAAACGTCATATCAAGTGAGTGCACGTTCAGTCCAACTTTATCACCAATTAGACAAGGGCAACAGTTAAATAGTCAAGATATTCAAATAGGTATATTAAAAAAAACAAAAGTTAGACTAAACGTACAAGATTGTTTAAACGCAATTATAGATACTGTTGAAGTTGTATCTAGTACAATTAATAATACTAATCAATTGAGAAATAAAAACGGTAAACCCCCTTCGTCTAGGCAATACCTTGATAACTATAAGCTAAGACTAAAAGAAATATATCGCGGAAAACAAAATAAATTAAATGAACAGATTAAAGAGCTTCAAAAGGAAAGACAAGCGTCGCTTTCATCTCACGCTAATAAAAAAAACTCACGTTTCAATCGATTATATAAAGATGCTGCAGAACGTAGATTGAAAATTGATCTGGCACATTTGGAAAAGTTAAATGAGTTACCTCAAGAATATACATTTAAACCCGTTATATATACAAATACAAAACGCAACAGAAATAAAATTAAATATAAATTACCAGGTGACAAGTCAAATAAATGCAATAGTGGTAGAACACCTGAAACCGTCGATGAACGTTTCGCGCGCGTAATCAAAAGGAATCAAGACTACGCGGAACGACGTAAAAAATTTTTAAACGACAAATTAAAACAAAAACCACACGGTTGTACATTTATGCCAGCAGTTAATAAAAAATATAATGGTGGATCCAAAAAAAAAACAAATTCCAAAAAAGCATGTCTAACTTTATATTATAGAGGGGAAGAACAACGGAAATTACGAAACAAACAAATCAAGCAAGAGAAAGTTGAAAGAGATATAAGGCGTAGATTGCAAACAACAAGCGTATGGGGGTCCCCGATAATTAGTGTCGAGGAGGCATTGAAAAATATAAAAGATAATCCGAAAGGTGATATACAAACAAATTTAAAACCATCTCCACCAAAAACAAATAAAACGCCAGGTACAAAAGTAGGTGGTAGGGCTGGAAAAGTAACAGTGGCAAAAAACGCCTCAAAAAGCCAGGCAATCATTGGTTTAAACAAAGGCGATGACTTGCAATGTACGTTTAAACCACGTATTAATAATAAAAAAGTTAGTAAAAGAGAAGGAGGCAATAAAAAAATTTATGATAGATTGTATAAAGATGGGAAAGAACATTTAAAACGCAGTTTAAATAGAGAAAAAGCAAACCCAACAGGGTGCACATTTAAACCGGTTATAAGAACATCCAGTAGTAAAAATAGCAACAATTCCAAGGATAGTAATAGATTTTTATCATTGTATAAAGAAAATGAAGTTAGATTACAACGGAGAGATGAAGCATATTCACAACTACCACCGCAATGTACTTTTCAACCAGATATATCAGCAAGTAATGAGAATGGAATGGGGGAAAATGCAGATAGATAATAAAAAAATTCTCTCTGTCTCTCTCTCTCGTGAGTCAAAAAATCACACACAGCATTTTTAATATTTTCAAAAAATATATTTTTATTACACACGCACATACTTTATATTTTTTATAAATGGGTAAATTTTAATATATATATATATATAAAACTCTTTTTAGCTATATTTTTGTTATTTTAAAATAAGGACGTTCAAGCAGACGTAAACAGTTTTTTATTTTTTATACTTTTTATTTTTAAAAATTAATAAAATATTTACACATATCTGTTTGTGTATCATACCTCTATTACCGAATAACGAAACTATAGCAGTAAAATATGATTTGAAAACATATAGAGGATTTGTATTACATAACATTGTTACAAATTATTCCACAATATCTTTCCATCTTGACATATCAAAATCTGAACGGCAATCAAAAAATTCTTTCATTTTCAATTTTCGTTTAATAACACCATCGATCCATTCATTAGAAAAAGCAACTGCACCATTATCACTACGCACGGCAGTTTCGTTTTCAACACGATAATTTAACTTGGTTTTATCAACATTGCCAGACACATAAAATGTAACCCTTGCAACAGCTCTTGGTATTGGTTCAACCGACCTTGGTTTACTAAATGTTGTTACATATGTATATTTATTATTAACTTTATCTTCCTCACTTTGTGGTATTGCCTCGGTCGAACACATATAATCTGATGACTTATTTGCGTCTAAAAAGTTATCAACTTGCCTTGATGCTAAATCAGCCGTTAATGCCATGTTATATTTTTATTTACACAAATAGGTATGTCGTTTATACGCACGTTATGTGTGTGCATGTATCTCTTACCTCGCAATAGTGGAGCGAGAAGTAGAGTTCAGTAACGGGTGTTGTTGAATTTTTTCTTCTTCGTTGTTGTTGTATTTGTTGTTGTGGTAGTAGTATAGTAGTGTATTATTATATTGATAATAATAATAAAATAAAAAATAATAATAATAATAACTGTTATTATTACTGCCACTATTATTATTAATTAATACGTAATAATTATATAATAATAAAATTCGTCATCATGGTGTCATTTCTTATTTTTAGTATTAAAATAATGATGATTATTAATAACAGACACGATTATACCTATTATTATTATCACCAACTATTATTATAGAGTTATTATTAGTTATTAGGAGGTTGGAATAGTGGTTGTAACGTACCGGTGTGGTAATCCCTCGGATGAGCCAATGGTCCGTCCATATTAACTCATCCATATATAGGTATGATGAGAATACAATACTGTACTTTAAGTACGGGAGGTTTCAAACGTTAAAGAATTAAAAACAGTAGCACTATTATTTTATAACTGCAGAGCATTGAAACAACTATTAAAATCATGGAGGCCGTCAAGCACGTTGTTCGCCGCCGTTATTAATTAAATTGATCGATTATAATAATAATAGTATTATTATTACATATATATTATTATTAGCTCAAGCATACAACACTGTCGTAGAGCCAACACAATTATTATTGTTGTATTTGTATTTATTATCGTTTGTTTCTTGCTCCCTTTTTTTTTAGTTCAGGAACAAACATCCCAATAATAATAACAAGGAATTGCGACACCCCGACGGTCCTATTGATAGATACTAAGTATGGCCACATCGAATTTCGTAGCGGAACCTCCTGTAGACCTTGATACTATTGACGATAAAGACGTAGAATCTATTACAAAACTGCAAGCAAATATACGCGGACGTAAAGCTCGAAAGGAAAAACTAGAACAAACAGAGGCTGTGAATAAAATTGCTGCAATACAACGCGGACGTAAAGCTCGAAAGGAAAAACAAGAACAAACAGAAGCTGTGAATAAAATTGCTGCAATACAACGCGGACGTAAAGCTCGAAAGGAAAAACAAGAACAAACAGAAGCTGTGAATAAAATTGCTGCAATACAACGCGGACGTAAAACTAGGAAAATTAAAAAGCAACAAGAACAAGCTAATCAAGCAATTGAATCATTGGATTTAAACGAAAACGACGTAGAATCTATTACAAAACTACAAGCAAATATACGTGGACGTAAAGCTCGAAAGGAAAAACAAGAACAAACAGAAGCTGTGAATAAAATTGCTGCAATACAACGCGGACGTAAAGCTCGAAAGGAAAAACAAGAACAAACAGAAGCTGTGAATAAAATTGCTGCAATACAACGCGGACGTAAAGCTCGGAAAGAAATAACTATGATGCAAAATACTACAAATAATGATAATGAAAGTGATGTGAATGAAAACCATAGCAAGAAACATCCATTTAAAGTTGGTCAACGTGTACGTGCACGATTTGCTGGCAAGGGGCATTTTTATAATGGAAATATCACGGCCGACAATGGTAATGGTACATACGGAATAGAATACGATGATGGTGATTGGGAAGATGAATTAAATGGCGACTTCATCCAAGCTATCGAAAAGAAAGGTGCACCACAAAAAGCAAACATAATTGATCAGGAGCAACAGTTTATCGTAAATAATGTAGACCCAAAAGATATTGTAAAAGAAAATAGCATGAATGCTACAAATATTAGCAACGCAAAAGAGAAGCAGAATATTATTGAAGAATACCAAAAGCTTGGATACGGTCTAACTAAAGCGAATACTACAAGTTCGAATCAACCAGAAATAAGTGATACCAACAATAAAAATGCTTTTCAAGTTGGCCAACGTGTGCGTGCAAGATTTGCTGGCAAAGGGCATTTGTACAACGGAAAAATCACAGCTGACAATGGTAATGGTACATATGGAATAGAATACGATGATGGGGATTGGGAAGATGAATTAAATGGTGACTTCATACAACCAATTAAACAAAAACAAATCGTGAATCCAACTTTTGTAAATGGAAAAATGCATGAAGAAGCTGGAAAAATTGTTGCGAATGTATTGGAAAATGTAGGTAATAATACGAATGTTGCTAAACGGAACAATATAGAGTTTTCAAAAACATGGGATGCAGGAAAAATACCAATCGTTTTAAAGGAGGAGCAAGAGCAAGTACAAAATAAACAAAATGATAAATACGGCACGTTTAGTGGTGCTGGCAATGTTAGTGATCAAGAAATTGCACCAAATGATGATGATGATGATGATGATTTTTTAAGACCAAAATCGAGGCGTGGGCGTGCAAAACCAATTGAGCCAACGGGCAGATATCCGTGGCAAAAGCAAGGTAGCGAGGAGAATGAAGAGGAGCTGGAGGATGAAGCTTCTCATGTTAGATTTGTTGATACACAATCGCCGCCAAAACCGGAAAAGACTCCTTCATCGTCCTCATTAAGCCCTAATCGCAAACAACGCAAGAATAAAAGATCTGTTAGTCCAATTCATCGTTTAAGTGCAACAAATCTAGATAGTTTTGTTGAAAGAAATCGTCGCGCAGTAGCATATAACCCAACAAATATTAAACCAAAACCACCACCACCACCACCACCAGCTGAACAAAATGATAAAGATAACGATGCAAACGATTCAGGAAAAAGTGGGATTAAATCCAAACGATATTCACAAATTCCACCATGGTCCACTTCAGTCAAACCAGATACATTCAATGTTAAAGCAAAACAAGATGCGCAGATTGTTAAAGGTTCTAGATCACCGAAACGCCCCAGTAAGAAAAAAGAAACACAACATTTTTTAAAAAAATATGGACCATCTCGTGCAGAAATAATTACTACTTCACGTTATAGCAACAAGAAAGTTATGACAACATCGCCAATAAGAAAATCAGTATCTCCAGTTAGAAGACGAGGAAGGCCGTCAACAGCGCCATCAAGTGGTGGCAACAGCAAAACAGTAAAACGTCCACCTGGAATGATAGGATCTGATGTTTTAAATGCACAATATTTGTTTGCATGCAAAATGATGGAAGAAAAAGTTAGCAAAAATCCCACAGAAGTAAAATCAGTCTCAACTTTAGCAAATAGAATCAAGGAACCGCGTTTATCGCGAATGTATAAGCGCGAAGCTGAGTTGTTTGATGAATTAGCAATGTCATCAAGAAAAGCATTGAAATCATTATCGGCATTACAACGAGACCACGAAAAATTAAGCGATGCAGAAAATGCGCTAAAAAAAGAAATTGAAGAATTACACAATGACGTAAAATTAGATACTGAAAAAAAATATGAAGATGCAAAGCGTTTAAATGAAAAATCAAATAATAATGATGATGACAACACGTCAACAGGTTTTTCAACTAGTAAAAGTAATACTGTAGAATGGGAAGTAGAATCATTATGTAGACGGGCAAAAATGAAAATATTAAAACGTGAATTAGGAAATAGTTATGAGCGATATGCAACTGAATTAACATTATTATTTCGTCGTTTCAGAGATACTTTAAGTCACCCGTCTACAAAAACGCGCACGTCGTTTTTGTATGATGATCTCGAAGCATATTTAAAGTCCGAAGCACGGCGCCAGGACAGGGAGAGAAAACACAGGGAACGAGAACGTATGAAACGGTCCAAGCCATTTTCCATCAATTTAAGTGGTAAAATTAAAGAAAATCAGAAAAGCAATAATGATTATGGAAATGAAAATGTATATAATATTAGCGGGACGTCATTATTAAAGGCGTTGTATTTGTTTGCGGAGGATGTTGTGAAACAGTTGACCGGGCATGAAAAAGCCATTTTGCTTGCACATTTTGATACAGACGGTAAATCAACTGTTGATGTAGATGAGTTTATGGATAGTTTAAGACCCGCACTAAATGAATATAGGCAGGATATAGTTGATGGAATATTTAAATTATTCCAAAATTCAAAAGCAAGCCAATCTTTGCAGCAAAAGGCAAATGAGGTCAATTTGGAAGATGTAAGATTGCCACAAATTGATTTAATTGATGGTAAAGATGTATGGTCGGCGTATAGCGCGTACAGAGAAATGATTTTACCCGGTGACCCGAAAGGCCATTCAGCGCTACTTGTTTTTGATCATTATATTAATCCAAAGTCAGTTGAAAAAGCCGAAAAAGATGGTTATCCAGCGATAGCAATGCAAGCTTTGAATCGTGATGAATGGGAAGCATTGCACCGTGCTGTTTCAATGCGTGTACCAAATAATAAAGTGTTTAAAAAATTGATGAAATCGGTATGGATATTCGCCGAGGATGTTGCTAACGACAGGGGTAACGACAATTTTAATGACAAGAATACACGAAAACAAATCATAAACGATATGGAAGTACCTGTAACAACAAGTGAAAAAATCTGGGAAGAATATTCACATGAACAGGATGGCATAACAAAACCTTATTGGTATTGTGTAGAAACTGGGGAGACTGTATGGAAAATGCCGAATGTTATCAAAGAAAGTATGATTTTGGAAGCAAAACGCCGTGCTATAAAGCGCAAAATGGAAGCTATACGATTATTAGATATTGCAAAAAATGATATTGACAATCGCCTAGATATTGTCCAAGGTCGTTTTGAAGTGCCTGGTATTGAATCATACCCACTTGCAATATCTGAATTGGATATCACAGATGTACCATCATTACTAAGCAATCGCCGTTTTACCCATATGCATTTAGATGGCAATAATTTTGGTCGCGATGACGAGACGTGCAGTAAATTAGATGCATGGTTAGAAGGTGCAAATAATTTGAAAGAATTATCGCTTTGCAGAAACAATTTGCGATGGCTGCCTACTGGTGGTAAAGATGCAACAGCATTTCGCAATTTAAGGATATTACGTGCAAATCGAAATTTTTTAAAAACATTTCCACATCCTCCGACATATAGGAACAATGGCAATTATGGCGGCAATACAATTGATGAAGCTGTTTCCAATGATATTCAGAATAACTTTGCGCTTCTAAGCACAGTCGATTTGAGTGAAAATCAACTTATTGAAATTTCACCGTCAATAAATTTATGTAAATCAATGTGTGAATTAAATTTAAGTGGTAACCAATTACCAGTGCTACCGAATGAAATTGGGGCATTAGGGTCATTAATATCTTTGAATTTATCGCATAATCGATTAAAACAGTTACCAGATTCCATAAATGGCTTGGCCAAGTTACAAAGGCTTGATGTGCGAGAAAATAGATTGGAAGCATTGCCAAGTATTTTGAATGGTTTGGTGGCTCTTGAGACACTTTATCTTTCAAAAAATCTAATAGGGAAACGTGACCCAATAGGAAGTTTGCCCAAATCCTTCTGCAGCTTGAGTAACTTAATTACTTGTGACTTGAGCAGCAATCAGTTGAAGAGGCTACCAAAAAAGATTGGGAAGCTAGCAATGCTAAAACGTTTAGATTTACATCAAAATCAAATTAACGATGTACCTCAAAGTGTGTATTATCTGAATGCATTGGAGGAAGTATATTTTAATAATAACCAGTTGGAGTACCTCCCAAATCCACCTCAAGGTAAGGAATGTTGGAAATCTATAAAAGTTTTGTGCTTGCAAAAAAATGCATTGAAAGCACTAAATGGAGAGGTATTAAGCTGTATCGGCGAAACGTTAGTTTCATTAAAATTGCATGGAAATCAAATTGACGAATTACCAGAAGAAATTGGACATTTGGTGCGCTTAGAACAGTTACATTTAGCAAACAACAATATAAACGTTTTGCCAGCTGCATTTGGAAAATTAAAAGCATTGAATGATTTAACATTGCTGTATAATCCAAATTTATCGCAAGGCTTAGCACAGGTAGTTCGAACAGGTAATTTTGTTTCTGCAGAAGAGGTTCAATTAAGACGTTGCACGTCAAATCTGTTCGATGCTATACGCACTCGCTGGCCAGAACTTAAAGAGAGGCTAAAGCGCGCGAAGAGAAAAGCAAATAAAATTGGGCACGCACGTGGCAGAATGCCAAACGATGATTCAAAAGGCGGGAATGTAGCAAAGAAAATTGCAATGGCGGAAACAATAGGCGAAAGTGGCCTAGGCGGTGGTACTACAAGTACAAGTGGTAAAATTACACGAAAAAAAAAGAGTTTAAGCGTGTCGTATCGACGTTTACGCGATGCCTTGTATGAATTTGATTCTGACCGAGGTGGCAGATTATCCAATAGTGAATTTTCAATTGCAATAGCAGCCCTTGGATTGTTCTTATCAGACGATGACTGTGATATGCTAACTGTGTATGCAATTAATCGTTGTACTGACAGAAGTTTAAATAAAATTTCCATCGATGCATTCGTTCACGCATTGCATCAACCTCAATCTACCATAGGTGGCGTCGCACAATCTGTAGTGCGCTATTGCGAAGCGAGTGCGTTGAGGAAGGCTAGTTTGAACGAACAAAAATCATCAAAGCGACGAGGAAGATCATCGGTTGAAAAAGAGCTTGAAATGAAAAAAGAACGCCTTTTAAATAAAAACCGTGAATTAGAAGCTGCAAACCGTGTAAAAGAGAGAAAGGCGCACGCGATACGTATGTATTTAGATGGACGTGGTCCAGATCCAGAAGGAAATTCAACGAATGTAGGGGGTGACCAGGACTTCAAAAATGTTATAATTGAAATCGACGAAAATGGTTTACCTAAAAGAGATAGATTAGTTATCAAGCGCGCTGAAAACGATCGATTAGAAAAGCAGCGAAAGTTTTTAGAAAATGAAATTAGAAGAAAGAATGCAGAAGTACGACGTTTAGAACGAGAAGCGGAGTTAGAAAGACAACGTATTGCAAGTGAGAATGTAGGCAGCTCAATGGCTATCGATACTGGTGGAGGTTCGAACGATACATCACGTAGTTTGAGGAGTAGGCCAAGAACTGCATCATCAGTGGATGCAAAGCGTTTAGAAAGTGAACGTTTAAGAAAGATGAAAAAGCAATTATTGCAGGGTGATGACGATGATAATAAAGATCTTATTGTAAAAATATCGTCAGAATCAAAAAATCGCACGAGAAAAAAAGTCAAATCAAAGCAAGCACAAGAGCAACGACGAAAAGATCTAGAAGAGAAGCGGCAAATGGCATTGGAAGAGAGAAAGAAACAGGAAGAGCGTCTGAAAAAAAAGCAAGATGAGGAGCGGGCATTGCGTGAAAGACGGGAAAAAGATTTGAATACGTATGCAATGAAAAAAAAAGCAATGCGAGATTTTAATAACGATGCGTCTACTTCAACAACAGCGAAGAAAAAGAAGAAGAAAACAAAACGCAGCAACGGTGTTGGTAGTTTTGGAACAACCGACAAAGGGAATGTTGAAAAAACATTACCCATGCGTGTAACAATGATGATTATGGGTTCTCGAGCTGCACCGTTTTCGGTTGTATTAGCTCCCGACGAAACGATTAGTGATTTAAAAGCAAAAGTGGAGTTCCGCGAGGGTATTCCAGCAAAAAAGCAAACATTATTTCATCGTCAAAAACGTTTGGAAGATAACAAAATGACAGTGAGAAAAGCAAAATTTAAAGGCGGTGACACTATCCACATTGTGCTTCATAAAGTAGATAACTGAGAAAGATTAATAGAATAAAAATTGGTTCTTTTACACTCGTATGCAAGACACATTATAATACTTCGTACACATATATGGTGTGTAAATTTTATGTGTTTGATTGCTCCCGATTCCTAATTCTAGTAATATAGTATAAATGTAATAATAATAATTAATAATACTACCCATGATGATACGGCGCATACGTAATTTTTCTCTCTCTCTCATATTAAATATTAAATTGTATATTTTATCCGATTATTATTTTTAATTATTTGCTTTAATAATTATAATACGTAGTCGTTAGTATACTCTGTACGTACGAAGTTGCCAACAACCGATGATGATAATTTATTCTATATGTACTACTACTATACTCGTAATGATAATAATTAATAATTTCAAATAATATTTTTATATAGTACTGCGTATTATAATTATAATACGATTTAGATTTCAGATTTTCAATTTGTGTGGTGGTGTCGATCTCCCGACGATGATGATAATAATAATAATAAATAATAATAATAATATATTAATATATAGTAGTATTTATTATTATTAATTATTATATATATATGGGGAGATAATATTATTTTTTTTTTTTTATTATTATTTATATTACGTATTGTTGTTGTTGTTGAAAGATATATATATATAATATTATATTACAACAGGAGGATCGATCCCTACCTTGAACTAGTGTGATACCGCACAACACACAGTTGGTGTTATGTACGATCAATTATCTCCCGTAAACGTCACATATCTCATCACAGAGGTGTATCATGCCCAAGACACGCAATAAAACGAAAGAACGCACTAAAAAAAAGATGAAAATACCGGTACGTATAATAACGTATAATGTATTGTCTTCTCATTTACGTGACCCAAAGAGATTTACAAAGTGTACTACAAAAGCGTTAGACCCAAACAGTAGTTATAAAAAACTAATAAAGCGACTTGATGCAGAAATTGCAGTAGAATCAAATGCTGCATCGCTACCGGTTTTCTGTCTGCAGGAAGTATCCCGTTTATGGGCCGGAAATTTAACAGCGTGGTTTAATGCACGAAACTATACTTTTGTTCCAAGTTTGTATGGAAGAGAGTTTAATGGTTATATGGGTTGTGCTATTGCTGTTCCACTAGACGCGTTCAGTATAACAGATTGTAAAATCGATCGTTTATCAGAAACACAAGACTTTTGGCCAGTTGATCCCGCTGAAGAGTTACAATGGAAGAACAGGCACAAGAAAAAGAAATCGCCAAAAGACAAGGAGGAAAAGGTTAAGGGTTGGTGGAAATCATTTTGCGAGCTGTTTAGCAGTTCAACAAATCCAGATGAAAAATCCGAAGTTGATGAAGTGGAAGCCGATGATGAAGGTGTACCAAAGCCGCATGAAGAAAAAATCCAAGAATATTGGCACAAAGCAAAATATCGACATAATACTGTTATTGCCGTGCAATTGTCACCATCATCGTCGTCGTCAAAAGGTGATACATTTTGGGTTGGTAATTATCATATGCCATGTTCATTTTGGTCTCCTCCATTGATGTCCATTCATACTGCTATTCTTGGCCAATATATGGAAGCATTATCAAAGAACAATAAAATACCATTTGTATTAGCAGGTGATTTTAATTTTTCCCCCCAGCACCCACAATACCAGATTATGGTAAATGGTGCATTATCACCGCTTGCTACAAGTGCAACGCCCGTTTTCCCTTCATGGTGGGATACAAAATGGACACCAACATTGAAACGTAGTTTACGTTCGGCATATAAAGAGCATTTTGGCAGAGAGCCAGATTGTACCAATTATGCATTTATTGATCCTGGCCCTGATCCATTTATAGATACTTTAGATTATGTATTTCTTTCAAATAATATAAATATTCTAGATGCAAGAGAATTACCAAATCGCTTAGATATCAACGGCCCAATGCCAAATAAAAAATATGAATCCGACCATTTATTATTATGTACAGATTTAGAAATTCTTTCATAAAAAAAAATAAAATAATTATTTTATAATAAATAATAATAATAATAATAATAATAATATAATAATAAAAAAATTAATAAAAATTATATAATAACACGTGTAATATAATTTCATCAAATTTAAATTAAGTAACTTTGTTTTTAAGGTTTTTACAAAAATGAATTTTTGTTATTATTTTGTTTTAGTTTGTTGTTATTTTTTTTTTTATATTTATTATTATAATAGGTTTTTAATTCAAATTCTTCTTCTTCTTATTATTTTTACGTTGGACGGCCCCCTTCTTTACACAACATATTTTAGAATAAACTTCGTTACCATACACAGGACGAGATCAGATAGCATAGACATAGTGTTGTAAATAATTACGTTAAAACTCATGAATGTACTTATTTCACTTATATTACTAATTTTATGAAGCACAATGATACGCACATACTACAAAATAGAAAATAGTAAATCATATTTTAATAAAATGTGTGTAACGTGGCATAATAACGATGGCAATGTGAACGGAACAATTAGTACCATAGTCCAACGTTTTAAAATAGAAGCTTTAGCTTTTTTTATCTTGTGTAAATTTACAGCCTCTTCTTTATAATAAAATAGTGTAATTTAATAGTGTGTAGTGCTGTAACAATAATAAAAAAATGATAAAAATATAATAATAATAATAAATTTAAAATAAAAAAATATTTATTAATAATATAATAACAGACGGGAATGTATGTCCCGTTCATGAACAACCAACAACTTGGGTGGTGCCTGACATTAGGTTGTATCACTGATTTTGATATATACAGGGCATAGTATCGTACAAATTTATTTGATTTAATACACGCGTGTGTTTATTTGACGTGCATCACTCTACACACGCACATATATAATAACATTTTACCCTCGACTTCTCTTTTGGTAATTTATTATAAATATGGCGGATATGGAAAAAGGAGGAGGTGCATGGCTCGAACGAAAGCAATTGTTAACCATATTAGCATCTCGTAATTCAACAGAGGAGGATGGTAAGACATTAAAATCTGTGAAAACCATGGCCGCTATAAATGGTCTAGATGGCCTTTTGAAAGGTTTAGAAAGTGACATGAAGAATGGTATTTCGGCGCAAAGCGTTGAAAAGCGTTTGCAAAAATATGGTAAGAATGAACTAGCGGAGGCAGAGTTACCAACTTACATGGAGCTATTATTTGAAGCGTTGCAAGACCCAATCATGCTAATGCTTTTAATAAGCGCAGGAGTGCAATTAGTACTTGGCTACATACCGGCAACTTCCGATCCATGCCATGGGCCAGAAACTGCATGGTTGGAACCATTTATCATTTTAGTTGCCGTTGCTGTTGTTAGTAATGTTGCTGCTGGAACGGATTACGAAAAATCAAGGAAATTACGTGAAATGAAAGAGGCAAGGAAGGAAATGAATAAAATGAGTGTTTATCGTGATGGTAAATTAGTTGATATGGTGACCAGTGAAATTGTTGTAGGCGATTTAGTGTCATTAACTGTTGGTGATATTATACCAGCTGATGGGCATTTTGTCGAAGGTGCTGATATGGAAGTTGATGAAAGTTCATTGACTGGAGAACCGGTTGCTATCAAAAAAGACGACACAAAAATGCCATGGATAATTGGTGGCACAAAAGTTGTTAAAGGAAATTGCACCTTCGTTGTCATGGCAGTCGGTGGCTATACCACTGTTGGGCGCATTAACTTGCAAGTGCTTGGTTTGGAGGTCCCAGATGATGATGTAGCAAAAGATACTACGGACGGCTCATCCAAAGATAAGAAAGAGGAAGTCGATGAAGATGCAGGCAAATCACCGCTTGAAAAAAAATTGGATATCATGACGTTCGAAATTACAAAACTTGGTTTCATTGCTGCTACCATTGGTGCAATTATTGCCGCAATCTGTTGGGCGATTTTAAAGTTTGGCTCTGGACAAGTATTGGCCGTTATATCGGCAGATCATTCAACAGGTGAGCCAAAAATCACGTACAGCGTATCATTTTGGGCTTCGCCAGACTGTACAGATATAACGTTAAAGGATCCAATCATTGGTAAAAATTTTACAGGTACGTGGTGCAAAGAGTTTGATCCTAAAATTGACCCTTCGAAAATTGTGCGATTATTTGTCACTGCCGTCACTATTTTAGTCGTTGCTATTCCCGAAGGCTTACCGCTGGCAGTAACGTTAGCTTTGGCATTTAGTCAGCAAAAATTGTTGAAGTTGAATAACATGGTGAAACAATTAGCGGCATGTGAAACAATGGGAAGCGCAACAACTATATGTTCAGATAAAACAGGTACGTTGACAAAAAATCGGATGACGGTAACAAATGTATTTGTAGCGGATAAAAATGGCGGCAAGCATTACAGTCACTCAAACGGAACTACTGCTGGTGCAGATTTAAAAGCTGCAGCGAATGCAAAGTTTTGCAAAACTGTTGCAGAAGGCATTGCTATAAATACATCGAACACAAGTAAATTGATATTTAACAAAGTAACGCAGAAAGAAAATGATGAACAAGTAGGTAATAAAACAGAGTGTGGATTTCTAGGGCTTTGCCTCTCTTTAGGCGAAGACTATGACGCAATTCGTAAGGATGAAAAGTTTCATGCCAAAGCAAAAGGCCCATACGGACGCGACAATGCTTGTAAATTTCCATTTTCAAGTGAAAGGAAGCGCATGAGTTGGATTGTACCATACAATGGTGGGTATAGGTTATATTGCAAAGGTGCGAGTGAAATCGTCTTAAATCGTTGCACTAAAATATTATTATCAGATGATGCAGATGCAGAAACAGAATTGACAGATGCGTATAAGCAAAGTGTGATGGACCATATAACAAAATTTGCAAATGAAGCGAACAGAACGTTGGTGCTAGCTTATCGTGATTTCCCGGCAGGATATTCAGATTGGGAAAAAGTGCATGGCGCAGCAAACGCAGAGGCATCTACAGTTGATTATGAAGCGGAGCATGACTTGACGATGATGATTTTAGTCGGTATAGAAGATCCACTGCGAGATGTTGTACCAGGGTCCATTAAATCATGCTTCAAAGCTGGTGTTGATGTGCGTATGGTAACAGGCGATAATTTAAGAACCGCTGTAGCAATTGCAACAAACTGTGGCATATTACGCGAAGAACATTACTATCATTTATCTCATTTGCGGAAACAGGATAAATACAAAGACTACGCGAAACGTTTGGATGAACATTTCGAGCCAATAATTGATCTACAAGAAGAGATGCTGAAGGTAGGTATGACGCAGGAAGACGTTCGTTTATTTGCCGAAGATTCCAAAGCAGTTCGTGGAAGAGTGATGAAAGATGGCAAAACGTCACAAGATCCATTGGATGCAGTTCGTGAAAATTTTGCCATGGAAGGGGCTGAATTTGCACGTCGGGTCACTGTCGGAAAGGTAATACATACCGCTGACGATGGCCAAGCGCGGCGGGAATCCTATGGTGCGATCATTAGTGGTAAAAATCAAGCAGGCTTAGTGGTTAATCAACAAGAGCTAGATAAAATTTGGCCAAAGTTACGTGTGATGGCACGTTGCCAGCCAGAAGACAAGTTAACTCTAGTACAAGGTTTAATGGAAAGTAAGTTATATGAACGACAAGAATTGTTGGATGAATTGTGGAAAAAAGATCGTATATCTATTTACCCCGATGCCCAGGTAGTGGCTGTTACTGGGGATGGAACCAACGATGCGCCGGCATTAAAACGGGCTGATGTTGGGTTTGCGATGGGGATTACCGGGACACAAGTTGCGCAAGATGCGTGTGATATTATTTTAATGGATGACAACTTTGCAAGTATCGTTACAGCAATGTTGTGGGGTAGAAACGTGTACGAATCCGTTCAAAAGTTTATCCAGTTTCAATTAACTGTAAACATTGTTGCCGTGAGCTTGGCCATTGTCGGTGCTGTTTTCTTCCAGGGAAGTCCATTAAATGCAATTCAAATGCTTTGGGTAAATTTAGTCATGGATTCGTTCGCGTCATTGGCATTGGCTACTGAGCCGCCAGTTGACGAGTTATTAAACCGACCACCAATTGGTAAGAATATGAATATAATCAGTAAACAAATGTATTTTAATATGTTTGGCCAGGCATTTTACCAATTCATTGTTTGTAATATTATTTTATTCTGGGGCACAACAATGTTTTACACGGAAGGGTTGCAATTTCCACAACAGGATTTGGTTCAATCAGAGACGATGAAACAAAAAGTAAAAGCAGACATCCATACCAGTGTGGCAGAAGATAATCAATTGTTGCTTGGTTGGTTTGCCGGGTGTGGTGCTACGCAACATTATACATTTCTATTCAACTGCTTTGTAGTTATGACACTTTTTAACCAATTTGCAGCAAGAAAGTTACAAGGTGAAAATGCATTGTTCGAAGGAGCAGCAAACAATCCATACTTTATGTTCTTTGCCATCTTCGAATTTGGCATGCAAATTGCATTCACTTATTTCGGCGATAGTTTTGGATCATACAACTACGGGATTACATGGTACCAATGGGTGTGGTGTCTAATCTTTGGTTTTGTTGGCTGGCTATGGCAATTGGTGTTAAATCAATTTGCTGTAGTAGTTGGTGTTAAAAAACTTCCACCAAAAATAGGAGCTAAAAGCAAGCAAGTTATTCCAAAGTAATTGGCTTAATATCATTATAACACACGCACACACCACATTAGTTAGTTAAGTTGAAGTGTGAAACTGTGAGTAATGAATTTACTGCATTTATCAATATATATATATATAAATATAAGTAAGATTTATAGTGTATATATAATATAAATATTTACATGTGGTGTAAAATATATAATATTATACACCCTGCCTCACCCACTCAACCCCACAGGCATTTCACCGTCTTGGTAGCTTCTGTCTTATCAATAGTTGGTGTTTTCAAAACATCCAAGCTCTTACAATCAAGTACGTTATCATCATGTTTATCCTTCTTATTTGTTTTTAACAACACTTCTTTAAACTTATCTAAATATTTTGTATTTAACTGACGTTCAACGCCACCACAGTAAATTAATTTTAAATATCTAACTTCTGGCCTTAACGTAAAGTTCTCCTTATGTTGTTTGCCATTGTTACCATAATACACTTCAAC
>Ga0099797_100318_pt1 | contig 31790 bp, 7 predicted proteins | sample Uncmet_Sort48C_1_FD_89871 | JGI IMG/M metagenome (GOLD analysis project Ga0099797, IMG submission 89871) | Marine eukaryotic communities from CALCOFI LINE 67, Pacific Ocean - C012_Sort48C_1 | ecosystem: Environmental > Aquatic > Marine > Oceanic | place: Pacific Ocean: Monterey Bay | collected... | reverse complement strand
TACTACAGAAAGGACTTCTTTAATATCATCATTTGCATCGTTTCTACTATCCTGCAAACGCTGTAAACGCTCTAGTACTTCCTCCTCTGTCCCTGTCACTGTCCTTGTCTGTCCTGCAGGCTGTGACGAGACTTTTTTTTCCCCCACAATAATTTCATCAATATCCACCTCAACAGTGGTACTTGGTTTCAAATTCGTATAAGTTAACATATCATCTTTTGAGTTATCATCTTTCAGTATTGAAATGTTTGATAATTGGCGTTGTGGTGTATTAAATTGAGAATCTCCTGTGGTATTTTGTTGTTGTATCAAAACTTTTTTTTGCTTTGCTGCATTTAAAACCACGAGTTCTGTTGAAACATTATTCAAATTCTCATCATCGTCGTCGCCCTTTGCTGGTGCAGTTCTCTCTGTAGTAGTTTGTTGTTCATCATGTTCTTGTTCTTTTCCCCCTTGTTGTTGCTGTTGTAATAAGATCAATCCTTTCTGAATTTGATTTCGAAAGAAATTGAAAAACTCCGTTTGATGCTGGATGTCGTATATATCTGCTACTTCTGCTTGTGTTTTCTGATGATGATGATGATGATGATGATGATGATGACCCTTCTTTGAATTAGTAATATTTTCCATAACCATGACGGTCTTACTATCGTCGTCATTATCCTTTTTCGAATTATCAATTTCTGTCCGCATATAGTTGTTTCTTAATCTCCGATCCCTATATGCAGACCCAATTGCTTTCAAATTCCCATATTCCGGTAATAACTCCACTTCCAACAATTTCATAACTCTTCGAATTCGATTGAAATCAACTTCTGTCAACGAATTATGAAAAGAATTGATATCATCTTCAGTGCTTAATAAAGATCCGAGTAAAATTTGACGAAATCGATATTTGATCAAATCACCATTTTTCTTGTTTTTCTCACCGTAATAATTCTTGTATTTGTTGGAAAAATATGTGAACGGGTTTAAACAGAGTTTTGTGCAACAATATTTCTCATGCCATGCCCTTTTCAAAATTAACTCTTCAATTAAAGCTGATGTGAAAAAGAAAATTAATGATCCTGAAGCAACACAGAAAGCTACGAATATAATTATCTCCGCTCGTCGTGAATTTGGCGACGAAACACTACTATTCATTGAATCTGTCTGTTCTCCTGGATCATTGACATCATCATCATACTGGAAGTCTTCCTCCTTCCTAGTAGATTTCTCGGGTAAGAACGCCACTAATCCAGCCACTAACATAATCATAATACTAAATGTTTGAATCGCATCCAAAATGTTTATAGTTTCGGTACGCCATGGCCAGACAATACATTGTAAGATTCCCGTGGACATTAAAATGAGAAATATTAACATCCCTTGTAAGAATGGATCTTCAGGATCGGTGACCGCGGTTATAAAACTAATCGCTAAATTCCTTGCCAAACATACCAAACCATACCACCATACACCAGGATGAAACCGCATAATCATGAATTTGATAGGCCTATAATAATCCACCTCCTCCAATGCCCATTTTGGTAATTTATACAACACATATGCATAAAATGATGCAAAGATCAATACAGGTATGTACAGAATGATCATCCAGAAGAACATCCACGGATAGTCTTTTGCTGAATCATTATAATCTGTATCGTTTGTTTTCGTATTGAATTCACATAAGATATCGGGTCGTGCAACGACCGAATGTAATACATGATCATCCTCCTTTCCTTCCGTTTTTCTATCGTTGTTTGAGTTTCCACCGTGGTTTTTCTCGTTTGCTCTTTTTATACTAGCTGCATTATAATACACACTCTTTTCTGATAATTCCATCACCGGATGTCCTATATGCTTAAAACATCTTGATGGTTGAATTGCCAACATAATACTGGAAATAAACAAAGCTTGAAAACATGTACCCACTGTATTCAAAGTTTCCGGCCATTTCATATTTGCCAAACAAATTGGAAATAGTTTCGGAACGAGTCGTGTAATTGTGGAAAACCCCAAGAAAAAACCAAATACCATGTATTGTGCACTACCTGCCCAAAAAAATTGGAATGCTGCATCCTCACTACTGCGGAATAAACAACTTGCATAGGGTCCATTTAGATCCAGTTTGAAAAATTCAGGGATAGCAAATAAATAAATTTTAATCCACCATGGCCATGTTAATTGCAATTGCGCTATAACATCAACAATTTGCATCGTCGTTAGAAATATACCCCAAGTTGTTACTAGCATGATTTTAGATGTCATAACTGCTGATATTTTTCCCGTCAATGCTAAATAAACTAAAAATGGTAACGCGAGCATACACAGACAATACACCACTGGTAGAATAATATCTCGTGGATATTCACACTTTGTACACATTTTCGTCGATGTATCCACATACCAACCTGCTTTACAACCACCACATGCAATGCCTCGATGACCATTCGCACACGATGCTGCGCCAATCACAGTTCCACCTCGACAACGCATATTAGCATTATTATTGTCATACTTCCTATTTTCATCTTTTTTGTTCCAATTCTGAATTCTTCCGCTCGATGATGATGTCCCGATCGCGTCGCATTGAAAGACATAAAAAACGTCTGGCCCCGGTCCGATTTCCGATACATAATAACCTGGTTTTACTGTCATCCTGTCATTTTCGCTCCGGGAATCAGACAACAGTTTCGCATTAATAGTTGTTTCGTCCCTAGTAGCCCTTGCTCCGTTGACACTACTAGTACTAGTACTTAGATCTCGGAAATTACTATTCAGAAGACTTCTTCTTGAAATTGTCTCTTCCTCCGACGACAAAACTAAATCTTCGATTCTCGATCCTAGAGGACATCGGACTCCTTGTAATGGACATGGAAAACAAACTGCGGTACTAGTTGAATCAAATTTTACTCTCTTCACATAGCCTAATACATCATCAACACTATTACCCAACGCACCCATAGTAAAATCTGACACATAGGAACTGTTTTCTCCAGGGATTCTCAATGCACGCATTGAACTTTCTAGTAGTAGTAGATCTTGCTCTGAGTCTTTCGATGGGTTCAATCCCACACTACCTACATTATAATTACTCATCGCGGAAAACAAACTTTCCACAATCAGTTCGTCATTGAATAATTTCTCTATAAACATTCGTCCTCCCGTTGTACGATAAGCACCCGAAGGACATTCACATTCCAAAACACTCGTTGATGCCCGATCTGGAGTGGTCATTGCTGGAAAAATTCCGGACGATTTCAAATTCAGATTTCCAACACATGGATAACATTCAATCTGTCCAGCAATAGGTTGATAGAATCCTTTTCCACACGAACGACATTCGAAATCTTTTGGATATTCGAACGGCACTAGTAGTGAATCAGAATCACCGTCCTTACTAGTAGCGCCACCAATAGAAGATCCCTTCTTCCACCATCTTCCATAATCATCCCATTTATACACACCATCTGTCGCTATACCATCCAAAAAGTTCGGTATATAAGATCCTGGACCACATTGAACACAAGTTTTCGATCCATATTGGGCTGCGCTTTCTCCTTTTTCACATGGTTTACATTGGAGAATTACACTTCCTGCTTCATTTTGATACGTTCCCGGTTGACAAGGATAACAATTAATCAAGGCAGTTTCATTACCAAACGTACCCGGTGAACACAATAACGGTTGTCCACCGAGTGAGATTAATGGATTACAATAGGAACCCATTGGACAAGGTAGACATCGGTTGATTAAAGAACTTTGATCGGTTGATGTTCCATTCTGACTCTGACTCTTATCATCAAATGACACTACATCTCTAAGAGTAAAATCTTCATACCAACCTGGAATACATTGAATTTGTTCAATTTCAATTTCTACTTCAACTTCCCCAAAGTATAAATCAGAGAGTAAATTATATATAGTGGTTTGATTCACTTGAAGTTTGGTTGACACACTGCTGTAATTGCTTCTGTTAATAGACTCACCTGCCAGTTGATGCAGCTCCTTCAAATTCTTGTCATATTTGATCACATCAAATGGACGATCAACTGTATTCTTAAAAGTAGGAAATCGTTCTTCTGGATATTCATATTTTGAACGTACTGCTGGAGTCGCCTTTCCATTAATCAATACATTTGTTTTTTGTATTTCATCCATATCAAATAGTAATTGATCATTTAGTCCTGCTTCTGCTTTTGCTGCCACGGCGACTGTTGATGCTTTGAAATCTGAAATTGCAATTTTCATTTTATGCCGACGTATTCGTTTCGTCGTGGCAATACCTTTCTGTTCTTGCAAATTTCTTCGTCTAATAGTTTGGCCGCTGCGAATACGACGCTCACGATAATCGTCATATCCGCTTAATACTGCTTTTTCGCTTGAATCGTAGTTATAGCCACGTAACAACTCTTCATAATCTATTAATTTAGTTGATAACAGAATCAATAGCCTTTCCTCTTCATTCACAGCTAGTATACGAGAATTTTTAGCGATAATTCGGAAGTGAATGTCAATATAGTAATAATCTTCTTCCGCTTCTGCTTCCGTCCCCGTCGCCACCGCTGCTGATGTACTCGTCGTCCCCCTCATCCTCCTATAATCACTATTTTCTCTTGAATCCAACCCACTTACATACATACCCACTTTTGCATTATAAATTGAAGAATCAAATGTATCGGTAAGTTTCAAAATTATGATTGCCTCGTTATAATTCAATGTGTTATTGTGTTTTCCGAAAAATTCACCATCTATAATTTTATCCAAAGTGCTATTCACATAGGCGGACATTAAAGTTGGATTTAAGCTTGGATTAGTAATGACTTTTGTTAGTACTTCATTAGCTGCTCCTGGACCTGCTGCAGCAGCTGCAACAGTTGGTAATACACAAGCGATAACCTCCCCTTCGCTTAAATATATCTCTGGTTGGTAATTTCGTATTGCTATAGATTTTGTTCCATATGAAAAAGTCAATCGATTTGCTGCACTCAAATATATTCTTTTATGCACATAATCAATTCTTTCAACCACTGCATTATCACCGAATGCAGCTTTTGCAAAAGCCTGTTCGTTTAAGATGTTAGTATTGGTACTATTAGGACTATCACCAACTATCCCCAAATTTTCCGATGACAATAATAGATCAACGGACATAGCTGCTATAAACTCACCGACTTTCAATATTTGAGCTAATTTTCTTTCAATATCGAGATTTGGAATATTGGGTGGATAAGGTTTTCCGGTAGAAAAATCGATAATTTCAAGAAACTTATCTCCAGCTCGACCAGATACGAGAATATAATCATTTAGGATCATGTTTTTTGTGTTACCTGAATCAGTATTTCCTGAATTAGTATTATATACCAACCTTCTCGCACCAAAATCAGGATCTAACTTACCCAATAAAAATCCACAAGGACTATGTTTATAATATGAAGATATCCCATGAGATAACGATCCTGTTGATCCATCACCATTACTATTGCTATTAGCACCATTGGAATATTCCAAATTGTTACAAGTTTCTGTTATCATACAATTACTATCCAACCCCGAAACGCCAGTAATCATATTTAGATTTTTTACAAAACATATATAAGGAGACCCCTTATTGGTAATTTGTTGTCCTAATACCATTGCAGAAATACCAGTTGGATAGCCAGTTATCAAATGTCTAGGATCATTATTTGTCGCTGTTCCATTAGTACTATTGCTACTATATGAGGTATCATCTGATACAGAAACTCTTGCTGATAGATAATATTCCGGATCTTGCTTGGGGTTATGAAATAATTGAACTAATCTTTTTACTTGATCTACTGTTTGTATAACTTCTGCAGTAGTGTTAATTTTCGTCTGCAATAGTTGCTCATTAGTTATACTGGCAGTCGTGGAATATGTCAATGATGTGAGATTAGTATTATAATTGTCAACAATAACCGGGCTCACAGTGCTGGTGTTGACACTGTTGCCAGAAGAACTTGAAAAGCCACTGGTAGTAGTTATACTAGTAACGGAACTATTTGCCACAACTACAGTCGTGCTAGTAGTGGTTGTCAACGACCCGTTGCCAACACATGAACCACTTACATTATAAACACCACCAGTTTCTGTACATGGTTTTACAACAATTCCTGTATTACTGTTGCCATTCGCACAACCCCATACTACATCAAACATCCCCACCGGTGCTCTTTTATCGTTCTCAGATATCATTTGAAAACCTTTTGCATACAAATCAAATATAACACTAATTTCAGGAGATGAACATAACACTGGATTACAATTTGACAATGTATAATATGGACTTTTTGAGAGAATACCAACACCATCACCAAAACTATTACCTACACAAGGTTCTACAATTGCAACACCCTCATAACCTGCCCCCACATCACAATTCCAACTTACATTCCAAAATTTTGGCAAATTCCGTTTATCTTGTTCATGAATTAATGTATAACCGGTTTGTAGATTCACCGGTGATATTGGCGGTGTAGAACATTCCACAGCTTCACATCCGGTCACAGTATATGGAGTATTAGGTGCTAAACATGGGATTGCAGTTACATTCTTGTGACTGTCTGCACCCGCAGTTCCACCATTCCAATATTTTGGATCATCGCATTCCCATGTTACATTGAACATATCCGATGGTGCCCATATCCTTCCAAGAGGATCTGTGTTTTCACTCACAAACACATAACCAGATGATAATAATTGTGATGCGATTTGTGGTATGGAGAGAGGTGACGTACATACAAATGGTATACAACCATGTAATGTATATTCTTGAAATGGCTCAGTACACATTGTAGCATTGGGACCTGATTGAACAAATCCTGAATCCAACTCATATCCCGCTCCACATCCTCCGACTGTGACATTAAATGTAAATGAATAGTATAATAAGTTGTGTTCCACAATGTTATCATATCCGCTGGTCGACTTTTTATCATTATCATTGGTTCGCGATTTACACACATATTTCGCTAATCCAGTCACATTTCTAATTTCACAATAACTCGGATGTAGCTCAGTACATCCACGATCTCCCCATGGAGCATATTGATCTTGTAACATGGTAACACAATCTTCATTATTTAAATAATCATCCGGCTGATTCCATTTGAATAGCACATTACCAGTACCAGAAAATGCAACTCCAGTTCCCACAATCGGTGGTGTCCAACTATAAAAAAATGGTTGTGTTCCATCACTGGGTTCAATCAAATCACCGGATGTCCATTTAAACCATCCTTCTGATGCTGTTGGGATTATTCCAGAATCATCTGTCAACCCTATCCATGGGGTAATCAAAATATCTGAACCAGGTTGACAAATTCCACCACGTAACATATTTACACAATCTCCACCGGCACTTGTAGGTGTAAGAGCGTAGTGTGTTTTGTGATCGGGAATCGTTACTAATGATGTAGCAGCAGCACTACCACTATGTGTATTTGATTGGTCAAATGGTGCAAAGGCAGTACCACAATGTATGTTTGCATCATTGAAATTTCTCCTATCTTCTATATAAATGTAACATCGATCTGCTCCATTAACGGGAAATGAACAATTATAGCCATTTCCAGACGAAATACCACCAATGGTGGCACCATTTCCAGACAACCCGTTTACCAATGATTGATATAATCGATGTTGTTCGATTTCTGCATAACATTCATTCAAACATCCACTTGAAAAAAAACTACTTGCAACATCTACACCAAAACGCATTGTTCCTCTCAAACCCCAGGTTTTTGGAATCACGCGAATATGTGTACCACATACTGGAGATGTGAATAAACCATATCGTCGCAAATTTGACTCTGTCAAACTATTAGGATTCCCACCAGAATTAGGATCTCCAGGATCTGTAATTATTCCTAAATCAGTCCATTCAACACCATCAACACTTACAGAGGGTAGGAAACTATATACACCTTCCGCAAAACAATCACTAGGAACAGCTGCTGTATTACAATCGGCACGTTGATAGATAACTCCTTGAACACAATATACATTTCCTAAGTACACCTGTGCATATTGATCATCTGGTGCACACCAATTACTTCCACCAACACCGCAAGTTTGAACTCCATTGTCTGCCATAACCCAACCACGAGAAACACCACCGGTATTTGTTTCCGTTGTATCCAATGCAAAAAGATCATGTTTTCCGTTTGTTTCTTGCTCAATCCATGATGATACCCATCGATTTTCTTCGGGTGGATTTGATTCCACACCGGCCACCACACCTGATGATGTAATACTATAGACGGTGATTGTAATACAAATGCAACTGTGCAAAATGTTGCATCTTTTACTTTGTAGATGATTTAATAACATGGACCATATCATGAGAAGAAACATTTGTATTAATATAATCACGAGATTGTTCATTTTTTTTTGTTCTTGTTGTTTTCTTTTTGCACAACACGTACAAATTGATTAATATATATCGCAATCAGAGCTGCAGTTTTTTTGTGTGTGAAATGATCTGTATAGTGGTCAAACTATAATTATGAGAATGCTATGAAAATGTATTACACACGCGCAACTATATAACGAGCGACGCGAACATACTATCTCGTTTATTAACTTACAAAATTTATGCATAACATAATATTCACTGGGAAAATAGTTAAATATAGGAACTAAACAATAAATATCCGATCAAAAAAAATGATCGAAAATTTTACATAGGGAAGGAAAAATCGCTGTGCTGTTCAAACACATAGGAGGGAAAATCGGTACGTTCAAAATGTTCAAACATTTTTACTTTCATAATAGAATTTTTCCATACATTTAAATCGTAAAATTAGAATACAAAAACAAATGAAATCCAATTCCATCTTGACTGAATCTCCCTCAGATCTCTTTTATGCCACATGATTGACTCACGATATTATATTCATATCCCACTGACTATTGCGACCTGGTGTAATTATCTTCACGACAAATTGGAACAACACACAAACACCTGAAGAAATCCACTATAAAGATAGAACCTACATTTCGACCACCGTTCTTGCCCAACCACGAAACAACACGCAACAGATCTGTTGTGAAAAACTTTTCTTCCGTTTAACGAACTAACATTTCCAACTTCAGATTTCATCATCAACGTCGAAAAATTGCTTTCTGTTGCGAAAATATAAAACCCTCCATATTGGACTACTACTAACCCCCGATTGGAAATTCCATCGACACCCAACCCAATAAACACGCAAATGATCACAATAGCATTACACCGAAAACAGAAAAGTTCACGATCCGGAACGATGATTCTATACTTCCCCTAAGATTCAAATTGATTCATCCCCTCAATTTCCAACCACATTGCCACCCGCTAAAAAATCATTCCAAAACCTCTTTCTCTATGTCATCATCCCCCAATGACATTTTACTCATTTTCGATAGCACACTATCTTTTGAAAGTTGCGATGCCAATACTTTTCCTAAATCACTTTGATGTCTAAAATCCACATTACCATCCGGTGATTCTCCCGAATCACCACCTCCGCCCAAATTACCACCTCCTCCCACAATACTGTCATACGGCGATCGTTGAACACCTCCTGTATTATTTCCTACATTTTCTTCACCATCTTCTGCAATACCATCTAAAGCATTGCCGACATTTTTATTCTCTTCAACAATCCCACCGGCCGCTCCGGTTCCTCGGTCTTGACTCGCTCTAGTACCTCCACCACTTCCACCACCACCCGGTATACCACCACCACCACCAACCCCCCCACCATAAAGTGTCGGTCTTGCAACTCCTATATCATCACTACGTCTACGATTCGCATTCCTCCTCCGATTCAAATCAGGATTTGCGGCGCTACTCAAATTTTCGTCAGAAAACGCCGACATCGACATTGAATTGTCACCCTCGCCAAAACCTGAATCAGATTCTGAATCCTCCTCCTCGTCACCTTCTTCCACAATACCACCTTCTCCACCAATCATATTATTAGCGCCAACAGTTGGCGCAGCACCCCCATCAGATCCAATAGCAATACTCCCATGTCGACCACTAGCACCTCCTATACCAGCAATACTACCATGGCGAGCGCTACTTCCTGCAACACTATGTCGTGCATGACTTCCACGTTTATGTTCCCCCCGAACTTTTTGACCTTGCGCTTGAGGTGCTGTTGTGCCTGTAGCAGTACTGCCATCAGTACTACTTCCCGCTATACCAGTAGTACCATCTCCACCTTCAACACCACCCACAGCACCCACAGCACCACCTTCCACAGGCTTACATTCCAATTCCTCCCCAACGGGAAAATGACACGTCGGACACGCCGCTTTACATTCCAACAACCATTTCGTAACACACGCTTCATGAAATATATGCAAACCACATGGCATTCTGAAAATCCGTTCCCTTTCTTCTTGATCTTCATCCACCCGGGTATAACACACTCCACATGTCAACTGCTCATCACTCAACCCACCGAATTGTTCGGGTGCAACAACTTCCAATTTTTCCATCACGGATTTCGAGGCTGTTTTCTTCGCCACGCTCTCATCCAACCCAAGTAATGTGTCATAATCTTCCGGCGTGATATCGCGATACATAAGTTCAATTAATCTTTCATCCAACATATTCTGACCTTCTAACTCCTCCCAGTCTTCTTCATCGTAGTAATCCTTACCCCCATATCCCCACATTCTTACTGCCATATCCCAAATTGCAAATTTCCGAATATCACTTCTCCGCGGTCTTTCAAAAAGTATACTGCGTTTTCCAACAACGCCTAGCATTGGAGGTTGGGATGTATTGTAAATGTATTTCGTGGGCTGGATTGGGCTCAGTGGTGATTGTATTCCTGCTCCTGAAGAAGCAATGGAGATTTGTTGAGAAGTGTTATTATTTCCCACGCCAAAAGCTTTTTGTGTTGGACTTTGAAGCCCTTGTGCTGTGGGTTGACCAGGAGTTGCTGATAAAATTGTGTTTTGCCTCACTAGTTTTGCCATTGGGTTATGATTGATTGGCTGATGTTGCGATTGACGAGCGGCTGCTGCTGCTATTGGACTCTCTACACCAGGCTGGGGAACAATAGAACTACTGCCAGCTTGATGAGCTTGTTGCTGCTGTTGTTGTGAACCACCAGCTTTCAAACTCTTAGTATCGTCTTGTGGACTTGTTGTGCTAGTGCCAGATTTTATCTTTCCATCCTTTTGTACACCAGTAGTAGTACCGTCAGCCGATGCTTGTTGTGTACTATGAACATGACAACCTTCTTGTGATGTCACACTTGTTATATTTTGCTTATAACTGCTTGCAACAGAACCTGCTGTACCAGTACTGCTTGTAATTCCCATTCGAATATTTTCTTCTTTTTGTAAATACACTCTCTTATGACTTCTTGCAAACCGTCCTTTATATTTTGGATGTTGTGCTCGACGCAGTTCTAAATGATGCGAAGCTGAAATACTATTGTTCACATTGGTGCAATAAGCACTATTGACAGTATTTGTGTAGCTTCCGCCTGGACCGGCGCTGTAGGCATATTGAGGTGGTACTCGTTTTTTCTTGGACTCGACTAATCCCATTTTTCCAGTGTTTTTATCGAACATCAATTCGTGACGCTCGGCGTGACAGTGTTTTTGGAGATGATGTGGAACTGTGCCGTGTTGTTGTTGATGCTGTTGATGTTGATCAGTTTTCTTCACACTGGAATTATTTACCAAGTGTCCCTTATGATAGTTATGGCAGTCTGCAATCGGACTAGTTCCTTCTTGAATCATTCCGTTAATTGCAGACGAGGTGCTACCTTGCTGTTGTTTGTTTTCAAGATCCTTCTCAGGTGTGCCACCGTGTTTACTTCGATATTGATCCATAAAGTCTTCATTATAAGTTTCTAACAACGTCTGAGTATCATTTTCATGAATCATGACTTGTTTCCCCTTGTTTCCCGCAGTCTTTCCTTCTGTTGTCTGTTGTAATCTACTCAATTCAATCAATTCCATCTCCTTCGAGTCCCATCCACCGAGGATTGACATAATCGACGCACCTTCTAAGTCTAGATTTGAAATTGATGTCGGTTGAATTCCTGTTGCGTCTTTTGATTTATCCAAGTCTTCTTTGCTATTTTTTCGCTGCAGCGAAGAAATCCCATGCCCATGTTGTGAGGACGAAGACATAACTGATGGAAGTGTATTGAGAGAAAACGCGGCGCCCTGATTTGTTTTGAAAACTGCGGATGATTTTCCCGCGTCGACGTTGTTCGTTGCTGAAAGTATACTACTGCCTTGCTGTAACGAATCATGTTGATGCAAAGGCTGCAATTCTGAAACGCCGACAGACATTATCGAATCCGAATGGTCTTGCATGATCGAAGACCGCTCCTGTATACTAAACAAACTACTTTGATGATCTTGCGACATTGCCAAAACAGATGTATCATTTAATGATGACCCATAACTTTGCGATTGCTTCTCATGTTTTTTCGATGCGGATTTTGCAGCACCACCACTATCCAACACTTTTGTAGTTTTCTCCCCCTCTTTTGTGTTTGCACTCTTTTCAGTTCCTTCCAGTTTTGCAGCAGTGCCAGCCTTCCCAGCAACATCTCCTCCTTCCAAAGTTCTTGACACACCATGTCCACTCGACATATAGGAAGTTTCCGGAGTTACGACCGGTACAATTCCATGTTGATTTCCTTCGATTTTCAAAACTTTCTGAAATTCCTCATTCTGCATCTCCTCTGGTGTCATCTTCGGTTCTTTCTTATGCGCAGCCTTAAAATAATGTCCTCCTCCGATATCACTCGGTAAAATATCTGCTCCTTCGATGAACAAATGTGCTTTCGGCAAGTAATGGTAAGGATTTTTCAACGCTTGGTACAGAGCTTGTTGCTTTTCAAACGCGGTCAGTGGCGGTTTGGAATTCGCCACATTCGGATTCGCGTTCTTGCCTGAAGTTTCTGAAGAGTCTGGATCAGCCTTTTTCTGTGAATCACTTCCATCTGAATTCCTTGGCACTTGCGTCTTATTATATTCAATTGCTCGCAAATTTTTATGCGTTAAAGTTTTCAATTCTCTCTCAACCGGCGAATTCGACCGCGATGTTGCATGAAGAGTTTTGTTGACTTGTCGATACGGCGAATGCGGACTCGGTGGACTACAGAACAAAGGATGATCCGGTCGTACTTGCTCTGTCCGGTCCAATTCTTTCTTCAAAATTTCTGGCTTGGTCTGCGAACAATTGAATGGATTGGTCATTGTCACAAGAGAACTCGCACTTGCCACTCCCATAACGAGACCGCTTGGGGCATGGGCAGGATTTTGAATTGGACTCCCGTCTGGATTTACCAATGCGTTGGGTTTGTTTGCAGGAAGACCCGTTTCTGGATTGATTACATTGTCATTGCTGTAAAACAATGATGGCGCAAACAATTTAATTGCATTTCCAAAAGTTGTTTCAGTATGTGGTAAGCCGTTTCCACGTGTGAATTCCCGTCGGAATTCGTCGACAGCAAGTTTTTTCCTTCCGACAGCTGCTGTTCCTGCTGTTGCTGCTGCTGTTGTTCCAGATGCCGATGCTGTTGTCCCTGCAATACCAATTGGCGCAGCAGCTGTTACATTGATCGGATGTTCTAATTGTTTTTGTGACGATATCCCTGCTAAGGTGTTACTATTCGCTGAGACTCCTGTCATCCCAGACGCTGCTAATCCTGATATTGTACTAGTGTTATCTTGTTGCTGCAATCCTGAAACTCCACTAACTTGACTCGCAATATTCGGTCCAGCAATATGTGGCATGCTACTCAAACCCACACCACCAAATTCATTATTATTAGCTCTTGCCAAAACAGTCTTCCTCAACGCATCTTCCCCATTCACAACGTCCATCAATCCAACCGCACCCAATGCCACACCACTATTGACTCCCGCCGCTGTCCGAATATTCTCACCCAATTCTTTCAAACTAGCTCCAAACACTTGCTGAATCTTATCAAATCCAGTATTCTTCATTGCTAATTGACTTTTATTCAATTTCAAATTTGGATTGTTCGTAACAAGCTTCTTCGATTTATTCGCATCTGTTAATAATTCCTTAGATTTCGACTTATTCGCTTCCATCGCTTCATGCTTCATTCTCCGGACCGCATCACTATCTGTAATAGTATCTTTGACATCCGGAGTTCGATCTTTGCTTCTCACCAATCCACTTTTAGGATTATAGAAAGACTCCATTCCATCGCGCGAATACATAGTCCCCATACCCGTCATCGGGTCAACCATGATATTTGTTGGTGCAACGCCAACAGCTCCAATGTAATCGTTTAAGTTTTTTGCAAGAACTATATTCGGAAGAACTTCTTTATCAGGGGACCTAAAGCCAGGAACAAAATTCGCCCCAGCACCTGAACCAATCGAACTCGTACTTGAATGAACCCTTCTAACATCCATATGCCCACCTTCTTGTTCTAATTTTTTCTCTCTTTCTCGAAATTCGTCCATCGTTACTGGATACTTTCTTGTATAATTAGCTGCCATATGCGCTGGACGATTATTCGATTCCGCAGATTGTGGTCTGTACATGATATGCCCTCTTGCTAATTCTTCTTGCCGTTGTAGTTCATCCATTTCACGATACGTCTGTACTCTCTCTGCTTTCAGTCTTGCATCGATGATATCCTTACTTTGCAAAGCAGAACCAGTTTGATCAAACATAGTGCCTGTGATGTCATTTATCGAATCGGAACTCCCAGTGGAACCGATGGAAATGATAGAACGTGCATTCTTACTGTGAAAATTTTTACTGCTGTGGGCACTGTGTGGATTACTGTGCACATTACCATGTTTTGGATTTATACTACCCTGCCTGCTGCTCATATTCGGCAACTCTCCGACCCAACTCTCATTGCTCTGTGCAGAAATCTTCTGACCAATAGCGAAAACTTGATCGTTCTCACTGAATTGTGTAGTTGAATTTCCACGCGACCCGGGTTTCTTCGTCGTAGTTGCGTCAGATTGACCACTACTTGCACTAGCAGCAAATCCCGTTCCTGGAGGTTTTTCCAATGTCTTACTACTGTTAGGAAGTGTCTTACTGCCCATGGTTGCTAGGCCCATACCGGCTTGGACACCACCTTTACTAGACAACATCGCGCTGCCCATTGGAGTTCCCACAGGACTAGCACTCGGACTAATCCCCCCTTGCGTGATTGTATCATTTGAAATTTCTTCCTTAATTTTGAACATGTCTTCACTTTGGACTGGCGATTTCAACCCAGCGTCAGTTATATTCCTCGAAACAAACAAGTTTTGTTGATTTAATTCACTGGTAATTTTTATCACTGGTGTCGGATTTTTTGCTGCACCCGGCCCACCCCTTGGAGTCAAATTTTTTGCTGGATCTTTGGAGGCTGGATTTTCTTCTTGTTTTAAAATCAACGCACCAGTCTTCTTTTCATCACTTGATGATTCACCACTGGATGATGAAATTTCTTGTTTACCTTTTTTCCCTAAAGCAAATCCTCCTTCGTCTTTACCTTCACTTGAGCTAGAAGTTAATTCTCCAGCGTTTTGAGCATTATCACCAATACTGCCTGTCGGAACTTTTCCTGCTAGTGTTTCTGCAGCTTTTTCCTCACCGTTGTCCTGAACATTATGACTCACACCATCACCCACCTCATCACTCTCTCCACTACCAGAAGCCTCTTCAACAAACTTATCATTCAACTTGGTACCAATGCCAACATTTGTTTGAGCACCTCCTGCACCTACATCAACACCTTCATCATCGTCGCCCGTGCTCAAAACACCTCCCCCGAACGCTGGCGTTTTGTTATTTTCAATACGAGTCAACACTGATGTCGGCGATGCTGATGAACCACCTATAGTTCCACCGAGATCACGAGATAGCCCATAACTACTGCCTGCCATTTGCTCACTGACAACTTTTTGTATGGAAAGCTGTTTTTGAAAATATTGTGGAGTATCATGATCGACTAAACTTTTTAATGAGTACTTTTGTTGGCCGGTTTTGATGTTTTGACTGCTTGTAAGTTTTGTCATTGTATAATTGCAGGTTTTTGATTGGATTACGTATATCAGGTTCTTGCCTGCCAGCAGGCTAATGTGGTTTAAACTTTACGTAGCCGGGCAAAATATGTCGACATTACTCTGCGCAGTTGCATTGTTATTCGTATAGAATCGATTTGATTTAATTTCACACGACGATTTATTATCAAAAAACAGTTCAAATAAACACACAACCTAAATATTTAAAATCTTTAACTACGATGCGAAACGCAGATGTAATCACACAACGAATTTAAATGATGACAAGACCTAAATGTAACTCACACAGGGTCTAATATGGGGAATGAGACTTCAAAGGGAATGTTGATCGTCGTCTTCAACCGTTTCATATTTGATGCTATATCAATGTGGAAAAAATATATTTTACATCACGCTGCCCTTGTAGTTAAATTAGATTTTTCGTAAATGTTGAAATAATCCACACAACCGACGAAATAGAATAATCGAAACTGGAAATCCCTTGCGTGTTTTTTTTGACAACACACTGTGTTTTTTTTGGAGACAATAGACAAAAAAATTTCAGAACCGCATGGAATCGAAAAAAAACTTACACAGCCGCACTTTCAACTCACACACAGATATACGATGGAACCACAATGTCGACCGATGGTCAGAGCTCATCGACGCACAACGCAACACTATTAGATTCAACAACAACAACAACGCACACTCTGTCGCGTCGCATAACGCTGGAAAAAAGTTTCGTTGATACAACATTTTCTCATTACTCTGCGCAATATGCGATAATTCGATTCAATCAATATTCGATCCTTACTTACATCAGAAAATCACCAATTTCGATTCACAGCCAGTATGGTGTAAACATAACAACAAAAATTGTCAGCAAATATTGCTTATAGTATAGCTACGACAGCAAACTTTTACATCAATGTCAGCAAAGCATCTACTTCACTAATATGCATGTGCATATGCATTCACTAAACATACAACTAGAATATGAACATTGTTACATAGCGATCATCATATCCAATGTGAATATCTGAAAATCAACTATTAACTGGCTAAATTCACATCACAATCAAAAACTTGTACACTATACCAATATCTCACCATCTTCCTCTCCCGCCGTAGACTTACCGCCGCTTCTCCCACCACCACCTCCACCACCATCGACAATACCAAATCTTTCTCCAACGAAAAAACTGCTGATGAATCTATCTGTTTTTTTCATAGCATGATGAATGTGGTTGTGAATGTCGCCTAGGTTGTTGATAGAAAATGAAGTACCATGCGATGATGATTTGCTCTGAGTCTTACTACCTTCTTCCACAACTTTCACATTAGCAGTCTGTTCCAAAAACGATGCGAACGATGCATCCTCCGTTGTATCTTCTTCAGTATCTTCTTCTTCTGTGGTATCATCAAAGTCTCCTTCGTCTGTGCCTCCTGCTGGTGAAGCTTCTTCTGATTTTGCTGCGGCTGCGTCTTCTGCATTTTCTTCCGCAGGTGCTTCTGCTGGAGCATTTTCTTCCTCCTCCTCTGCCGCAGCTTCTTCTGCAACGGTCGCTTCCTCCGCTGCTTCTGCTTCTGCTGCATTTCCATCTAAATTTGTTTCACCACTTACATCTGCATCGGCTGTATCAGCTGCTGTATCAGCTGCGTCACCTGTATCTGCTGTACTTTCACTTGCGCCACCACCACCACCATATATCGCTCGACTTTTTTCACTTTCACTTGCTTCGACAGCCTTTGGCCACTCCACCCGTCCTTTCTTATAAGCACTCGGTGCAATTGGACCCGGAATATCCAACCAAAAAACATCCGGCTGATTTTCAACACCCTCTAAATTCTTATTCACATCGCCAAAAGCCCCGCATATCCCCATCACTTTTTCCTGACTCCACCCATCCTGCTCGTTAATCTCAACAATCGATTGATCGATTCTTTTATTTCCCCCCTGCGTCGCTTCTCCGTCGGAATAGATATCTGCGTCTTCGGAGTCAATTCCGGGACTCAGTTCGATACTATTGTCGTCAGAAAGTTCTAAGAATGATTTTCTCTTGTTCACTGAATTAGATTGACTTGCAGAGAAAATATCGACGTTGTTGTAGTCATTGCTATCATCAAATCTTTTTCGAAGTCGTCTTCTCCTACTGCTACGCTTTTTTGCTCTTCGGATCTTACTCATATGTTTGATTTTCCTTGATCTTGCCATCGCTGTGCCAAAATCACTTTTTTGTTTAACCTCCAACAACGTCGCAATACCACCATCCTCTTCACTCTCGTCACTACCGCCACCAACTATACCACCACCGCCACCTTCCAACAATTTCCGCTCCCCAACAACATCGCTATTCAATATGAACGACTTCACCCGATCGTCCGTCTCCATACCCCGCGCCAACAAATAATCGTTGTAGCATGTCGTTATTGTCCATAAATGCGAATCAGATTCTTTTCTTTCATTTGCACTAACATCGCCAGAATATTTCTCATAACCCCTATCCCACTCCCACCCCGTACTCAAAACAAACAAGAAAAAATTCCTCCCCAAGTACTGATCAATCAAGAAATCTAACTCTTCTTCACTTTTCCATTTCACTGGACCTAAATACCTCTTCTCGATATCCCACATGATTTTCGAAGCTTTTTGCATTAACAAAAAGAATGCATTCACACCTTTTGTTTTCGAAGGTTCTGCATTCATCTCTCCAACTAATCGTTCACCAGCATATTCTGGGTTTGTTACCATATGCCCGGCTTTGTTCCGTAGTTTTTTCTTCTTCACCCGATCTAACTCCTTCAAAGTATCCAAATCTTTGATTTCGACATCGTCTGCACCCAACCAAGGCGGTCCGTAGCTCAACCTACCCAAATCCCCTAAGTCGTTTTTGTCTTCAAAAGGCAATTCACTTTGCGGCCCCGCTCCCATCGTCAAATGACGCATCATTACTTCCGCTGTACTAAAATCTTGCTCTTCAGGCACATTCCAAATGTAACACTCTGGGTCGGGGTTTTCACCTTCGCATCCGGGCGTGCCTTGCATATCGGCGGAATCAAGGATCATCGTCGGTATCACTTCAAACGCGACCGCGTGGAAATCGCGTTTCCCACTTTCATTCGTGAAATCGCGGGGGACTAGTTGTTGTAATGCGGGGGTGATTTTGTTGAATGTGAGCAGATAATGATGCAGAACCGACACATCCAAGGATTCTTCCGTTTCGAAAACGATGCTGAGGTCGCGGAATGTTCTAAAGACATTGACTTCGTCGTAGAAATAACGCCAGCTTGGTCCTCTTTTAGAATTATCACCACTTGAACTCTCCGTACTAAAAAACCTTTTTGCGCCACTCATCCAAATGCTCAAAAACTTTTCTTTTGAACGTTCTTCCTCAAATTCCGGCAAAGTATATGAACTTCCATCGTGCCAAAGTTTCGACATACTCGCAAAAAACAATATGTTTTCCCACGACGCTTTCGCATCCATCACTTTTTTCGGTGGAGCTAAAACAAAATAGAACAACTTATCACTTTCCCCATTATACGCAACTGGATAAAACTCAGCCCCACTTCCAAACAATATCTCACCCAACTCTTGATCACGCGATTGTTTCAAAAATTCACCACGTACACCTTGTTCGAGACTTGCGAGAAATGATTCCGAACTGGTTTCGGCACTTTCATCTTCGGTGGACTCCCCATCAACAGAAACTTCTTCTATATTCAGTTGCAAATCACGAAACCTCTCATGCCTCGTTAGATCCTCTTCCGCTAACATCAACGCATCCACTCGACATCCATAATCACTCGGGCCACCGTCGGCATCGATTGGATCGTTATTCAATGTGATTGGTACTATACCAATGAATTTTGGTTTTTTATTACCTAAAGTTTTCACAACATCGCTACGATATCTTTTTGTGTATTTATTCACTTTCTCCTTGTATAGATCCCAAATTGAATCTGTAACTTCACCAGGACATTTCAACTCACGGAAATCTTGCGACCGCGGCCCCGGCTCATCCATCCAAATTTTCGGTGTATCTACTGCTAGAACTGGTTTGTATAGATCTTTGCGAAGCTCAGTGAGGGTTGTAGTTGTGGTGGTTGTGGTGGTGGTGGTAGTCTTTGGCTCTGGAGTAGTTGTAGTTGTGGTTGGTTCTGGGGTGGTAGTTTCTTCTTCGATTTCGGGTTCTGGACTCGGAGCTTCAGTTGTTGTTTTTGGTGCTTCCGTCGTAGTTGTCGTACTAGTAGTAGTTTTCGCACGCATTTCTTTCAATGCTTTACCAAGATCCTCGCTATAATCCACCTCCTTCAACGCTTTCAATATTTTTTCAACACCTTCATCTGTATTTTCATCAATCACATTTATACTGTTCTTAACCTCACCACTCAAACGATCTCCAAGTTCTGACACCACGTCACTCTTCATCACTTCGATTTGCGTTGGCAATTCTGCAACCAATTCTTTTATCGCTTCGATTTCACCATTGTGTTTTTCCTCATCAGCAGCGTTTTCTTCTACTAAATTACCGACCTGTGTCCCCAACCCAACTACACTTTCTGAAACTTTTTTCATTTCATTTTCTGAATACTCCCGTGATTCCTGGATTTCTTTCAATAGATCTTGTTGTAATTTCACTCCACCTTGAATTTCTGCTCGGAGTTCCGCAATTTCAACATTAACTAAATTCAATTGCTTGTTACTTGCACTACTGCCGTCGCCCTCCAGTGTGGCTTGTTCTTCCATTAGTTTTCGCAATTCTCCCATCATATTCCCATGTTGCTTCTTAGCCTCCTCCAAATCCAAAACCAATTTATTCTGCACCTCCAACATCAATTTCATGTCACCTTTCAATCCGTCGATATCATCAGTCGCTTTTTTGAAAATCTCACCTGCTTCATCCAAAGCAGCTCGTTGTGAATCATTCAAATCTTTTTTCAACGATTCGATCTCTTCGCGCATTTCCCCTGCCAATTCACTACCAGCCTTACTTATGCTCAAATTCAAATCTTTTATCAAAGTTTTCTGTTCTCTGACTTCATCTGACAAATCACCTAGCTCCTCAGACATTTTAATCTTCATATCTTCCTGTAATTTCACACCCTTTTTCGCAATTTCACCATTCCGCTCTATTTCAGCTTTTTGTGAATCCAACGATTTCGAAACTTTTTTCACATTGCTCTTCAATTCCTCGAGATTCGCATCCATACCTTCTTTCAAAGCGTCCTCTACAACCCCACTACCTAAAACCGCTTTTAAATCTTTTTCTAATTGACTCTTCTGCGCTTCCAACAATTGGCTCTGTAAATCAACAGCCTGTTGCCTACCCAATTCTATTTCCTCAACAAGTTTTCGCTGCATTTGTTGCACACTCATCAACACTGCGGATTGTTCATCGTTTGCACAGCTCAGTAAATCTTTTTCTTTTGAAGCGATCACATGTCGTAAGTGCTGCCGCTCATGTTGTAGTTCATCTAGAAGTCCCTCGACTTCGCGGATTTCGTCTTCAAGTTTTCTAACATCACCACTAATACGAGAAACTTCGGATCGACTTTGTTTTGAAGATTCAGCTGGAGGCGGGGAATCTTCATCTTCATCCAAGTGATAATGATTGATTTCATCTTCATCTTTATCGCCAACAACGTCATGACCGTACGCATCAGTGGGAACCTTACGAGAAACTTTGGATCGGCTTTTTTTCACAGAATCACCGGCTTCAGCTAAATCTTCATCAGAAGCTTCAACAAAAGCTACACCAATTCCTCTAACTTTCTCTAATTCCACTGTCAATTCCTCTCGTTTCACTTCCAATTTATGTATTTCCCTCTCTATTCCAAACAATTTCCCTTTCAATCCACTCAACTCAACCTTAGCCCCCGCAATCCTTTCAAAACAATCACTCCGAGCATCTTCTATTCCATTTTCCAAAACCCCTTGCTGTTCTGCAATCCACATCAACAATTCATCTCGATGTTGATAACCAAACCAACCACCTCCTAACATTCCAAATAGACAGGATAAACCTGTTGTCGCTGCGCAACATGCTCTGGCTGGTAAACAATTGCCATCACTATCCCTACAACTTCTCGTGCAATAAAAACTTTCCAACAAATCATGTTTTTCTTTAACTTCAACGATTTCAGTCGTTAAATTCGATTTCACCTCTTCCAATTCTGCAATCCGAACTTCAGTCTCTGCATGATGAAACAAACTATACCCCGCACCTAACGCTACTAATATCAGAAAACAACAACAGCAGCATAGTTGTGCACAGCTTAAACCGCAAATCACACCGGGTGCAGGAATTTCTTCATCCCATTCAGAAAATGTTGAGTGACTCCATCGATCTATATCAGATTCATTTTCTGTCAAATAGGATTTCCGCTGGATTTTGTCCCAATAAGTTCCATGTTCCTCGTCCCAATAATCGGATTCACTTTCACTATCGTGATTATGCCGCCGAGAATTCAATCGTGAACTGCGAACATCATAACGACTTGGCGACCCGCGTGAGGCTCGTGATGATTTTCTACTGGCACGTACACTTTTGCCACTACGCCTGCTTTTTCGATCACCACCATCACTACTGCTGCCACTACTACTGCGACTGCGATCGTAATATGATGATTTACGTGATGAGCGACCACTTTTTCGAGAAGACGCTCGCGGTGGACTTTTCGACGAAGATCGACTTCTTCGCGAAGACGATCTTGATGTCGCTCTTCCCATCACTAACGAGCTACTGTGACGCAAAATGCTGCTACTGTTGTTGTACTGGTTGTACTAGTACTGATACTATTTGTTTTGTGAACTATTATCATCGATGTCAACATGGAGACTTTTTTTACATAATACTATGTGCTTCTATTTCGTGGAAAATCTTTTTTGCGTGTGTTAGAATCAGCAGCGCTATCAATCATCGCCACCAAGATGAAAAATTCTCGAAATATCATTCGCCGCCATCTTGCTTAAACTCAATCATCAAAAATGAATCACCGCATGCTGAGCATTAATGACGGAAGTGCAACAAGCAGCTATCCGTGAGCTTACTACATCTAATCAGTTGCTACCATTGAGAATTTCTTGCTATTACACTTCATCTTGGTTTAATTGCAGCAATTTTAGGTTCACGACAACGAACTCTAGCCGTACTATAGCACTTCACTCTCTCACAAAAAACGCACTGTTCGCTACTCCGCACTTTGTCATTTTTGACTGAACGCTATTAGCAAGTAGGCCAAACTCACTTTTTAGCTCACTAGCATTACAAATCGATGAACACCACGGACGAACCCGCGAAGTCGACACGCAAGAACGCTGGCATCGTTCAAGCAGCGCTCGCAATGCAGTTCGCTTGGACTTTCGAATATATCGCCTTGGAACTGCAATGCGCGAAAAATCCCCATGGTAAAAATAGAAATGGAATAATTTGCGCCCGCTGACAAGTCGATTGAGTTTTCTTGGCACATTCACTGAGTTTCCAGATGTTGACACCCGGCGAATATACCCATGCATACGCCTGCCGCTGGAAATTATAACTCTAACTCGCAAACGCCACCGAAGTACATGGATTTCAACGGATTGAGCTGGGCAGTTTTTCCAGTTATTCACCGATAACCACTATGCTATCACGATAGCCAGGTTTCTTAAAAACCTACTACATCCAAACACCACTAAAAATCCAATCAAATCCTAACACAACCTAAAAACCTACCAAACCCAAAAACCAACCTAAAAACTTACCAAACCTAATTACTACCTAAAAACCAACCAAACCCAATATCCACCTAAAAACTTACCAAACCTAATTACTACCTAAAAACCAACCAAACCCAATATCCACCTAAAAACTAATCAACCCCAATATCCACCCAAAAACCAAACAAACCTGATATCCACCTAAAACCCCACCAACTCCAATATCCACCTAAAAACCAACCAAACCCAAAACCCACGCAAAAACCAACCCAATCTTTTTTTTTTTTTTGGGACGGACGGACGGATAAAAGAGCATATGCACGTCAAATAATTGTGACCTACTCCACCGCCTACGAGCTATTCTATGACTGCGAACTTTGAAATCAGATTAACTGATGATACGGGTTTGTGCAGACTTAAATAAGAAACTGTTAATTAAGCGAGGAGAAACATCAGGCCACAGATAGACTGCACTCGACAGTAACTCCTCCCCCGTTAAGTGTGTTGGTCATGCACCATGGGTGAGACTTTAGCTCTCGACAACCGCACTGGGATCGCTGCAGCAAGTATCAAAACTCGTCCTTGACTCCTCGAAACAAACACGCTTCAGGAACCAACACAAGCTTAGGTCGAGTCAAATAAACCAAAGCCATTCTTTGTGATTGTATGAATGCCAACACTACTGCACTGAACACACACAGCCGATACTCCGACATTTACTGACAGTCTGCTCGAGGGATGTCCGCGACCTACAGAGTTTCCTAACTAGGCGCAAGCCACGAACGGCGGAGAGTAGCAGAGAACCCACACCTCCCACCCACTCGTGAACGGCCGGCTTGGAAGCCAACTTCAACCTTCATGATAATACTCGTCATTTTCATCACCAAAAATGTTTCCTTTTCACGACACACATCACCAAAATTGTTTTCCTTTAAAGACACACATTTCATTTCAAGACACACATTTACTGCTAAGATCAAGAATCAAGAGACACAGGAAAGTCGGCACAAGCAGGGGGTTATATTTATTATCTTTCGTACCCTAATTATATGTGATCAGCTGCTTGCTTGTCATTGATTTGCCCATCCACTACTACAATAACCACACTCCGCCCCGTTGCTGTTTGATTGCTATTGGCCACTATTGTGCCCATCATCATCACTATCACCACCATCTTGTGACTCGTCAGAGGAGACACCATCCGACATAAACTGATCCAACCCATCATCCCTCGTAAATACCGCTTCATCTGTACTGCTTTGTGAGAAACCATCACCATCAGACCCACCATCACGATGCTGACCCAGCGGATCAATTCGCACTACTCTCTTCCTCACATCAAAGTGGACTACACCCCTTTCGTCTTCAACCATGGTTGTTGCTTCCCCAACAATTTCCGCCGACGTACTCATGCTTTCCCTCGTCCTAACTATGCTGTGCAGCGACAGCAGTTTTAGTACTTGTTTAGATGCTGTCACAATGCTATCAACTGCCATGGCTTCTGACAACTCTGCAGCACACTCAGTCAAAATATGTTTCGCTGTCTGCTCTTTTTCTTTGCATTTCGGACATGTAAACGCTGGTCTGTTGAAAAACGCATCACACAATCCAACCTGAGTCCAGTAGTCAACCCAGCTTTGAAAGCTGTCAATTAATGGAGCTTCATCCAGATCCCAGTAGATCCGGAAGTCATAATCAGGTCTCACAACCTTTCTTCTCAGGAAGTCATCAAAAGTCCTGGACTCCCATAATTTCTTGATGTTGACGGCATACATACCACTCTTCCGAATGGTTATTGCTGCATTGTTTGTGGCTGCATACATATCTGCCACCCCCAATTCATTAGCATCACTAAAAGCTTTGTCCCCGAACCAGAAGAGTTTGATGTCAAAAAATTCCTTGACCTCGGCGCAGACTTCAGACCACGTGATCCAGAAATCAGAGTTCCGTGCATAAGATTCATCATCAATTATCGAGTCACACAGGAAATCTGCGACAACAACAACACACGGCTTTTCCTTTTTCAATTTAACTGCAAACCCATACACCTTGCGTACCCGTTTTACAAATTGCATCCTGGACAGTTCAGTTTCGTCGACCTGGGATATAGCACTTCGAAGTTGATCTCTAATTAGTTTGAGTACATTCTGGACCCCGAAGAACCCTTCATCCCGCACAGACGAGATGCCGACCGACTTATAGTATAGGAAATGCCTGCTGTCTTCCCCGATTTGTACACAATTCTGCAGCTGTGGGAGCGGAATAATCATCCGAGAGATTGCAACAGCAGAGGCCCCGGTATCATATCTAACCCCCACGGATTCATCCATCAACCACATATCATCAGCAGTACCTAGAATCATCTCGCACGTGTATTTCGAGATGGAAGCTCTTTCCGGAGCAGAGTATTCCGCCGATCCACCGTTACCAGTACATCCATCTCCGCCGCCGCCACCGCCACTACCATTACCACTGCGACTTTCCAGGAACATCTGCTTGCATTTTTCCGCCGTGTAAATGTGATCCCTGCTTTGGCATCGCGGGTCCCTAATAAGATTACCCTCAGTATCAAGAACAGCGGAATAGGGAGTGAAAACCATACCATCAAGCGGCTCAATACCATGCTCTTCACAGATTTTTTTGTACCATGGGAAAAGAAACATATGCGATGGTAAAATGCCAGCAGTTAGCACCAAACGCACGATCGACTTCTGCAGCTCCTCCGCCGCTACAACTGATGGCTTTCTTATACTTGTGAACATCCATATAACATCATCATCCATACTCTGTTCAATTCCGTACATTAACTTACACGCTGATGCCACTACTCTATCCATTATGTCCCAGTCGACATCGGAATGCTGCTGCCACAGCTGCTGTAAATCTAAACCATGCCGAAGTTTACGCAAAAACCAACCCAATCCAATATCCACTCAAAAATCAATCAAACCCAATATCCACCTAAAAACCAACCAAACCCAACATCCACCCAAAAACCAACCAACTCCAATATCCACCCAAAAATCAATCAAACCCAATATCCACCTAAAAACCAATAAAACCCAATATCCACCTAAAAACCAAACAAAACCAAAATTGATGAAAAAGTGCACATTTTCAATATGCATTTTATTTATGATTGTGAATCAGATATAAACCAATAGAAGACAAGAAATGACAATGGATTTAATTGCTGCTGTCACGATTATGAAATAACTGACAGTACTACCAATAGAAAACAGAACAACTTTAGCACCACATTGCTAAACATTACACAACATCAACACATTGATGTCTCCACAAATCTTATGCAGTTACGGCCACCGCCTAACAAATCCAATCGTACCACCGTACTAGAAAAACACTTAGTAATTCAATAACACTGATGATCACACGTAGTGTGACACTATTTTTATTTTTTTTATTGGGGAGAAATCATATTCATTATTACAATGGGTAAGAATCATTTCGTCAACTCAATTGCAAACTCTGCATGCAATTAAATCCAATGCCAATCACCATACAACTGCAAACTCTCTCTCTCTCTGCATCAAATTATGAATCGCCACGCAATCATAGTCTCCTGTCTCTGAATTGCATACAAACACAACTGAATTGACTTCACTCAATACAACACAACCTAAATCCTAATACTTCTATTATAAACATTGAACAACGCCACCTGTACACATAACAGACACTTCTTCGCAAACTAAAACCCCATGCTTCTGCCAATGTTCCAATGTTCACAAACTAAACCACCATGCTCCTACTCTTACCCCCACGGTCTTCTTTCACAAATCACCCCCACGCCAGTACTTACATCGTGGATATTCTTCATACCCCCTGCCCCCAAAAGAAAAATGCACATTACCCATAGTTAGTGTCATTTTTCAATTCTTTCTTCGTACTGCATCATTTCCACAACTTTGGGATTTGTGTTTCACACTTCCACCGTATTTCTTACCAACACAACTATGGCAATTGGGTTTTTGGTCTCACATACTCACCAACTTTGACCATGGCTGCGTTACGCAGTGTTCCTGCGTGAGTCGACATCCATTGTAACCATTCCAACCCTCTTGCTGTTTCCAAAACTTCCATCACTGTTTTTCCGTTGTGTTCCCCACTAGTGAGTTTTCCCCAGTATGGAATTGCCATGAACAAAGCACCTTTCGCCATCATTGCTCCTCTTGAAGCATGTCTTTGCACATTATTCAATGTGGATTCTTGAATATTTTGCTGTTCTTTGATTTTTTCAAGTCTGCTGTTGACAGTATAGAAATTCTCTTCCATCTGTTGAAGAATGACGTCTTGTACTTGTCGTACTACATCTTCCGTTGTCGGAGGTTCAGTATCACTGTCATTACTTTTGACCTTATTTCTTCTTCTGCAACAAAACATCTTGGTTGTTTTTCTTGGGTTACTACTCTTATTATGATTATTAGAAAACTACTATAGTAACAATGAGGGGAATTAAAATCAACCTTTGCTTACTACCGTGTTTTTGTTTTTCTTAAATAATCAACTTCCTGCTGTTTTCAATGATGATCATAACCAACTTCACTACTCCAAATGTCATTCCACAACAGAAAATTGAACAATTTGACAAACTTCACCATAACTTTAATATCGAAATTCAATGCGTTGAAATATTTCACTGATAATATTATGAATGCTTTCGCTTTCACTACCAGAATGATCATGCCCATTTAATAGTCGTTCAATACGACGAAGAGTTTGCTCACGAGCTTGCACAATTTCTCTGAGACTATTATTTGTCTGTTCCTCCACTCGTAATTTTTCATGTGCAACATTCAAATCTGCACTAAGATTGTCGCAACTTTGTCGTAACTCTTTGAGTTTTATTTCTGCAAAAACGTTTTCTGCAGTTCTGAGTTCTTCTAAATGAGTTTGATTTTCTGGCATCTTTGCTACTACTAGGAAACGCAATTTTCAACGATATCGAGTTTACTATTGCTATGCTATAAAAAGAATTCAAGTTGATGTTTTACTATATGGTTTTTCGAAAAATAACGACAACAATATAATTCCATTCAATGATGTGAACTGGATTACTGAAATTTTCGATCGAAAAGAAAATATAATTCGAAATACAACGAAACCGATTTACCACCACTATGCGAGTTTTCCCATTCCAACTTATTTTTTAAAGTTGTTGCAATTCTCAATAACTTCTCGCTGAGCATCTACTTGCATCAAATGTTCTTTGATTTGCTTCTTCAAATTTGTGAGTGCTGTAAACACATCCCGTTTTGGGTTGTCATCTTCAAGGCAAATCACTATTCTAGCGAGGTACCACTCTGCAATTTCTCTATCCTTTTTCTCATCATAATATAAGGATTTGGCGGCTTCAAAATCACATTTCAACTGTTGGTACGCATTTTTCTTTTCTCTTCCCTGCTGGGAAAAGTCATTTGTGAAAGGATTATCTTGCTCCATTTCTTTGATTTTCGATGGTTTCTTATCCATGTTTTTGTTTTGTTGATTTCAATAAACTACTTTTCCTTTCAATCTTTTCAAATTATCCAGTTGTACTAATAGAAGAAAATAGTTTTCACTGTTTTTACTTCAAGTATTTAATATAACAAGTATTTCAAAGTTTTTGCTGCTGAAATTTTTCAATAATGATTGTTACTAGTACTCAAGTATTTATCAAAGAAAATTTTTCAAATTGATATGAGTTTTATCACAAACATGATGATGACAACTACAAATAATTCCATTATGATAAGTAGAATTGATCATGATTTTGCACATTATTATTGATATTCAGATGATCACAATCTCCACTATCACTACTTTTTCACTTCAAACCACTGCTAATTCGTACTCATTTTAAGCAGATACTACCTGTACGCAACAATTTTGTACATAAATCTTGGAATTTTTCAAAAATTCCCGACTTCATTTGTTTTCAATTTTGTTGTCAATTTTGTTGTCAATTTTTCTCTCTTTCCCCAGAGATTTCCAATATTCCACAAAAGTTTTACTTTCTTCACCCGCTTTCTGGAATATTGTTTCGACCAATGTCTTGTTGGTCTTCTGATGGATTCCACGCACCCCTGTGCCTCTCCATTTGATTATCCCCGTAACACTTCCGTCGATAAATCGGTGGAATAGATTTTCACCAATTTCACCCTTTTTGATTTGTGCCCCATCACAAATCGCATCCCTGACGAGTTTGGCATTCTCTCCTTCGCCTTGCGCCGGTGTAAACATGGTTTTTCGTCCTCCCACGTGTTCTACCACCACGCGGTCTTGTTCCTTACTCCAATTCCTTTCCAACTTAGCCATATTTGCTTCTACTACATCGTGCTCATGCCACTGTCGATCCATCATTTCCATGGGATCTGCTGTTTTCTCGGTACCCAAATTCATACAAAAATCCACCAACGCCATACTTACAATTTCCTCTTCTAACTCATCTCCTTCTCTTCGCACCGGCGCCGCGTAATTTTTGTTTATCCTGCGTCCTTCTAAATCCTGCGCATCTATTTTTAATTTTCCACTCCTCATGATCTCCCGCAATCGTTGCATCTTTTCTCCTTCAACTGGCGATGCCTTTGTTAGTAAATCACTCATATTTCCTTTATCATTTAGAAAATGGAATGCTAATCCATTTTCTAACACGGCGTCCTTTAATACTGTCAAATATCGATACAGACGACCGTCCTCCTGACTTATCCCATTATTATTATACACGCGAGCGACCATACTTTTACTGTCCGTGAGAAACTTCTTTGGCACCAATTTCTGTTGGAAAATTTGTTCGATAACCGGAATTATCCCTTCTGTTAAGTTTTCTTGCTCGTACGCGCTAAACACCTCGACTTGGTATGAACTAACCCCAGTTCTCTTCAATGCTTTACTGCAAAATTGCACAATCGCGTACTCACCTTCTGGATCCTTTTCAAAATCCCAGTTAATATCACTCAATCCGCTTATCGATCCCATTATGTTCTTGTACATGGTGTCTTTTGATCCCACAGCACCATCAATGAAGCTTATCAATTGGACCTTTTCTATCTTTTCCTTGGGGTAAGGGAAGAATAAACCCAACTCCGGGCTTCTCCGAAGTTCCTGTGCGGCCACATTAATTCGTTTGGCTTCCTGATATTGCTTTTCTTCGTCTGAACCCAGTGAAGCGCTTTTCACCGCATAAGCGATATCTGGGCGCCATTGTCCCACGTAGCTAATACTCCCTCGTACGCTTCTTAATTGAGTCACATCCGTTGCGCTCAATTTTTCCTCGGACTTCTTTCCACTTGGCATTTCGAACACAGGTGCAGCTTCACATCTTGGTTTCATGTGAACCAAAATTCCACTGTCTCGGAGTAGGACTTGTTTTCCGGTAAATTTGAGACCACCAGGATCGCTGGCGTACTCACAGTCTCCGAACTTGTATCTTGTTTTGAAAGACTCCCATTCCTGGGTAACTAACTCTTTTGTGGGCCCGAAAATCAACAAATCGTCGACGTGGATCGCGATTATGCTGATGGGTTTGTTTGTTGCTTTGCAATATTTCACAAAGATACAAGGCGCTCCGGATAGCATATGGTAGTCCCTTTTCAAAATTTCTTCCTTGACACTTTCGTACCATATTTGACTTGACCTTTTAAGGCCGTATATGGAAATCAGTACTTCCAGGCTATAGCCATCTTCTGCCCCTATCAACTCACCCCAACCATCTGGTAAATCCGGATACTCAATGCAACATCTTTCACTTTCCTCGAGTTTTCTTGATTCCAAATATGCTCTTGAGATATCACACCCCAAAACTTCTTTCCAATGGAAAAACGTGCTCGCACTAAATAATATCCTGAGTTGTTCGTTGGAAACCGTAGGGCTCCCAAATGGATTCCAGTCCAACTCCGATGACTGAAATAAATGGCTAAAACGCTGACGATAGCCTTGGGGAACCAGTCTAATCTTCACATTTATAGTGTCTGTCGATCCTTCCACCATCTTTAAATCGAAGATCACTCTTGTTCCAATCCGAGTGCCATATTTCTTGTCGGCTTCTTCGTTTGTGATCTTTTGACAC
>Ga0099797_100317_pt1 | contig 31804 bp, 18 predicted proteins | sample Uncmet_Sort48C_1_FD_89871 | JGI IMG/M metagenome (GOLD analysis project Ga0099797, IMG submission 89871) | Marine eukaryotic communities from CALCOFI LINE 67, Pacific Ocean - C012_Sort48C_1 | ecosystem: Environmental > Aquatic > Marine > Oceanic | place: Pacific Ocean: Monterey Bay | collected... | reverse complement strand
GGCCAACAACGTGTTGGATACAACCAGCAGTACCAGCAGTTCGGCCAGCAGCAAGGTGTGAACCAACAACAAATGCAACAACAATTGGGAAGGGAACCGCAACTGGGACCCGGCGGCATGGGCCAGCAGCAGGGACCCGCTGGGAGTAGTGTTTTCAATACGCCGACTTTGGGTGGTGACAATAACAACTTGGGGCAACAATCGTCGGTGGCCGGCTCGGTGACCGGTTCGGTCCAACAGCAAGCGGTTGTCGGTGGGCCCAAAAACGTGGCCAACCTGCAGTTCTCCAAGTTCAACCAGGGGCGCTCCGGGGGGGCGGACGCTTTAACGAGTCCACCGCCCCAGCTGGGCCCCGGTCCCCAAGGTCTCTATGGTGGCAGTTCAGCGGCTCTAGGAGCCCAGGAACCCGGACAGACCCCGCCCGGCGGGGGCCCGAGTGCCGGATATCTTTCTTCATCGTCGATAAACAAAGAGATCCAGGAAAGTTTGTTTGGCCTGCTGCAAACAACCGGAGTTGCAAAAGAGGGTATTCATTCCGCTGAAAAGAGTTTGTTCCTTTTCGGCAGCCGCGCCTACCGCATGTTCTCCCCCACCTCGGATTTTGACTTCGCGTTCGTGTCCGATCCAAAAGAACCGTGTCACGCAGTCTCCCCGAGGGACGCCTGCGCCTGTCTGTGGATAATCCATCAGGATCTGCTGGCTAGATGGTATTTAGGGTTGGAGGTGGAGGATTGGAACACAGAATCATCGCCCGACAAAAATCCATCGGTAAATTTGAAGCATCTTCCTCATCTCTCTGGACCTTCGTCCTTGAACGCGCGTGTGCCAGTGCTAAAGTTGAGATTCAGGGAGCACCACCCGGTTGATCTCACGATTCAAAGTGTTCAAAGTGTCGAAAAACTAAAGAATCACGTGAAGAATCTGCAGCGCTTGGCCACAATGCGCGTCCAGTTCAGCATTGACGAACGGAAGCAGCTAACCGTGACGGTGGCTGATTTCTGGACGCAACATTTGAAGCGCACCCTGGAGATGAACGATTTGTACGGCCCGTGTTTCGATCCGCACGGACAGCTGCCGACGACGTTTCCCTCTTTGCAGTGGTTCATCTTTCTGATTGATTTCTTTGAAAACGCGGAAGAACTCGGGTGGGTACATCTTGTCGGGTACGATTCGTCGAGATCTGAGAGTTCGACTAGCAAGAGAGGTGCGGCAGAGAGGGCGGCAGGTGATTTTATTAATGCTGGAGAACGCAACGAAAGCACCCTCAACGCGAAAACAGTGGAGCTGCGTGTGAAAGAGGATCACTCCGTTGAAAAGGGCGGATGCACAAGTAAAAAAGAGGGAATCAGAAATTTCAATGGATCCCCGCAAGCACTAGTGGTTAGATTTTTTCGCTTTTGGCATGTTCATTTGGGGCGTGCAGACAAATTTCCGCCCTCCAGAGGACTGGTGAACTTGGCAGAAGAGGGCTGCTTCCCTGTCATTACCGTGAGAGACCCGTGGGAACCGTTCGGCAGCGCGCAGCGAGTCAGCAAGGCCCCTTTTTTGAAAAAAATAAAGCGTGCGTTCGCCAGCGCTCTTGCGAAGGATTGGCGTGCGCTCAAATTCGCAGGCGAAAATTTGCAAAACGATCGCGAGTTCGTTGAGATTGTTGTTTCAAAGGAGTGGCGCGCGTTGCAATTCGCCGGCGAAATGTGCCTGCGGAACGATTGTGAGTTCGTTGAGGCTGTTGTTTCAAAAAAGTGGCAGGCGTTGCAATTCGCCGGCGGAAAGCTGCGAAATGATCGCGAATTCGTTGCGGCTGTTGTTTCAAAAGAGCGGCAGGCGATGCAATTCGCCGGCGCAAAGCTGCGAAAGGATCGCAAGTTCGTTGAGGCTGTTGTTTCAAAGGACTGTCAGGCGTTTCAATTCGCCGGCAAAAGGCTGCGGAACGATCGTGATTTCGTTGAGGCTGTTGTTTCAAAGGAGTGGCGCGCGTTGCAATTTGCAGACAAAAAACTGCGAAATGATCGCCTTTTCGTTGCAAGAGTTGTTGAAAGAGATTGGAGGGTGTTCGAATTCGCCGACGAAGACCTGCGAAACGATCGCGAATTCGTTGTGGCAGTTGCTACGGAAAATTGGCGGGCGTTTCAATCCGCCGGTGAAGATCTCTTCAAGGATCCGTTGTTCGCTGCGGCTGTTCGTGCGGAGCATGAGAAGGCGCTTCAATTCCCCGGCTTTGACGCGAAATCGTGGCAGCAGTTGTTGCGCAGATTCGGGAGGAGTTGCCGCCACGCGCGTCAGCCAGTCGAGCGTTTGCCGACGCGGCGCGTCGAGGAGGATGTTTCTTTGCCCGACTCCACGGGCGAGGCATCTTGCGTCGGGGGAACTGGGTCTGGTCCCACAAGTGGACCCACAAAAAAAGGGAAAGAGAAAGCCAAGTGGTCGAAAGAGCGCCGAGACCAACTGGGAGCGCGGCGAGGGGCCTTGCTAGAAAAAAATTGGCGGCCAGGAAATTCCGAGAATAATCGGCCACACACTAGTATTCATGGCGAGACCCTTAAAGAAGTGCGGCGTAGCAATAAGGAAGCTTTTCTTGTTGAAAACAGGGAGCCTGCCAACAAGACTATTAACACGACTTCAACAGTGTACGAAGGCGGGACTGCAAAAATTTCTCGGGGGGCCCCTGCTCGTGCGTTCCGCTAAAGCGGCTTCGCAGAGACGCTGACGGTGATTTTTCGTATATCGTTGCGTGCGGTCTGATAGTCGTGGTGTGGCGTATATTATAGTTTGGTATAGTCTACCAGATAGATTTAGTTTGTGTCCGGCCGCGGTCTTACAACTAAAAAATTTGCACAGAGGTTTCGTGAATGATCATTCGACCCAAATCAAAACGAACCATTCAAAAAACGAGGTATTTGGTGGCTGTTGATGGGATGCGTTTCGTTGACATGAGTTCTAGCCCCTGTAGAACAAGCGCATCAAAAAGAATCACAATTAGCAGGGGAGAGACAGATTGACACAATCGTCCTTCCCTTCGTGTGACATGATATTGATCCGGTCTCCTGCTGTGCATTGTAGTATATCATGAAGATGGAGCGCTGAGGCTTTTGTCCCGAGCCATTCCTGCATGACTCAGTGTTGTTCCTTATTGTACGATGTTATAATTCAGAATGAAAACATTTATAGTAGCATTTTTCCAACGATAGTAGTGATAGTAGGTAAGATTGGTATTTTTGTTCCCAACGACTTCCTTCATTGCGTTTTTTGCCATATTAATTTACAATAACGACTGGGTCGGAGGGTCTGTGTTGTTGCTATTATGATTTGGTATAGATTTTTAACAGTATCATTTACGATTAGTGTGCGTTATATTTACGGTTAACGTGATTCGGACCCGTCTCCAGTTCGGATTCGACACGAGCGCCAACATTTTAAAACTGTAAACAAAATATTAACGCCCGGTATGAGGCGTCTTTATGGGTTCCTATTCAGAGATGATTATCGTGTTCAGCTGAAATTTTTTTCCGTTTTCCTTCCCCATGTAGAATTCATTTTCCTAATGTTTTCCAAACGATCATGACGACGTTGAATTTCATTCATCCATAAGAATATCAAATCCCATCTTCGACGCAGCGACACACGGTTTTTCTTTATGAAAGTTGCTAACATTGCTAGGTCCCCCATTCCGTACGAGATTTGCCATAACTCAAGGTTTTGGACGACATTGTTATTTGATTTGTGATGCAGTGGCAGTATTGATACGTAGCGCAATCGCAATCATAAGTCATGTCGACCGTATGCGCAGCTGAGGAGCCTGAAAAACCGCAAGAGGAAGGGGAAGCACAACAAGAGCCACCAGCAAAGAGCCTCGATGCGGTGGGCCCCGACTCAGGCCCGGAGTCCGGCGAAGATGCGGATCCGGTCCCAGCGACCGGGCGCAGAGAGCCCGGCAAGCCCCGGTCCGTGAAGAAGCGCGAGAAGCGGCTGCAGATGCTCGACATCCGGAAAGACGTGCGCGCCAACGCGCGGCGGAAGCGCAAGAGCAAGGAGCGCGCGGCGCGGCAGCTGCTCTCGGAGGCCGAGATTTCGGAATTGAAGGAAACGCAAAGACTGAAGAAAATCGCGTTAGCGAAATATTTGGAATTCGTGGCAAATGATGGGGTTTCCATTTCTTCCATAAGAAACCGTGACGACATGGAAAACGGACAAAAATCTATTGAGGAAGAGCCTCAGCCGGGGCCCTCAGCAGGCAGCAGCAGTTGTACTAGTAGCGCAAATGGTCCAGTAAAGGGCCAGCCCTCCCTTTTGAACGTCGTCATCAACTGCAGTTTCTGTGACGACATGGTAGGAAAGGAGCTCACGAGTCTGTGCAAGCAGATCGAGTTGAGCTACAACGCGTTCAAAAACATCACCGAACCCCCCTTTAAATTGCATTTGACCTCGTTCACGCACCAGACCCTGTGGGAGCGGCTGGGGGCACCGATAAAAAATGGGAACTGGCGCGTCACGGTGCATGCCGACGACTACTGGCGCGTGTTCGAAAAACGAAAAGTGGTCATTCTGACTCCGGACGCCGAGGAATACTTGGAGGAGGTCACCGCGGACAAAGTCTACGTGGTGGGGGGATCGGTAGACCGAGAAGTGAAAAGAGGGCAAACGCTGGAGCAGAGCCTCGAAAAGGCGTGTGTGGTGGAGAGAGCGCGCATTCCTTTGAAGGAGTTCGCGCCGAAAGGTATCTTAGATATGATAAATGAAGGAAAGAGATTTTATAGAATATAATGTACGAAGGAGAAAACGTATCATAGCATGTATCTCTCGAGAATAATAGCGTGACGTCATAGGAAGAGGGTTTTGATCAAGAAAATTCTCTGATGCCAAAAAGGCACGCGCAAGATCCTGAACATCGACACTGTGGTGCGCATGCTCGCGTTGAAATGTGACGGCGGGGGCGCCCGGCGCAGCGAGACCCATTTCGACCCGGACGCCGAGGCGGCCCGCGCGATCGATTCTGCTCAGGTACCGCTCTCCTGGCCCGACGTCTTCGAAAGAGTGCTGCCGAGCACCCGCCAGGTGGTTGATTCGGCCTCTTCCACCAGCAACAGAAAAAACGACAGCAACAGCAACGCGGTAGCAGGAGTGGCAGGGGCAGCGGCGAGTTCTTCCTCTTTGGATATTACGGGAGAAGAAGGAGAGCTAAGTCCTCTTAAAAAGGACGGGGGAAAGCCAGACATGAATCTTCTGGAAGACGAAGAAGAGGAGCAGGAGGCCGAGGCCGAGTCGAAGAGACAAAAGACGCAGAAGCTTGAACATTCTTGAGCATTGCTGTGCAGAAAAGAGCTGAATAATATCAAATGCGAAAAGGCATTATTATGACAACACCGAAGAATTGCATTCATTCGCAGATGAGCGTGCGATGAACATGGGGGACGTTAGGTGTTCTGTGTGGGGACATTTAAGAGGATCAGGATTGGATGTTGCAGGTTTAAGCCTGATTGAAAGAATCGGATAATTGAGACTCAAGACGTGTGATGATTATACTTTGTAGACGACACTAAGTATGTTCGTCAGTGTGTGTGTGTGAAAAGGCGTGGATGGTTGAGATTTCATGTACTCCTGTAGTTGATACATCTATTTCCATGTTCAGACGCTTCAGTTCATTTTCTTCTCATCATCGAAATGGCCTGCTCTCATTCATAGTATCTTGACATTAGCATAGTATCGTGACATTAGCATAGTATCGTGACATGTACGTTGTGACATTAGTATACTATAGTATCGTCTGAGGAACTGATTGTATAAATGTTGAGAAAAAATGCAGGCAGGGTGGGGTCTCGGTTTTTTTTTCTTCAAAAATGATATTATAAGTTAAACGTTATAGAAAGAATGAATACGTCGGTTCGTGCGCGTTTTTTTTTTTCAACCGGACCATTTTAGCGTCGACAAAACAATGTTTTAGTGGACAGTGTTGAACAACCGTTGAACCGAGTGTCGCTCGCGAGTGGAGCCTGTGGAACAACAGTAATCGCATAACAACCAATAATATTAGTTGAGAAATAATTCGATGATATACCATTATAGCTACGTAGTAGTGAACGAAACTAAAGTAAACTAAATATTATCATAAAGTTACACGACTTGAAGTTCAGTGAAACATACCCTGTAGTTTTACAAAAACCTGCTTTCTCTACGACCGGACCACCCTGGATTAGAGATGGCCGACAATAGGAGCGCGGAAGATTTTCGCGCGGAGAGAGTACGGCTGGAGCTTCAGCTGCAGCGAGCGAACTCGCAGGGTGCCCGCCAGTTCGTCATGGACGAAATGAAGTTGCTCGACCAGGAGGAGGCTGCTGCGAGGTCTACGACTACAGCAGGTATTTTTGGTTTTTTTTTGCGAAGGCATTTGCAAAGCGGCGGCTCGATAATACATGGTCAGAAACATAATTAAATTAATGTAGAATTGCAATTGTAAAAAAATCATGAAAGTCTATTTGTAATTACTATAGTATAAGTATATGTCACGTAGAGTTCACAAATGCACATGAATTGTGAAAAGGTCTCGGCGCCGCTGGCCAATTCCCCCAAAATTCCCTGTCTCCCTCTCAGGGGGCCACGGGGGCTCCTCACGCTCGGTCGGCGTTCCAGGACCAGACCCTAAGCACGCCGCAGCGCTTGGCGGGGGCGTCCCATGCCCTGAATAACCAAACAACTCTCACAACACCCCCCCACCACGGGGTCGGTGGCCCGCAATTCGGAATGATGGATACTACTAATATGATGCAACAGTCCCCGGGGGGTCCCTTCGGCTCCCCGATGCTGGACGGGGCCCGATCTGGCGCCACGAGTGCTGGCGCCACCCCGCAGCACTGGGTCGGGCCGGCGGGGCACCGCGGGGCACACGCTGCGCACCAAAACGAGGGCCTGCTGTTCCCACACAACCAGAAGCCCAATCTTACCCCTCACCCGGTCCCCCCTGACGCGGCCGAAATTTTGCGGAAGATCGATGATGTGAAGGAGGACGACACGGCCAAAAACGTGACGGCTAAAACGAACGCCCTGTTCAAGAACCGCAAGATTCCACTCGAGCTGAGCACCCCTTTACGACAAGACACCCTGGACACGTTGTGGCTGGTTGCCTTGCAGAAGGGCAACACCGCTTTCATCTCGCGGTTGTGGGGGAAAAAGAAGAAAATCGATCAGGCGACCTGGCGCCTGCAAAACCGCAATTTCATCAGTCCGCTGCTAGCCGCGTTCCAGGCCAATCTGCCCCTGGCATGGATCGGGAAAATGCTAGCGGAGGACCCGTCCCTCTGTCACATCGAGCAGGAGTGGAATCTCATCTGGTGCGCAAAGGGAAAACTTATGTTGCTCGAGTTTTTGAGCGGGAAGAATAGCAGTACGAGCAGCAGTAGCAGTACCAGTACTGTGAATGATACCAAGGAGCATAGTCCAAATCTGGATTTGGGGCGGATTCCAGACAACGTCGGCCGCCATTTGTTGTTCCATGAAACCGACCGCCGCTGCCTCCGGTTTTTAGCGGAGGCTTTCTTTTCGGGCCCGCGCCGGGCCGAGGTCCGCAAGCTGGATGCCCGAAAAATGAGTCTTCTCAGTTATGCGGCCAGCGAGAACCAGCACGACAAGGTTAGTACCATTTATAGGCTTGTACGCAAGGTCATATGAGGTGGTCTAGCGTCGGGTTTTCATTTGACAACGCACGAGAGCGTATTTAATTGGTATGAAAAGAAAAAGATCGGTATTGATTGTATATGTGAATGATATCAATGACTGTAGAAATTCTTGCAGAAAAATGCAGGTAGAGTGGCTGTTAGACACGTTGCGAGTTCGGATCATCGGCGAGCCCGAGGAAGCGCAGGCTCCGATTTTGTACGCGCTGGAGAACAAGGTCTTTAGTGTTTCCTTGCTAGCGTCATACATTAGCTCCGGTAAAATAGGCTACCAGGTCTTACCGCATATTATGGTATACTTAAACAAGTGTACGGACGATTGCAACAGTTCTGTCACTTATACAGTATAGTCATCCTCTGAGTCTTACTCTGATGGTACCAATCATCTATCAAATTATTTCACATGGGGAGATGACAATCAAATAATTTTAAAGAAAAAATTCGCAGGCGGATTACGTCGTCGAGAAGTTCCTGAAGAGCCTGCTTTCGCCCGAAACCCTAAAGCCAGAGCAGCTGGGACTCGAGGGGTGTGAAAGCCTCCCGGAGCTGGAAGTTAAGGTCCATTCAATCCCTGAGTTTCATCTAACTTTTGGTGTCAGTTGCTGTATCTCAACTAGCATACCGAAAGCTAGAGGAAGGGATGAATCAAAATTTCTGTGCTGAACATCAGATTATGAATTCGTATTGCTTTGTCAGTACCACGTGGGACTCCAATATGATATTATTTCCAATTAGAATAGAATCTATCATATTGTGACTTGACGAAAGCTGTACAAGACTTGTGAACAAGCATGCATGTTATATGGCGTATTCAAAGAAATTTCAATATTGTAAAACCATAGGAGCGCATGAAGCGCGAGGCCGAGAAGGTCCTGGCAACGGTGCACCCGCGCATGGGGAACCGCACCGTGCAGGACATCATCCAGAACGAGCGGAAATCCGATACGCTGAACAACAATTCGGCAATGCACCTGCCGTCAATCAGTGCGAGTAGCAGTTCCAGCAGCAGCCTCCTTCTTACTCCTGGTGGTGCTGCTGTGGGTTCTGGCGGACAAAACAGTGCGGGTCAAAACTTCGCCTTCTCGAAGTCAAGACAGTTCTTGGAGAGGCACGGGGAACGGCACATCCTGGCCCAGAAGCACCCCTGGCTGGATTTCACATCCTTTCCCTCGGTGCGGGAGGCTTTGGACAAAAAAAGCGACGCGCAGCTGCAGCAATTCTGGTCTTTTGTATTGTTATGTTGAGATGTATTGTACATCTAGTTTTTTTTTTTGCACAGTTGTCTTCAGGAACAGTGAGCACAAAGAGATATCATGGTAAACAGTTGCTATGATATATTCATATATGTTATATGAACCTTATACAAACACGGAGGTACAACGAGATCGGCGGTAAAAGGGCCAGGGGTTTTTTTCCCAAGCTGATGACGCGGAACTGGGTCAAGGATTTGGTCAAGTATTTGTACACCGAACGGAATTTGAACGTGAACGAACGCTATTCGGGGAACCAGACGTGGCTATTCTATTTTGCCAAGTATGGCACGCAGTTGGACGTGCTCAAGTATCTGGTCGAAGAATTGAAGGCGGAAATCGACGTTTTCGACTCAAAATGGGGCACGTCACGGACCTGCTTGCACTACGCCGCGAAGAATCCCTGTCGCGAGATTTTCGTATATTTGCTGGCTCAGGCCGTGCGCGTCTATCAAGATACGGCCAACAAGCACGGCGGGGGAGCCTCGAAGGATCTATTGTACGACCCGACGTGCCAGGCCCACGTATTACAGTTGATTTTTCACAGCAGCTGTGGCGCGTCTTATGCCCATTTCTATCCGAAGTCGCAGCTAAACACCGCGCTCAACGCCTTATGTTATGATGTCCGCATCTACGACAGGACTCCGGACGCGCGTTGTTTGCGGGAATTGATGGACGTTCCGGGTGCGTGGGACTGTTTCGTGAGGCCGCATTTGGCGGATCTTCCGAAATCGGTCTTGTTGAGTGCAATCGTGTGCACCCCTCATTTGCATAGTTGTTCGCAGGGGCGGTTCGAGGATGCGCTGGGGAATTTGAGCAGCTATTTACGAAGACAGAGGGTTGCTTCATCCCCACAGGCACAGCCGACCTATAACAAGTTTCTGGAGCCGATCTTGAATATACATGCCAAAATACATGATCTGTGTGGGTTTCTTGAAGACGAAAGGAAGGAGCGATTGGCGAGGGGCGACATGGATCTTGATGTGTCAGCAAGCAGAAGTAGTAGTAGTGGTAGCACGGGAGGTGCATTTTCCATTGATGCGAAGCACCCGTCCGCTCGATTGGAAAGTAATGTTTTCGCCGAGAGTCATGGTGCCACCCGCAACCCCTTCTTCCAGCGACGGGAAGACACGCCCTATTTTCGTTATTTCAACCGCGTGAAAGAGGAGCTGGCGCCGGTCGCGCGCGTGTGGCGGGATTTCGCAGAGAGAGCCGGCTTGCTCGATCTTGAGGAGGGCTACGAAGAGACGAGGGAGGTGAAAAAACTCAATGCTAGGGGCGTCCTGGAGACCAGCAACACGATAGGTGTGTTGAGCGGCCCGCCGACAGCCACAGGAGCGGACGGACGGAAGACGGTTCGAACCATCTTCCTGTCGCGCACGACCACCCCCTTGGCTCGTCGAGGTCCGACCACCCCGTGGGTCTTCGCGATGCAGGCGAGCTCCGGACTCGGCACGCCGGAACCCCTCCTTCTCCTTTGTGAGGACGTGCATTATCTGTGGGTCATTGACGCATTTAAATTAGACGTGAACTTCGTTAACCGGGTTAACCGGGACTTCTACACGGTCCTCCACCACCGCGCGCTCAGCCGCTCGCCGGAGGCCGTCAACCTTCTGATCGAGAAGGGAGCGGGCCCGAATCTCGGCAAAGCGCGCGGCTGCGCCTCGTTGCCCCTGCGGTCGGCCCTGCAACCACACCTAGGGGCAGCGCCCTTAGGCCAGGACGCGCTGAGCGAGAAGCACGAGTGGGAGATCCCGCCGCAAGCGCAGGCGCAGCGTGTTCATTTCAAATGCGTGGCGCGCCAACTCCTGCTCTACCACGGCGCCAACCCGCGCGCAGACGATCTGGCGCCAAACCCCTTTAGCGTGAACGCCGGCATCACCAATCCAGCCTATCCTCTGGGCCAATTTCCCGTCACTGACTTCTGCAGTTTCGCGCGGGTGTGCGTCAAGGACGGTGCGGAGCTCGCCGAGCTGGTCGAGAACATGCAGGCGGCAGCCGACGCGGCCTGGGAGCTGGTGGCCAACCGTGAATTCGACAAGCTCGTGCGCACCTTCGGGGCGGGGAACGCCGAGGGCGGCGACCTGAACCTGATCCAGGACCACAAAAACCAGGGCCGCGGCCTCATGTTTGCCGCAGTATCGAGCGCCGGTGGTTTCACGCTACGGCCTGGGATTCCCGACGGCAAGGACACCCGTCTCCAGTTGCGTGATTTGCTCCTGAATTTACGAAACGCCGGTGTCGACCCGTTCCGCCCGGACAGCAGCGGGCGTTCGGCCTTATTCTTCGCGGCCGAGCGGGGCGTAGTGGAGGCCGTCGACGTTTATCTGCAGGATTTCAAGGCCGATGTGCACAGTCGCGATTTCGAGGGAAAGACCGCACTGTTCGCGGCCTGTCAGGGCGGCGAAAGCGTGGAGGTAGTCGAGAAATTGTTGGAGCGAGGCGGCGCCGCGACACGAGCGGTTGGTTTCCGCGACGAGGGTTCACACAACGGGCTGACCGCCCTCTTCGAGGCGTTGTCGTCGCGGAGCCGCACCCACCACTTGCGAATCGTGGAGTTACTCTTAACGAAAGCCCCGGAGCTGGCGCGGATGGCCTGCAGGGTCCTGGAATCCGGCACGAATGTGTTCACGCTGAAGAGTCCGCTGCGGCACGCCCTGGACTGTTGCTGCGACAAGGAAATTCTGGACCTGATCTACAACACCTCCGCTAACTTTTTTTCTAGCCAGGCCCACGCGAGTAGTGAGGGGGCTGAATCGTCGAGGGACCTCGGCACTGAAGAGGCCGCCAACGCAACTTTGCTGGCGGTTTGTCGGAGCGGTAGTGTCTCCGGTTTCGATTGGGTCCTCCGCAAAATATGCGAAAACTATCGGGGCCTAGGTACGTCGGCTGCGTCGGCCCCCTACAGCGCGCTTCGGGTCGCGGGGAATTCGCAAGGTCGGTCGAGCGTGACACAAGCAACAGCAGAGGATATGAGCGACGGTGTTCCTACATGGCTGGACGCGCTGTGCACTGTTAAGACGGCGAGTGGCGGAGGCGAGAACCCCCTCCACGTGGCTTGCGCCTACGCGCACCGCCCGCTAGCGTGGCACCTCCTGAACGAGCTGCAAATGGACGTGCAGGCACTGTGCCCGCCCTTCGGGAGAACGGCGGTCTTCAAAGTGATGGAAATTACGCAGCTGTGGGGGAAGCGTTCGGGCACGGAGGTGCTGGATCTGTTACTCGAGTGCGGCGCCAGCTTCACCCATCGTGACAGCGACGGCAAGACGCCCCAGAAGTTTTTGGACGGGACGCAGATCCCCCACGCACGGGCCACCTTGAACCCGGCGACGATGTACGAACACCAGCAGCGCAAGAGACTGAAAGAATGGTTTCAGAAAAACAAACCGCACCAGCAGCCCTTGAGCGGCGCCAAGGAGTTTGCAAAACGGGAGTGGGCGCAATGGGAAGCGGGGCAGCAGGCCAACCGTCTCCGCAGCATCAACCAGACCACCAATCACCATGCGCGGAACACCAAGCGGCAACGCATCTTGTTCGAACCGGTCTACAACCCCGCAATGGAGAATTCCCCCGAGCAGGAAGATGACGAGGAGGCGCTCCAACAAGTCGGTAACGGCATGTTGACGAAGAAACACAAGGGAGGGTTGATGCCCAAAAAGGGGCTCATCGTGCCCGTGCCGCCGCAGTCGTGGGAGGGCTGGTCCGGGGTGCAGTGGGAGGTGCGGTTAAACATCCTCGAGAACCAGCCGGAGCTGCCCGCGCATGTGAACCCGGACGATCGTACCGCGCGGATGGAACTTATTTTTTATGATCCCAACGACGAAGAGCGAACGCTTGACCGCAGCTCCGACGAATACCTGTGGATGATCTCCCAGCTGGCTGCCAGCGCACCCTGGTTGGGACTGACGTGGGAGACGTTGCAACTGTGCCGCGGGGCGGACGTGGGCGTGGGTACGGGCACGGGCACGGGCACGGGCTCAGCGTCCAACACCTCCTGGACGAAGAGTCCATTTGGGGGGGCTGCGGGCGCCCAGGACGCGCTGCGCGGACTGCACAGTAGCAGCAGCAGTGCGGTCACGTCCGAGGACGACCCTGTCATCGGGCATCGGGTGATGCCCGCCGCTTTTGGAGCAGCAAATCTAGATGTGATAGATCTGGAGGCAGAGGGAGGCATGGATGACGGTCAAGAGCCTTCTAGCAGCGGTGGTCTGGCAGCCATGGGCTCCAGCAGCAGCAGCAGCACTAGCGGTGTTAATCATGGTGGTGCCACTACTACTACCAGCACCAGCATGAGCAATATGAATATGGAGGTGGATAAGCACGCGAAGAAAGAGAAAGACGCTACGGAAATGCAGATGGACGAGGAAGACGACGACGCTGGGGGGGACGATTCGCAAGATGACGGGCTCTACTCGTAGCGTTGTTTCTCTCCGTCCGCGAACTCGGTAACTCGGTGTTCGCAATGCGATTTTGGAGTCTCTTATTGCATGCAAGGGATTTTAATACTTTTTGAACATACCACAGTCGCGGTACAGAGGACGCCGTGTCTCTGCCGTTCATTTCAACCATTTATTAAACTAGTGCATATTGCAGGGTATTTGTGTGTCATCCATTATCGATGACATTCAAAAGCCTTTTGTGACCCCATGTTTTGAATCGAATTGTTGCGATCATTCCCGTGATCGTTGCGATTCGCTTGACGACCCGGAGCAATTTTTATTGTTCCTCTATATTGACGCTAAAGATCTCGACACAGTGCAGATTTGATATGAAAAGAAATTTGCGCGCTAAGTCCCCCGCATCCACGCGGCCGTGAAACGGCTGGCCACGAAAAGCTATACACATTGATTACTACTGTCACTGTAAACTCACATTCTTTCTTTCTTATTCATCAATGAACTATTCAACATACGTACCTAGGGGAAGCCCTTTGCGTGTGGCGGGGACCCGGGATAGCCATACGCGTATTGTACGATCCCACTACGGACAATCTTTCTATGTGTGTGCTGATTCTCTACGACACAATCCCTCGAAACAAAAAAGTGTGCTCAAAATGTCGCGGCAAAAGAAAATAAATGTGTTACGGTGTTCGCAGTACCCCTCGCAGTCCGTCCCTGAAAAGATGGATCTCTGGTTTGATCTCGGGAATGTATGTGTAAGGGATCAAGCTGTGGCTATTATGATATTTATAGGATTTTGAAATTTTTGTGATCCATTGTCAGTCAAAAAATTACGATAAAGCAGGATGGTAGCGCTCCGTTTGTCACTTTTGTGCATCGGTAGTTCGTTCCACGTCTCCCCGTACGCCCGGCGCCTGTTATTGCAGTCCTCCGCGTCCGTTGCGCCCGACGTTACCCTAGACGCCGTTTTGAATAATCGCCCGGCCTCCTCTGCGACCCCCAGTTATGACGCCGAAGACATTCCCCCGAGTTATGACGGGCCTGAGGCCATCATTCACAATAACGTTGCTGCTGAAAATGTCGCTGTCCCCGCGCTGGCGTGTCCGATTTGCCTCAGCAGTCGGGTCGTGGATCCGGTGGCCGTTTTTCACGGCGCTGCCGAAACGCAGCACACGGTCGCGTTTTGCCGTCGTTGTCTGGCAGACTGGGCGCGCCGTGGCAAGGATGCGGGCTTGGCGCAAATGGGCTTGGGAGTCCTGCGGGAGCAGTTTCCGGTCCCCGCAATCGCCACGGAAGAGCCGAGAGACTCTCACTCGCGTTCTTCTTCCGCACCAGAGCCCAGGACTTCTCCCGATGAAGGAAATTTTTCTCGTGGCGCTCGTGAGGCGCGGAGCCCAGACACGGACCATCGTGACGACAACAATCTGGCCTTGAGAGACGCCAGTACTACAGTGAGGGCTGCTACTTCGTACGACACACCTGCCTATTTACGAAGGTACGACGAAATTTTAGCTAGTAACCGGAGAAGACAACAACAAACAGTTGGTAGTGGTGTCGACGATTCCACAGCCAATCGTGGAGGCACACCAAGCGCACCGCGAAGCGCACCGCGGGGCCCTCCGGAAGCACCCCGCGTGCTGGGCCGGAGCGACACGGAGCTTGCTGCCAGCTCCGGTACAACCGGTGGCGCTTCACCAAGCCGTATGCAGGCGCTTCCCGTACAGCGGGACACGCTTGAGTCTCGCATGCTGCGGGACAACAACATGGTAGTTGTGGAGGAGAAGGAGCCAGAAGACTGTGTCTCGGCATATCCAGCAGCAGCAGCTGACGTTGATTCTGACGTTGATTCGCCGGCGCACCTGGGGAATAATGTAGCGCCCGAGGCCACCTCGCCGTCGTCGCCCCGGGCACCGGGGGGCCCCTGGCCGCCGCGACGCAACGATGCGTTCCTCGCGCCGATGGAATATGCGGGCCTGGACGCGGCCAGGCTTCGTGTGGGCCGATCCTTCGATTACCCCGTCACGTGCCCTCTCTGCAACCTGCCCGGTCGCAAAGCGGAGTTACGCAAAACGGATCCTCCGAGTCGCCAGTCTCGCAGTAGCATCACTAGCCGCAGGGATGCAAATCACGAAAAAAGAATTATTGATCTGGATGATTGCAAGAATCAAAGCGGTCTGCCTTCGTCTGCAGAAAATGTCAATGAAGGAGGAGATCAAGATGCTTCTGCAGGTAATGGTCATGGGACCCACGATAGTGATCAGCGGATCGACTTCAGTGTCGAGCAAGAAGCAAACATGAGCAACCGACCTTCTTCTTCCTCTCTAGCCAATAATGCTCGCAATCCTCCAGCGTGCGTCTCTCTCAGCGTAACTGCTGAAAACGCGGCCGCACTGGGCCCCCACAGAAATCCACGTGGCCCCGTATCGTCGCTGAGCCAATTTCACCTCACGCCCGTCCCGCCGGCCCGGCTCCTTCTCGGCCGGTGCCCCCCACTGCAGGAGCCGTCAATCTCCTCGTCCGCCAGCGACGAGATGGCGAATTTCGTGCGGAACCTACTGGAGCTGCGGCGGACATCGGGAGGACGGCTCCCGCACGGCTTCTTCGTGGAAGGGCCTCCGGATTCTATACCCGATTTCGCGATGAAACTGGGGGTGGGCATTTTGTGTGGCATTTTGTGTATGTTGGTCTTCGTTTACCTAATCCTCTGGGCACTCGGCACGGGCCCCATCCCGGCGCTCCTCGATTGACCATCCATTCTCGTTTTTTGATTTTGTGTATTTGTCTATATGCACACGATAAATGCAGAGAGTCGTCATAGTTTAGTTGTTGATGACCTTCTTGTAAGTCAGTAACTGTGTGCGCAATAGTTTTGTTGTCTTTCTTAGAAACTTGCAAATAAACTTGCTAGATTTGTGTTAAATGTGCATCATATTTCGTGTCTGCAAAACAATGTTGAATGTGGAATGATCATTTTTTTCTCCGACACTATTTTTTTGTGTGAGCTTGACAGTGATTGATTCGGCGACGTGGTTCATTCTCGTTCGATGTGTTTTGAGTTTTCCGTGCAGTGGGATGTCAAGGAAAAGGACCATTCACCTTTCGCTTCGCGATCTATTTATTTCATTCCGACTCGCTCCGATCATAACGTCATCCTGAGAGTGTTGCAATCTATCCTATCACGAGAATTGTAATATAATATGAATCTCCAGCAGTCCCTGTGTTTGACACTGTTGTGGCTTAGTATATCTGGGCATTGCATTTTTTGGACAGAAAGGGTTTTCAAACCAATATTATCCGAGCACTTTTTCTGCCCACACGGTGGTAACCTTTGGTTCCCTATTAGAACTACCCTTCATAGCTTTTTTTTTTTGTGAACAACAAAAAACTTCTATAGCCCTACCTAGCACTTTCTTTGGATTGGTCTTCAGTCTCGCACGCTGCATATTAGTAATAAACAATGGTGAAGCGCAAAACGTTAGTTTCCACACCGCTTCTCGTAAGCCTCCTACACCGTCCCGGCAGCATCACGTCCCTGGCGACCCGCACACCAGTTCCAGGAGTGCCAGCTTCGGGCTCCGCCGCGGCCGCGGTTCCTTCGGATGATGTGGAATCCGCCCTCAGCGGCGACGAGCGGTTCGGAGATGATGCTGATAGTTCACCCGGCAGAATTTTTCAGATACGCATCCGGAATGAATTCCCCATCGGAGGCTCTCCTTTCACTAAGGGAGAAGGCGGCGGTAACAGCAAGGCAGCAGGGGGCAATACGATGCAGATGAGGAAAGGCCCGCCCGCGCGACGCAACAAGGCGGGGGACCCGCCCGCGTCGGTGGAACCTCAGCGGCAGCCGGAGCGGTGGCTTTATCCGGCCCTGTGCACCTTGACCAGGAAGAGCCGCGCAGTTGTAGCCAGCGGTAGTAGTTTGATCAATGGAAACCCGAGTAGGGACCAGAGAAATGGCGAGTCCCTTAGGGAGCGAGAGTCGTCGGCTGGTACTGGGAGTCCCACTATGGACGTAGATGACGTTGCTGCAAAGCAGCAGGAGCTGCTGGAAGAAAAGCTTCCGCTGCTCATGAGCATTAACGATGCCGCGGCGCCCCTCCCCACCACGTACGGTGTGCTCGCCGAGGTTCCGTCCGAGCAAGTGATCTTCGCGCCCCCGGGACGAAATAAGAAGTACCCGGGGGCGCCCGGTTCCGCCGACCGCGACCAAGAAAAGCAACTGTTCATTACGAGCGGGCCGAGCCTCTTCCCGTTTTTGCTTTTGGACACGACTTGCTCCTCTGCACCAGAGGAAAAACAAAGCGCGTCTGAGGCGGCGAGGTAATTATACGATTGTGCACAATTTGTTTTGTTTTAGTCAAGGGGTCCCGCATTATTACGAAATAGGATTTACACAAGAAGAAAGATGCACGGTTCAGATTTTGATCGGCAGCAAAACAAAAGGTGGCCGCCGTATAGTGACCCGTCCGGTCGCGACGCCCCGGACACGCCATACACGCGAGCGGAAGACTACCTCTTGCCGTCCACACTCAGGAGGGTCCCCATCTATTATTCGGAAAGAGAGCAGGAGCCTTATTATGACGGGCTTTCCCTGCTAGAACCAGAGCCCGCTAGTAGTATGGACACCGCACAGGCTAGTACCAACATAGCGACCACCGTGCCGGAGCAGAATATTTTGATTACCGACACGCAGCCGGCCGTACTACGAATGGTGCGGTTGTGGACGCTGGTGATCGAAAATTTGCGGGCCAGCGATTTCGACGCAAACACGGGGGAGTGGCTGTTTCCGCAGCATTCGGAGGCCGTGGTACGCGCTGTGGCCGATTTCAGTAAAAAGGAGCCGCACGTCCGTCGGGCGAAGTGGAGCACCAGTCCTTCTGGGGGTGCAGAGCCTTTCGGCCCGAGAGTGGATTTCTTTTCGAGGTTGGAGGTTCTGTCCCCTGGTGATTGTAAATCGGCGGCTGGGGATGATAACCTTCATCAAGCCTCTGCCAGCAGCAGCAGCCAAGGCGCGCGTCCACCTAGTGATGTGGGGGCGGCCCCGGGGGCGCTCTATCACCCCCACATTCCTCATACCTGGGTCGCTCCTCTGCGTTCCCTGTCGTCAACACTCGGCGCCTCCTCATTCGTCCAGACGCAGGCTACTGCGTCTGGTGGTCACAGTGGTGTTGGCATCCCAGCGGCCGCAGCAGCGTACGGCAGTAATATGCGCGGCGTCCGGACCGGCGTTGCCGCCACCACCATGACGGGTGCAGCCAACAGCGCGATTCCGATTGGCGGACAGGCGACCCAGAATCGCGGGGCCGTGCGATCGTTTACCGCGGCAAGCCCGCGGATGTTCAGTACACCGCAGAGCGATTTTCGCGCCGTCGGCAGGGCGCCGCCGGGTGGCGTGCAGTTTGAGTATCGCAGACCGGCAACGACCTTGCCTTCGGGGCATGCGCGGGGCCATTCGCAGGAGTGGGAACCAAAGATGCTACCCTGTCCAGGAGATGCCTGTCCCGTTGGCTCCGAACCCGGGTCGGACAGAAGTTCGACCAAAGGGCTGGACGAAAATGCGTTTGCGGCAGCACCGCAGAAGCGGCGGGACGAAAACCCACAGACGAGCAGCGGGAGCACGTACGCGAGCAGCGCCAAAGAGGGCGCCAGAGAAGCGGAGAGAACAGCGCGGACAGCGTCTGTTCGCAACCGCAGCCGGGAGGGTGCCTCGCGCGAGGATGCTGCAGTGCGCGTACCGGGAAGGGTCGTCTTAAAGACGGCCCTTTCGCCGCGGACCGGCGTCAGCACCAGAAGGGAGCGTCCAGGAGTAGGGGCCAGCAGTACTGGTACAGCAGCGCAGCCGGGGGGTCCGAAAACCAAGGCTCCGCTCAGTCCCACGTCTGCCGCCAGCGCTGCTGTCTCCCCTCGGCGTCCTCAAGTGGAGCGGACGACAGGGGCCCAGAGATTGGGCCACAGCGCGGGGGTTCCCGTCGCTATGGGACCCCAGCAGGAATATGAGAAAGAGGGTCTGCGGCGAGCCCGGAGCCAGGACTGGGCGGGTCCCAGTGGGGACACTGGGTCCTCCCCGTCGAGTGGCCGGGTGCCGGCCATCAAGGGTTTGCCACTGGGAATTGCCGCTGCCAAGAACCACGCAGAGGGGCCCGCTGTGCCGAAGCGCGGAATTTCGACCAAGAGAGAGTTTGTTTCCCCTAGACAGCGCCGTAATGATGCGAGCGCGGGAGACCACTCGTCGTCCCTGAGTGCAAGGCGCGGTACTCCCTCCACGACAGCTGCTACTGGACAGAGGACGAGTTCCCGGCGCGGTTCCCACTCGGACGTGGCGCGACAGCCCGGCCGCCCCTCGTCTGTACATACGACGCCGCCCCCCTCTGCTCGCGGCGCCGCTGTGAGCCCAGTAAATAATTCGGAAATGACGACCGCAGAAGTCGTGAGACGAAATCAGGTGCGCAATCGGACGCCAACGGCGGGCGCCGACAAAGCGGCCGGCCCCGACAAAGCGGAAAGGGGGGCAGCCGCCAGAAAGGGTCCCGCGGAGAAGGAAAGCACGTTGGCCTTCGTGGGCCGTATCTTCGGGCCGAACGGTAATTATTCCAGAGCAGGAGGTTCCTCGCGAGCCGCCTCTGAGGTGGTCGTCGTTCCCGAGGTGGTGCCACTTCTACCGAGCGGATCCGACGTTTATCGAAGTAGTCAGGCGTCCATGCCAGACGTCCCTTCCTATGTGGAAGTTCCCGCGCTTATGGAACAAATAGGCGCTCAGCGAAAGGCCCCTCCTGGGAAAGAAGAACAAGAAGAACAGTGTCGCCAAAAGGGGTTCCGTGTGGGCGAGCGCCGGATGTACGCGGGCGCGTTTCCCATGTGCGACCCGGGAAGAAGTGGGTCCCATGAGGTCCCGAGCGAGGCGCTCTTTCGCGACCTCTGGTGGGATCCGTATCCTGCAAAAAGAGCCTCCGTTCAAGACGGGTCCCCGGGAGTTGCTCAAGAGACTTATTGCGAGCCGGTGTCGGGCTTTTATTTACCGCATGACTTCCCAAAAGACGAGCGAACCGAATGGCGTCCCTTTCGGACGCTGAAAGAGTTCTTCCAATTCTTCGGCAGAACCTTCGCCCCTTCTTCCAGTCTGGGCTTGGCTTCTGACGGTGTCACGCCTGTGCCCGTTTGGGGGGCCCCGAGCCCCAGTAATGGTAGTGCCTCCAGTAGTTCGGGTGACAACTCGAAAAATGGCTGGTTAGACGACGCGTTCTTCGGGAATTTTGCGAATGTGCAAAAGCTGCAGAGCTTATTGAAATCCAAACACGTCAGTTACGCCAACATAGACCTGGCGGTGGACGACAATCTCCATGTATTCGCGAAGCTGATCGCTGACTTCGAGCGGGTGAAGATCAACATGGGGGCTTTGCAGGAAAAGCACCTCGCACGGGCGGTCTACAAGCAGCGTGCGCAGAGAGAGCAGGAGCGGTACGAATTCCGCGACGGGCCGTCCCGCTCAGAGAAGAATTGGCCGTTGGCGACCTTTTCCTTCGGCTTCGGCGACCTTCACAGCGACGACGATGATGATATGGACTTGCTTTCGGATGATGCTGATGACGGTGATGATGATGAGCAATCATTCCGGGAGGGCCAAGAACAACAGCGTTCTGCTTTTCACGGGAGAAATTTGATCCCGGCGCCCGAAGGTTATCTGCAAAGTTCTAACGACAGTCCGCACGTGACGCTTGGAAGGAGTGATGCGCCGCGGGAGAACCGCCGGAGATTTGGTGGGGGTAGTCATACTTATAGTAAGAAGACAAATTCGTTGGCTTTTTCCGCCGAAAGCTCGGACATGGTCATTCTAGATTTTTCCTTCGACGGCCCGGGGCAGCCGCCCACCGTCTTCGGCGGTAGTCGGGACTATTGTTTCGCGGTGCAGCAGTACCGCGCGCAGGGAGTGTTGTTGAGCCCCGTTGGAGCTCAGGATAGAGTCGTCGCGGGCAGCCGGTTTCCGGCGAGCCTGTTGGGTCCCAGCGGTGGCAGTAGTAGTGGTGGTGGCAGCGAGGCAAATTTTCGCGGCATGAGCAGTTCTCCTGCAGCGCCGGTCCAGGCGTACACCCACGTGGGCGGGGTTTTCGCCGCCAGCCGGCTTTTGTTCCAACCCCTACGGGACGCGCTGGCACGCAGGGAGATGATGTTCCTGGAGCGCGAGCAGTGCGGTGAGGAGTGCGGGAGCAGCTGCGGGATGGCGATGTTGGAGCTTCCTGCGGGAGAAAGGGAGAGTGTCAGTGCAGAAGCGGAGCATGAATTTCATTATGCACAACGGGGGCCCAGAGGAATTCTGCAAAGAACAACGCGCAAAAAAAGGCCAGATGTTGATCCGAAATACTTATATCACACCCTGTTGGATCATGACCGCAAGCAAAGCGCTCGACATGCGGACCCCGACATTCTGAGGGCCATCGCAAGCGACACGGATGAGTTTCTACAGCTGCCGCTGCAACCTTACAGGTACTCTGCACAGCCCAGGAACAGTCGAGGGGAAGCGCTAGAAGGTTTTGTGCCGGTGATGAGAAAATGATGGGTGCCCAGGTGAGCTTAGGTAGATACAAAATGCAAAAAAAATTGGCATATGGCAGCCGTTCAAAAGCAACATACGTATTGACGTTCTCCCGCCATATCATATTAGACTAAGTAGTAGCGATAGAGTAGCTTGCCTTGTCTGGTCCCCTCAGGTCAAGTTCAGTAGAGCTTTGGTTTTTCAAAATGCACCAAAAAATGTACGCGCGAAGGATTTTCAATGGAGGCAGTGTGTTTACTGTATGATAATTCCTCTCGCGGTTGTGTGTTCTCTGATCGAAAAAATGATGAATTTCGAGAATCTTTCATTTCTCTTCCGAAAAATTGTTGAACCAAAGAGCTGTTATGCAGATCCCTACCCCGTGTCATTCGAACCGATGCAGCATCGCCCAGAATCATTGCCACTCACCCAGACTCACACGAGATGAATGGTCCACGTATTACGATATGAATGCAATCGATGTGAATCAGCTGCGGGTAATACTAGATATTGAAATTGACAGTATTTTTTAAACGAATATTAGACGGTATAAGACCTTAGACCATGCATTGCGTTCGCGTCGTCTACGCCCGGTACCCACGTCTCGTACCACTCGGCATCAACACCTGTCTGTTCGCGTTCGCGGACGGAGTTGCTCAATACGGGGAAAAGCATTTATCCGGGGCCCCCTCCTCAGGACCAGATGTTGCAGAAAAGTCGAAGCAGAACCCCGGGGCCCCGCCTAGCCACTGTGGTGGTAGTAGTATTTCCTCGTCTTCTTCTTCGTCGGAAGAAGATCCATATTCGTCATCATGGGATTTCGATTATTACCGTCTCGCCGGTGTCACCGCGTGGGCCCCTTTCAATAATATCGGATTGATGGTTTTTTATCATAATTTGGACCGCATTTGCGGCGCGGAGCCGGTGTTACGGACGGCAATACCAAAAATGTTGGGCCTCCAACTCTTCTACATGCCCTTCTCGACCCCCATGTACGTGTTTTTCACGCAGTATTGGGCCTGGAAGTTTGAAAATTATTTTGGAGACTTGGAGGAGTTTCCTGCTGGAAAAGGAGAAGGCAAGAGCTTCTTCGATCGGGCGTGGGAGCGGGCGAGGACGACGTATTTTTTTTCTCATGGTTGATTTTGTTGTGATGATTTTCTTTGGTAATTTTTTGAATCCATAGTTTAGCTTCAGTAGTGAGTAGGCAGTGATTAGCAAAAGAATCAGCCTCAAGTCAACGCAGCAAGGTACTTCGAGTCGTACGGCACCTCCTTTCTGCTGTGGCCGGTCTCCGACATCTTCAACATGACGATTGTCGCGCGGAACTTCGGACCTGCTTTTCGCACGACGTGGGACGCCGGGGTTTCGGTGGTGTGGAACTTCTTCCTCTCGGCCGTCACCTTCCGCCAGACCGAGTCCTTCGGCAGCGTCTTCCGCTACTTGGGGATCATTGATGAGGAGTGATTCTTTTGGTTTTGTTTTGGGGGAAAACGATTAATCAAACATTGTTGGTTGAGTCTTTATGTAATTGGTGACGTTCGGTAATCATTAACATTTTGTGTCAGTGTGTGTGTGCATTACCAATTTGTCGGCGTGTTCGACTTTATAATGGATGATGTCCATGTATGGTTCACACAAAAAAGAACATGTGGGATTTTCAATATGATTGAATTAGATCCACATGAGCAGCGTCCACAAAAAGGTCTTCTCCTCCGTGATTGAGTATGTCTTGTGTGGGAATTTGAATTGGTCATACCTTTGACTTAGTATTTACAGTCGCTATTATAAGGTCACAGCAAGCAAGTAAAGGCTAGTATTATAATATAGAAAAAAAACGCTGATAGACCAGGTTTCGCGCGTGCTGCGCCCTGGCGGGAGTTCCGCTTTTCATGCCTCGGACACATTACATGGTTCCGCTCGGTCGTGGAACCGGGTGCAACATCGGAAGCGTAGAAAAATGAAGAACATGGAAGGAGTGAACAAGAGTGCAGCAGAAAATCTTTGACAGAGCGCACACAACTATATAATCATAGATAATTATCGACTAAAGTATCGTGCAAGATGTCGTCGGTCGTGCGGTGTGTTGTCTTCGCGTCTGCAGCCCGTTTCAGTGAGGTTAACTTTCCTAAACGTTGCGAGATTTGGTTTCTTGTAGTTGGTTGCGAATTTTGTTGTCCGATGTACGTATCAGTGTTTAAGTAGGTGAGTAATGGAAGATAACAGAAATGTCTTGCTCTTGTCCGGAATTTTTCGAAGGCTAGGGTTCAGAATGTGTGTTTCAATCGCGTCCTGAGTGATCGGGTGGAAGATCGCTAACGTAGCCGACTTTTCGGCAGGGGCCACGTAGAGCCGCATCTTCTATGCGAGGCAACGTAGCCGTGTTGAAAAAAACGCTACAAGAATCCAGCACAAACGCCACGAGCATCCAGCAAACAAGCATCCAGCACACTTATCGTAGAATGTTACTGGAAATTATTTAACTTAAATGGGGACTCAATACCAACATTTCTCAGGTCTACGGCGCAAGTGTCCACAACGTTCTCGCACCAGACTCCCAGGAAGAATGGGTGTTCAGTGAGGACAACCCTTTATGGGCGGCCAAGGATCCCACTGGGCGAGACATGATCAAGGCCAATCTGATAGCCAAGAACGGCTTCATCCGTCGCTCGGCAAATTTTTTTCTATACCATCATTCGTGAGTAAACAATATATCATGTACAAATATTTATTCTTTAGTATACGATCGAAAATGGCTGTTCCCGCAATTTGTTTCGCCTGGAGCACATGTTCCTTTTTTTTATCGTAGAATGGAACTTGTGTAAATATCGAGAATGCTTTTTAGAGCTTTGAGTGCAACGTTCATGAACAACTTTGACTAGGTGAATGCTGCAAAAGGGGAAGATGCAGTGGCCCCGAACGTGTCCGAAGAGAAGCCGGAGGAGGTATAACGATGCTAGACAGTTGTGAATTTCTATGCAGCGTAGGGAAGGCATTCCCACAGCTCAGCTGGTCTAGAGTCAGAGTTATTTTCGAACAGCGCAGATTTATTTCCCAGCGACGTTCTTTTTGAGGTAAGCAATAATATCATTGATTCTATTCAGTGACAATAGTAGTGTTAACATTCGAATGGATTCTTCTCGCGAAAAAAAAGGAATACCGGAAAGCTAAGCGTAAGCCGCGCGTCACCCGGGCTGAGGAGTTGATCGATATGTGTAATCCCAATGGGCGTTTGAGTAAGACGTTAAGCAAAGCCGCGTTGCTAGCTACCGGCATAACCCAGCCCGAGTTAGAAGCAGGCAAAACCCCCGAAAATTATCCACTCGAACAGATCACGATGATGCACAGGAAAGGTCGGGAGGAGGGCCAATTTATCAATTTCAAGGTCTGGTTGTGTGACAACGACAAGAATGAGATTCATCTGCAGAGCGCATACATGACAAATACTAACCCGTGGTCTCATAAGAATCTCCGAAAAGTTTTCTACTAAGAGATAGAATCGAACGTATAGAAGTGCGTAAGATTAGGTCTCAGTAAATTTGATAGGAATTTCGTAAAAAAGACCATACAGATTATAGATGAATTTGTATATGAACACCGTATTATTAGTTACTATGGGAAATTCGTGAAGACCATACAAATTATAATGGATTTGTATATAAACACCGTATTATATTCATATTACAGTATACTATAGGAATTTCGTAAAGACCATACAAACGAATTTGTATATAAGCACCGTGCAAAATGGAGACATGACGTCTGTATTTTTGCAACAAAGGATTGTTGAAAAAGCAAGTTCCTCAAGAAATAGAAAAATTGTGCACAGAAAAATTATCAAATGTGCTATAGACTTGGACGTACAGACAAGAACTGCGGAGGTGGAAGCAAGGCTCTAGCACACTGTGCAGTAAAATTATAATAATTACGTTATACTTTGAACCAGCCGGCTATTGAGGTGTAAGTCCCTTGTTGGCGAATATTGTTACCACGGTCATTGCGGAATTCGGCGTGTTCGAATCTTGCTCATCCTGCTGTCTTTCTGAATCATATGAGTGACCTTTCGTTCCAAAAGTCTAGGGTTCCGCGCCAGGTGTCTCTGTTCCTTTCTGATTTGCTAGTTTCTGTTTTTGAATGTCGAGTCTAGTTTGCAAGAATCAATGTTGTAAAAGCTATATCTGCAGCCGGGGGCAGGGATGTTTGGGCATAAATGAAACTCATTTGTGAATAAATTTATTAGTTATTGCAGCGAAAGTAGTGTGACAATTGCCATTATAATCCGGTTTTACGAACAGCATTTAATCCCACAGTGTTGGTCTGTCTGTTACCATGACCGGCATCAGTGATGTGTATCGAAACGCGGCCAAGCTCTGTTGTCGCGGGAAAGCGTGGTTTGTTCCTATTCTTCCATACCTTCCAGACTCAATCAAGAAGTGGCTCTTGAACTATCTCAATGTGGGCATCACGGAGACTTTCGATCGCCCAAACTCGGTTGGAATCCTGAGCGACTTCCGGGAAAGCGAGAAGATGAACCCAAGATTGTTGCGTTGCAACGTCGGCGAAGAAGCCGTCGCGCCCCTCGAGAAGAAAGAGCAAGAGGGACACGGGCCCTTCAAATGGGGATTGTTGTTGCCGATTTGCTCTCTCGGTGCTTCTGCTGAGGATTGCACAGAGCAGCTCACACGGTCCCTCTTTTCTGGATTAATGTAGCCTAGTGAGGATACGGTCAAAACATAGGCTTCCCAGCATGGAATGGTATCTATTCAGACGATTGACTTGTGAGTTGTGAAAATAACTCGATAGGTTTCGTGATTCGTTATCATTCACGGTCACTTTGGAGGAGCGCAATTCGTTGGTGATCGTGATCGGGATTGACTCCGGGGACCCCGTCTATGACTGCGACGCTTTTCGTAAAGATGTGGTGAGCATGTTCGCGGGCTACAACGTGAAGATCCCTCCGCTCTTCTCGGCTGGCTATCACGGTAAGATTTGCTGGATTTGGGAGGAGCTGGCCGCCTTTGCCGTCCGCCACTGCGGGGTAGATTTCTTCGTGTTGCTCGGGGATGACGTCGAGTTGCGCTCGCCCGGCTGGAAGACGAACATCGAGGAGGAGTTTCGTGGGATTGCACACCGACGTGAGTTGCCTTTCGGAATTGGCTGCGTTGCATTCCGGGACACCAGCTTCAACGTGTTCCCCACCTTCCCCGTGATGCACCGTCGTCATTTCGACGTTTTCGGCAGGCTGTTCCATCCGGTGTTTGTCAATCAACACGGCGACCCGTTTCTGTTCGAAGTCTACCGGCGCTGGGGTGCCTCGCAGTTCGCGGAATCCGCGGAGCTTCGCAATACTGTGGGTGGTGCCAGTGCAGCCCGTTACAAGAAGCAGGACACTTCCGTTCCATGGCGAGATGAACCTTTGACGGAGGCCATCAACACTCTCACCGCCTGGCTAAAACACAACTACCCGGGGCGGAAATTCGCACAATGCACCTGTATCGACATCGTATGTCCGACGCATCGCTGCATGTTGCCGATGCTGCGCCGGATTAAAGATCTCCGAGCGTCCGAGCGTGCCGACGTTTCGATGCAGATTCTCTTCGTGGTCGATAACCCTGCCGCTACGACGCTTGCCGAGGTCCGCGCGCTGGAAGAGTGGGGCGATAAAGGCGGCACGCGTGTGCGAGTATATGTGAATGAAAAGAATCTGGGGGCCAGCAAGAGTCGTAATGCTGGCATGGCGCAATCCTTCGCAGATTACATCATTTGCCTTGATGATGACGTGATCCCCTCACCCCAAATTGTGGACGCGTACGTGGGTGCGATTTCTCGCTACCCCCGCGCAAAGGCCTGGGTGGGAAGCACGTTTCTTCCTTCCCCGATTCTGCCGATGGAGCACGCGGTCATTGCCTCGGGTATCACCTTTTTCTACGATGTTGCGCAGCGCATGCGTTATCCGCCCTGGGGCGTCACAGCAAACATTTGTTTTCGCGGACGCACACAGAACGAGATCTGGTTCAGCGATTGTTATCCTAAAACTGGTGGAGGGGAAGACGTCGACTATTGCCTTCGCCTCAAAGCAAATAGCTACGGGGAGCGGCGCAACGAGCTGATTGTCGGCGTTCCCGGCGCACGAGCGGAACATCCATTTTGGAACAACATCCTCACGCAGGTCGCAGGCTGGGCGAGTGGAGATGTTTTGTGCCTAGAAACGCATCCTGTGAACACATTTTACACCTTACCAAATTGGATCGAAACCGCCTTTGCCCTCGGTTTTCTGTCGACCCTCCAGGGTGTTGGTTTGGGTGCATTCGAAATTTCCCCGCTCAAGGCTGTACAAATGATAATTCTGATGATTGTGTTGGAAGTCCTGCTGCTCGTCTGCGGGTTAAAGCTGAGCTCGGTGCCAAAACGTTTGTATCCGTGCGTCGCGTTTCTGGGTGTTCTTCCAATTATGATCCAGGATTTGGTGCGTTTGAAATCCAAGCTGGCGCGCCTGAAGTTTTATCAGCTCTGTCTTCGCTTTGATTGGATGGACGGGCAGGAAGACCATGTCTCTACGACGGTTTTCAACGATGCGGTCAAGTTTATTCTACGTGTGTTGGTCCTCGTGTGGTTCTATGGTTCCGGAAGCGTTGTCGTTGATTGGGCAATTATGATAATGTCTGCGTCTTGGGTTCTTTCTCGTCAAAGCAATTGGATCTATTTATGTACGCCGCCGGCGTCTGAAACAGCCCATTTTCTGTCTGATTCTTCGTCTAGTACAGCTCCGGCCAAGTTCGTTGTGTTAGCTTTTCAGAGGACAGGCTCCAATCTCCTCTGCGGTATTCTGCATAATCACAAGAAGATCGCGATGCACACCGAATTGTTCCATGAGCGCAATTTTTACACGTACTTTGACGAAGCACAGTGGCCTCCAGGATTTTCGAAAGGCGCGCGGGATCGCTACCCTGGTGTGTTTCTCGGAACCGTGTACAGCGAAGCTGCCGCAGAAGCCTTCAGGAAGGATATCGGCGTTCCGATCGAAGCAGCTGGGTTTAAGCTGTTTCCAGAACATTTGGGAGACGACAAACGTTATGCGGCGTTGCTCAAGTTGCTCCAGGACAGGCGCGTGAAGAAGGTCATTTTGCATCGGCGCAACACATTGGCGGTCTACGTCTCCATGTTGCGCGCGGCCCTCACCGGAAAATATCTCGGCAGCGTGCTCGATGATGTTCTCGTCAAGTTATCTCCAGCGGGGCTGCAGAAATTTCGCAACGCGTACGAGGACACTTACGCTTTTTGGAGGAGTGCCACGGCAGCGCCCGGCCAGGCGGTTTTTGAGCTGGCGTATGAAGACCTGGTGACGGATCGTGACAACCAAGTAAGTGCTTTGCTTCGCTTTCTGGAGGTGAGCGACGAGCATGTCCCCAAACCGATCCAAGAGACGTCGCGACAATCCTCCGGCTCACCGTGTGACGGTGTTGTGAACTACCCGGATATCGAATACGCGTTCCAGAATGAGGGGCACACCCTCTTTTCCGAAGACCGGCAGAGCAAGAAGAAACTTTAGGACATGTAACGGTGATTTACAGAATTGCCAGATCAAACAATTCGCAGCACACGCAGCTGCCTGATCCATTCTAAGATTTTCCTGGAATTATAACTAGTTTCCGCACATCACAATGGGAACCTTATCAATAAAAAGCATCACATGAGTGTATTCCAGTGCGTCGAAATTTTCGACATCCAACGAGCGCTATTGCATGTGTGAAACAGCAAGAATCGTGGTGTTCGACTTAATTATCGTGTGCAGATTATGTACGGTGATTGGGGCCCCCGTAACTGCAGAATAACTGCATGAAATTCTGCAAACCGCATTTATATGTGTCCTTGTATATCCAATATTTCAGGCGCCAAACAGTTGACCAGAACTTGTGTCCGGCACGCGCGATTTTTTCAGAAAATGGCCAGTCCTGGGAATGCGTCCCGGGGGGCGGTAGAATCCCCCAACGGTGCGTCGCCGATCTCTCCCGGTAAGGTGAAGTTCCAGGTGCCAGTTTCGCCGGACAATACTAACCGTGGTGGTACCCAGGCACGGGGACCCGACGCTTTCAGGAGTCCGCAGGCCCGTGCCGTGGGAAGCCAGGTATGTACAGTATGCGACCGTAGGCCAGTGTATAAAGTCTACAGATTCTGTGCAGTTTATTTTCGTAATAGACTGCTCCAGATTTCGTGATCAGAATGAGTGGTCAGCCATTCTGAATTCGCGCTAAACAATGTGTAAAATCGCAATCATAGGACTTCGTGTACACCTCCAACGCTTCCCGCAATGGCACGACCGAGGGCCGGCATACGAGGATGCAAGAGCAGGCGAATGCACCGAATGAGGGTGGACAGCGAGCGCGTAAACAGGAAGACATGCGGACGTTACGGGATGTCGAGGTGATGTGTTTTCATGTCTTACATGACATTTTCATTCACACACCGCTATTTCATTCACACCCTGCAGTGTTTCCATTCACGAACAGAAACTTATTTAATTCTAAAATAGGAAGATTTTTCGGATTCGGACTACACGTACGAATATTCTGATGACGACGCATACGACCGGCCCGATACCGATATGCCCCGCAGACGTGATGCCAACTACGGTACTAAGTTTACAGTAAATGCTCGACGAATGCGCTCTAGAGCAAGAGAAGTGAGTCTTTGATTGTCTACAGTATTCAATTGTGGTGCAACACTAACTAACTAGTCAAAAAGTACAAACCTCACGCACCTATTGAAATGAATTCAGGGAAACAATCTGCCTCCGAGCGCCTGTGGAAGGCGTTTCAAAGGGGTTTTCCGACCTTCCATTCAAAGGCGTACGGGGTATATTTATTTAAATTCACGAATAACAACTTAGTGCTCCAAAAAAATATAGAGAAAAGTAAAGGAAAAAGACCACGCGCATAGATTAGCGCAAGTATCGGTAGCAAATCTCGGATACAGGCCAAAGTAAATCACAAGGAGGGTGTGCGTGGGCGGCGGTGGCCGCCTGCGCACACCTGCGCAAATTGCTGCGCGCGGCGGTTGCCGCATACCCACTCAGAGTGGGTATTGCCACAGCGAGGGTGTTTTGATATTCATATTGCGCTTGCCCCCGCCGCGGAAGTTTCTTTGAAGGAGCCATTCGCACGATCTATGCTGTAGATCCGTATCAATTATGTTATCATTTTGTGAGCCGAAGCTTGTTGTTTCTTCTGAAAGTACTCAATAGTAATACGTCCACCCCCATAACGATCAAGTGAGTAGCTAGGAGCGGTTTGTTCTTACAATTAATTCTGGATATGCTCCCCGAACAATTTGAAAAACATATTTGGCATCCCGTGCGACGCTGCGGGAAGCACTGAGCACCAAGCTTTCCGATCTCTGCGGGCAGAAGCGCGCCCAGAGTGGCCCGCAGCCCTTTGAAGACGAGATCGGGGGTCCGGAAGACGCTTATCTGGACGACTCTGCGCTCTACTCCAAAGAGCTCGAGCTCAGCAAGGGGCTCGGCGGCTCGTCTATACAGTCTGGTGGTAGCGCGGAAAAAGAGTCCGCTACGGCCAGTGGCGGCAGCTCTGGAGGACAAAAGGGCATCCAGCGGGTATTCAGTATTGTGTATAAAGTTCTTTTTTGCTCCTACTACTTGTGACCGATACTATAGGCTGATGTTATAATATACTACCGATCGAAGAAGGGAAGGAGCTCATGCGAAAGGACCCGGGTATTTTCGGGGCATGGCTGGAAAATCTAGAGATCGAGGAGGTTTGGGACGCTACGAAACGGAAAATCAAGAAGCTGGAGCTTCCCGCATCACCGAAGCCGGAGCCGCAGGACTGGTACCTGCGGGAGTAGCCGCATCAAAAATTTAGCAAGCTCGAGCCGGTCAAAAGTACCGGCATGTCCACCAATGGTATTATAAAAGTGGGGGCGCGGAAAAAAACCCGACCTACCCCT
>Ga0099797_100316_pt1 | contig 31978 bp, 13 predicted proteins | sample Uncmet_Sort48C_1_FD_89871 | JGI IMG/M metagenome (GOLD analysis project Ga0099797, IMG submission 89871) | Marine eukaryotic communities from CALCOFI LINE 67, Pacific Ocean - C012_Sort48C_1 | ecosystem: Environmental > Aquatic > Marine > Oceanic | place: Pacific Ocean: Monterey Bay | collected... | reverse complement strand
ACCAGCGTGAGCAACAATGCCACAACTACAACAGAAGCATCAACAACAGCAACAACGACCAGCGTGAGCAACAATGCCACGACAACAACAGAAGCATCAACAACAGCATCAACGACAACGACCCAAGCACCGACGACAACAACAAGTGTGAGCAACAATGCTACGACAACAACAGAAGCATCTACTGTAAATCCAACAACAGGAACAACCACGACAACCCCACAAACAGTTGCTACAACTAACGAAACAAACGTTATTGATAACGAATTAAGTGCTGGTATTCCTTCAAAACGATACTGTGAAATGCCGTCAGTGGCAGTTGTTTTGGCAACGATGTGGATGTTCATACATTAGAGAGAAGATGAATAGTGTTTATAAAAACAATAAAAACAAATTTTAAATTATTGTATATTATATAAAATGTTCTCTTACTCATATATTATATAAATTTCTTTTACTCCCGTTTATTTAACATCTCAAGTCAACATCTCAAATCAAAAATGATTTGTAAAGTTTAGTAAAATTATTTAGTATTCAAAAGATTGTTCCTCTGTCTGTGATTGAGAGTTAAATGAAACTCCTTCATAGAGTTGTAAATCACATTCGTTAATCAATCTAAATGTTTTTGTATTGTCGTTATCCAACTTAACTTTCAATTGTATATTATATATATATTTATGCTCCGCTTATAAGTACATTACCATCTTTCATAGTCATCAATTTTTTCACATTCTGCCCACAAAAACAAGTCATATTTACCATTTTTCTGTACAGTTCTTCCTCTAGTTTGTCTCCAAACTACTGGATTATTACTGTCAATCGCCGTGCCAACATTAGGTTCATTTTGACTATTATAATACCTTTAGTTGCTTTACTGGCTAGCCACAGCCCACAGCCCCCACCAGCCCACAGCTATATAGCTCTAGCGGCTAGAGCTAGCTCAAGCTAGCTGGCTAGCCAGCTAGCTCAGCTAGCTGGCTAGCTCTAGCTAGCTCGCTAGCTAGCTCTAGTCCACAGTCCACAGTAGAGCACATCAGTCCAGCAGTGATCAGTGCCACATCAGGAGGATGATGAGTTTATACTATTATACTGTGTGCCAGACTTAGTATATAATAGACGACTGTAGTAATATATAATATAAGCAACATAACAACAACAATCAATAATAACAAAAAAATCCAACAACAACAAAAAAGTAATAAATAATCATAGTTATAGTCGCATATAGTGTTGCACGTTGCATGCACCTCACACCTATACCTGGTATAGTATTTATGTATTTATAATCATAATATTATTCAATAGTTATTGCAAATAAAAAAGGATTAATATAATCTACAAAATATTCTATACTTTTGCTCATACGATGTACTAGTTGGATATTCATGTTTTGTACTAGTACTGTCTACTAATATTTTAAAATCATTAGGACTTGTAGTTTTATTATGGCATCATCAACTACATCCGTGACATTAGGAAACAAACAACAACAAAAAGAATTGCCAGTTGCTACAGCGGTACTAGTAGAAGAAAATTTACAAGACAATGAAGGGGTGGATACCCCTACAGTTAAGGCTAGTCCTTTATATCTCAATAATGTTGAAAATCCAGAAGATGAAGATGAAATATTATTGGCCAATGAGCAAATAGCCCTAGATGTTAAAACAGACGACTGTAATATCATATCATTATATAATCTATTTGCAACATATTTAGGTGGCGAAACTGGATTCTACATTATTCTAAATATATTGGAAATGTTAGATATAAAATCACTGGTATATTTAACGTATACGTCATTTATTCAACAATTTTGTAAAAGTCGAGAGGATATGACATTGAATCAAATTGTTAGGCAGAAAATACAAAGTTGTTTTGAAATACAAAGTTGTTTTAAGGATGAAGGTACTCTTGGTTTTGAACTTGAAGAAGAACCTGGTGGACTATTTGTGAAGAAAGTTCTTCAAAGTCACGGGACAAATTGGCTGCATCCTGAAATTAAAAGCTCGCTTCGTTTAATAAAAATCAATGAAATAGATGTTTCATTGATGTCGCTTGAAGATGTTGTAAGAATAGTGAATTCTGTTGGAAAGCCAGTCACACTCACGTGGTGTCGGAAGGGGCGTGCTGTCAGAGAAGCAAAGCGTGCCGCTGCCAGAGACCGTGCTGTTCTCAGAGCTGCCAGAGCTGCCAGAGCTGCCGAAGCAGCCAGAGTTATCGAAGCAACCACAGCAGCCAGAGAAGCAAACCAGGCAATCGTTGCCGCTAGCCGTAGTGGCATGGAAGACGCTACCATTAAAACGTATTTCAAAGCCGGAATTGTTTTTGGTGTTATTTGTGCATTAGTATATGTTGTTGTTTCTGGGGGAAACGTAGTTTTATGGTTCTTACTGGGTTTTGCAATTATAGGGGTAACCATGTCAGACCTTTGTTGCCCTACATTTACAGACGAGGCAAGGCAGGTTAGAGAAACAAGGCGGGCAGGGGAATAGGTGTGATATACTTTTAATTTGTACAATCATTATATATCTTTATACGGTTCGTAATAATTATTTTTTGGAATATATAATTAATTAGAAAAAATATTTTATTAATATTATTGAAATGTGCAAATTATAGGGAAAGGCGGTCTCTGATTTTATTTATTATTGGGTAAAATATTATCATATACTAATTAGTATAAATATCCGAATATCCCTATATACTATCTTCCTCCCACTCTCCTTCTTATTATTATTCATCATTTCTTCAATCACATCTGAAAATTAATAAATATAGAGATAGCAATTTCATTTCTATCATCATCACTCCTCAGATATACATATATATCCAATAATTTTATATGGTACAAGAAACAATCGATAGAATAAAGTACGTTCATACAAATATATATATATATATACAAGAACAATAGTTTTGGAAAAAAAATTTTTGAATATTTTTTATTTTTTTTTTATTTGATTTTTTTTTTTTCAGCATCATCATCAACATACATTTGTGACACTCATATATAATAATACCAAATACACATACATATACATATATATACATAGTCACAGACATACCTATAATATAATAATAATAATAATAAAACAAAAGAAACATGTTCGGTTTCACCTCTTCAAGAAATCGTTATAAAAAGAAAAAAAAAAGAAATAAAGGTATACATGAAAAATCATATAACCAAAATAATAATCAGCAGCAGCAACCATCCTCAAATAATTCTAATAATAATAATAATAATAATGATAATAATTTTACATCACCAACACCACAAAGACGAAACTTACATAAAAGAAATTTATCACGGAATACATTTTCACATAGTATGGAAAAAGCAAAGTTAAATCGTAAAAAACTTGAAAATGAAATCATGAAAATGGATGAAGATGATGAATCTATATTGGATTTAACAAGAAGCATGAATGCAAGTTATAGTAACAAGGATGATAATAATAATAATAATAAATATAATAATACAGATAGTAGTTCACGGCGTAAAAGTATAATTAATAGAAGGCGTCGAGGTAGTAAATCAAATAATAGTAATACCACCAACCATAACAACAATATAAATAAAAATGATGAACAGCACAATAATAATAATAATAATAACGATGCATCATCATTAAAAACAGCAGATAATAATAATAATAAAAAGATGCCTAGCCCTGCTAAATTAACACATCGTAAAAATAATTCAACTACATCAGTCCGTTTAATTGATTTTGCATTGAAATATCGAAATCATGAGATAACAAGGGATGAATATTTAGAAATAATAAAAGGTGAGATGAAATTTTCAATTCTTAAATTAGTTGAAACCTATAGAAGCGATGATTGCCAAACGGAAACACAAGAACATGTAGATGAATGTTTATATCCATTAATTGTTAACTATACAAAAAAACGTTTGCAAATCAAAGGAAAATTAGATTTACGTATCATTCATGATATACAATCGATTATATACACCTATTTAGATAATTGTGAATCTGGCTCAATTGATATTGATCATAATATTGAATCTTCGTTGCTACCAAGTTTAATTGAATTTTCATCAAATTTATATTTAAATGCAGGTGCTGATTTATTGAATTGGGGCGATTCAACAAAAAAAAACGAGGAGGAGGAGGAGGAGGAGCAACACTGTACTACTACTACTAATAATAATGATGATGATGATACTGGTATCAATCGTAGTAATAATAATAATAATAATAATAATGATACAAAAAAGAAAATGAACCATCAGTCCAATGATGGTTCAATAAACGAATCAGATTGGACAAAAAATTTACCACCCATTCCTTCATTAGGAGATGTATTAGATGATGATGCTACTCACAACGGCGAAAATGACGACGACGATAGTACTACCACCAATAATCGTTACAACCCATCATCGAGATTACGACGAAATCCTAGTGAATCTATTGATGATACAAATAATAAAAATACGACGGAACAGGAATATTTAGATTTAATACCGCCAGGGAAATTAGAAATAGAAATTAAAGATTGTACATTAACACAAAAGAAAAATATGTTTACTCATCCATCTATCTATGTGAAAACAAATTGTTTATGGAAAGATGATGATGAAAAGCATGAATTTAAAACATCTGCTTTGCCATTTATTGGTAGTAATAAACCAATTGTTTGGGAAAATACATATATTGATGATAATAACAGGGATGGTCAAAAAAATAATAATAATAATATTGAAACATTTTATTTCCCAGGTGGAAAAGAAGTTAAGCATGAACCAAGATTAGCAATTGGTGTATATGCTGAACGTATCAAACGATCGACTGGAAAACGCACAGAGAAAGAACTTGGTACTGGTATATTAAATATTATATCTGTTCTTGCTTCACCAAATATACAGCAAATTGAATCACGCATTCGTATAAATTCAAATATGAAAAAAATTGGCATAGTTAATATTGGTATACGATTCATTCCATCACGAGCTTTTCGTGGAAAATTAGTGTCACCAACACCTCTTGTTAATAATAATACAGATAACACAGGATTAGGAACATTACAATTGGAAATACCAGAATCATATTCAAATCCAGAGGTGCGAAATAGAAGAAGATCAAAAGATGTTACCAGTAAAGGTAAAGCTGATGTTTCCAATGAACAAATGAGAGGAAATCATGATAATAATAATATTAATGATAATAACAAGCGACGATATAGTAAAGCTACACCTGTTGACATAGATGGGGATATGAATAGTCTTTTTTCTGATAATAAGTCTTCTTCTTCCAATGCTGCTGCTACTGGTGCTGTTAATTTTAATACCGAAAAGAAAAATGAAGATCCAACCAATCTCAATTCGTCGCCATCGTCTTCTATTGCACCATTGTTATTATGTTTATCAACACGAATACATATTGATTTGTTAAAACGTCGATTTTTGAAAAAAAGTAAATTAGTAAATAATACTGTCATACAAGATGTCAACCAATTGAAAGAATTTATTGATACAATTGAGGTTAAGCTAGAAAGCAATACATTATCTACATTTCTACATAATGAATCGCTTATACAAGGTGATAGATATATTCATGATGCATCAAGTAGTGAAATGAAAATATGTAAAGCCTTTCATAAAGATCGTGAACAATTTATAAAAGCTAGTAATCGTGAATTAGATAAAATTACGAATGAAATCCATGATAATATTACAAAATTCAATAGTTTACGGGAGGAAGATGAAGAAACATTGGAAAATATATTTAATCCAAAATCAAAAGATACATATATTACCTTGTTGAAACGTGTATTATTTCATCGTATGTTTTTATTTATCAATGGTTTTGTATTGATTGGATTATTATTTATATCATCGTATTATTATATGTAGTTGTGTCGGTATATATTCATTGAAGAATATATTTCATCTTGAACATACGACGCGTCGTAAAAAAAAGGTATAATGCTTATATATACATATAAAAAATTCTCTTACTTTACATATACATATTCATGAGGATGATATATTAATATGGGGCGTAATGCGTAATACTGTAATCTGTGTATAATGTGTTCTGTATTTTATTTCGAATTTATATTAGTGCATTATTATTATATATTATACTTAACTTAGATTTTAACCATCAATATTATACTTATTAATTCAATTAAATTATTACGCCTATAATTAACACGATTTTTTACTCCTATTTATTTTTTCAACTATCCCAATGCTGTGTATATGCTATTGGGTAAAGGCTAATAATTTAGTAGTTGTTTGAATGAGAAAATGCCACATGTGTTTAATAAATGCTCACACACATCAACACACATCAACAAATATATATATACATGCATAGATGGATTATATCATTTTTCCTCCTTTTCTCTGGAAAAAAAAAGACGGACATGGTGGTGGGGATGAAAGCGCCACCGCGGGAGGAGAAGGGGACGATTGAAAACCCTTTGCACACGATGCATGCAACGTTGAATCCACTATATGCGCCAAAGACTTTACCGGAAGAGGGAGGACAAGTGGCATCAGGGCCTGATAACCGGTGCAAGATGCCATATATTAAATCACTAGTCCATTGTCTACATCTTGTAGTGATGTTGTTGTTGCCGGTTTGTATCATTGCGTCTATTAGTGAAGAAACTTTGATCGCAGGTCATGTGATTTTGGGGTCGTTTGTGTTTATTTTTGTTTGCTATGTCCAATCAACTTTTTTACATACTTTATATAATTTGCAAAGTCGCAAAATAAAAATTTGTACTGCAATTACTGCAATCCTAATATTATCTGTAATTTCATTCGCGTCATTTAGAATCGTACAAAATGGAGAAAAAGACGTCAATGAAAAGACACAGAAAAAAGGGTTTGATTTTAAGCCTTGTCGCGTGTTTAAGAATCTACCAAAAGGATGCCCTCGTTCTGCTTTAATAGGCACTTCAAGATATGGCCAGCTCCGTTGATGGGTCTTCAGTAGTAACACGCCAATATGCAGTAGAAGAAACAACTGTGCATTTCTTACCACATATTGAAAGATTTGATGCTGCATCTATACCACTTTCATATCCGCAAATGATGACAAAATCATCACCAGATAACTCGCTCCAACTTCGTACACTAGAATTATGAATACAGTGTTCAGCACCAGGAAATAATGCCGAATCATTTCCTTTTCCACCACCAACTCGAGGATATTGGAATTCCCCAGCGGCCCATATTACGTAACGAGCACTAAGTGTCTCCATGTTAACTTTATCAACAGATACAACATCCACGTTGAAGCCATCTTTTCCATTTGCAAATGGTTTTACTCGACGACAGTGGTGCGGACTGGACGGAAGATAGCTCCGTTGGTGCGACGAAAATGTGGACTAGTATTACCTCCTCAGCAGATGGGACGAAGCTGGCGGCGACTGTAATGAATGGCAACATCTGGACCCTTGACACAACGGCAACGACAACAACAACCACAGAAACACCAACAACCACAACAGAGGCACCACCAACAACAACAACGGAAGCATTAACGACGACAACAACCACAACAGCAACAACAGCAACCATAACGGAAGCATCAACTAGTGCTGGGATTCGTTCAAGCTCATATCGTGAAATGTCGTCGGTGGCAGTTGTTTTGGCAACGCTGTGGATGTTAATACATTAGAGTTTCGTTCTCAAAAATAGAAATTTAATTAGACAAAGAAGATGAATAGTCTTAATAAAAATAATAAAAACCATTCAATATTAAATTATGAATCGCTAATAATTACATTTCCATCTTTCATAGTCATCATTCTTTCACATTCCGCCCACAAAAACAAGTCATATTTACCATTTTTCTGTAAAGTTCTTCCTCTAAAAATACCTTTAATTATAGGATAGTAATAATAGTAGTACTGTATTGATCACATCGCAATATGGGACAATGTAGAGTGATGATGGTTTTAATTCATTTGCTGATTACTACTTGTTCCTTATTGTAAACAACTTGAACTGCTCTACTATTAGTACCTTGAATGGCTTCATACCCATCTTGTTCGTCATCCTGAATGAGTCTTTTATAATATGGACACATTTTACAATTTGAAATAATTGCAAGTATTGAGTAACATGTAGAACAGCAACCAAGAACAGCAGAAAAAACAAGAAAAAAAAAGCCAGCACCATCAATATAAAATCCATAAGAATTTGAGTCGACATAATCACTCATATTAAAATCTAAATCTCCAAAATTTTTATCAGCATCGTTCAAGGTATCTAAATCAATTAAGTCGATTTTTTTAAATTTTTTATTTTCTTCTGCTGCACTTGATTCTTCATATTGTATTTTAAAAGTAGTATTTTCTACGTAATTTGGTTGAATAAACTCTTGTGACGGGTATACTATATTATCAACTTGCATAGTATAAACTGAATCGAACTTGATGGCAAGCTTTCCTATAATTGCAATTTTCCATTGGCGTTGCAACACAGCAGTCCCATCATCTCGTAATTTGATGCATTCATTTTCATCTGTACCATCTTTGATATTTGATTCATCTATTCCCCATGTGGTTTTAACCATTTGGTTCTTCGTAATATCTCGTTTTAAATCTAAATATTTTTTTTCATTAGCTTTGCTATTATCGATATGAAAGTTAACATTTTTAACTGATTCATATTGCTCGATTTGGCTACTTTGTACATAGCTACCACATCCAATTGAAACAACGTCGCTCTTTTTAATTCCATCTAAATCACGATATAAGTACACACACCCTAAATGACTTTCTGGATACGCAAAAACAATCGGAAACGACAATATGTTATTTATATTCATCTGTATATCATATTTGCCATAACAACTTGTATCGGTATTATTTTTGAAATCTGCCAGCACCAGCATCAAGTTTGAAAATAACGTTTTTCCAACCATTTCTGGAATTGCTTTATTTCCACAATCTTGCGATAGTAAACCTTTTGGGACGTTGATATCATGGGCCTTTAAATGGACGTTACGATGTGTCACTGCGATGTTCACAGGTACGGATGTGCTAGACAATATTCGACCCCAAAATCTAGAAACAACAGTGCTATTTTCTACATTCATTGGACTTTTAGTAAGCTTAAACATATATGTAATTTTAGCACGTGTCGTTGAAAATGTATAAAACCATTCTCCTTTTACTGTCAATGTACCAAGTTCAACATTTCCGTGTGGATCAAAAAAATGTATGGATACATCACCAAAATCAACATCAGGTAATGCTCCAGTTATAATCGCGGGAAGTCTCAAAGTAAATTCATACGGTATCATGAGACTGGATCCAACGCCTAATAAAGTTTGAAATGTGCCACCTGTTGGTAATAAGCGACAAAATGCTGTACTCCTCTCTGCATCGGTGGAACTTTCTGTGTAAAGATCCACCAATATTTGAGAAATTGATCGATACAATATAAAATTATCTTCTTGCCCTGAAAGTTTCCAATTGTACCGTTCCGGCACACCATTGAATGTGGATGTAATTATTCGTGAATTAGTATAGTCATCTGCATTACTGCTACCGACAGTATTCACCGTAATTTTATTACCAAATTTTATTTTTATATCCAAATAGGTCATCTCATTTACTTTATAATCCAATTTGAATTGTGCATAAAATCCACTTGATATTTCTTCGATCCATAAAATAGGCGCCTTCGTATTTTCAATGCCCATCACTTCGTATCGATTCACTAACCGTAAACATTTTTTAAAACTAGATGATTTCCAAACAATTGTGATTACACCAGTAGTTGTAGAACATTTTGAAGCGGGCATTTTAATACTCTTTGGCACACACGCTAAATAATCAAGCGCTGCTGGTCTGTATCCAGTTACATTTGCCCTTCTTCTTTCGCTTTTTTCTTCTTCATATTTCGTTTCTGACATGCTGCAATGGGACCTATCTTCTGGATCTATTCGACATAGGTTCTCTTTATCAGCGTTTTCGATATATTCCATCATTTCCGTAATTGATTTATTTAATAATTTTTTCCCGTTCATGTTATCCATTGCAAAGTTATAATCTATGCTATCCATAATTGTTTTCAAAAAGCAGCGTTTTTTATTTGGTGTATCATCCTTCACTGCAGATATTGTCACTGGGAAGAATTTCCTTAACTCATCATGCAAAGTGCCTTGAAAGATGGCATTCATAGTTTCTCGAATACCTTTTTCATGTGTTTTGTTATTGACATTCAATTTGCATCCCACTGCACCATGTGTACTTATAGTTTTACTATTATGTAAAATCTTGGATGGTATCGTTTTGCTTCGAAATTCACTTAAAACATTTGTTTGATTATTGAATATAGAGAAAAAAGAGAAGCCCAAATCCATTACAGGCTGGGCATTTAAACCAGTGGATATACGTAATGTACTGCTAAAATCAGAATCTCCGGATATGTAAATATTGTCCTGCATGCCGTTGATTCCTAATAAAAAGTTCCTTGGGGAAAACATCATATTTTCAATTGAATTGATTGTAAAATTAGATTTACGACTTTTCAATCGTTTTTCCTTAATAAGTTTTTGCCTCGCTTTGTATTCTGGTGTATTTATTTTCTCGAATGCTTTTCTACTACTTCTACATTTTTCACATTTTGATTTGAGGCTTTGTCTAGTGGAAAGTGGGAATTCTATCTTGGTCGTTTGAAATTGCACTCGAAATTGCAAATCTTGAAAACGAGAAACTGCCATTTTAGCGTTGATCTTTAAGGACACAATATTTTTGTCTTGCGTTGATTTATGTTTATCCTCTTTCATATTTCTTAACAACGAGCTTAATTTTTGCAAATTGTCACTTGTAAATTTAAATGCAAGAATTCCACTATTTAAATTTGTAACATCCAATACATCTGGATTCTTATCACTGTTTCCTGTATCTTTTTCATATTGTTTTGGTACATATACAATATAACTATTGCCAAACCCAGACAATTTTCTTTTGCTTGGTGGTGGTACAAAATCTGATGATGTCGTTTCATCCATTAACATTTCAAATTTAAATATATTTTCACCATTTTCATCATGTACCAACATTTCCAGTTGACTAATATAAATATCAAATGTTGCATTCCACCGTTGTAAGACGTTCAATTTCATTATCATATTGCTTGGATCGCATAAATTTTCAAAATATATATCATTTACTACCATTTCATTTCTCATTAACCGTAAATCCGTATTTACAAATGTTATCAGTTGTGCAATAAACGCTATTAGTGGTATGGTTAATATGATGCATGGCAATATGGAAAGGCATAGTTGACTTGATGTTAGTTTTAAGCACTTGCGCAACTTGTTATTTTTTATGAGAAATATTTTATGGGTATTTTGCTTTTCATTTTGGCCTTGTATTGATACACTTGATTTTTCTTGTTGCATTGTTGTTTGTTGCACTCCTCCTGGTAACTGTTGTTGTTCTTTTTGTTGTATTGTTTGGATGGGTACAACTTGAGCGTTGTGTTGATTCTGCATATTTATCCTGTAACAACGTAACAACTTTTTTACTCTAATAATAAATCGATACGAGGTGCTTTTTGATAATTTAATTGGTCGATTATTAAATGTATCTTGATTCTTCTTTGAAGGTGTACATATAGATGCGTATATATGGATAGGAGGATAGGAGGATAGAAGAGGGAACAAACAAATTATTGCACCACTCTTGATAATGATATGTGCATATTATATATATATCATCATTTATTTTATATTTTTTTCTTCTTTCCTCCTGGTTTTTTTTTTTTTTTTGTTTATTTATTATTATTACTATAACTAGTTAATTACTTATTACTTATTATTATATATTAGTTAATACTTATTATTACTATTATTACTATTAATACCGGTAGTCGGTAGTAATAATGAGGCACTGTGGCGCTGTGCTGCTGTAATTTTTAATTTTTTAAGCTGTTGATACATGTGTTAATTTAATGCTATAAGCCCGCTAATTCTTAAGAACTGGTATTACTTATTATTATATATTAGTTAATACTTATTATTACTATTATTACTATTAATACCGGTAGTCGGTAGTAATAATGAGGCACTGTGGCGCTGTGCTGCTGTAATTTTTAATTTTTTAAGCTGTTGATACATGTGTTAATTTAATGCTATAAGCCCGCTAATTCTTAAGAACTGGTAAAGATAGACATTCGGGTATTCTAATTCGGGTTTATTGTTGATTCCGGTCGACAAGTGCCAGCTGGCCAGCCAGGCCAGCTTGAGCTAGCTGGCTAGCGCTAGCGCTAGCTTAAGCGGCTAGACTCTGGACAAGGAAAACAGCGCAACAGCGCGTGCCTACTACACTTTCTCGCTCTTTTGTGTGTGTATTAATAGATTGTACTATAACTATACAGTATGGCCATAAACCAATACTATCTTTTTTCCTTTTTCCCGTTTTTTCACGCTTTTCCCGCTTTTTCCTTTTTTTGGTTGTGCTTGTTACAAGTAACTTTTTTTAATTTTTTTTATTAATTTTCCCATTGTTGCACCCATTATTATTTCCCATATAAATATATATATATATACCAGTATATATATATATACCAGTATATATAGTATATATATATATACCAGTATATATATATATAAGAATCAACTTAGCATCCAGACATACAAATATATCAAATATACATAAAAATATATCTATATTAATACGTAATTGTTTAACTACTACAGTAAAATATATCTTAAATATGACTAAATTTATGCGATTTGTTTCGTTTATTTCTTTCATTATGGTGTTTAGTGCAACTGCGGAAACAGCAGTGTGGCAAGATTTAATTGTCCATGACTGTAACAGAGGATTGCACTTCTTACCGTCGTCACCAATGGGAGGGTCGTTTGATGCGACACCAGTATTGACAGTACTTGATACCGTCGTGAAACAAGTAAAAGAGCGTATTGGGTGTACAGATACCACAAAAGCCACCAAAAGCAACGCATTATGCCGTTACCTACCGTCAGTTGAGATGGCACTTTATAATTTTGGACAACATTATAATAAGACGGACCATCAAAAAATGACAGATGCATACGACGGGTTTCCTCGCTATGGATTCTTTGATAACAGTTTCCCAGCTGCGCGAGATTACCAAGGTCTTGGAATGGCACTACTAGGTGGTATCTTACCGGCGGGCGTAAAATATGACGTAGAGGCCATCATGCCGTCTACATGTGACCCACTTGCTTATTTAAAAGGCCAACCGTGCAACGTAGAGTTAGATTTTTTTGAAGCTTTAGGTATGAAAATTGGTCTATCTGTTCAACAATGTCAAAAGAGTGATGCGTATGCACCATTCTTCTCAGTATCATGCCAAGGAGAAAACTGCAACAAAATTTTCTTACCATGTCTTTCAGACAATGAATGTGGAAGTCAAGCAAAATGCATGGATTTATGGAAAGATTTATTTCGAACTGAGCCCCCAATAGATAAAAATGCAAGCTGTTGCATAGAGACTGAGTACAGATACAACGACAAAGACGAAAGATATGACGAGGACTGGGTTAAAAAACTTGAGGATTCTGAAGCTGAAACTGAAACTGGGTGTCTAGGCAAAAACAAGGATGGGAGTGGCAACGTCATGGACCACAGGAAGCCATCGGACAGTCCTACCGAAGATCATCGATATACAGTGTCTTCTTGGACAAACGGTTACGTGTGTTATGGTCAAAGATCTTCAGTTATCGATGAAGATATTTTACATTTTCTGAAAAATGTTGGATTGATCCCCGAGGCTGAACTAAATCAGCTGCAAACGATTAGCAAAGATAAATGCCAAGTTGACAATGATTCAAGCAACTTGTCGTTTGCATGGCGCTGGATTTATAAAGTCCAACTGTTTATTCGTAAAACGTTATTTAAAGTGAATGATGCATTTCAACCGCAAAACGATGGCGAATTTAAGTTTTGTATGCCTAACATGGTTGCTGCAAATAAAACAAAATGGGGAGAACAATTTGGCAAACTATATTTTGAAGATAAGTTTGATACCGTAAAAGCAGAATCACAGGAGTCGGTACGCCAAAAGCATCCAAACAACAGTTCGCGGTGGAACGAAGTTGGACTTTGGAGATTTTTTAAGAAATGCCAAACGGCATCAGGGGGTATATGTAGAGAATTTTATGATGTTGGAAATTTTGTTTGTAATCCGAGTTGTAACATTAAAGAATGTCATTGGGATGGTGGTGATTGTGATATGGTAGATGGAAGAAAAATTAATGCAATTACCAAAGATACGGATAAACAAACATACAAGGCATTTGTGTTGGATGTTTCACGTGAAAAAATATGCAAGACTTGGGAGGAAGAGAAAGACGTCGATGGCGAAACAACAAGGGAATGGAAAGAAGAATGTGAAGTTGTTGATGACAAAGAGTCTTCACCGCTGGAGTATGTAAAAAGAGATGACGATCAATTAAGACAATACAAAGACTCATGGAGAGAAGCACATAGAAAGTGTAGTCAATTGTATGGCCCCTATAACAATGATGAGGATGGACATGAGAAGTGCTGTATAGGTTCCTCCAGTCGTCAAAATGCTGAAGTATGGTGGGTTGGTGGAACGAAAAATCAGAACATAACATGTCCATTCATGATGAATGATTTTGATGGAGTTGACACTGGAGATTGTCCAGGAAAAGACCAAGCTGGAGCTTCCGGGGAAGCAAATTGTAGAGATCCGTACGGTTATTGTAAATGTATGTCGGTGGGGACATTTAAAAGAAACGGGGATAATTATTTTACTGCGTCTACAATGAAGCAATCACTTTACGTTAACATTGATAGATATGATGGCAATGGAATATGCGAAGCGTTTACCGCCTTTGTTTGCCAAATGCCATATTGCGACCCCGCCGACCCATCATGGGATACGAAAACCGTTACAGATGCGAAAGATACTAGAAGTTGGAGTGGTGGGAAAGGTTTGACACCACCAATTCGTAATAATGAGGGTTTGGATGATAAAGATCCCAGGAAACCAGTAGCATATGCAGGATATTGGCAACAAATCTCTGAAAAAGATCTTGGGTCATCAGATTGTGGTACTGATAGTTATCCTACTACTGAATCATTGTATCCACCTTTTCATGGTGGGGAGACTGGATTTTATGAACTAGCGATTGGCGGTGGAGATTGGGATCCTGGCCCAAGGGAGGATTCAGAAATGCATCTAATTACAAAGAACGGCCCAAGCTTTATCAAGGCATGGGATGGTAAATTAGACGATGGTTCCATTGTAAATGCCGAATTAAAAAAAGCAGGTTTATTGTACAAGCGACCATCTAAGACAACCTTATTCAAAGGTAGCAAAGGCCGTACCATGATGCGAATGGATTGTGATGGCACGATGGGTTTCGGAATAGGCAATGGGTTGGAATTCCTAGGTAGATGGTCGTTGTTACACCCGTTAACTACATTCATAGACGACGCAATCAAATATGTTCAAAAATGCAGGCATGAGCTTCATGGATTGACATTCAATGAGGATGTTTACCGAGTTAATTGGCAAATTTGGCATCCAGAGTCAATGTTGTATAAAGTAAGTCAATCTGGGGATGATGGAAGTAGGCCGTCGTTGGCTGGTGTTGAAGCTATGTATGATAAATCTGGTCACGAACCTTTCAATTTGCATAATTTTGGCTCTGCAAAAAAATTTCAAGACAATGCGTTTAAAGAAGGTGGTGATTTACCTGTTGAAGTTTGCACAGAAAGTTGCAGATATCAAGACAATTGGCGTATACAAATGCCAGATACGTGTACTTACGAGCTTTACAAAGACAAGGGATTATGCAAAATGAAATTTTCGGGTTTGGCAGAGTTTTTTAATGTTGATAACTTCGATATGTTAATGGAGTTTCGTAGATGCGCCGCACCAAATGCAGGTGGGTTATTTTCAGGTGCAATGGTTATGACTGGTCCGATACCAACCACCTTAAGTCCATTGCAATGGTGCTCTAGTAACAGTGATTGTAAAACCGGCAATGTGTGTATGGACCTAACACAAAAAATTAACATATTAGGAGATATATATGGTAAATTACCAAGAACAGTAAAAACTAAAGTTTATACAACAAGCACTGCAACAATAATGTCAGATCGTATTTTAGAAGATCCATTTTCTGCATTGGTTTATGGGCAAAAACAAGCAAATCCTAGTTGTGTCAAACCTGATGGAACGTTTGTCGCTGCAAGACAAGTTTTAAGAGCCTTGGGTCAAATGTCCGATGATGGCAAAAAAGAGTTAAAATTTTGTATTCCAAACTTTTTTGATAGACTTGCAAATGGGGATGACATTACAGAGGACTTCAATAAATTTATAAAAAATCGAGTGAGTGTAAAAAACAATGGATTCACTGTACGTGATTTGTCGAAGAATTTCGAGGCAACCTATATGTACGGTACGAATAATTTGAAAATTACTGGCACTACAGCATCAATAGCAGCTGATGAGGGTAAAGTGTGGCAACAACTTGAAGTACATCTAGGAGGTGGATCAGCGGATGTTACCTGCCAGCAAACGGAACAAGCACGTGACGCATTTATGAAACAAATGAAAGACACAGATGAAAACACTTTCAAAGATCTGTCACAAAACGATGTCCTGGTAACGTGCAAAGCAAACACTATTACTACAACAAAACAAGCTGCCAGTGGAAAAAAATGGCAAACCGTTACAGTGGAAGTTGGTAAAGGTAGTGCAGACGTCACATGCAAACAAACTAGCAAAGCTCGTGACGCTTTTATGAAACAATTGAAAGAAAAAGACGCTAATGAATTCAGTGATCTTCAAGCAAGTTCAGTTCATGTGTCGTGCACTGAAACAACGGAAAAACGTGTTGAACAAACATTGGAATTTTCTGGGCTAACCAAAGCAAACGTTGAGAGTAAAAAAACAGAAATTACAAAAGATATTGCAGATTCTTTAAGTGTCAACGAAACTTCAGTTACGATCACCTCCATAGAAGAAAAGGTGGGAAGAAGGCGCAGACTTTTAGAAAGCAAAAAAATTGTAATTGACTACGACGTTGAAGTTCCTGATGAAGCAGCAGCATCGGCCCTGGAAACCAAAATGACAAGTGGAACTGTTATGGATACCGTTGTAGATAAGGTTGCAACTAGTACTAGTGTAAACAAAGCTAATATACAAGTGGAGCAAGAAGCACCGGTAACTAAAGCAGCTGGTGTGAAACTGGCCGTAGCGGTTCTAGTTGATGAAACAACAGCAACTGCTACCAAAACGAAACTTGAAACTGCATTGGGGGACAAAGCTTCGGTTGCCGAAAAACTAGCAGACGAAGGGGTTGAAACGGAAAAAAATTCTGTTGTAGCAGCATCTGATATTGAAGAAGTTGAAGCAGCTGAAACTACAACTGACACAGTTGAAGTCACAGAATCTGCAGTTGTCATGGAAGTACAAGTACAAGTGGAGGAATCAACAGCACAAGCAACGCAGGATAAACTTGAGGAAGCATTTAACGATAAAGAAAAAGTTGCGGAAAAATTAGGAGAAGCAGGTGTTGTTAAAGAAGATGGTAGTCCAATCACAACTACAGATGTCAAAGATACAACCGTCGCAGACGAGGTGAAGAAAGATGTTAGTGTCAGCGTAGACGAACTGCCAGGTAATGTTCAAGACCTAATCGCAGAAGAAGCAGAATATGCTGAATTTACGGAATCTGTTTCCAGTGGAAGTAGTTCAGGCAGTTCATCGCCATCCCCATCCGGGATAGATGATGCGGATATGGACGAGTTGGATACGGGCTTTTCTGTTACCAAGCATTGCATATATTTATCATTATATTGTGTTCTTGTGATAACCAATGCGATACTTCATCTTTAGCAACGGAGCTTTACCTTCGAAAATAAGGAAAATAACGCATCAATATAAATATACAGAGACATTCAAACAGCGGTTATTAAGACTGGTGCGCCTATTACTAATCATTATGATGCATTAAAATGTGCATTTGGCGAGGAGTACATCTATTTACCTCATCGATAATTCCTGTTTCGGGAGTTATCATATATTGACACACATTGAGTGAAAATACGTTCGTAGATATTTTAATATTTGGCTTGTGTTTAAAAGTTATTCTTTTGAAGAGCGTACAAAAATTAAAAATTAGCATGTGTGTGTGAATAGATCATTTAATAATTATTAATTATAATATATATGCTTATGCTCAGCACCTCTCATCTAGAGAATGTTTGATCTGGCTATTAGGACGCCCTGATGATGATGGTTCCTCATCTGCACCTTTTTGGAAAATTGATACTCGTACCATCCCAGACGGTGTTGATGACGATGGTAACCCTCAATTTAAACCGCTGGCTCCTCGTAAACGTGTGCAATCCATATTGCAACGACACCTCATGGACTCTATCATGAACATTTACCTTGATGATCGATATCCGGATATATCCGCATTTGCCCCCCCACGTGATTGCATATCTGATGATCCAATTCAACTATTAAGTTCGTACAAACCCATGTCCAAGGAAAGACGAGTATTAATGTATACTTCATTAACTGGAGTCAAAACAGGATGGTCATTGTTCCACCTGTCAAATCGACCAAACTGGGAACTACGCAACTCACGAACTTTTTGGCATGCAATGGACATGAAATTTCAACATTTCTTGAAGGAATATCGTGAACTTCGCATACATCGCGATGAGCGAACCCATTTTGGGTTTTGTCCTGGCGCAAATCATGCTGGAGCGGCTCACGCGAATACCCGTCAAAGTGCGCGAGGCGGTAGATGCCTCAATAATTGCACCAAGGGTGGGAAATATGCACTTCATGATACGCTCCAGAATGTCTTAGTTAAAGCTCTGAATGGTGACAATATCAAAGCAGTCGCGATTGAAGCTCACCCATATTCAACTGAAAGGAACCGCACAGACATTTCGATTTCCTCTGCAGAGACGCCGGATGAAGTTCTATTTTATGTCGATACAACAATTACAAACAAAACCCAAACTAAGTTACCAAAATTACGAAAATTAACCGTCGAGAATGATGATCTTGACTGCTGCCAAAATTTATTGATGAATACGATGGTCGTTAACAACCACATTTTCAGCGCTTCAAAATTAAAATTACAAAAGTACAAAAGAAGCCATGAAAATGCACGTGCTAACGGTTCTCACTCTAATGGCTCAATAGTTCCATTTGCAGTCGATACGCTAGGTAATTTTTGCTCCGTTGCTATTACCTTTTTAAAAGCAATCGCTAAAACAAAGTTTGCAAAGATCTCGAACAAAGCCGAAGTAAAGGAGCTCGCAGCTTCCAATTGGATTTCTACTACGTGTTGAGATATACAAACCGCGATTATTAAACTTGCGCCTATAATAATCGTTTTGCTTTAAAATGTGCATTTGGTGAGTCGTATAATGATTTGTACCCTGGTACAATTTATTCTCCGCCTTCCTATGATGTCCGTTTTCCATCAGCTATTATGAGTAGTTGATACTATCTATTTACCTTCATTGGTATTTTCGATTATGAGAATATCAACACACTTGTGTGAGATAGATTATTTCAGTTATTTTATTCTTTTGAAGAGTAGGAATTATCATGAGTATAAATTAAAAATAAATTATGCGTAAATTAAATTACATATCATATATCATATCTCATATTATATATATATATAAATTGCTGATATTGAAGATAGTGACAATAGTCAATCACAATAATCTCCTGAGATGTACTCTCTGAGTTTTAAAGAGACTCAGGATGTTGTGAGCATTGTTGGGCGCGAAATACAATTAACGAAGGACTATACAACAGGTAATGCAACATTTAAACGAGGAAGTAGAGGGACAGTTATTGAGGCGACCTCACGTAAGGATGGAAAATTAAAAGTTAAATTGGATAATGACAATATAAAAACATTTAGATTTGATTAAACGATGTGATTTACAACTTTATGAAGGAGTACCTCTTTCGTCTAACTCTGAATCACAGACAGAGGAACAATCTTTTGAATACTAAATAATTTTTACTAAACTTTATAAAAATCATTTTTGATTTGAAATGTTAATGAACGGGAGTAAAAGAAATTTATATAATATATGAGTAAGAGAACATTTTATATATTATATATGTATACGAACCAACTTTTGTATTTTTAAATTATTCATATCATTTCAGCGCTTGACGACTCTTCATCGTTATTATCATAATCAACATTTTCCATATCATCTATTGGTGTTAATACTTGTGATTCGACTAAAGTTTCTTTTTTTGAAAATATCATTTTATCGTTTGACAACTTTCCATTATTATCGTCATTATCATATTCACCATTTTCCATTGTATCTACTGAAGTTAATATCTGTGTATCTACTAAATTTGCTCTTTTTGAAATACCTACAATGCCTGATATTTTTACTACGGCTTTTGCTTCGGACTCTGTCACATAGATTTCTTTTTTTTCCTTTATACCAAATATAAAGTGAAGTGCTATCATTGGCCAAGCATATACATCGCATGTTGCCCCGTTCGGTCCAACAGCAACTAGCATTGCACTTAAGAAAACAAGACTAAAATAAAGTGCAAACAATGTATTAAAAAACATCATCATGCCCAACTGATAAAATAGATATAAATAACAGAAAAAGAGGAAAATAGCAGCCCCACCAGTAGTTATTGCACCCATAACTATAGAGATACCTAAATGTGTCAATGCATCTTGAATCTTTTCGCGCCTTGTGCTATGAGCACTACCATGGTAACCATGTGCTAAATGTAAACAATAATCCACTGACATGCCTACGAAAATTGTTACACCGACGGCTTCGATTGCTCCAAATGTAAACCCAACAATACCGAATAAAACCCCTAGTAATGTGATTACGATCATCATAATTGCAAGCATTGCATAACCTGAAATTAGCAAATCTCCTGTGAAAACAATAATTGCAACTAGGCATATGCCATTCGAAGTTAAAAATGATGCAATTGTGGAATAAATAATTTCTATCTCTGTATCGGAACTTGTAAAATGAGCACTAACAATTTTTCCATATCCCACTTCTGGTGGTGCAATGGGATTTATTTCCTCGTCAAGGAACTTTTTCCATTTTTCATAATAAGGCATAATTTCAAATGCACCCACTGAAAGTTGGACATTAATACGAAAACGAAGAGCAGCCCATATAATTTTACCTTTGTATTTTTCCCCATGTGTCTCAATATCTGGATCGTACAATCCTTTTGTTTGAACGAAAAATTGTTCGATTGCCATTGGGAAAAAAGCGGGGGAGATTGGAAACACTTCTACATTTTCAGCCAATTTTTGTATCCAACATTGTTGCGGCCAATCTGGTCTTGCTTTTAATGTGACATCCGCCCTTGCTCTTAGACACACATCAAGTAAAAATGATTGAGCCAATTTTGTTTTAATATCAAATTTTGGATTGAAACTGTAAATAGTATTATTTTCCTTATCATAACCATCTCCAGCGTTGTCGATTCCAAATAAAATTGCAAACTCCACGGAATCTCCTAGTGGCACCAGCTCCACACTGCAATCTTCGCGGTCAAATCCTTTCAAGCATTGGCACTCCCCGAATTCATCACAGTCGCCATTACCGCTACAACCATTTGGACAAGTTGGAACCGTCGTTGTTGATAGTTCTGGAGTTGTTGTTGTTGGTCGTTGGGTTGGTGCAATAGTACTAGTAGCCGTAGTAGCCGTAGGAGGTTGTGTTGTTACTGGGGTTAAAATAAAGTTTCCATGCACAACGATACTATTCGAACTGCCTAAGATCCCGCTGCGTCCACATGATATGGCATAAAAATCGATTCCGGAAGAAAACTTTCCCAGATCAACGGTTGTTACCGCCTCGTTTGTAGCTTGGATTATATTTACAGGCCACAGATGCCCTCCACACGTGCCATTTTGATGGCAGAACACATTGCTAGCGTTATGGGACCAACACACGTTTACAGCCGTTTTCGCTTCTATGAATATTTGTACTTTATTTTCACTATGTTTATCCACTTTTGTTAATTCTGGAGCTGTTGCTTGTGTAGCCTCTATATCGAATTCAGTTTCTGTTGCGGTACTTTGTGCAGTATGGCAACCTATGGCTTTCACAGTTACTTTATCAATGCTTTTGAACATTGAAGTATACTCAGTTGTAAGCCTGACACTTCCAGTGGTACAAGCGTCATTGCCATTGGAAGCGCATGATTCATCGTCATTGCACGTAGCGCAACTTGGTGTTGAGCCGTCTGACGTATAACAAATAAATTTCGCATTTGATGATGAAAGTTGTACTCTGCCTCCATATTTTAATGTGTTTGTGCTTTTTGTTCCAGACTTTACTTCCGCTAACATATTGACCGGCTGTACTCCTTCAAGTGTAAAAGATTCGGTTGCCTTATCACTATTAACATCGGCACATCCAATTGCTGTGATACTTGTAGCAGCAGATATAGCGCTGGTGTCGCCTTCGTTTGCAGATATTTCTGTGCCGGCAGTGCAATCATTAGTCCCACAAGCTGCGTCAGTACTATCAATACTATAGCATATTCTTACAGCTCCAATTGAACTGAGTGTAACAGCTCCACCTTTTCTTACAGTGTTTGAATCAGTAAGCCCCGAGTAAAGCACTCCTACCATGTTTACTGCCCCAGCTGTTATTGTTGCAATCGTATACGGTTTTGAGGATACACCCGTTGCTGGTGTATCATTACCATTGTCAGTACAAGCAATAGCTTTCACGGATCCATCACTGCCCAATGCTTGTGTTGGGCCTTTTATTGCCCCGATAGCGTTTCCACGATAAACAGCTTGTGGGGGCGAAATTTTGGAACCTATTTTTGTGCCGGTAGAACAACCAGTAGTAGTACAAACCGGGTCGTTCATATTATCTACGGTATAACATATGTGGCTGGCATACAATGCTTCTAGCTGCATTGATGAACCGTCTGCAATTTCCTTAGAATCTGTGTTTAACGATCCATCAAATTTAATCGGCTGCGGCTGAAATACAGGAGTGTAAGTGCCAATCGTTATTATATTGCTATTCCCGTTTGGAGATGGGAGACAATTTATGGCCTTAATTGTTACAGTTGATATGGTATCATCACCTTGGATTATAATTCCGTTGCTATATGTTAATGAATTAGAATCACAATCGCCAGACTCGTCGCAACCAGGATTCGTAGCACCATCTCTCGTGTAACATTGTTTTGTTGTAATGCCACTACTGTAAGTGGAAGGAGCTGTAAGGGTAATTTGTCCATCTGTTCCAGTTTTATCATTATCAGTTAGTACATACTGGGAAGTAGAACTACCTCCATTCACAGTATCAATAGTAGGGTCTTCTGCCGTTACGATCGTTGTGATAGTTATTACAGATGAAACTTCACTATGAAAATCGTAATCGTCAGATCCTGTATTCATACATCCTATGAATTTATACTTTGTCGTCTCGCTTGCTACGGGAAATGTAGTTGTAATAGTAGTGCCTTTGCCTGTCTTACACCCAGTGCCGTCGTCCTTACATTTGGGGTCATTAACAGCAGTGGTACCAGTCGCTGATTGATAACATATTTTAGTAGCATCGGTACTTGTCACTGTAACCGTGGCTCCCACATTGCCTTGTGTAATATCCACAGATGGTGCACCAGCTTTGTCAACTTTGTTGACGTTAACAGCGGTACCAGTTGCTTGACTGTTAGTATATCCCCAATTATGTAATGAACATGCAATTGCCTTGAATTGTTTTGTGCTTGATATGCCCTTTATTGACTTTCCTGCATCTATGTAAGTTCCTTTCCCAGCGTTGCATGAAGTCCCTAGCCCATCATTGTTACACTCCGGAGTATTACCATTGTCTAAGTAACAGAATCCTTTCGGTATTATTGGGTCGTTTTCAAAATTCGCAATTGTTTGCGCAGTTGATTCTAATGTTACATCTGCTGCTACTGTAAAATAGTAGTTTGTGGGGGTACTACTGTCAGATTGCATTTCGCCATTGGTACCAGCTGCAATAGCTCTAACTGTAGGTTCTGTTAATTGCACTACGACACGATCAAGCTGTTTTGTTCCCATGCTGCTATGTGCATCTGCAGCGTTTTGGCCCTTGTTCCTACATCCAATTGCTCTAATTTTGAAATTTGTGCCCGTTTCTGATGTATCCGTGATTGCATTTGTTGTCACGGTACTTCCCGTAAGACTCAATGCATCTCCAACACACGTTCCATTATTATGGCAAGTTGGATCATCTCCACTACTACCAACCCGATAACAAATTCGAACTGCATTCGTTGATGTCAATATCACTTGCCCGCCGTGCAATATCTTGCCATCTGCATCAAAATTGCTATTTGAATCATACGCAAACTCAATTGCACCTGCATCAACTGGCTTGAATGAAATAGTGGATGGGGTACTATAAATTGCGCTATCTGTATCCAATCCATTCCTCCGTGCACCACATCCAATAGCTTTGATATAATTGCCTACAGTTGTTAAAGAGTCTGTATTGATCTCCAATTTATAAGTTGGGCTTGTGAAACTTCCCGTTTTAATGGTACTACCAGCTCCACAAGTTGCAGCATTGTTTGTACAACTCGGTTCGCTACCGTCAATCGTGTAACATATATACCCTGCAAATACAGATTTTATATTCACCGGAGTTCCATATCCAATTTGATTATTGTCATCTATTCCCGATATTACAGGGACACCGACAAGATTTGTAACCGAAATTGTGTAAGATTTAATATTTACACTAATTTTATCGCCATATGTTGTATCAATACAACCTCTTGCTTTTATCACTGTGTTGTGCTTTTTTATAGTAACCATGCCGGAATCCCCAGAAATGGTTTCTGCTCCACCAATACATCTGCCGTCATTTCCGCAGGTAGGTTCTGCACTTTCTCCTTCCTCGTGTGCATAGTAACAAATATTGTCTGCATCAACTGCTGAAAGAGTGATAGTTTTGCCTGATATATCGACATCTTCTAGGCTGGTTACATCTACGGTTACATCACCAACTGTTTTAACAACCAATTCAACTTCTTGCGATATAACCGCACTAGCTAAATGACCTTTACCATCCCCACATGCAATGGCTTTAATGGTGACGCTTGATGTGATTCCACCTGTCTCCCCAGTGGTACCGGGTAGCATGGTGCCAGCCGGGTAACCATTAGCATTTAAACAGGTAAGAGTTGCGGTATTACACACAGGGTCATTTACATCGTCGTAACAAATGTAATTCGCCGTTGTGGAAGTTATGGTAACCGTTTTGCCATAAGATTTTTTAATTTTTGAAGGACCACCTGCAAATATTGGTGCAACTGCAGTTGTAGTTTCCATCCTTATTTCAATTTCGCTAATACTGCTATGGGCATTCCCGGTAGAAATATCCATGCAACCCATGGCAAAATATGTAGTGGTCCCTACTAGATTTGGCATACTTCCTGAGGTGCCACTAATTTGCGTTGTTCCATCAGGGCACGTACCATCATTGTTGCAGGTTAAAGTGCTCGTTCCATAACATATGCTCAATGCATTAGAGGCGCTGATAGTCACATTTGTACCCCATGGTCCTGATAATGGGGTAATTTTTGGAGTGCCAACTGTAATTGCTATATCATCGCAACCATCCCCAGCCCATCCAGCGAAGCAGTTGCAACGGAATGTCTCTGAATCGCATGTACCATGCTTATTGCATTGAACAGATCCATCGACAGTAGTCCCTGGGCAATTTTCTTCTTTCAATGTTACATCTCGGGGAAATGCTTTGTTTGCCATTTCTAAATCTGCCGGTGTGGTTCCAGCAAATTTTGTTTTCATTAAAATTGCAAATCTACCAAGGTTTCTATTTTCTAGAAAAATGGTTGGGGTGCCACTTGCCAATTTAAACGTTGCTGCGGCTAAGGCTCCAAATCCCAGCGTGAGGCAAATTGTGAAAACAACTAAAGGAAAACGATATTTGTACAAACAACTTGTATAACATCCATGGAAACATCTTTCTGGTGCGTTTAATTTTGAAACATCTATTTCGTGTCCCTTTTTTTTAAATTTTAAATTTAAACGGCTCAAATTTCTGTTAAGCTGACGGTTTGAAATTACTTGTTTGGCCATCCTTTTAAACCGAGCAAGTCCTGTAACTTTGTCAATTGGTGTAACAGATACCCCTCTTTTTTTTCCGAAACACTTCTTCTTAATAAATTTCATTTTGCATGCCCAACACGAATATTCCCAAGTCAATATAGCAGCTGGAAAAATAATCATCACGTTGATGTAATTCCACACAACTACAGTTCCCATAAACAATCCAAATTCTTTAACAACTCGTACGGCGCTAAAGACATTGGCATAGAAAGAACCTGCAGTTGTAACAGTAGTGACAAGCATGGCGCTTCCAGCTTCATAGTATGCCCATTTCATACGTTGCACAGGGGTAGATTCACTCCCTAGAACAGCTTTCGCTTGTAGATATGTGTCAAACAACACAAATGCATCATCAGCTCCAATACCCATGATGAGAAACAACGCAACGAAATTTAATAGCATCATTGATTTAACACCAAAATAAATATAAAAGATTGCATATCCAGCTGGAAATGAGAGTAGGATACTAGTCATAGCAACGAAGGCTAAAAATGGACTTTCTAAATGCAAAAGAACAAAAAATCCAACGAAAGAGAAAGACCCCAAGGCAAAAAGTACATCATGCATCAATGCTTCATTAATTTCGTAATCAAACAACGCATTTCCTTCAAAGAAGGTCATTGTTATATGTTTAAATTCTTTTTCATTTGCCGTTGCTAAAAACTCATCGTATAATTTTTCCAGCCATTTAAGATAATCACCTTTCTTCTCCAAAGCTTTTACTTTTTTTACAAACTTTTTGTCACGCTTGAAACGGTAACCAAAATCAAAATGAGAGCGAGTCAGTTCACTTTTCAAATTTTTTGGTCCGAAATCATTATCGGAAAACCAAAAAACGCCAGATTTCACCATGGCTTTCAACACAAAGTCAACGTCTAGAAGGACATCTCCACCTGTATAAACGCCAACCTCGGAAGAGTTACCAGCATTTCTTTCTCCCGCACTATAGAACAGGTTCATCGGAGAAAGCGGGACGATGCAATCCACTTCTGCATCATCCGTTTCAGCCTTGAGACACCATTTATTGTAATCAGCAAATTTTTGTAATTTATCTTCAAATTTCTTAATTTCTTCAAGACAATCTACCGTAAATATGCCTTTGTCTAAATCTTTAGCGTGGTAGAATACATCAAGACCTCCATTTATTTTGAATACGCGATATGCTGCTTTTGCTACTAACCTTCGTCTTGTTTTCACTTTCGGTGGTTTATGTTTTAATCTAGCAGCTGCTTTAGCATATTGAAAAGCAGTCAATTCTCGTTTCATAACAGTTGAAGCTGATAAATAATTTGCAAAATCTGAATCAACTGTAATTGTCCAATTCGACGCATCCATACCAAGATAACTTACATATACTGGTAACAAAGTACCGAGAATTAAAACTAGCGCGGGGCATCTGGTCATGAGTATAACCCACGTACTAAATGGACCGGTTATTTTTACCGGTTTGTTCCTGAGCCGCATGGATATTGCACTAATTATTGGTTCTCCAAGAATCCATATTGTAAGAATTGTAGCAAGAATTCCAAGATATTCGTAAGGTATTCTATATGTTGCAGAAGATACAATCTCCCTTGGTGGCCCATATAACTCATCTTCCATAGCGTCCCAATTAGTGGATCCAATTATAGCTAAAATGGACAAATAGCATTGTTGACGAATGATCAATGGTTGATCTCCATCTGCAGGGTCGACTGAAAGCTTAAATTGTCTACTAGTTCGAACATGTTGCTCAATACCACTTAATACTTCAAAATTGGAATAATTTGAATTTCTATTCTCACATATATGCGCTGTTGCAACTAATTCGTCAGAATCACCACCAATTGACTTTAATAAATCCGATGGATTTTCCTCAATAAATTTATATGTTGAATCAGCAGAATTTTTTTGGCTTGTTCTTTTAAACAGTGCTTTAAATCCTTCAGCTGTGAGAGTGTTTGAACAAAATGCAGTATCGCTATGAAATAAATTTGAACCTAAAAGATTTAATTTCATTTTAATTGAAGTAGTATCAACTACACCTGATGCAATATCTACGTTCCCCGAATATAATGTTTGCAACTGGGACCTCATGTGATTAGTTTCATCGAATATAGTGTCTAACGTAGCATCAGTAAACGCGCCATGTCCAAAGAATGCATATAAAGCGTTCCATTGAATTTTTTCATTTGTTGTTCCAGGTGTATGTTGACAAAGTATCTTAACATTTCGTTGTGTAAGGTCGATTATATTTACTAAATCTTGAATAAATATAGATAATAAAGGAAATTTTTTCTTTTGATTCGGATCCATATTTTTACTGTAATAATGATTAACTGTTTGGATCGCGTAATTTGCACCTTCATCAATTCCCCCAACAAACAATCTACTTCGACCAACAAAAGATTGTTTCAAAAGAAATTCTTCATATGCGTCTAGTAAAATAGCAACGTGTTTATTCTGCTTCCCAAGTTGACCATAAGGATGAATACCACGGTATACAGCATTAGTACCCAACCCTTCTAAATCTGGTAATACAACACAATACCCAGCAGACGCAGCTACGGCGTATATTGCAGCAAGATTATTCAACATACATAAGCCTGCAAATGATGTTTCATCGCATATAGATCGTCCTGTTGGGACAGCTGTATGAAATGCTTCGCTTTCGTGAAAATATAGGAAGGTAGAACAGTTAAGTACGCCTATTGGCATAAGCAATTTAGCGGTGAACTTCGAGTTATCCTCATCTTTATCATATTTATAAGTCAATAAATAATCTGTTACGGGATATTTTACTTGAAAATATCCAAGGATAATTGAGGTTTGAACATTCTCGCTTTGCGCGGCTACCAACGCTTCTATTTCGGCGACAGATCTAGTATACTGTTCAACATGCGAAACCAATTTACCAGTAGAAGCAACACCGGTTATAGTTAAAACTGCACAGAAAACTAATTGTTCAAATAGTACCCAGGTTTTTCTGGTAAGTTTGCTCTTGTTGCTTCTAAATACCATGGTGCTAATAACATGAATATCGAACACTTTTGCAAGGAATTAAAACTAACAATTGTTCATTTTATCAATAATAGCATTATAATACTAATGATGAACTAACTATATTGGTATATACGAAAAAGAAATAAAGAAATATTAACTATATAGTCTATAAAATATTAAATATATTTTAAATAATAATAATAATAGCACAATAGACCAAAAATGAATAGACTATTGAATACTATTAAAATATTATTTTTTAATTTATTATAACAACATACAGGCTTACAGGTAACGACTATTACCTATTACTATACCTCAAATATACTTAGTACTTAGTATATGGGTGAAATTTTTCAAACCAACAAACCAACCCACAAAAGGGCGAAAATAGATATATTGATTTGTCATTATAATTTGTGTTAATTCATAATTTAAATTACAATAAATAAAGAATATACAGTATATAATATTATATTCATAAAAAACCGTGGTACTAACCATGATTATTTAAGGACTAATCCCGACTAATTCCCTGTCTACGTGATTAAACACGGTTAAGAGGTAACAATAGTAGCACACTACAGCACTCCTATATACCGCCTGTATACTTGCCGGGCTTGTAATAATAATTTACCACATTTTTTTATTATTATAATTAAAAAATACGAGTAATTCTCTTATGACATATATCATATGCATATTATCATATATTTATAAATTTAAAGATTTTATTTACTCATAAATATATATTCACTATTCACTATTATAAAAATAAGTTATTATATAATAATTTTACTTCCCAATGGTAAATACTATGATATGCTCACAATACTCTATCTCAGGAATAATCAACACACACTCCAGAAGTTGAATATGATTACTACCTACTACCGAAAATACGTAACACGTAATTACGTACAATCTTTCCATCTCATTTACAATTATTCATCACTACTACCATCTTTTTCATATGATTGTGAAAATGAAACTAAACTTGCAATACTTCCAATGAATCCTAATAACGAAACCATGACAATACGACGATTTTTTAATTTCATTTGTTCTTCTGTTAATACATGTTTCTCTTCACCTATTTCATAATTTGTACTATCATCATCTGAATCATCATCAACGTTTGTACCAGTCATACGACGATTTTTCCTTCTTTGTTTACGATCATGAATAATAGTTTTTTTATTATATATATGTGCTTTTAATGGCATTTGTAATGATGCAATATCACCAACAATTACTTGATGCATTTTACCACGAAATTTATATCTTACAATCAAACGTCTTTCTGTAATTAAATCTTCCTCGCCGATTGGATCATAAAAGCCACTAAGCCAACGTTTTGAATTGTTTGTATTTATATATAACTTGGAATGTTCATTAACTTTAATTTGCATTGGTATTTTAACATCAATTGTTGGACCATGTCGACATTGTGATTTAATACTTTGATCTTTTTTAACATATGAAGGAACGGCGCCATATCTAGCTTCTTTTATAATGATGCCATTATTACTTTTTTCTCGTTGGTAAGAGTCATTATATGCCTCCTCCATCAATTCAATCGCAAGTTTTGCATTTTCTTTATTTATTTTATTGATTTTTTCTAAATTTTCTTCCGTCGATTCTTGAAACCCTTCTTCCATATCATAAAGTGCACGTTCAACAGGATTTGATAATATGGATTGTGCTTTACTAATCAAGGCAAACATAGCAGTGGAATCATTTGGATTTACCATCTCTACACCTTTATGTCTATTAGCTTTATCAGGATGATACACGAAACTGAATCTACGATATGCACGTTTGATTTCAGCAGATGTTGCAGTTTTTGAGATACCTAATACTTCATAAAGGTTAGCTTCTTTTGCTTCTTGTAATGACATTAAAATTTGTTTTTTCATAGCAGTATTTGGTGTTTTCATGGTTGTGAAGTTTCTATTATTATTATTATTGGTTGGTGTATTGATTTCAAAATCATTATCATCAATATCTGCAAAATCATTTGTATCAATAGTATCAATAATAGCATTCTCTACTGATAATGGTTGATTATTTTCGTCATTACTATTATTATTATTATTGTTAATAATACTATTACTATTTTTCCCAGTTACATTTTCTCTAGTTGGTGTTGTAAAATTACGTTCTAAATTTTCATCACGAAAACCAAATGAAATACGTCTACCTTTAGAATCTTTACCTAGTGACCAACGTGCTTGTTTCTTCTTTTTCTTTTTATTATTTGAATGTTTATTTGTTTGTTTCTTTTGTGCTGTTGTAGTTGTAGTAGTAGCGGCTATTGTTTGTTTCACATTATTTTTATTGTTCAAATAATTATTTTCATTTTGTTTTTCTTGTAATACTTGCATGTTTATAAGAATGAAATAATAATAATATTACTAATAATAATGACGAATTATTATTGCTGTTGTATAAAACAAAAAAAATAACAAAAAACAAGTCGTTTTTTTTTTGTGGTTTTATATATCGTTCTACGTGGTTTACGTGGTTTTTCCCTTTGTCTAATTTGTGTTGTTCTTTCTCTTTCTTTTCGTTGTTCCTCTTTCTGTTCACTCTCTCTCTCTTTTGTATATAATATATATATGTTTTTGTTTATATATATTTTGTATATGTCGTTTTCCCTATACTGTGTACCTGTTAATTCAATCATTTTTCTTTTTGGTAAAAAATAAAAAAATTAACGAGATTGACGAGTTGCATAACGTTCAGGTCTTTCATCATCAATAACATAGACGTACGCAGTGCTACCCTCTAAACCGTGTCAAAAATGTGTCAAA